>Ga0160448_100252_pt1 | contig 21103 bp, 22 predicted proteins | sample HID1973M_E1MG_FD_108269 | JGI IMG/M metagenome (GOLD analysis project Ga0160448, IMG submission 108269) | Enriched mosquito-associated microbial communities from UW Madison campus, WI, USA - HID1973M_E1 MG | ecosystem: Host-associated > Arthropoda: Insects > Digestive system > Unclassified ...
ACCTCCTCGCGACCCTCGAGGTGTCGATGCCCGACGCCATCCTCGGCACCACGACGACCATCCAGTCGCTCGACGGCCCCGTCGACCTCGAAGTGCGCGCAGGCGTGCAGGCCGGCGACATCCTCACGATCAAGGGCCGCGGCATCACTCCGCTGCGGGGAACGCAGCGAGGTGATCTGAAGGTCGGCGTGCACGTGGTCACCCCCACGCGCCTGGATCACAAGGAGCGCGCGCTCATCGAGGAGTTCGCCAAGCGCACCAAGGCTCCGGCTCCGAAGCTCGCGGAGTTCCACCAGGGGCTGTTCGCGAAGCTGCGCGACCGCTTCCGGAACGGCTGACCCGTGGCGCTGCACTTCCTCCTCGACGAGCCCCTCGCCGCCGCGTCCGGCGACGAGGTGGTCCTCACCGGCGCGGAGGCGCACCACGCGGCGACGGTGCGCCGCGTGCGGGTGGGCGAGGAGGTGACCGTCGGCGACGGCCGCGGCGCGTGGCTCACCGGCACGGTCGAGTCTGTGGCACCGCGAGAGGTCGTCGTGCGCATCGTCGAGCGAACGGATGCCGCGGCGCCGAGCCCGCGTGTCGTGCTCGTGCAGGCCCTCGCGAAGGGGGACCGCGACGAGATGGCGGTGCAAGCGGCGACCGAACTCGGCGTGGACGAGATCGTGCCCTGGCAGGCCGCACGCAGCGTGTCGCGCTGGGACGCGGCGAAGGCGGCGAAGGGGCGGGCGCGTTGGGCGGCCATCGTACGGGAGGCGGCCAAGCAGGCGCACCGCGCGTGGGTGCCCGATGTGTCGGAGCTGACGACGACCGCCGGGCTCTCAGACCGGGCCGCGACCTCCCTCGTCCTGGTGCTCGAGCCGACGGCCACCGACCGCCTCAGCGCACTCACGGTCACGCCGGACGACCGCGACATCCTGCTGGTCGTCGGACCCGAGGGCGGGATCGCGCAGGACGAGCTCGACGCGCTCACGGCGGCGGGCGCGCGGCTCGTGCGTCTGGGTGCCACGGTGCTGCGCACCTCGACAGCGGGGCCGGCGGCTCTCGCCGTCGTCAGCACCGCGCTGCGGCGCTGGTGATGGTCCCACGGGGCGACCTGCCCCTGAGCCTGTCGAAGGACCCCGTCGGTAGACTTGCGGCATGAGCGAACCGTCGATCTTCACGCGCATCCGCAACGGAGAGATTCCGTCCGAGATCCTCGCAGAGACCGAGAACGCGTTCGCGATCCGCGACATCGCCCCGCGGGCGCCGCTGCACCTGCTGGTGATCCCCAAGACCGAGGAGTACCGCAACGTCGTCGAGCTCGCCGCCGGTGACCCGGCACTGATGGCCGAGCTGGTCGGCCTGGCCAACACGCTGGCCGCGGAGCACTCCGACGGCGATTTCCGCCTGGTCTTCAACACCGGCCCGAATGCGGGCCAGACCATCTTCCACGTGCACGCCCACGTGCTCGCGGGAGGCCTCGAAGAAAAGAGTGTCGGTGCCTGATCAACCCGCTCATGAGACGGTGAGCGACCACGTCGAAGTCGACGGCGTCGCGATGGTGCAGCTGCTCGGGCCGCAGGACCGGCTGCTGCGGGTCGTCGAGAAGGAGCACCCCGGTGTGGACGTCCACGTGCGAGGCAACGAGATCACCCTCACGGGCGAGGCCCCGAAGGTGGCCGCTGCGCGATCGCTGGTGGACGAGCTGCTGGCGATGACCAGGGCGGGTCACTCGCTCGGCGAGGACGACGTCGCATCGTCGAACCGCATCCTGCGCAGGGAGGGGGGTCCTCGCCCCTCCGAGGTCCTCGGGGAGGCGATCCTGTCGTCCCGCGGCAAGGTCATCCGCCCGAAGACCCTGGGGCAGAAGGCGTACGTCGACGCGATCGAGGAGAACACGATCGTGTTCGGCATCGGTCCTGCCGGCACGGGCAAGACGTATCTCGCCATGGCGAAGGCCGTCCAGGCGCTGCAGCGCAAGGAGGTCAGCCGCATCATCCTGACGCGGCCGGCCGTGGAGGCGGGGGAGAGGCTCGGATTCCTGCCCGGCACTCTCACCGACAAGATCGACCCCTACCTGCGACCGCTGTACGACGCGCTCAACGAGATGATGGACCCCGAGCTGGTGCCCAAGCTCATGGCGACCGGAACGATCGAGGTCGCTCCGCTGGCGTACATGCGCGGGCGCACGCTGAACGACTCGTTCGTCGTGCTCGACGAGGCTCAGAACACCACGCCCGAGCAGATGAAGATGTTCCTGACGCGCCTGGGCTTCGGCACTCGAATGGTCGTCACCGGCGACATCACCCAGATCGACCTGCCGCAGGGCGCATCGGGCCTTCGCCTGGTGACCCGCGTGCTCGGAGACATCGACGACATCCACTTCTCGTACCTCACGAGCGACGACGTCGTGCGTCACACGCTCGTCGGCCGCATCGTCGACGCGTACAGCGAGTACGACGAGCGCCGGATCGCCGCCCGCCGCGAACGGGACGAGGCATCCGAATTCGCCAACCGGGCGGAGCGACGTGCCGCCACCGCCCGCACCGGCGGGCCCCGTGACCACCTTCCGAAGCGAGGACGCCCATGACCATCGAGATCGGCAACGAATCGGGGATCGCCGTCGATGAGACGGTTCTGCTGCGCCTCATGGAGCACAACCTCGCGGAGCTGCACGTCAGCCCCGACGCCGACGTCGCGATCCTCCTCGTCGACGAGGGGGCGATGGAGGCGTTGCACGTGCAGTGGATGGACGAGCCCGGCCCCACCGACGTGCTGAGCTTCCCGATGGACGAGCTGCGCCCGGGCACCGACGATGCTCCTACACCCGCCGGCCTGCTCGGCGACATCGTGCTGTGCCCACAGGTCGCCGAGACGCAGGCGGTCGCCGCCAAGCACTCGACGCTCGATGAGCTCATCCTGCTGACGACGCACGGCCTGCTGCACCTTCTCGGCTTCGATCACGCCGAGCCGGAGGAGGAGCGCGAGATGTTCGGACTGCAGCGGGAGCTGATCGCCTCGTTCCAGGCGTCCGAACGCCGACGACCGCGCGCATGACCGCTGCTCTCCTCCTCGTCGCCGCAGCGCTGCTGCTCGCGTTCGGCGCCCTCATGGTCGCGATCGATGCCGCGCTGAGCGTCACCTCCCGAGCAGACCTCGCCGAACTCGGGGCCGGCGGCCGCAACGCCGTCTCGCTGCGCAAGATCGCGGACGACCCCGATGCGCACGCCAACGCGGTCATCTTCATCCGAGTGCTCGCCGAGACCACCGCGGCGGTGCTGGTCACGGTGGCCTTCACGGATCTCTTCGACAACATCTGGTGGGCGATGCTCGCCGCCGCCGTCCTGATGACGGGGGTGTCCTACGTGGTGGTGGGCGCGAGCCCCCGCAGCGTCGGCCGGCTCCACGCGAAACGCCTCCTCCGCAGTGCGGCGCCCATCATCCGCGGGGTCCGCATCATCCTCGGGCCGCTCGCCCACGGGCTCGTCGCGCTCGGTACGAGGATCACGCCCGGCGCGTCCCGCGGGTCGTCGTTCGCGTCGGAGGAGCAGCTGCTCAGCATCATCGACGAGGCGGCCGAGAACGAGCTCATCGAGCAGGACGACCGGGAGCTGATCCACTCGGTGTTCGACTTCACCGACACGTTCGTGCGCGCGGTGATGGTGCCGCGGACGGACATGGTGACGGTGGATGCCTCGACCTCGACGCGTGAGGCCATGACGATCTTCCTCGAGAAGGGCGTGTCCCGGGTGCCGATCGTCGACGACGACGCCGACGACGTCGTCGGCGTGCTGTACCTCAAGGACCTCGTGCAGTTCGGCTTCCGCGACGAGTCCGGCTGGCGGGATGCGCCGATCAGCCGCATCGCGCGACCCGCGGTGTTCGTGCCCGAGTCGATGAAGGCCGAGACGCTGCTGCAGCAGATGAAGCGCGACGCCGTGCACGTGTGCCTCGTGGTCGACGAGTACGGCGGCGTGTCGGGCCTGGTGACGCTCGAGGACCTCATCGAGGAGCTCGTGGGCGACATCTCCGATGAGTACGACCCGCGTGCGGAAGAGGTGACCGAGCTGGAGCCCGGGCACTACCGCGTGAGCGCGCGCCTGGGCCTGGACGAGGTGGGCGATCTGTTCGGTCTCGAGCTCGAGGACGAGGATGTCGACTCCATCGGCGGGTTGCTCGGCAAGGCCCTCGGTCGCGTGCCGCAACCGGGCGCGACCGCCGAGTACGCCGGACTCGTCCTGACCGGCGGCGCGTCACGCGGGCGCGGTCGCGGGATCTCGACGGTGTTCGTCGAGCGCGGCGACCCCGCCCTCGGCGTCGGCCGATCGCCCCGCACCGGCGAGATCCGCATCGTGAGCCCCCGCACCGGCGAGATCCGGCTGCCTCGTAAGGAAGAGACACCATGACCGACAACGAGCCCATGCCCGATTCCGCCTCGGAGCCCGCCGAGGGGCGCTCCGGCTTCGTCACGTTCGTCGGCCGCCCGAACGTCGGCAAGTCGACCCTGACGAACGCGCTGGTCGGTGAGAAGGTCGCGATCACGAGCGACAAGCCCCAGACGACGCGCCGCGCGATCCGCGGCATCCTGAACCGCCCCGGCGGCCAGCTCGTCATCGTGGACACCCCCGGGCTGCACAAGCCTCGCACCCTGCTCGGGCAGCGCCTCAACGATCTCGTCGAGCAGGTGCTCGGCGACGTCGACGTCATCGGCTTCTGCGTGCCCGCGACCGAGAAGGTCGGCCCCGGCGATCGCCGCATCTCGGATTCGCTCAGCGGTTACGGTCGGGCGAAGAAGGTCGCGATCGTCACCAAGACGGACGCTGCCAGTCGCGATCAGATCACTGAGCGGCTCATCGAGGTCGACCAGCTTCGCGAGGACTGGGCCGCGGTCATCCCGCTGTCGGCGCTCACGCGCGACCAGCTGGACGTGCTGAGCGACGAGTTGCTCGCCCTGATGCCGGAAGGTCCGGCCCTCTACCCCGAAGGGGTGGTCACCGACGAGTCCACTGAGGACCGCATCGCCGAGATCATCCGCGAGGCGGCGCTCGACGGCGTGCGAGACGAGCTCCCGCACTCGATCGCCGTCGTCGTGCAGGAGGTCGCCCCGCGGGAGGACTCGGACCTCACGGACATCTACGCCGACATCGTCGTCGAGCGTGACAGCCAGAAGGGCATCATCATCGGGCACAAGGGCTCGCGGCTGCGCGACGTCGGTGCGCGCGCGCGGGTGCAGATCGAACCGCTTCTGGGAACGAAGGTCTTCCTCAAGCTGCACGTGCGCATCGCGAAGGAATGGCAGCGCGACCCGAAGCAGCTGGGGCGGCTCGGCTTCTGACGCAGCCGAGCGAACTCAGCCGCCGGTCGGTGTGATCGCCGAGCGGATGATGACCGTCTGGGCGCCATACTCGGCGTCGGCGGCATCCTGCCAGCTCCCGTCGTCCCACACGACATCCACCCACAGCCAGCCGTCCTGCGGCGTTGAGGCGAGGTACGAGTCGCCGAGCTTCTCGGGAAGCTCTTCCTGAATCGCGGCGAGCTTCGCCCCATCGCCTGCGCCGGGCTCTCCTCCCGTGGGGTCCTCGGGCCGGATCGGGTCGTACAGGGCGAGCAGGATCGGCGGCTGGGTCGAGGTGAAGCTGTCGCCGTCGTAGGTGCCGCGCACGGCATAGGCGCCCCACGTCGCGTCTCCGGAGGTCTCTTGGCCCTCGACACCGTCCCAGGTCCAGCCCTCGAGCGGGATCCCGCGACACTGCGGCGGGGAGGACTCGGCCACCGCACCGAGGCACAGCTGTACATCGCCGGCCGCATCGAGCACGGTACCGGTGGCGGCGACCTCGCCCTCTGGAGGGACGGGGGTGACCGCCCCGAGCGCGACGGGTGTCCCCGTGTCGCCGGGGCCTGTCGTCGCACACGACACGGCGGCGAGCATGACGAAGGCGGCGGTGGCGGCGATGCCGAGCGGGCGACGGAGACCTCTCATGTCTCGTTGGTGTCGCCCCGACGCCGATCGTCTCAGAAACGGATGCCGCGGCATCCGGCCGTCATGTGTTCGCGGTGGCGCCGAAACGGGGTGTAGCCTGAACACATGCGCTTCCGCGGGCTTCTCCTTCTTAGCCGCCGCGACGAGACCTCGTTCTAGGGCCTTCCTCGTCGCGGAGCTTTCGTTGGCCCGCATCATCCGGCATCGAGCCACCCCGATCGGGCATCGGCTCGGATCAGACGAGAGAAGCGACGACATCATGGAGAACACCCAGAAGCCTTCGGGCCTGCCGACCCACAAGTATCGGCCGTTCCACGAGCAGATCACGGTGAATCTGCCCGACCGCACCTGGCCCGACCAGCGCATCACGACCGCGCCCCGCTGGTGCGCCGTCGACCTGCGTGACGGCAACCAGGCGCTCATCGATCCGATGAGCCCCGAGCGCAAGCGCATCATGTTCGATCTGCTCGTGAAGATGGGCTACAAGGAGATCGAGGTCGGCTTCCCTTCGGCGAGCCAGACCGACTTCGACTTCGTGCGGCAGCTGATCGAAGAGGACCTCATCCCCGACGATGTGACGATCCAGGTGCTCACGCAGGCGCGCGAGCACCTGATCGAGCGCACCTACGAGTCGATCGCGGGCGCCAAGCAGGCGATCGTGCACCTCTACAACTCGACGAGCGTGCTGCAGCGCGAGGTGGTGTTCCGCACCGACGAGCAGGGGATCATCGACATCGCGCTCGAGGGAGCACGTCTGTGCCGCGAGTTCGAGAAGCGGATCCCCGAGACGAAGGTGTTCTACGAGTACTCGCCCGAGAGCTACACGGGTACCGAGCTCGAGTTCGCGCTGAGCGTCTGCAACCAGGTGATCGAGATCTTCGAGCCGACCCCCGAGCGCAAGGTCATCATCAACCTGCCCGCCACCGTCGAGATGGCGACGCCCAACGTCTACGCCGACTCGATCGAGTGGATGAGCCGCCGCCTGGCCCACCGCGAGAACGTCATCCTGTCGCTGCACCCGCACAACGACCGCGGCACCGCGATCGCTGCGGCGGAGCTCGGCTACATGGCCGGCGCGGACCGCATCGAGGGCTGCCTGTTCGGCAACGGCGAGCGGACCGGAAACGTCGACCTGGTGGCTCTCGGAATCAACCTCTTCACGCAGGGGATCGATCCGCAGATCGACTTCAGCGACATCGACCAGGTCAAGCGGACCGTCGAGTACTGCAACCAGCTGCCGGTTCACGAGCGCAGCCCCTGGGCGGGGGACCTGGTCTTCACCGCGTTCAGCGGCTCGCACCAGGACGCCATCAAGAAGGGCTTCGAGGCGATGGACGCGCGCGCCGCCGCCGCAGGCGTCACCATCGACGAGATCGACTGGGCGGTGCCCTACCTCCCGATCGACCCGAAGGACCTGGGTCGCTCCTACGAGGCGGTCATCCGCGTCAACTCGCAGTCGGGCAAGGGCGGCGTCGCGTACCTGCTGAAGACCGACCACTCGCTCGATCTGCCCCGCAAGCTCCAGATCGACTTCTCCGGTGTCGTGCAGGCCAAGACCGACGCCGAGGGCGGCGAGGTCACCAGCGAGCAGATCTGGAAGATCTTCACCGACGAGTACCTGCCGTCCGAGGTCGCCGACGAGCGGTGGGGCCGCTTCGAATTGCTGGCGACCAGCACCCGCAGCGACTTGTCGGGCGACGTCTCGCTCGACATCACGCTGCGCGACGGCGACGACCGGTTCGACGCATCCGGTCGGGGCAACGGGCCGGTCGCGGCGTTCCTCGAGATCGTCCGCGCCCAGGGATTCGACGTGACGCTCTACGACTACGTCGAGCACGCCCTCAGCGCAGGCGGCGACGCGCAGGCGGCCGCCTACATCGAACTCCAGATCGATGGCGAACGCCTCTGGGGCGTCGGCATCGACTCGGACATCTCGACCGCATCGCTCAAGGCGATCGTGTCGGGCGTGAACCGCGCCATCCGTACGCGGCAGCGCTCCGGAGCCCTCGCGGGCGTCTGAGCGCGAACCGTCGACGGGCGTGCGCGGGTGATCCCCGTGCGCGCCCGTCGGTGTTCGCCGTACGGCGCGCGGCCGGACGGATGCCTCAGGGCCTGACGATCGGGATCGTCGAGGTCTCCACCGCCACCTTGCGACGGTAGAGCGCGCGCTGCTCCGGCAGCGAGATGTCGAAGATCACCGCGAGCAGGCGGATCACCGTGGTCACCACCACGCCGATCACGGCGGCGATCACCACGTTCACGCCCAGCTGCTGCGCCGTCGCGAGCACGAGGCATCCCGCGCCCGCGGCGACGGCGTACAGCGACCCCACGTGCATGATCGCCACCGGCAGGCCCATGATGACGTCACGGAGGATGCCGCCGCCCACCGCGGCGCACACGCCGACGAACACTGCGGGCACCAGCGGGAGACCGAGCACCAGCGCCTTGCTGGTGCCGAAAGCACCGAACATCCCGATGACGAGCGCGTCGAGGCCGACGATGACGGCGTTGAGTCTCTGGAACAGGCCCGCCAGCAGCATCCCGAACAGCGCAGCGCCGGCGGCGGTGATCAGATACCAGTTGCTCTGCAGGGTGGTGGGTGCGACGTTCAGCAGCAGGTCGCGGATGAGGCCTCCGCCCATGCCGACGACGATGCCGATGATCGCGACGCCGAGCATGTCGAGCCGGCGTTCGCCACGGAATCCCGACGCGAACAGGGCGCCCTGGATGCCGCCGAGGCCCACGGCGATGAGGTCGGCCCACAGGGGGATCACGAAGACCGGGTCGTTCACCCCTCCATTGTCGACGGCGATCAGGGGATGTGGGTGCGCACCGCCGACAGGAAACCGGCGAGGTCGTCGGTCCACAGCCGCACCGCCTCGATGCGGTCCCGGCCGTGAGGAAGCCGCACGTCCAGTGGATGCTCCAGGCGGATCAGCACGTTCGTCTCGCCCGCGATGCGCGCAGCGAACGTCCGCCCTTCCGGTTCGTCTACGACGGGCGACGCCTTCTCGACCCGCTGCGCCGACCGCTCGACGGACTCGACCAGGTCCCAAGGCAGATCCAGGTCGAGTTCCGCCCCCTGCCGCACCCGGATCCCCGCCGGCCCGACGGCGTGCGGCCTGGTGAGGTAGCCGAAGAGGAGGCCGAGCATCCATGTCACACCCCAGATGCCGAGGACCAGCAGCGGGATGCGCACCCAGATCCAGCGATGGACGATGAGATCCACGATCGGGATCTCGATGACAGACAGCACGATGAAGATGACGAGGAGCGTCAGGACGGGGGAGTGGTAGCCGAACGCGCCGGCGCCCGCCGGAACGCGCGGCCGACGGAACACGAAGCGGTAGATGCTCTGATAGACGCCGAGCTCCATGAGCCAGGCTCGTCGGGCGAGCGCGCCCAGCCTGGCGGGCCACGCGACCGTTCGCGAGCGGTTCCTCGGATGCGGCGATCCGGCCCGCGCGAGGTCGGCGGAGCTCACGTGCGACCTTCGGCGTCCGCACGGGCCTCGTGCTCCGCGATGAGCTGCGTCAGTCGGCCGAGCACGTGCCGGAGTCCCCGAAGCGTCGTCTCGACGTCCGCGTCGTCCATACCCGCGACGAGTTGTCCCCCGAGTTCGGTGTGCTCGGCATCCATGGCCCGCATCGCCTCTTCACCCCGGGCGGACAAGGTCACCAGCACGGCCCGGCGATCATGCGGATGCGGTTCACGGCGCGCGAAGCCGGTGGCCTCGAGCCCGTCGACCAGGGTGGTGACGTTGCGCGGAGAGACTCCGAGCGCGACGGCCAGCTCGGCCTGGGTGCGAGGGCCCTCGTGGAAGACGAGCCAGAGCACGTGGGTGCGCGCAGGGGTGAGGCCACGGCGATCGAGCTCGCGCTCCTGGTCGTCGGTCAGCACGTTCGACAAGGCGAGAAGCATGTCGAGAATCTGAGTTCCGGACATAGTGAATATAATACACGATATAGACAGTGCATCGTGTCACGCCCGAACGTCGGGGCGGCCGGGGATAATTGACGCGTGCCCACCTACCGCGATGAAGTCGTGGTCCTGCGCACCCACAAGCTGGGGGAAGCAGACAGGATCGTGACCATGCTGAGCCGTCGTCACGGCAAGCTGCGTGCCGTCGCGAAGGGGGTGCGGCGCACGTCGTCGCGGTTCGGCGCGCGGCTCGAGCCTTTCATGGTCGCCGACGTGCAGCTCTACCAGGGGCGCTCACTGGACATCGTGCAGCAGGCGGAGTCGCTCGGCTCGTATGGCGCCGAGATCGTGGCGCACTACGACCGTTACACGTCGGCGCACGCGATGGTGGAGGCGGCCGACCGGCTGAACGAGGCCGAAGCGACACCGCAGCAGTACCTGCTCCTGGTGGGAGGCCTGCGAGCCCTGTCCCGCGGTGAGCATGCCTCGCGCAGCGTGCTCGATTCGTACCTCCTGCGGGCGATGGCGCTGTCGGGATGGGCACCAGGGCTCGGCGAGTGCGCCAGATGCGGACGCACCGGTCCTCATGACACCTTCGTCGCCCAGCAGGGCGGCATCGTCTGCCGCGACTGCGCCCCTACCGGGGCCGCCCGCGTCGACTCCGCCACCGTCGCGCTCCTCCAGTCCCTGATGGCCGGCGAGTGGGACGTGGTGGATGCCGCGGCGCCAGGGTCGACGGCCGCAGCCTCGGGCCTCATCGCCGCCTATGCGCAGTGGCACCTCGAGCGTGGGATCCGCTCGCTCTCCCATGTGTCTGCAGCCCCGCAGGAAGGTTCCCGTTGACTCCGAAGCCCTACACGCACCGTGATGCCGTACCGTATCGCCCGCTGGACTGGACGGGGATCCACCCTCCCGAGTACCCCCGTGGCGCCGTGCCGAACCACATCGCCATCGTCATGGACGGCAACGGGCGCTGGGCCAACCGGCGTGGCCTCACCCGCATCGAGGGACACAAGGCGGGCGAGGCGGCGCTGCTGGACGTCGTCGCCGGCGCGATCCAGGCCGGTGTCAAGCACCTCTCGGTCTACGCGTTCTCGACTGAGAACTGGTCCAGGTCGCCCGACGAGGTGCGCTTCCTCATGGGGTACAACCGTGATGTGCTCCACCGGCGACGCGACCAGCTGAACGAGTGGGGCGTGCGCATCCAGTGGGCCGGTCGCAAGCCGCGCCTGTGGGGGAGTGTCATCAAGGAGCTCCAGTTCGCCGAGAAGCTCACCGCAGGCAACGACGTGCTGACCCTGACGATGTGCGTCAACTACGGCGGCCGCATCGAGCTCGTCGACGCGATGCGATCCATCGCCGACGACGTCGCGGCGGGACGACTCAGGCCGTCCGCGGTCTCGGAGAAGCTCATCCAGCGACGGCTGTACCGCCCCGACATGCCCGACGTCGATCTCTTCCTCCGTTCCAGCGGGGAGCAGCGCACCTCCAATTTCCTGCTCTGGGAGTCCGCCTATGCGGAGTTCGTCTTCCTCGACACGTTGTGGCCCGACTTCACACGACAGGATCTCTGGCACGGCATCGACACGTACCTCGGACGCGATCGGCGCTTCGGCGGGGCCGTGGACGCCCCGGACGGTCCGCAGGCCTGAGCGACGCCGCCGCGCACGGGGTATCCAGCGAGCCCCCGCGCCCTCATCATTGACGTGAGCCGCGGATGCGGCCGGTCAGGAGGCGCACCATGGCGCTGTCACGACCTCGGGTCGGCCTCGCCGCGGCCCTGACCCTTGCCGTGCTCCTCGCAGTCGCCGGTTGCGCGGCGCCCGTGGCCGAGGATGCCGGAGCCACGCGCGCGACGACGTCGCCGTCACCCCGCGCGGAGGCAGACCAAGGGGGCGACGACCAGGGGCAGGCCGATTCCGACGGCGGGGAGGATCCCGCGCAGGATCGCGTGCGCACCGGCCCGGTCGCCCAGTACGGCGGCCCGGCGTACGGCGACCAGGGCACCGCGGAAGTGCTCGAGCCGGGCCTCTGGTGCAAGACCATCGCGGTGTTCTGGGGTGGCGAACCCGTGCCCGACGGCGTCGCATTCACCTTCGAGCAGGCCGTGACCGATCACGCCGGCCTGCAGGTCGACGGTGGCGTCTGCGGAACGCGCGGGGCCGACCGCTCGTGTCTCGGCCTGCTCGTGGAGGCGAACGCGTCGGGCATCTTCTGCAGCCTCGTGCTGCGCCCGGGCGACGACTTCCAGGACGGCACGACCATCACGTTCACCGGCACGCTCTCGTGCCCGACATCGGAGATCTGCGATCAGGTCGCCGCGCGCGAAGTGGAGCCCGGCCCGCCGATCATCGTCGACGACCCCGAGCCGCCCTCGCAGGAGGATGGCTGATGGTCCGTCGCGCGCCGAAACCGCCGCCTCCGGAAACCCAGGCCTCGCCCGCACCGGCCGACCCGGGCCAGCGGCCGACTGCTGCCGACGCCGGGCTCGGATTCGAGAAGTGGATGGGCTTCCTGTCCTCCTTCGTGGCTCCGCTCACGCTCGTCACCGCGCTGCTCTTCTATTTCGGCTACGTCTCGACACGGGAGTTCTTCCGCTACTTCGGCGTCGACGTCGACATCGTCGGGCTGAGCTCGCAGGAGTTCGTGATGCGCAGTCCGGGCGCGCTGTTCATCCCCGTGATGGTCCTCACGCTGCTCGCCGCCGCCGCGATCCTCGGTCATCGCGCGCTGCGGAAGTGGCTGCTCACTCAGGAACGCCCCGCTCAGCGCCGCGTCGTCGGCATCCTCGCCTGGACCGGAATCGGTTTCATCCTCGCCGGTCTCGCGCTGGCCTTCCTCGTGCCCTTCTTTCCGAGCTGGGCGTACGGGCAGCTGCTCACACCGCTGTTCCTGGCGATCGGTGCGGGCCTGGCCGCATACGCAGCAGCGACCGTGCGCGCACTCTCGCCCACCGGCGGCGGGCGCGGCGTCGTGGTCCTGCTCGTCCTCGTGATGATCGCCGGAACGTTCTGGTCGACGGCGACCATCGCGCAGTGGTGGGGGCTCGGGCAGGCGCGGACGCTGGCGGCGGACCTCACGACCCTCCCCGCTGTCGTACTCGACACCCGGGAGCGGCTGTACCCCGGCAACGACGACATCACGTTCCAGGCGCTCGGGGATGAGGCATCCGCCGACGATCCTGCGGTCGCGCAGATGTTCGGCTACCGCTATTTCGGTCTGCGCCTGCTCGCACAGGGGGGCGGTCGGCTCTATCTCGTGCCCGATGCGTGGTCGCCGGATGCCTCGACGCTGGTCGTGCCGTACGACGACGTACGGGTGAGGTTCCGGTTCGTGCCCGACGCCGATCCGCCGACCCCCTGAGCATTCACCGGGGATCGACGCATTCCGTGGAATAGATGCGCGTCGGCCCGCGGTTGTCCTCAGCATGACGGACGCCATCAAGATCGACGTGTGGAGCGACATCGCCTGCCCCTGGTGCTACATCGGCAAGCGGAATCTCGAGAACGGCCTCGCCGCGGCATCTGCCGACGACGACGCCCCCGCCGTGGAGGTGACGTACCACTCGTTCGAGCTCTCGCCCGACACACCCGTCGACTTCGAGGGCGACGAACTCGACTTCCTCGCCCAGCACAAGGGCATGCCACGTGCGCAGGTGGAGCAGATGCTCGAGCGAGTGACCGGCGTCGCTGCGGACGCCGGTCTGGAGTACCGCTTCGATCTGCTCAAGCACACGAACACCGTGAAGGCGCACGAGCTCCTGCACTTCGCGAAGGAGCAGGGCCGCCAGCACGAACTCGCCGAGCGCCTCATGGCGGCGTACTTCACCGAGGGACGCCACCTCGGTCGCGAGGACGAACTCGTCGATCTGGCCGCCGATGCCGGCCTCGACGCCGACGCAGCCCGCGACGCGCTGCGGAGCGGACGCTATCTCGACGCGGTGCGCGCGGACCAGGCGCAGGCCACCGCGTACGGCATCAACGGCGTGCCGTTCTTCGTGATCGACGGAAAGTACGGCGTGTCGGGTGCCCAGCCGGCCGAAGCGTTCGCGCAGATCGTGCGGCAGGTGTGGTCGGAGCACCGCGAGCCCGCGGACGTCGAGGCCTGACGGTCACCCCCGGACGCCGGAGGGGCCTGCCGCGATGCGTCGCGGCAGGCCCCTCCGGCGTCCGTGGTCAGCGAGGAAGGTTCGCCTCGATCACCGCGACGATCGCCGGGTCGTCCGGCTTGACGTTCGGTCGGAAGCGGTGGATGCCGCCCTCGGGCGTGAGCACGAACTTCTCGAAGTTCCACACGATGGGGCCCTTCTTGCCTTCCGCGTCACGCGACTTCTTGAGCGCCTTGTACACGGGAGCGGCACCCGGCCCGTTGACCTTGATCTTGTCGAAGACGGGGAACGTCACACCCCACGTCACCGAGCAGTACTCCAGGATCTCGTCCATCGAGCCCGGCTCCTGACCCATGAACTGGTTGCAGGGGAAGCCGAGCACGGTGAAGCCGCGGTCCGCGTACGCCCGCTGCAGCTGCTCGAGCTGCTCGTACTGCGGGGTGAGTCCGCATTTGGACGCGACGTTCACCACGAGGAGGACCTGATCGCCGTAGTCGGCGAGGGTCGCGGTGCCGCCGTCGGCGGTGTCGAAGGAGATCTCGCGCAGGTCGGTGGTCGTAGCCTCGGTCATGTCCCCAGGCTAAGCCCTCCACACGGGGGCGGGCCGTTCAGCCAAGGGACGGATTCCTGTAAGAGAATGGGACTGTGACCACTGCCCTCGCCCCCGCGCCGACGCTGCGCATCGGGCCCATCGAACTCGACGCCCCTGTGGTGCTCGCGCCGATGGCGGGCATCACGAACACCGCCTTCCGCCGTCTGTGCCGTGAGTATGGGGCCGGTCTCTACGTGAGCGAGATGATCACGACGCGAGCGCTCGTCGAGCGCAACGCGACGACGATGCGCCTCATCACTCACCACGAGTCCGAGACGCCGCGGTCCATCCAGCTGTACGGCGTGGACCCCGCGACGACCGAGGCCGCCGTCCGCCTCCTCGTCGAGGAGGATCGCGCCGATCACATCGACCTCAACTTCGGATGCCCCGTCCCCAAGGTCACCCGCAAGGGCGGGGGAGCGGCGCTTCCGTGGAAGCTCGGCCTGTTCCGTGACATCGTGACGCGCGCGGCCCGCGCCGCCGGCGACATCCCGCTCACCGTGAAGATGCGCAAGGGGATCGACGCCGACCACCTCACGTATCTCGACGCCGGACGGATCGCCGAGGACGCCGGTGTGGCCGCCGTGGCGCTTCACGCGCGCACCGCCTCGGAGTTCTACTCGGGTCAGGCCGACTGGTCGGCGATCACGAAGCTCAAGGAAGCCGTCACGAGCGTCCCGGTGCTCGGCAACGGCGACATCTGGTCGGCCGAGGACGCCGTGCGGATGATGGCCGAGACCGGCTGCGACGGCGTGGTCGTCGGGCGCGGATGCCTCGGTCGCCCGTGGCTGTTCGGCGATCTCGCCCGCGCGCTGGGCGGGCCTGGAGCCGCGCCTGCCGAACCGGTCGACGCGACGCTCGGCTTCGTCGCCGACGCCTTCCGCCGCCACGCCGAGCTGCTCGTGGAGTTCTTCGAGGACGAGGACCGCGGCTGCCGCGACATCCGCAAGCACGTCGCCTGGTACTTCAAGGGCTACCCGGTCGGCGGCGAGCTTCGCGCGAGCCTCGCGACGGCGTCGAGCCTCGCCGACATCGACGAGCTCCTGGCGACGCTCGACCTCGCCGCTCCGTATCCGGGGGCCGCAGCGGAGGGGCAGCGGGGTCGCGCCGGCACACCGAAGCGTCCGGCACTGCCCGACCGCTGGCTCGAATCCCGCGAGCTGAGCGCCGAGGCGACCACCGCCATCGCAGAAGCGGAACTCGACCACAGTGGCGGGTGACGTGAACGGCATGTCGTCCGATCGGCCCGACGGATACGACGACGCCGACGCCGCCCGCTTCCACGCCGAGCGCCACCGATCGCAGCGCGACGACTTCGCGCGCGATCGCGCCCGTGTCCTTCACTCTGCCGCCCTTCGCCGCCTCGCCGCCAAGACTCAGGTGCTGAGCCCCGCCAGCCCCGCGGACTTCGCGCGCAACCGCCTGACGCACTCCCTCGAGGTCGCCCAGGTCGGCCGGGAGCTCGCGACCGCGCTCGATCTGGCCGCAGACGTCGTCGACACCGCGTGTCTCAGCCACGACCTCGGCCACCCGCCGTTCGGCCACAACGGCGAACGCGCGCTCAACGAGTGGGCCGAGGGGTTCGGCGGCTTCGAGGGCAATGCGCAGACCCTGCGCATCCTGACGCGCCTGGAGCCCAAGGTGATCGACGCCGAGGGGCGCAGCTTCGGACTGAACCTCACCCGGGCAAGCCTCGACGCCGCCTGCAAGTACCCGTGGACCGCCGACCACCCCCTTCCGGACCCGGGCGGGCGGCTGAAGTTCGGCGTCTACCCCGAGGACGAAGACGTCTTCCGCTGGCTGCGAGCCGACGCGCCCGGTCGTGTCCGCTGCATCGAGGCCGAGGTGATGGACCTCTCCGACGACATCGCGTACTCGGTCCACGACTTCGAGGACGCGGTCGTCAACGGCTATCTCGACCCGGCACGCCTGGTCGACCCGCGCGAGCACGAGTGGCTGCTCACCGCGATCCAGTCCTGGGTCGGGTTCGACTTCGCGCGCGACGAGCTCGAGGACGCCCTGTTCCGGCTGACCCGCATGCCGGAATGGATCGACTCGTTCGACGGCACCCGCCCTGCGCTGGCTCGGCTGAAGAATCTCACCTCGGACCTCATCGGCCGCTTCGCGCGCGCCGCCACGACCGCGACGCGGGACTCCTACGCCGCCTCCGTGCTCACCCGCTACCGCGGACACCTGGTGGTTCCGCGGATCGTCGAGGCCGAGATGGCGGTGCTCAAGGGCATCATCGGCGCCGCGGTCGTCTCGATCGAGGGCCGCAAAGACCTGTACAAGGAGCAGCGCCGTCTTCTCAAGCGCCTTGCGACGGCGCTGTGGGAGCATCCCGAGGCCCTCGACGCACTTCACACGCAGGACTTCACCGCCGCACAGACGGATGCCGCGCGTCGACGTGTCGTGGTCGATCAGGTCGCCAGTCTCACCGACCAGCTGGCGATCGCGTGGCACGGGTCTCTCGTGGCTCCCGTGGACGCGGCATCCGTCGGCGTCTGGGCGCCGGGCGCCCGTCCCATGGACACTGCCACCGGACCGTTCCGCGAATCCTCCGAGGCGCGCTGATGGCGGGGCGCATCCGGCAGGCCGATGTCGACGAGGTCAAGGCGCGCACGAACATCGCAGACATCATCGGGGAGCGCGTCGCGCTGAAGTCCGCCGGGGTGGGCTCGATGAAGGGCCTGTGCCCGTTCCACGACGAGCGCAGCCCGAGCTTCAACGTGCGCCCTCAGGCGGGTTTCTACCACTGCTTCGGCTGCGGCGAGTCCGGCGACGTCTACTCGTTCCTGCGCGCCATGGACCATGTGACGTTCACAGAGGCCGTGGAGCGCCTCGCAGGCCGCATCGGCTACGCGCTGCACTACGAGGACGGCGGCGCTGCCCCGGAGCACACCGGACGTGCCCGCCTGTTCGCGGCCAACGCGGCGGCCGCGGACTTCTTCCGGGGCCAGCTCATGACGCCGGAGGCCGACATCGCACGGCGCTTCCTCGGCCAGCGAGGCTTCGATGCCGGTGCTGCGGCCCATTTCGGCGTCGGGTTCGCCCCTAAGGGCTGGGAGGGCATGACCAAGGCGCTGCGATCCCAGGGCTTCACCGACGAGGAGCTCTCGTCTGCGGGACTCGTCTCCCAGGGGCAGCGCGGCGTGTACGACCGGTTCCGCGGGCGAGTGGTCTGGCCCATCCGCGACGTCACCGGACAGGTGATCGGGTTCGGTGCACGGCGGCTCTACGACGACGACAACGGCCCCAAGTACCTCAACACCCCCGAGACGACGATCTACAAGAAGGCGCAGGTCCTCTACGGACTCGACCTCGCCAAGCGCGAGGTCTCGCGCCAGCACCAGGTCGTCGTGGTCGAGGGGTACACCGATGTGATGGCCTGCCATCTGGCGGGCATCACGACCGCCATCGCGACGTGCGGCACCGCGTTCGGCGCCGATCACATCACTGTCCTGCGCCGTGTCATGGGGGACGACTCCACAGCAGGGGAGGTCGTCTTCACGTTCGATCCCGACGCCGCCGGCCAGAAGGCGGCGCTGCGCGCATTCGCCGACGCCAAGCGGTTCAATGCGCAGACCTATGTCGCGACGGGTCCCGAAGGGCTCGATCCCTGCGACCTGCGGCTGGCCCGCGGCGACGGCGCCGTGCGAGCGCTCATGGAGACCAAGGTGCCGATGGTGGAGTTCGTGCTCGACCAGCGCATCGCGGGCTTCGACCTTCGCAGCGTCGAGGGCCGCGTCGGCGCGCTCCGCGCCGCAGCCCCCGTGGTCGCCGACCTGCGCGACCCGCTCCTGCAGCCCGAGTACGTCCGCGTGCTCGCGCGGCGACTGGGGATGGACACGGAGGACGTGCGCCGCGAGGTGGAGCGCGCGGGACGCGGTGGCGGTGGGGGCGACCGTCGCGAAGCGCCTGCCGGCGGTACGCGGCCGACGGAGTCCACCACCGCCGACGGCGCCCTCCGCGTCACGCTCACGAGCCTTCCGCGCTCTCCTGAGGTGGCTCTCGAACGCGACGCCCTGATGGGGATGCTGCAGTTCGGCCACCGCATGGACGCGTCGCTCGTCGCGCGCGCCCTCGACCTGCCTTTCCGGCATCCGGCGCTCGATGCCGTGCGCGGCGCCGTCCGCGAGGCTCCCGGGATGCAGCGTCCGGGCTGGGCGGTGGATGCCGTTGCGACCGTCCGCGAGCCGTACCGCTCCCTGGCCGCCGAACTGCTCGCCGGCGACTTTCCCGCGTTGAGCGACGACGCCGCGGTCTCTTCGGCGAGCGATCTGGCTCGCCGGCTGGTGATGCGCGGCTTCGATCGCGAGAAGACGGAACTGCTGGGCGCGATCCAGCGGGTGCCCGCGGATTCGGAGGAGGGGCGCACCATCCGGCTGCGTCTGCGGGAACTCGATGCGAGGCGTCAGGCTCTGGCCGACGAGGGGTCCTGATCGGCTCTCGTCGGCTGGCGTCGCGGCCGGTCACAGGGCAGGATGAAGAGATGGCTCGCCGACGGGACGCGGATGTCGCGATCGACTGCTCCGATCTGTCGATCGCCCGCGGTGGTCGCGGCGGACCCGCCAAGCGCGTCGTCGACGGGATCTCCTTCACACTCGCGCGCGGCGGCATCCTGGCGCTCATGGGTCCGACCGGGTCCGGCAAGTCCTCGCTGGCAGCGGTGCTGGCAGGTGCCGACGAACCCGGTCTCGCCGTCGTGGGCGGACGAGGCGTCGTCGAGGGCGTCGCGGTGCGCCGCCCCGGGCGCGCACACCGCTACCTCACGTACTACGCGGGCTATGTGCCGCAGTCGGCGGGCGCGCATCTGCCCGCGCGCCTCACCGTCGCGGACGTGATCGGCGAGCCCATCACCAGCCGGGATCGACGCGTGAGTTCGCGCGCGCTCGCGGTGCGCGTGGCATCGCTCCTGGACGAGCTGATGCTGCCCCTGGGGGCTGCGCCGAAGTATCCCTACGAGCTGAGCGCGGGGATGCGCCAGCGCGTGGCCCTCGCGCGGGCCCTTGTCCTGCAACCCCGGGTGCTGATCGCCGACGAGCCCTTCGCCAACATGGACGTCGAGGTGCGCAAGGCAGCGCGCGAGGCGGTGCTGCGACGTCGACGCGAGCTGCAGATGGCGGCGCTCGTGGTCACCAATGAGCCGGACGTCGTGAAGGAGCTCGACGCCGACGTGCTCGTGCTGCGCGGAGGGCATGCGGTGGCGTACGGGCATGGCACGCAGGATCTTCTCTGGACCCCCGGCGGACAGGCCGACAGGCGCGTCGTGAACTCCTGATCCGGTCTCCGTGGTCATGAGCACGCGTTGAGCTTTGCTAGTATGGTCTGGTTGCCCGCACGAGAGTGCGGAACATTCCTCCATAGCTCAATTGGCAGAGCAATCGGCTGTTAACCGATAGGTTCTTGGTTCGAGTCCAAGTGGGGGAGCGAAAGCCTCGGGGCTCCACCCCCGAGGCTTTCTTCGTCTCGGGGAACAGATCGAGGAGTGCACATGGCGGCTCGCGCGAAGCCTTCGCCGCGCATCGCCGTCGAGGGCGGCGTTCCCGCGCCGGCGCCGATCCATCGGTCCGTCCCGCTGCTGGTCGCGTTCGCCGCCTTCGGCGTCGCGGTCCTCTGGGTCGGGCTGCTGGTGCTGTTCGGCGCAGAGCCGTGGATGTTCCCGTTCTCCGTCCCCGCGCCCTGGCTCTTCCTCGCCCTCGCGCCGTCGGTCGTCGCGATCCTGCTCGCCGTGCGGGGGATCGCCCTGTGGTCGGTGATCTGCGCCGCGCTGAGCCTCTGGCTGGTGCCGACCGGCATCGCGACGATCGCCGTGGTGCTGGTCGCTCTCTGGACGGCACGCGGCATCCGACGTCAATGGGAGGCGCACGATCTCGATTCCGTGATCGCCACCGCTGCCGCTCACGGGCTGCCCGTGCTCGTCGTGCAGCACGTGGCGGGCGACGGGCGGGCCCGCAAGAGGACCGACACGACACAGGTGCAGGTCCGCAACGTCGACACCGGCGAACTGTCGACGGCACGCGTGTGGGGACCGATGCGGGCTGGGACGACGTTCGTGCGACAGGGGATGAACGTCATCGCACAGGCACCGCCCGGAGCGGACGTCGAGCTGCGCCGCTGGGTCGAGCGCCAGAATCGCCGCAGGGCGACTGCCTCGTCCTGACCCCGCCGCAGCAGCGTGTGCGATCATTCGAGAATGGCGCACACTCGCCCGGCGATCCTGACGCGGGGTCTCATCTCGCTCGCCGCCGGGGTCGTGGCCGGCGCTGCGGTCGCCTCTGTCCTGGGCCCGGCGGCAGGTCTGCTCGCGGGATGGGCTGCCCTGTCCCTCACGAGTCTGCTGATCCTCGTCCCGAAGATCTGGAGGATGGATGCCGCGCAGACCCGCGCGCACGCCACCAGCGAGGATCCCGGCCGCCGCCTCGGACGCGTCATCTCGCTCGTCGGCAGCGTCGCAAGCCTCGGGGCGGTCGCGGTCGTGCTCTTCCAGGCGCGACAGGCGGATGAACTGACCTCTTTCCTG
>Ga0160448_100256_pt1 | contig 20901 bp, 22 predicted proteins | sample HID1973M_E1MG_FD_108269 | JGI IMG/M metagenome (GOLD analysis project Ga0160448, IMG submission 108269) | Enriched mosquito-associated microbial communities from UW Madison campus, WI, USA - HID1973M_E1 MG | ecosystem: Host-associated > Arthropoda: Insects > Digestive system > Unclassified ...
ACGCTGGTGGCGCCGCGCGTATTGCGCAGATAGTCGATGAAGATGCGCCCCTTGCGCAGCTTCTTGCTGGCCGTGGCCAAGTACTTGAGCGGATCCATCTGCGCCATGGCATCGGCAAAGGCATGCGCGAAGGGCTTGACCTGATCCCAGTCGCAGGCCGGCTTCAATGGCATGACCACGTGCAAGCCCTTGCCGCCGGAGGTGCGCACATACGAGACAAAGCCGGCCTGCTTGAGCAGCTCGCGCATCTGTCGTGCTGCGGCGACCACCTCCGACCAGGGCACGTCCGGCGCCGGATCCAAGTCAAACACCACCCGATCCGCCAATGCCGGTTTGCTGGCCAGCGAGCCCCAGGGATGGAATTCCAGCACGTTGAACTGCACCAGCTCGCGCACGGCCAGCGCATCGCGCACCACCAGATAATCTTCGGTCTGGCCGCTCTCTTCCTTCAGCGGCACGCTGTCCACGTGCTTCATGCCGGCCACCAGATGCTTCTGGAAGAAGCACGGGCGCGTACTGCCTTGCGGACAGCGGATGATAGACAGCGGCCTGCCCGCGATTTCCGGCAACAGCCAGTCCATGACCGCATCGTAGTAGTCGGCCACGTCCTGCTTGGTCTTGCCAATGTCGGGATAGACCACGCGGCCAGGGTTGCTGATGGTGATCACGTCATCGCCATCAGCCGTGGATGCACGCCGATTCGCGGGTCTGGCACCCAGAGATTCTCCTGAGGCCTTGCTGGCGGTCTTGCTTGCGGCCTTGCTTGCGGCCTTGCTTGAGGTCTTGCTTGCGGCCTTGCTTGAGGTCTTGCTTGCGGCCTTGCTTGAGGTCTTGCTTGCGGTCTTGCTTGCGGTCTTGCTTGCGGTCTTGTTCGCGGCCTTGCTGGTGGCTTTGATTGCCTTGCCCTTGGCCGCCTTGCGGGTGGCTGTCTTGCTGGCGACCTTGACCACTGTGTTGGTGGCTTTCTTGCTGCTGGCCATGCTTCCTCCCCGCGTGGGTGCGTCACGATCCGACGACAACAAATCGGCCGCACGCTTGTCAGGCCGCATGCCTTTCAAGGACGGCTGTCGCAGCAGGCCCTGGTTACCAATGCCACGGTAGTACACCTCCACCACGGCCTTGGGTGCGAACCATTGCGCGGTTCGCAAATCCACGTCCAACTCATCCGGCAAGTGCGCGGTGGGCTTGTCGCCGCGACGCTTGCCCAGCGACGCGCTCAGCTCGGCAATCAACTTCTGGCTGAAACCGGTGCCGACACGGCCGGCATAGTTCCAACCGCCCTTGCCGTCCGGTCGTGCCAGCAGTAGCGCACCAAAGCCGGCGCGACTGCCGCGCGGCGCGGTCATGCCGACCACGGCGAACTCGTCGCTCTCCAGCCGCTTGGTCTTGCGCCAGTCATCGCTGCGCCCGGAGCGATACGGTGCGTCGGCGCGCTTGGAGATGATGCCTTCCAGCTCGCGCTTGCTGGCGGCGGCAAAGGCTTCCTCGCCATGGCCCTGCACATGCGAGCTGTAACCCAGCGGGGGCAGCACGCCGGTCAACACCTGTTCCAGCAGATCCTTGCGTTGGATCTGTTCGAGCTTGCGCAAGTCGTAATCCTGCAGATGGACGAGATCAAATAGCATGTAGAACAGCGGCGCGTTCTTTTCGCCGGAGAGCGTAGCCTGCAACACGCCAAAGTCGGCCTGGGTGCCGCCGCCGGCGATCAACTCGCCATCCAGCGCCATCTGTTCAATCCCGCGCGCAGCCGCCAGGGCTTCCACCGCGCTGGCGATCTCGGGCACTTTAGCCGTCCACTCCAAGGCGTTGCGCGACCAGATACGTGCGCGGCCGTCACGCACGACGGTCAGCAAGCGGTAGCCATCCCATTTGGCTTCGTGCAGCCAGTCATCGCCAGCCGGCGGCGCATCACCCAATTTCGCCAGTTGCGGCGCGAAGGCCGCGTCGGCCAACTTCGCTCGCTTGGCGCCTTCGATCTCGCTGGCGATGGCGTTCCAGTCGCGCCTACGTGCGCGCTTGGTCTTGCTCGCCAGCGATCGCCCAGCAGGCGAGGTGGATGACCGGGTCGATTTTCTGACCACCTTGCTGTTGGGACCTGACTTGCTGCTGGCTACGGACTTGCTCTTGACTGCTGACGTGCGAGAGACGGCTTGCTTGCGCGGCGCTTCCTCGTCTTTGCCAGCTGCACGCGCTCGTCGCGCACTGGCGCCTGACGTGGGAGCGGGCAGATCCGCAATCATGTCGTCGGCTTCTTTATTGTCAGCGAAGGCGTCGTCCTCCTTGAACAGCAGCCACTGGGGTTTCTTCGAAGCACGCTGAGTACGGACCAGATGCCAGCCGCCCTTGAGCTTGTCGCCAAACAACTCAAAGCGCAGGTGACCTTTGGCCAATTGCGCCTGTGCATCGTCGCGTGTTGACCACAGCCCGTGATCAAATACCGCTACATGGCCGCCGCCGTATTCGCCTTCCGGGATCTCGCCTTCAAAGCCGGCGTAGTCCAGCGGGTGATCCTCGACTTCCGCTGCGAGACGTTTGACCGACGGATCCAGGCTCGGCCCCTTCGGTACCGCCCAACTCTTCAGCGTGTCGCCAACCTGAAGGCGAAAGTCATAATGGCGATGACTGGCGTGATGCAGCTGAACGACAAAGATCGGTCGCGCGCCCGCCTTGCGCGGCTTTCCAGGCGCCGGCTCACGCGTACGCTGAAAGTGACGTTTACGTTCGTATTCCGTCAGGCTCATCAGTCAACCGGGTCATCACGCCGGTTCCACTATGGTCGGGTCTCCGTCAACGGGATGTAGCGATATGACCCCATTGGATAAACCCCTGCGCCGCGAATTGTCGGTCAACGACACCACTTACACGCTGGTGATTGATCCCACTGGCCTGAAGCTCACCGAGAAGGGACGCCGCCGCGGCGTTGAATTGCGGTGGGTGGATCTGGTCAATGGCGATGCCGGATTGGCTGCGGCGTTGCAGGCTTCCACTGATAAGGAATAAGCCGACGGCTGGCTGGGCGCATAAGGCCATGTCGATGCTGCGCCCAGGCTAGCCCTGCCTGAGCGTGACGATCACCGCCAGGTGATCGCTGGCTTGGTTCGGGGCTTAAGCCCCTCCTACAGGGATTTCCCAGGCAGCCGCCTGGTGAAAGCCAATCGAGGCTGGGATCATGCAGTTCGGCGGCGCGCTGTGGCCTTCTTGGCCGCAGCCGCCTTCTTGGTTGCTGCCTTGCGCGGCCCCGCCTTCTTGGCGGCCTTTGTGGGCGCCTTGCTGGTCGCGGCCTTCTTGCTCGCCTTTTTCGCTGTCTTCTTCGCCGCCGGCGTGCGCTTGTTGTCGGCCAGGCTTTTCTGCAGCAGCGCCATGAAGTCGACCACGTTGGTGGTGGCTTCCTCTTCTTCGCGGTCAGCGTCTTCGACTTTGGCGGTGGCGCCCTTGGACTTGATGCGCTTGCGGATGATCGCTTGCAGGCGCTCGCGGAATTCATCGTGATAGTCGTCGGGCTTCCAATCACCGGCCATCGACTTGACCAGCTGCGCGGCCATCTCCTCTTCCTTGCTGCTGATGCGGTAGCTGGCGGCGCTGCCGCTGGGTAGCTTGTAGTCTTCCGGGTCCACCAGTTCCTGCGGATAGCGCAGCAGGATCAGCAGCAGCGCGTCGCCATTGGGAATGACCGCCGACAAGTACTCACGGGTGCGGATGACGACGCGCGCAATGCCGACCTTGCCGGTGTTCTCCAAGGTGCGCCGCAGCAGCACATAGCCCTTCTCGGCTTTCTTGCCGGGCACCAGCACATAGGGCTTTTCGAAGAAGCGCACGTCGATGCTGTCGCGATCGACAAAGGTCTCCACCTCCACCGTCTCGTGGCTTTCCGGCGCGGCGGCGCGGATGTCTTCCTGCTCCACTACCACGTAGTTGCCCTTGTCGTACTCGTAGGCCTTGATGATGTCCTTCCACGGCACTTCCTCGCCGGTGTCGGCATTGACCCGCTCAAAGCGAATCGGCTTGCGATCACGCGAGTCGAGCATGCGGAAATGCAAATCCACCTTGCGTTCGCCGGACATCAGCGCAACGGGAACATTCAACAGTCCAAATGAGAGCGTGCCAGTCCAGATCGGGCGTGCCATAAGGTCTTCCTGTGCAGGTACTACACGCAGTGGATGACGAAGGCGATGATGGTCAGGTGAACGCTGGCTGGCCGAGGAGGTGCTCAAAGCCGCGAACTGGTTCACGTCTTAATGCTTTCTCGATGTGATGTTTACATTCGCGACGGCGCTGAAAGCGAAGATGGGGCTTCGTCAGAACAGGAGGACAGACATGATGGGAAGTATCCATCGGTACCCCACGCGCCCCGTAGAGACCGCCAAGTGCGAAGTGGTGGATCTCTCAGCAGAACTCGATGACTGGCGCGAATCGTTGTCCAAGCACGATTTCTTTGAGCCAGGCACCAACTTCAGCCACTACGAGCCCAGCCTGGTGTTTGCCTACGACAGTTACCTGCAGTATCACCAGGTGCCGCTGGACGAGCTGATGCAGACTCTGGAGCGCAAGTACGACGAGCGCTTTGATCGCTTTGCGCGCTTGAACTGGCATCGCATGGAAGGCCTGCTGGAGCAGGTGTGGCTGCGCATGGGCGCGCCGGTCCATACGACCCGCACAAACGACATGCAGGCCGGATGGATGGCGGGACGTCCCGCCGCTTGAAGGCGTGAGGGGGTCGGCGTCGCTTAGCTGCGCGGCGCCGGCTTGCCCTTGCGATGCGGCTTGCTGGGGCCGCGATCATCGCCCGCGCCACGCGGGCCTGACTTGAAACCACCGGGCTTGAAGCCACCGGGCTTGGAGTCGCCTGACTTGAAGCCGCCCGACTTGAAGCCGCCGGGCTTGCCGCCACCTGGCTTGAACTTGCGCGGCGCGGCTTCGCCGGCATCTTCGCCAATGCGATGGATGCGAAGTTGCTGGCCCGAGACCCACACCTTCTTAAGATGCACCAGCATGTCCGAGGGCATGCCTTCGGGCAGGTCGAGCAGCGAGTGGTCATCGCGGATGTCGATGCGGCCGATGTAGCGACTTTCCAGACCCGCCTCGTTGGCGATGGCGCCGACGATGTTGGCCGGCTTCACGCCATGCGCGTGGCCGACTTCGATTCGGAAGGTTTCCATGCCCACTTCGGCCTTCTCGCGCGGCGGCTTGTCGAAGCTGCGGCGCGGCGCGGGTTCGCTGGGCGGAATTTCCAGGCCGAACTCATCCCGACGCGGCCGCTGCTCGGCAGGAGCCGGCGCGGCGAAGGCCTCGCGATCATGGCGCGGCCGACTCTCGGTCGGGGCTGAAGCCCCTCCCACAAAGGCGTCGCGATCCTGGCGCGGTTCGAACTCGCGGCGCGGTGCGCGCTCCGGACGCGGAGACGACGGCCGACGATCCGGATCGTATTCGCGGCGCGGACGCTCATTGGCTTGACCATAGGGACCGCTGGCCTGCGCGCCGTGATCGCGCGGGCTGCGGCGTTCGGCCGACAGCAACAGCGGCGTATCGCCTTGCAGCAGGCGCGCCAGCGCGGCGGCGATCTCGATCGCCGGCACGTTGTTCTCGCGCTCGTAGGTTTCGATCAGGCTGCGGAACTCACCGCCCTGGCTGGCCGCCAGCGTGTCAGTGATGCGGCCGAGGAACTTCTGCACGCGGCGATCGTTGACTGCCTCGATGCTGGGCAGCTGCATTTCCTGGATCGGCTGGCGGGTGGCGCGCTCGATCTGGCGCAGCATGCCCTTCTCGCGCGGGGTGACGAACAGGATTGCATCGCCGCTGCGACCGGCGCGGCCGGTGCGGCCAATGCGGTGCACGTAGCTTTCGGTGTCATACGGAATATCAAAGTTCAGCACGTGGCTGATCCGTTCCACGTCCAGGCCGCGCGCGGCCACGTCGGTGGCCACCAGGATGTCGAGCTTGCCTTCCTTCAACTGCTGGATGGTCTTTTCGCGCTGCGCCTGCTGCATGTCGCCATTGATGGCGGCAGCGGCCAGGCCGCGGGCCTGCAACTTGCCGGCCAGTTCTTCGGTGGCGGCCTTGGTGCGGGCGAAGATGATCATCGCGTCGAACGGCTCGGCTTCGAGGATGCGGGTGAGTGCATCCAGCTTGTGCAGGCCGCTGACAAACCAGTAGCGCTGGCGGATGTTGGCCGAGGTGGTGGTCTTGGCCGCAATGGTGACCTCGACCGGATCTTTCAGATAGGTCTGCGCGATGCGGCGGATGGCCGGCGGCATGGTCGCCGAGAACAACGCCACCTGGCGCGATTCCGGGGTTTTCTTGAGCACGGTTTCGACGTCGTCGATAAAGCCCATGCGCAGCATTTCATCGGCTTCGTCCAGCACCAGCGTGGTCAGGCCGGACAGATCCAGCGAGCCGCGCTCCAGGTGATCGATGACCCGACCCGGCGTACCCACCACCACATGCACGCCGCGCTTGAGCGCCTGCAACTGCGGGTAGTAGCTCTGGCCGCCGTAGATCGGCAGCACATGGAAGCCGGGAATCTTGCTGGCGTACTTCTGGAACGCTTCGGCCACCTGGATGGCCAGCTCGCGGGTGGGCGTGAGCACCAGCGCCTGTGGCTTGTCGGCGTTGAAGTTCAGGTTGGACAGCAGCGGCAGCGCGAAAGCGGCGGTCTTGCCGGTGCCGGTCTGGGCCTGGCCCAGCACGTCGCGCTTGCCCAGCATGGCCGGGATGGTGGCGGCCTGGATGGGCGACGGCGTCTCGTAGCCAATGTCGGCCACGGCCGCCATGACAGGCGCGGACAGGCCAAGATCGGCAAATAACGGGGTCGCTTCAGGAGCGGAATTGGATTCAGAAGGGGGGGACATGGAGGACTCCGGGCGTCGCGGAGTGCGCACGCAAGCGGCATATTGTGCGCTTCCGGCCCCCCTCCTGTCCCGAAAAACCTGAACAGGGGCCCGGCGGGCCCGTCCAGAGGCCTGTTCTGACGGCTTTGGACAACTATTTTCGTCGCGGCTGTGATGATCCGGCCGCCCGCGGCGAATCACTGTTCCGAACCCCAACACGCACAATGCGGGCGACGGAATCGGCAATGGACCTGAGTACGACCATGGCAGGCGAACAACGGGCGGTCTTCGCCGAACTGCTGGAGCTGCATCGCGGCATCGTCTTCAAGGTGGCCGGCAGCTATTGCCGCCACCCGGATGATCGCGCCGACCTGGCGCAGGAGATCGCCGCGCACTTGTGGCAGGCCTATCCGCGTTACGACGCCGGCCGTCCGTTCTCCACCTGGATGTATCGGATTGCCTTGAACGTGGCGATCTCGCATCTGCGTAGCCAGCGCCAGGCGGCCACCGTGCCGCTGGATGACGGCGCGGCAGAACTGGTGGATCCGCAGGCGCGCGATCCGCAAACCGAACAGCACGTGCATGCCCTGCACCGCTTCATCCACGCGCAAGCGCCGCTCGATCGCGCCTTGTTGCTGCTGTACCTGGAAGACCGCGGCTACCGCGAGATCAGCGAAATCCTGGGCATCAGCGAAACCAATGTGGCGACCAAGATCAGCCGCCTCAAGCAACGCATCCGCAACGAACTCTGACCCACGAGGATTCCATCATGGAAGCTGACGAACTGAAAATCGCCTGGCAAAACCTGGATCGCCGGCTAAGCCAGCAGAACACCCTGCAACTGGCGCTGCTGCGCGAGCGCAAATTGGATCGTGCGCGTGGCGGCCTGCGCCCGCTGATCTGGGGCCAGGTGCTGCAGATGGTGTTGGGCATTGCGTTGATTGTGCTGGGCGTGAATTGCTGGACCCACAACCTGCACAGCGCGGGTCTGTTGATCAGCGGCATCCTGGTACACGCCTTCGGCCTGCTGCACGTGATCATGGCCGGCCTCACCCTGGGCCTGGCCGGCACCATCAACTACGACGCACCGGTGCTGCGCATCCAGAAGCAGTTCGCACGCCTGCTCAAGGTCTACGTACTCAATGCCAATCTGTGTGGCGCGCCCTGGTGGATCCTGTGGGTGCTGGTGGTGATCGCCGTGGCCGGCTTGAACCCCAACACTGCCCAAGTGCAGACACCGCTGTGGATCTGGATCAGTCTGGCCTTGGGTGCGGGCGGCTGGTTGGGCACCTGGGCCTGGCTGTGGCATCGCCGCCATGCGCCCGCCAAGCCTGCCGCCGAGGGTGAGCCCTGCGTGGGCGATGGTGGCGACAGCATCCGCCGCAGCCAGCGCGTGCTCGACGAAATCGCCGCATTCGAGCAAGAATGAGCGCATGCAAATCATCGATTTCGAGCTGGACCCAGGCCGCGAGTTCGTGGAACTCAACCAACTGCTGAAACTGGTCGGCCTGGTCGACAGCGGCGGCGCCGGCAAGGCACTGGTCGCCAGCGGCTCGGTGCGGGTGGATGGCGCGGTGGAGCTGCGCAAGACCTGCAAGATTCATTCGGGCCAGGTCGTCACGCTCGAAGGCCTGGAAATTCGGGTCAGCTGAGGCCTAAACCGGCTGGCAATTGCAGCCGCGCTGAAGCAACGCAGGCGCCGAGAGTGGCGCCTGCATTCCAAGCGTTACAGCGCGCCTGAGGCGTCGCGGTCAAACTCGGCCAGCGGACTTTCCATCGGGCAGCTGGTATCTGGAAAGCCAAAGCTCTTGCGCAGGGCCAGACCGCAGGCATTGATGTCGTCCAACGCGGTCTCGGTCTTGCCGCACTGGCGATCGAAGGCAATCATGAAATCGTCCTTGCGACGCACGAATTCCTCGCCGCACTTGCGGGTCAGCTGGATCCGATCCAGATCATCCTGCGCCGCATTGGCGCCCTGCAGGCCGTACTCTTCCAACTCGGTGGCGGTAAGCAAGCGCAGTCGGCGATTGGGCACGGTCATCATCAAGTCGGCCACGGTCACCGCCGCGCCGTTGCGTTCCAGATAATCCTTGAGTTGGCCGTAGACCTGGCGCAGTTCCTCGGCCAGCTCGGCACGCGAATTGGCGCCGGAGTTGATCCGCATCATCCGGTGGATGCCGACCTTGCCGGCGATGACGCGGTTGTCGCCCGAGGCCAGGATCAGCAAGCAGGAGCTGTGGCAGATGGCGCCATCGCGCACCCACAGCGTCCAATGCGAGGCACCGATGATGTCACCGGCGCGGATGCCGTCTTCGACGCGGCCGCCGCTGGAATCGATGTCCAACACGCGCTTTTCGATGGCCAGCTTGTTGGCCATGATCGAGGCGCGTTCCATCAAGGCGGTGAACTCGGCGTTGATCTTGCCGGTGTAGCGGATGCGCATGACGCCTGCGGTCTGGCAGGGCTTGATGCGCGCTTCCAGGGTCGCGTAGTCGAGCGCTTCCAGGCCTTCGCCATCGCCCAATTGCACGTAGTCCAGTTCGCAGCTGATCCAGGTCACGCCCGGGGTCAGCGCCAACTCGGGCCATTGCGTGGTGGTCGCCAGATCGATCTTGCGCGGCGCCGGCTTGACCGGACCGGTACTGATCGCGCCGTTGTCCTCGCTGCTGGCGGTGGTCTCGGTCTTGGGCGCTTCCTGCACCGGCGGCGCTGGCGCGGGAGCACGGCAGGCGGCCAGCGACAGGCACAGCAGCACGACACCGCAGGCGGCAGATGGCGAGCTCAACCAGGCTTTGGACGAAGACAACAACGACGCGACACGCATCAGGCGGACGGTTTCGGGTTCCGGGGAGGCGCCTAGTCTAGGGGGCCGGGGAGCAGATGTGAGGAATCTCGCGTGAATCGCCGACCGGGCCCGACCAGCGCACTGGCCCTGGGAGCGCTTTCAAGCCAGCAGGCTCCACAGCATCTGCACCATGCCGGCTCACTCAGGCAAACGTCACCGCATGGATGGGCGGCAAGCGCGCGGGCAATGCCTGCCAGTGCTCGCCTTGATCATCCGTGGTCCACAGTCCACCCGTGGTCGAGCCAAACGCCAACCGGTCGCCACTGTGATCAATGGCCAGCGCATGCCGGTACACCAGATCGTAGGAGGCTTCTTGCGGCAGCCCCTGACGCAGCAGATCGAAGTGGCGACCGCCATCGCGGGTCCGCGCCACCACCAGCGCGGCATCCACCGGATAGCGCTTTTCATCTTTCACTGCCGGCACAAACCAAGCCGTATCGGCGTCGTGCGGATGCACTGCCACCGCAAAGCCAAACGAAGAAGGCGGCACCTGGACTTCATGCCAGTCGGTGCCGTTGGCCTGGCTGCGGAATACGCCGTTGTGATGCTGGGCCCAGAACACCTCCGGCTGCGCCGGCGACTGCACCATCCGATGCACGTCCTGGTGATTGGGATCGCCCTGCTGGCCCTCGGGCATGTAGCGGGCAATCATGCCTTGCGCGGTCTGGGTCCAGCTTGCGCCGCTGTCTTCACTGCGCCAGACGCCGCCGGTGGACACGGCAATGCGCAGGCAACGCGAGTCGCGCGGATCCACGCAGATGGAATGGATGCCGGGTTGATCGTAGCCGCCGCCAAACCACTGCTTGCGCTCGGGGCAATCCCACAGCCCGCGCACCAGCTCCCAATGCTGGCCGTAATCATCGGAACGGAACAGGCCGCCCGGAATGGTGCCGGCCCACAGCCGCCCCGGCTCGTGCGTGGCGCCGGGTTCCAACGACCAGATCAGACGCAAGGTCGCCGCCTGCGCGGGCTTGCCATCACCTACGGCGACTTCATCACCTTCGGCGAAGGCCGGTACCGCCACTTCGTTCCAGCTCTGGCCTTGATCGGTGGAGCGATGCAACTTGGCGCCGAAGTGGCCCAGATCCAGCGCGGCATACCAACTACCGTCGCGTGCATCGGCCAAGGCCAGGGCGACGTTGTCGCCGAGGAAGGCCGTATGGGTGATGCGCCAGTCGCTGGCCTCACGGGCCAGCACGAACAATCCTTTGCGCGAAGAAACCAGCAGTCGATCCGCCATCTCAGCCTCCCGACAAGGCTTGCATCACGTAGACCTCGCCATCCGCCGCCACCGGCTGCTGCAGGTTACGTTTGTCGAGCAGTGCCTGACCGTCGACAAATACCGCCACGTGGTGACGGACCACGCCCTGTTCGTCCAGCACATAGCCGCGCAAACCAGGATGTTGTTGGAACACCGCCTGCAGCACCTGGCCGACATCAGTGCCGATCACCTGCAGCGCAAGTTCGCCTGGCGAATGATTCGCCGTGGCCGGCAGCCAACGCGTGAGCGCAGGCGCGAGGACAACCTTAGCCATCGGAATACCCCAGCAAGGGCGACGGCGGCGAGCATAACCGCGCCGCCGCGCGACCGCATGCGGCGGCGCGGCGGGCGGAATGCCAGGCCTTACGGGGTCTGCGCCGGCGCGGCGGTCGAGGCCGTGTTGGGCGCGGCCGCGGACGGGCCGGCGTAGTCGATCACCAGGGCCACGCGACGATTGTCGCGGCCGGCTTCACCAGTGGCGCCTTCACGCACTTGGCGGTTCTTGTCTTCGCCATAGCTCACGGCACGAACCTGCGCCGCGTTGAGGCCGCCGCTGGTGACCAGATAGTCACGCACCGAATCGGCGCGCTGCTTGCCCAGGCGCTTGTTGAATGCGCTCGAGCCCGCCGGATCGGCGAAGCCTTCCACGGTGATCACGGCTTCGGAGTGGCTTTCGCGCACCACGCGAGCGAAATCATCCAGCAACGGCTTGTCCTGATCCGACAACGTGGCATCGCCGGTGGCGAAGTGCGCGCCGGTTTCCACGCGGGTACGGCCCGCCAACTGGGTGACCAGGGCGTCATGTTTCTGCGACAAGGTGTCGATTTGCTGCTGCAAGCGCTGATCGGCGGCACGCAACTCGGCGATGGTGCTGTCGAACTCGTCGCGCTTGATGTAGTTGGAGCAGCCGCTGAGGGTGACGACCATCAATCCGGCCGCGAGTAAGACAGTGCGGGACGTTCCGCTTGCCATGGGATTTCTCCTGCAGGGATCGGCTCGCGGCAGCGTTCGCGGGCGATCTCTTTCGTTATGGAAATTCGCTGCCGCGTGAATGTCCCGCCAAGGGGATCATGCGTGGCGTGAAATTGGCAACGGTGGGTTCAGCTTGCCAGCGCGTCTTTTGCGACAGCCTTCACGCTTTAACGACCACCTCAAATCGCTGAACCGGCCTCAAGTCGCAGGCGGCCGCGCCGATATTGGCTCTGACGTGACCACGAGGAGCACCCATGCGGGCACCCATAGCGGCCTGTTGCGTGGAGACTCCGGAGCGCCGGGTCGACACAGGGGCCATAGCGACCCACACTGGCCGCCCGCCAGAGCCGGCGCGCGCCAGCGGCGTGGTGCTTTGCCGGCTGCTGCACCTGACCTGCGGGTGCGCCGCGTGATCGACACGATTGCCAGACAGTTCCCTCAGCTACCAGGCCTGCGCATGGATGAAGGACGTCGCCTGTTGGGATTCCCGCCGGTGGCCTGGGCTGCCGCCGTGCTGGTGACTGGCCTGGCCTTCACCGCGTGGCTGGCGCAACGCGAATGGCGCGAGATGCAGAACAATGCCGAGACGCAGCGGCAAGCGCTGGCGCACGCCGCGGTCCGCCAGTTGCGGCAGCCGCTGGAAACGGTGGCCTCGGAACTGCGTGCGATGCAGACCGTGTTCCTGGCCAATGACCGCATGGACCAGGCACGCTTTGATCAGGTCACCGAAAACCTGCAGCGCCAGCGCATCGGCCCGGCACGCGTGGCCACCGCGTTCGCCAGCCGCGCCGCTGACGAACACGGCCGCGCCCACTACCGCTACGAATACGTCACGCCGCTGCAGGGCAATGAAGTGTTGCTGGGCCTGGATATTGCCGGCCAACGCGACAACCTGCAGGCACTGGAGCGCGCACGCGACAGCAATACCGCCACGCTCTCGGCACCGTTTGTGCTGCGCCAGGGCCTGCCGCGCCATCGTGACCCCTTGGGCATCACCGTGCGCTTGCCGGTCTATACCGACGGTGTGCAGCCGGCCGGTCTGCTCGAACGACGGGACCGCGAAATGGGTGCATTGGCGGTAAGCCTGCGACTGGCGCCGTTGGTGCGCGACGCCCTGCGCGGTGAAGTGCTGGACGCGTTCCGCGTCAGCGTGCGCGATGTCGGGCATCCGGATGAAGCCCCCTTCTTCGATTCTTTCGCCGCGGTAGCTGACGACGCACACAGCTACTTGCAAGTGATGGACTTTGGCGGGCGCCGTTGGGAGCTGCGCCTGCAAGCGCGTCCGCTGGTGCAGGACAGCACCCGCCTGCAAGTGATCCTGACGGCCGGCATCACCATCAGCGTTTTGATGTCGCTGCTGCTGTGGTCGCTGGCGACCATGCGCCGACGCGCGCTGGTGCTCGGCAACGAAATGAGCGCCCGCTTCCGCGAAAGCGAGGCACGCTTCCGCACCCTCAATGAACTGCTGCCGGCATTGGTACTGTTGTCCGATGGCGACGGCCGCATCCTCTACGCCAACCAGGCCGCGCGCCTGCGCCTGGGCGATGTGGTGTCCGCAGGCGTTCCGCTGACTGCGCTGTTTGCCGATGGCGAGCTGCGCGAGCGCGTGCGCCAGCCGGTCAACAGCGGTGATTATTGGGTCAACGTGGAAGCGCAGATGATCGGCCTGGGCGGGCTGGAGTTCTGGGCCAACGCCTCGATTGCGCGGGTGGAACTGGAAGACGAAGCGCGCCTGCTGATGGTCGCCACCGATATTTCCGAACAGCGCGAACTGACCGAGCGGCTGAGCTACCAGGCCAGCCACGATGCACTGACCGAGCTGTACAACCGCCGCGAGTTCGAGCGCCGCATCGAGCAGGCGCTGTCCGAGCGCCGTCGTGGCGGACGCCCCTGTGCCCTGCTCTACATCGACCTGGATCAGTTCAAGCTGATCAACGATATCTCCGGCCACACCGCAGGCGATCAGTTGCTGGCACAGCTGGCCCTGGCCATGCGCCTGCAGCTGCGGGGCGACGACACCCTGGCGCGCCTGGGTGGCGACGAGTTCGGCCTGCTCGCCTTTGATCTGGACATGGCCGGTGCGCGTGCGCTGGCCGAACGCCTGCGCATCTGCATCGAGTCGCAGATGTTCGTCTGGCAGGAACGCACCTATACGGTCAGCGCCAGCATCGGCGTGGTGGTGGTGGAACACGGCGACCCCACCTTGAAAGACCTGATGGCCTGGGCCGATACCGCCTGCTATGTGGCCAAGGAGAACGGCCGCAACCGAGTGCATCTGTACAGCGAAGACGACGAAACCACCCGCCGCTACGGCGAGATGGAATGGGCCAACCGTCTGCGCTGGGCGATGGAAGAGAATCGCCTGTTGCTGGACTATCAGGAAATCGTGCCGCTGGACGGCCGTGCGGATCAGGGCGCGCGCATCGAATTGCTGCTGCGCCTGCGCGACGAGGACGGTCGCATTGTCCTGCCCGGCGCGTTTCTGCCGGCGGCCGAGCGCTATGGCTTGATGCCGATGGTCGACCGCTGGGTGATCCGCACTGCCCTGGCCAACCTGTCTGAGGTGCATGCCGAAGGACGCCCGTTGCAGCAGTGCGCGATCAACTTGTCCGGCGCCAGCATCGAAGACGAAGGCCTGGCCGACTACATCCTGGCGTTGGTGGGCGAGCACGGCATCGAGCCTTCACTGCTGTGCTTCGAGATCACCGAGACCGTGGCGGTGCGCAACCTGCTCAAGGTGGTGGGCATCGTCGAGCGCTTGCGCGCGGTGGGCTGCCGGATTGCGCTGGATGACTTTGGCGCGGGCATGTCCTCGTTCGGCTATCTGAAGAGCCTGCCGGTGGATGTGATCAAAATCGACGGCAGCTTCATCCGCGATCTGGAAGTGGATGCGATGAGCCGCACCATCGTCAGCGCGATTGCGCAGATTGGCCACCAGCGTGGCCTGAGCGTGGTGGCCGAGTGGGTGGGCAGCATGAACGTGGTGGAGGCCCTGCGCGAGCTGGGCGTGGACTACGGCCAGGGCATGGCCTTGCATCGGCCCGAGCGGGTGGCGTTCCAAAGGCCGCGGCAGGCGGCGTGATGCCGCCTCGCTGGCGTACGTGCGACATCGCTACAGGCCATGCCCTTCCACGGTCACCGGCACCGGCTTGATCCGCACCGCCCACAACACGCCTGCAATCAACAAGCCGATTCCCAGCAAGGTCAAGCCTGACGGCATCTGTCCGCGCAGCATGAAGGCATAGGCCAGGGCGGCCAGCGTCTCGAACACAATCAGCTGCCCTGCCAAGGCGGTCGGCAAGCGCTGTGACGATTGGTTCCAGCACAGCGTGCCCAGCCACGATGCAAACAGACCAATGGCCACCATCAAGGCGATGAAGAATCCCGGCCGCGGCCCGAACGGCATGACGAACTCACTGCCACGCCAAGCCATCCAGCCCCACAGCAAGGCATAGCCGAGCGCCGCCATCGGCAAGGTCGCCACGCCTTGCGCGGTGGCCCACGCACGCGGGCTGCGATCCGGATGCGCGCGCAACCAGTCGGCGTTGCGCAGTGGATACCAGGTCCAGCAGGCCACCGCGATCAACGCCAGCAAAGCGCCGGAGGCATGCCGCCAACCATCGCTATCTTGCTGCGCGCGCAGCTGGGCCAGTTCGGCCTGATTGACGCAGGCAATGCCCAGCGCGATCAGCAACAGCGAAGGTGCCAGCTTGGCCCAGGGCAGACGGCCATCACGGCGACCGTTGCGCAGGTTGGCGGTGATGGCGATCACCACGGGCAGGGTGCCGATGATCATGGTCGGCAGCGGTCCGCCGGCGCGCTGGATGGCGCTGGCCAGGCACAGGTAATAGAGCAGATTGCCAATGGCCGAAAGCTTGACCGCCTCGCGCCAGTCACGCCCGCGCAGACGCGCCAGCTCGCGCCGATCAAACCAGGCCAACGGCAGCGCAATCAGGCCAAAGGCCAGATAGCGCCCCACCGATTGCAGCGCAGCCGGGTACTCGGGCAGCAACAACGGACCGATGAACACCAGTCCCCACATCAACCCCGCCGCCAAGGCATACAACGCTCCGACCCACATGACGCCTGCTTCCCGGTTCACATCCAGGGCGCAGCGTGGCAGCGCGGGCTGCGGCTGTCTTGTACGGGATTGCGCTTTCAGGCGCCGCTGACGGTGGCGCGTCCGCGTACCTGGCGCTGGTAACGGCCCGGCGTGACGCCATAGCGACGGGCGAAACTGCGGGTCAGGTGAGCCTGATCGACCATGCCGGTGGCGGCGGCCACCTGCGCGGCGGCCTCGCCCGCCGCCAAGCGACGCTTGGCCTCGTGCATGCGATAGGCCATCAGCATCTGCTGCGGGGTGACGTGGTGCTGCGCGCGGAACTGGCGCAGGAAGTGGAACGGACTCAGACCGGCCAATTGCGCCAGATCTTCCAGTCGTACCGTCTGATCAAGATGGGCGCGCAGGAAGTCGTTGACTTCGGCAAAGCGTGGGCGCGCCTGCTTGCGCGCCAAGCGCCCCACCCGCGCATCCGGCCGCACCACGTCCAGCAATTCGGCCAGCAGCGAATCAAACGCCAATGGTTCGGTGCAATACCACAGTGCTTGCAGGCCCTGGCCCAGGCGGGCGGCGCGGGCGGTGTCGTGGCGGACGGCGTCGTCAAAACTCCAGGCGCTGTCGCCGGTCACCTGCTCCAGCACGTCGCGATCCAGATAGATCATGCGGTAGCGCCAGCCATCTTCGGTCTCGGCACGACCGGTATGCAGGGCATCCGGATTCATCAGCAGCAACGAACCGGCCCCGGCGAACTGCTCGCTGCCGGCATAGCGGAAGCGCTCGGCGCCGCTTTCTATCGCGCCCAGGCCATAGGCGTCGTGGGCGTGTGGTTCGAAGGAATGGCGGACGATATGCGCGCGGTAAAGCTCCACCCCCGGCCGATGGGCCGGATGGCGGAATTCCGCGCTGTCCTGGGTCGCTTCAAAGTGTTCGGGCACGCCTTGCATGCGCCCATGATGCCATCGCCGTGCCGTGATGGCCGGCGGCATCCGTGCGCGGCGTTACCTACTTTCGCAGGGGGTGATTCAGGGGAAAGGCCGGCATTGCCGGTGGAGTTGCTATGAAGTCGTTCTACGCACGATCCCTGCACTGGCTGGCCATGCTGGGCTGCACCCTGCTCGGCGCCAGCATCGCCCTGAGCCTGGGTGCGCTGATGGGCTGAGCGCGCGGGCGCTCAATCAATCCGGTAAACGCGCGCCTTGGGCGTGTCTTCCTGCACTTCCAGGAACCAGCGGCCGGCCACGCCCGGAACCACCCGGATCTCCGGGTCCAGCAGCGGCTTGGACAGATGCATCTGGCCCTTCAGCACTTTCCACTGCTGGCCATTGGCGAGCACGAATACCGTGCCCGGCTCCCAGCCTTCCACCTTGCCGATCAGACGGCTGCGGATGGGCTCGTCGTTGAAGCCGATCAGCGAATCGCGGCCACGGGTGTCGTGTCCGTCGGCGGCGCTGGCAGCCGTCGCATCGGCTGCCCGGGGCGTTGCGGCCGCCGCAGTGGCCGCCGCGACTTCCTGCACATGCACGGCTTCGGTTTGCGCCGCGTCTTGGGCCAGCAACGTATTGAGGCGCTCAAGCTGCGCGGACGAGAGCTGCGACAGTCCGGTTTCCTGCATCTGCGCCGGGCTCAGGCGCTGCTCCAACTTGACGTACGGCTGCGCCGCCATCGCCACCGGAGCCAGGCCCAGCAAGGCCCATAGCCAGATTGTCCTCATTGCGTCATCTCCGTCGCCGTGGATGAAGATCCTGCGACAAGCGCATGACACTCCGATGACAGGCCTCAGCGGTCCTGCGTGTCACCCGACAAGGGCGTGGCGAGCATAGAGGGACGTTGGCAGAACGCGTCGAACCAGGCCGACAGCCGCGGCCGCCCCGCGCGGAAGTCGGGCAACTCGCGAAACTCCAGCCAGCTCAGGGCCGTTGCTACTGCCACGTGGCCCACATGGATCTTGTCGCCGGTATCCAGCTCGCTTTCCAGCCAGTCGTAACTGGCCAGCAATTTGTCGACGTAGCCATCGCGCAGTTCGGGGAAGCGCAGGGCTTCGGGGCGGCGCACGGTTTCCCAGCGCACTGCGATGCCGGCTTCGCATAGCCCTTGCGCCACCGCCTGCACGCGCAGCGCATGCCAGCGTGGTTCGCCCAGCGCCGGGATCAGGCGCGGACGCTCATGCAAAGTGTCCAGGTAGGCGCAGATGATGTCCGACTCGAAGATCGCCGGCAGCCCCGGCCGCAACAGCACCGGCACCTTGCCCAGCGGGTTCTGCTGGAAGACCTCGGGATTGCGCAGAGTGGGGCTGGTCTCGTGGTGGATCACCTGCAAGCGATCCGCCAGGCCCACTTCGTGGGCGAACACCAGCGTCTTGCGCGCGTACGGCGAGTGGGTCTGGTACAGCAGCTTCATGCGCGGACCTGCACGGGGCGGAACCCTAGCAATGGGGCGATTGGCGGCGGAATCAAGTCGCCTGGGCCGGCTTGCGTAGCGACCAGAAGCCAATGTCGCGCCGCACGCGGAAGCCCATCGCCTCATACAGGCCCTTGGCGCGCGCGTTGGCGTGACTGACATGCAGGAAAGGCTGCACACCGCGCGCGAGCAGATCATTGGCCAGCATTGCGGTCAGCCGGCGCGCGTAGCCGCGGCCGAGGAAATCTGGATGCGTGCAGATGGCGCTGAGTTCGCGCGTGGGTCCGGTGCCCAGGCGCTCGCCGATGATCGCGGCCAGGCGCCCCTCTTCGTAGATGCCAAAGTAGCGCCCCATATCCTGCGTGCGCTCGCGGAAGTAATGCGGGTAGACCAACGCGGTCAGCGCCAGCAGGTCATCACGATGGCGCGCATCCAGCGGCAAGATGGCTGGGCCGTCCTGCTCAGCCAAGGGTGCATCACAGACCATCTGTGCGAGCGGTTGGAAGGCTTCCATCTGCCAGCCTGCAGGCACGGCGCAGGCTACGCCCAGCAGGTAGACGGATTCATCGGCTTGAAGCAAGCGGTCCAGCGCAGGGGCCGCATCCACATCGGCATCGGCCACACCCAGGAACGGTGCGTACTCCGCGGGGTAGCGTCGAACCGCGCCGTCCACCCGTGCGATGTCCGCGTGCACAGTGGTCAAGGCCGACCAGAAGGGGTTATCCAGCGCAGTCAAATCCGATGGTGCGGTCATGCAGGCATCCAGTCCGAAGGTTCAATGTGCAGGCGCTGCCAGGATCGCAGCGCCGTCCAGGTCATGTTAGCGATACCGCAGTGCGAACGCCGATGCCAGGAGTGCGTTTCCTGAACACGCCACGGATGCCTGTCGATCCCGCACCTGCCCGTTCGTCGATCCAAGTGAGGGGCATTGCGCCGTCCTCATCCGGCTGCGTCCAGACTGGCGCGGCATGACCCCCGTTCGATGACACAAGGAGTTCCGCATGTCTTACGTAGATGGATTTGTCCTGGCAGTTCCGACCGCCAACAAACAGAAGTTCATTGATTACGCCAACAAGTTCGACACGATTTTCATCGAGTTTGGCGCCCTCCGCGTCTATGAGTGCTGGGGCGACGACGTGCCCAAGGGAGAGGTCACCGACTTCTTCCGCTCGGTACAGGCCAAGGACGACGAGTCCGTGGTGTTCTCGTGGATCGAATGGCCCGACAAGGAAACCCGCGACGCAGGCATGAAAAGAATGATGGAAGACCCGCGCATGGAAGAGGCCAAGCCGATGCCGCTGGATGGCAAGCGGATGATCTTTGGCGGCTTTGTGCCGGTGCTGGTGATGGAGAAGTAAGTCAGGGTGAGCATGGCACCCTTCCCCATCGGGGAAGGGTGTCTTCCTCGCGCGAATCAGGAGTATCTCAACTCCAATGCTTCCTGCACCGCATCAGGTCGCAGCGCCGCTATCTTGATCAGCGTTCGCGCGGCACCCGAAGGCTGCCGACGTTTTTGTTCCCAGTCTTGCAGCGTGCGAACGGATACGCCCAGCACTTCGGCAAATTGCGACTGGGACAAGCCCAGGCGCTGACGTGCTTCCTGGGCCAGCGAGACTGGCACCTTGTGTACGTAGCCGACGTCGCCTTGCTTCACCCGGCGCACGGCCTCCAACAATTCGGCACCGATATCACGAGCCGCATCGCGCTTCTTCAATGCCTTTTCATTCATTGGCATGACCCAGTTCCTCCGCGATCTGGCGCAGCACATGCGCCGGGATGTTCTCTTTCGCTCCCTTTCCATAGATGAGCAATGCGACCACGGCGCCATCAGGACGTTGAGCGGTAAAGATGACGCGTACGCCACCGCGCTTACCTATCCGACTCCTGCCCCATCGCACTTTCCGGCAACCGCCTGAGCCGGGTACGACTTCGCCGCATGTTGGTTCGCCTGCCAAGTAGGCGATGAAATCCGCGTGTTCCTGATCCGTCCAGTAGTCAGGCCAGTCCCTGGAAAACAAAGGGGATTCGATCACCGTCAGCAACTGCATGAACTCGACTATACGGCAAAGCCGTATAGCCAGCAAGCCGGCAAAGTGGTGCATTCATCCAATTGCTGGCTTGGCCACTTGCTTAGCGAGTCGCGCTCCGCAGACTGGTACGCCCGCGCCCGACAGTCACCTTCTGGTCGCCACTCACCGTTCGCCAAAGCAACGCGAAGGCAGGGCCGTCGTTGTGGATGTCCAGTTGCTCCGCACCCGCAGCGCGACGCCAGGACAAGCTGACGTTGCTCTGCCCCACCCTGACGTTCTCAGCCTTGAGTTGGTTCCAGTCCGGCGGCGGTTGCGGATGGAAGCTCAGGCTGGGCGTGGCGGCATCCACGTCCAATCCGTACAAGCCGGTGATCGCGGCCGACAGAAACGCGGCCGACGACCACATCTGCTCGGGCACCGATTCGCTCTGCGCTTCGCGGCGGTCGCCGCGCATCACTTCGTGCATGTGGCCCAGCGAGTCGTAGCTGGCCCAGGGCACCAGTCGTCGCCAC
>Ga0160448_100259_pt1 | contig 20752 bp, 14 predicted proteins | sample HID1973M_E1MG_FD_108269 | JGI IMG/M metagenome (GOLD analysis project Ga0160448, IMG submission 108269) | Enriched mosquito-associated microbial communities from UW Madison campus, WI, USA - HID1973M_E1 MG | ecosystem: Host-associated > Arthropoda: Insects > Digestive system > Unclassified ...
AACGAAGTGGCGTTCGAAGTGCAGAAGCGCTACGAGACGCCGGACGAAGCCGAGGCCGACATCAAGGCGCGGGTGGAGCGCAAAGAGGTGGTGATTGGTTTCGGCCATCCGGTGTACACCGTTGGCGATCCCCGTAATGATGTGATCAAGCAGGTGGCCAAGGAGTTGTCGGAAGAGCAGCGCAGCACCAAGATGTACGACATCGCCGAGCGCTTGGAAGCCGTGATGTGGGACATCAAGAAGATGTTCCCCAACCTGGATTGGTTCAGTGCGGTCAGCTACCACATGATGGGTGTGCCCACGGCGATGTTCACGCCGCTGTTCGTTATCGCCCGCACCAGCGGCTGGAGCGCACACATCATCGAACAGCGCATTGACGGAAAAATCATCCGCCCCAGCGCCAACTACACCGGCCCGGAAAACCTGGCCTTTGTACCCATCGACCAGCGCAGCTGAGCCGCAGGGGTGGAACCGGCATCCGGCTCCGCCCCATCGTCGAATTTCGCCACGCCCACGTCAGTACCACGTAGCGCAGCCATGAATAGCCAATACCGCAAGCCACTGCCAGATACTTCACTCGACTACTTCGACGCGCGCGCTGCAGTCGATGTCCTGCGCCCCGGCGCCTATGACGGCTTGCCGTACACCTCGCGCGTGCTCGCGGAGAACCTGGTCAGGCGCTGCGAACCGGCAATGCTCAACGATGCCCTGTTGCAGCTGATCGACCGCAAGCGCGACCTGGATTTCCCGTGGTTCCCGGCACGCGTGGTCTGCCACGACATCCTGGGCCAGACCGCCTTGGTGGATCTGGCAGGCTTGCGTGACGCGATTGCCGATCAGGGCGGCGACCCGGCCCAGGTCAATCCGGTCGTGCCGGTGCAGCTGATCGTCGATCATTCGCTGGCGGTCGAATGCGGTGGCTACGATCCGGATGCTTTCGCCAAGAATCGGGCCATCGAGGATAGACGCAACGAGGACCGCTTCCATTTCATCGAATGGACGCGACATGCGTTCGAGAACATGGAGGTGATTCCGCCGGGCAACGGCATCATGCACCAGATCAATTTGGAGAAGATGTCGCCTGTGATCCAGGTGCGACAAGGCGTCGCTTTCCCGGATACCTGCGTGGGTACGGACAGCCATACGCCGCACGTGGATGCGCTGGGCGTGATCGCCATTGGTGTGGGCGGCCTGGAAGCAGAGAATGTCATGTTGGGTCGCGCATCTTGGATGCGCTTGCCGGACATCATCGGCGTGGAGCTCAGCGGCAAGCCGCAACCTGGCATCACCGCCACGGACATCGTGCTGGCGCTGACCGAGTTCCTGCGCAAGCAGAAGGTGGTGGGCGCCTACCTCGAGTTCCGCGGCGAAGGTGCGGCGGCGCTTACGCTGGGTGATCGCGCCACGATTTCCAATATGGCGCCGGAATACGGTGCCACTGCGGCGATGTTCTTCATTGACCAGCAAACCCTGGACTATCTGCGCTTGACCGGCCGCGAAGAACAGCAAGTGCACCTGGTTGAGCACTACGCGCGCACGGCTGGCTTGTGGGCGGATGCCCTGGCCAACGCACAGTACGAGCGCACGCTGCATTTCGATCTGGACAGTGTGGGTCGCAATATGGCCGGCCCCTCCAATCCGCACGCGCGCGTTGCGACCGCCGACCTGGCGGAGAAGGGCATTGCCGGTAACCTGCAGGCCGCGCGGCAACAGGAAGCCGAAGGACTGATGCCTGACGGCGCCGTGATCATTGCGGCCATCACGAGCTGCACCAACACCAGCAATCCGCGCAACGTGATTGCTGCGGGCTTGCTGGCCCGTAATGCCAATCGCATGGGGTTCACGCGCAAGCCGTGGGTAAAGACATCGCTTGCACCAGGATCCAAGGCGGTCGCCCTGTACCTGGACGAGGCGGGCTTGACCAGCGAACTTGAGCAGCTGGGTTTTGGTGTGGTCGCGTTCGCCTGCACGACCTGCAACGGCATGTCGGGTGCGCTGGACCCGGCCATCCAGCAGGAAATCATTGATCGTGATCTGTACGCGACGGCAGTGTTGTCAGGTAATCGCAACTTCGACGGCCGCATCCACCCCTATGCCAAACAGGCATTCCTGGCTTCGCCGCCGTTGGTGGTAGCTTATGCCATCGCGGGCACCATCCGTTTTGATATCGAGAAGGACGTGCTTGGCGTGCATGAAGGCCGCGAGATTCGTCTACAGGATTTGTGGCCCAGCGATGCCGAGATCGACGCGGTGGTGAAGGCTGCGGTCAAGCCGGAACAGTTCCGCAGCGTCTATAACCCCATGTTCAACGTTCGTGTGGAATCCGGCAGTCGAGTCAAACCGCTGTATGACTGGCGCCCGCAGAGCACCTACATCCGACGTCCGCCGTATTGGGAAGGCGCTTTGGCAGGCGAGCGTACGTTGCGCGGTATGCGTGCGTTGGCCGTGCTGGGCGACAACATCACCACGGACCATCTTTCGCCTTCGAATGCGATCCTTGCCGGCAGTGCGGCAGGTGAGTACCTGGCCAAGATGGGTTTGCCGGAGGAGGACTTCAACTCCTACGCCACCCACCGCGGCGATCACTTGACTGCGCAACGCGCCACTTTTGCCAATCCAAAGCTCTTCAACGAAATGGTTCGCAACGAGGACGGCAGCGTAAAGCAGGGCTCGCTGGCCCGTGTGGAACCAGAAGGTCTGCCCATGCGCATGTGGGAGGCCATCGAAATCTACATGGAGCGCAAGCAACCGCTGATCATCATCGCCGGTGCGGATTATGGTCAGGGCTCCTCACGCGACTGGGCGGCCAAGGGAGTGCGACTGGCAGGAGTGGAGGCGATTGTGGCCGAGGGCTTCGAACGCATCCATCGCACCAATCTGATCGGAATGGGCGTGCTACCGCTTGAGTTCAAGCCAGGCACGACCCGATTGACGCTGGGTATTGATGGCACGGAGACGTTCGACGTGCAGGGCAGCCGAACGCCGCGTTCCGACCTAACTTTGGTGATCACCCGGCGCGATGGATCTCGCCTGGAAGTGCCTGTCACCTGTCGCTTGGACAGTGATGAAGAAGTATCCATCTACGAAGCCGGCGGTGTACTGCAGCGCTTCGCGCAGGACTTCCTGGAATCGTCCAAGGCGGCCTGAGTGGCCGCAAAGTGGGAAATGCAATGACGTACTTGCCTCAAATTCGTATCCCTGCCACTTACATGCGTGGTGGCACCAGTAAAGGTGTGTTCTTTCGTCTGCAAGATCTGCCCGTGCAAGCGCAGAAAGCCGGACCGGTTCGGGATGCCCTGCTACTACGCGTCATCGGCAGTCCCGATCCTTACGGCAAGCAGATCGATGGCATGGGCGGCGCCACCTCGAGTACCAGCAAGACGGTCATCGTTTCTCCCAGCTCCCGCCCTGACCATGATGTGGATTACCTGTTCGGTCAGGTATCCATCGACTCGGCGTTTGTGGACTGGTCCGGGAATTGTGGCAATCTTTCGGCGGCCGTGGGTTCGTTCGCCATTGCCGGTGGGCTGATTGATGCGGCCCGTATCCCGCAGCAAGGAACCTGCACTGTCCGAATCTGGCAGGCCAACATCGGCAAGACGATCATTGCCCATGTTCCGATGCATGAAGGGCAAGTGCAGGAAAGCGGAGACTTCGAGTTGGATGGCGTGACCTTCCCGGCGGCGGAAGTACAGTTGGAGTTCCTTGATCCAGCGGACGAAGGTGAGGGCGATGGCGGCGCTGCGATGTTCCCGACCGGAAACGTGGTGGACGTGCTCGAGGTGCCCGGCGTGGGGTCCTTCAAGGCCACCATGATCAACGCGGGCATCCCCACCATCTTCCTCAACGCGGAAGAGCTAGGCTATTCCGGGAGTGAGTTGCAGGACGACATCAACGCGGATACGCAGGCGCTGGCGCGCTTCGAGATGATTCGGGCCTACGGCGCAGTTCGCATGGGCCTGATCAGGCAGCCTTCCGACGCCGCAGGTCGCCAGCACACGCCGAAGATTGCCTTCGTTGCGGGGCCCGCCAGCTATGTGTCGTCAAGCGGAAAGCGAGTTGAAGAAGCTGATATCGATCTGCGCGTGCGCGCGCTCTCAATGGGAAAGCTGCATCACGCAATGATGGGAACCGCCGCTGTTGCCATCGGCACGGCTGCGGCAGTACCTGGCACGCTGGTCAATCTCGCTGCAGGTGGTGCGAGTCGGCAAGCTGTACGGTTTGGCCATCCCTCTGGAACTCTGAGAGTTGGCGCCGAGGCTCAGTGGGCCGATGGCCAGTGGCGAGTTAGCAAGGCGATCATGAGTCGCAGTGCAAGAATCTTGATGGAAGGCGCCGTTCGCGTCCCGGCAGAATCGCTGCAACTGGTGTGAACAACCAGTTGCGATGCTTGGACTAGGCCCGAACTTGCGATGGCTGTGTCAATCCAGCCAGCAACGCATCTGCGCGGACAACGCGTCGACGCAGATCGCTGACCTCACTTCTCGAGTTGTCCAGGCGATACTTCGATGCGGTTACACCGAAATGCGCACGAAAGGCGCGGGCGAAGCTGCAGCAATTTTCAAATCCGGCGGCCGATGCAACGCTGGCAACGGGGTCGGAGGTCATTGTCAGCAGCTCCGCCGCGTACTCAAGTCGGATGCGGGCCGCCGTTGCCTGCGGTCGTTCGCCATAGACGGCGGTAAAGGTACGTGAGTAGTAGCAGGCAGACAGGCTGGCAAGTGAAGCGAGCTCGGAGCTGCGCACCGGCTGCCCGCGATGTCCTTCCATGAACAACCGCGTTCTCTGCAGCCGGCTGAACACTTGCTGCCGGTGTGCCTTGGTACGTCCAGGGCAACGACCGGCGTCGCGATGGATTTCGCGCTGCAACTCGCTGAAGTAGGCGAGCAGATGGGTTGTATCCAGACGATCACCAGCGGAAGCGAAGGCGGCTTTCATCGCCTGTCGCCACAGTCGCAACACCATGCGGCGTTCACCGAGAGCGAGCTCCCCGCGGCCAACGTAGAGCGGGCGAGCCAATTCCTTGGAGGTGCCTTGCAGGTCACTGGCGGAGACGGTCAGGCCGACACACAGACCAGAAGCTCCAGTCTGGACACGAGGGCGTGAGTCTCGGTCAAGAACCAGCCAGTCGCCAGCACGAAGGCGGAAATGTCCTTCGAGTGCCTGTACGCGACTCTGGCCGCGCAGCTGGACAAAGAGTGTGAGCTGCTGAACCTGCACTCGCAGGCTTCCCATTCGCGAGATCCCCACGCACGATGAGCCTGACGGCGCAATGCCTGGGGCGATTTCAACAAGGCGGCCGCGGTCGGCCCAGTACCAGTTCGATGTCATGCCTGCTCCGTCGCACGGCGGACAGCGCCGCGCGACTGCTCTATTGGAATGGCACTTAGACTCGCCTCAAAGGTGAATCCTTAGAATCGGATGATTCCGAAAATCACCTTATTCACATCGATCCGGGACTGGGCCGGACGCTTGCTTGTGATTCTTGTGGAAGCTGGCCAGAACCTCCTCAAGGCGCTTTAGCCTCGTTCTGACGTCGGCTTCCCGCGCCGAGGCATCTTGGAATGACACCGGCAACAAGGATTCACCTTCCGGAAGTCTTACTATCCGCAGTGCTCCCTCTATCCGATGCAATAGGTCACGGCGCGCCTGGCCCGCACTGAAGGGAAGGCCCGCCAACTTGTCTAAGTCTTCATGCGTGGTCTTCACCAGTTGTGAAGCGAGATCAAGCCCTGCTTGCCGACTCCCAAAATCACGACACAGGCGCTCGATAGGGTCTTCGGACAGCTGAGCGCCCATCCAATCTTCAAGTTCGGTGGTTGGATACCTGATGTCCTGATCAGTCTCCGGCAACGCCAAGTCTTCGGAACTTCGAGGAAGGAAATGCTCCAGCTTCTGTTTTAGCTGGGCAAACTGCACTGGTTTGGCCAGGAAGTCATCCATTCCAGCCTCAACGCATCTCTGCACCTGCTCCGGAAGCGCGCTGGCTGACAGGGCGAGGATGGGCAGACGGCGTCCATGCAGTTCGCGCGTGCGAATCCTTCGCGTGAGCGCATAGCCATCGAGATGAGGCATATGGCAGTCGGTGATGAGTAGGTCGAAATCCACGGCCGTCATCGCGTCAAGTGCCTGCTGTCCATCCTCGACCAGGGTGTAGTCATAGCCCATCGCCTCCAGCTGGCGCGCAATTACGGCCCGGTTAGTCGGATGGTCTTCCGCGACCAGGATCATGCCTCCCCATCCCGATGCAGGCACAGGCGACTCAATAGTCCGAGTTAAGTGGCGTGCACCGAGTGCGGCCATGCAAGCATCACTGAGCACGTGCCAGAGCACAGGATTGCAGGCAAGATGCACTCCACCTGCCGTCGTTTTCATCTGGGACCCGGACAATCCATCGTCAATCACGATGTAGGGGATGCCTGTCGCAGCCACGCCGCATGACTTACAGGTTGCGGGGTCAACAACGATTAGCGAGAAATCTATGAGCTCCTGCGGTGCCGGCCTCTCGGTGCTTTCGACCACTGTGAATCCCATTGCTGAAAGCGAGTTTGAAAGCTCCGTCACGCGTCTGTGATTGCTACAGCCAAGCCACACCCGCTTTCCATTGAACTGTTCCAAAGCCTGCAATGGTTCGGAAACCTCGAAGGAGAGTTCAAAACTTGCCTTTGTGCCATGCCTCGGTACGCTGTTAAGGGTCAGATCTCCCCCCATCAGTGATGCCAGTCGACGGCTGATCGCGAGACCAAGGCCCGTCCCACCGAATCGGCGAGTTGTTGATTGCTCGGCCTGAGTGAAGGGCTGGAACAGTCGCTTGAGGCCATCAGCCTCTATCCCGATGCCTGTATCCTCAACGGTGAAATCGACGAACTGTATGTCTCGCTTGTGGCGCCGCAACGTCATGGCGACGGTCACGCTTCCGCTCTCGGTGAACTTGACGGCATTGCTGATCAGATTCGTAAGAATCTGGCGAACCCGAACGGCATCCCCCATCAGCTGAGCTGCCACTCGCCAATCATGGATCACGTACAGCTTGAGCGACTTCTCTCTGACCTTGGCTGAGAAGAGGCCGGCAACGCTGTCGAGCAGGCTACGAGGGTCAAATGCCGCATGAGTAATGCTCAGGCGACCTGCCTCGATCCTCGAGTAGTCGAGGATATCGTCCAGAATCTGCAGCATCGCCTGGGCAGAGTCGTTCGCCATCCCAAGCATCTGCCGCTGGTCTGAATCCAGGGGCGTCCGTCCCATCAACTCAACGAGACCAAGCACCCCGGCCATCGGCGTGCGAATCTCGTGGCTCATAGTTGCCAGAAATGCCGACTTGGCCGAGGCCGCGGACTCTGCTTGCGCCTTCGCCTCCAGCAATGCGTCAGCCTGCAGATGAGCAAGCGTAGTATCCACCCAGTAACCACTCCATTCGACAGCATCGTCGGGCAATGGCCGCGGCTGCCCCCCCTCGGCTCGCAGCCAACGCCATCCATCGCGAACTTTCAGACGGAGCTCAAGCGGGCCCCACGGCTTCAGCTCATGCGATGAACGAGTGAGTGAATCCTCGAAAGTGGCGCGGTCATCCACGTGCAACCTGGAAAGGAGCTTCTCATGATCGCCAAGCAGGTGATCCGCACTCGATTCCAACAAGCCTTCCACATCGCCCGCCAAGTACGTGAGCTGCCGACTGAGGTCTGCTGATTGCCGGAGCTGAAAGACAGTGCCAGGCATGGCGGACGTGATATCGGTCAGTCGCTGCTCGGACGTGCGGGCGCGTGCCTCGGCCTCCCTGATATGACTGACATCCACCAACGTACCCAGTAGCGAGACACCTGCGGGCGATGAGTCCTTGAAGGGATGCATCCACAGAATCATAGTCCGGACATGTCCGCTCTTGGCATCCGGAAGCCGTAGCTCGCGCCTGAAACTTTCGCCGCTCGCGATCACATTGTTTTCGACCTGATGGAGGTTGTCGATATCTTGTAGTGGGAGGTGGCGGGATTCGACCATTGTTCTGCCCAAAAGCTCAGCTCGAGGACAACCTATCTGTGATTCGTATGCCTGATTGACAGCAAGATACTTACCGTCACTGTCTTTGACGAACACTGCGTAGGGTATTGTCTCAAGCAGCGCCTGTTGGAACTGAAGCTGGCCAGCAAGCTTTCGCTCAGCCAGTGCCTGAGATCGAACGGCCCGTCGAAGGCGGAGGTAGGCGAACAGTATGCTGCCAAGAACCAGTAAGGCGCCTCCTGCAACTGCTCCTGCCAGGCGCGGAGAAACACCGTATTCGTAGTGCGAGGTGAGCCATCTGGCGCGTATGGCCTGCTTCTCGCTCTCCTTCATGGACTGCAGAACCTGATCGACACCGGGCAAGAGTTTCTCGTGTTCTGGAAGGACGCCGAAAGCCAGCTCCTGGTCTAGACCCGCAGGTCCGACGATGCGCAGCTGGCCGGCGTAGCGATTCCGAATCAATGCGTCGATAGCCGGAAGGGTGCCAATGAAGGCTGACGCGCGGCCTTCGTAAACTAGCTGCAGCCCAGACTCGTTGCTTGGGACGGGTACGATCTTACTGTCCTCGAATCGGGCTTTGAGGAGGTCAACAACGCCCGCTTCCGCGCGCACCGCGACGACGCGGCCAGCAAGATCAGTGGGTGAGACCAACAGCGGGCCCTGTAGGCGAGTGACAATCACCTCCGGGAAGTACTCGTACGGTTGGCTGAATCGCATCAGGTGGGGGCCGAAATCGTTCGAGGCACCGGCGACGATCATATCGACATCGCCCGTCACAACCTTGCGTTGAAGATCCGTCCAGTCCTTTGCTGGGACGAACTCAAGCTTTGCCTTCAACTCATGCTCTACTGCTTTGAGGTAGTCGGCGGCGATGCCGTCGAATCTTCCGACATTGTTGCTGAATGAGTAGGGATAGCGATCAATCTCATAGCCGACACGAAGCGGCCGAGATATGTCGTTCTGCTTCTGCTCTTGCTTCGACGGCCGCAGCTCAGGTGGCGCGAGCCGACTTGCGTCATCAGCGCCCCAGCGTGCCTGCAGGTCTGTCAGTTCACTGCCGCCAATGGTGGCCTCTGATCTCTTCAGTATCTGCGCGAGCAAGGGTAGATCGCGCCGTACTGCAGGGGCGATACCGTAGACGGGCAGATCAAAGTCTCCTCGGACTTCCAAGTCAGGGAGACCACGACGGGCCACGAGTGCACGCGCGCGCACCCAGGTGGGAGCTATGTATGCGTCTGCCTTGCCATTAGCGACCAGGTTCAAGGCTTCGTCCCCCTGTTCGGCATAGAGGATGGTCGCTTCTGGCAACTCGGCGTGTATCTCCCTTGTCTGGAGCCCAAACCTTCGTTCGACCGATAGTTTTGCTTTGCGAAGGTCTACCTTGCTCTTAATGTCCGAGCCTTCACTGCGAGTCACAACGGCAGGCGAGGTGAATGCGTAAGGCCTCAGCATCAGAAAGCGACCCATGCGATCAGCTCTGACTGGTTGGGTCAGGATGAGGTCGAATGCCTCGCCGTCGCGGAAGCCGAATGACACGGCGTTCCAATCGCTATAGGGGTGAAACTCCAGTTGCATCCCAGCGCGGCCGGCAAGTGTCCGGATGTAGTCAACGGCCATGCCATCAGGTTGTCCTCCGCGCCATGCTTCGAAGGGCATATGGTCGCCCGTAAAGACGCCCACCTTGATGATTGGATGCTCTCGCCTCCATTCGGCCTCTTCCTTTGAGAGTGGCAGGGGCGTCGTCGAAGTCCATGCATTCGACGTGCCGACGGACAGACAGGCGACAAGCAGGCCCAGGCAACTCAGGTAACGCAAGGACGGAAGTTTGCACATGGCTTATACCTTTGCGTCTTGCTGCATGAATTCCGGTTCACGCTACGCCGAAAGAGGCACTTAACTGCATAGGAATCGTCCTAGAAAAGCTCCATGCTGATGGAACTTCCAGTTCCATCGCCCGGCTCAGATGAGTGCTAGTGATGTCACAACAGAATCGGACTATTCCTATTCTCGATGAAATCAGCTCGCCTCAAGCTACATTGGCCGTGAGAGCGGCACCGCGCGTCGGGGGGCGCGCGGTTTCTTTGAGCTGTAGAAGTGGAGAATGCATGGACCGTACTTCCTGCCTATCCGTAATGATCGGCTCGGCGAGCGCATCGCCACGGGACGGTAGTCCAATCAATCTAATCCATTCATCTGAGCCGCAAGATATCCGTCACACCAGACAGGCTGAGGTGGGGTGCAAGGGCTTGTAAGCGAGGAGTATCACGTTCTAGTTTCGTGAGAACGTGGTTCGACCCGCCGAGCTATTCGGAGAAGGATCCGCTGAACAGTTAGAGCTTGGACGCCGTCTGAATGGAGGGTATGTTCATGGGTGAGTTGGGCATGCGACTTGGAATCCGTGGAAACAAGGCGACACGCGCTGCGCGAGTCCAGGAGGGCTGGCGGCCTGCGAGACCGCTGGAAGGACGAGCTCAGTTAAGTGTGGTCGAGACGAGTTGAGGATGAAATCTCGAAGTGAATAAGCGAAGCAAATCCAAAAATAAGCTCGATCTTCAAGTAAGCGAAGTAAAGGTCAAAAGGAGCTTCAATGAAGTATTCAAGAAGGCCGAGATTTTCAACTTTGATGGCGAGGACCTTACTGTTAAGCAAATACATGCAAGAGTACCGGCTCTCTCGCTTCAAACCGTAAGGAATCACCTCCGATGCGGTCGCTTGACGTCTATTGCAATGCTAACCTTCAGCACTGAGGCAGTGCGCACGGCCAACGGAAAGAGAGCTGCAAAGCGCTATAAGGCGCGAACTTCCTCAGCGTCTAGGCGGTAATCTAAGAGAGCAATCCGCTCTCGCGCGCGTAAGAGTATATTTCGATATCAGACTTGAGGCCGAGTTTCGCCATCGCCTCAAGTTTCTGCGTGCTTATAGTCTTAACGCTTCGATTGAAGTGCTTGGCAATGTCCGTGACAGTCTTTCCAGACGCGAATAGTCGAATGACTTCTGCCTCGCGAGGGGATAGTGAGACAGTTTGAGTGGCGGGGCCGGCGACGGCCTTTGCAAGTAGCTCTCTCGTTGCATGGCTAATGTAGCGTTGGTCGCGTGTGACAACGCGAACCGCAAGCGCCAGCTCAGACATGGCGTCAGACTTGTTAATCAATCCGTCTGCTCCTACGTCGATGATCGACTGGAGCACCCCAGGATTGGAGATCATCGTCAAGACGATGATGCCAAGGTGGGGCCATCGGCGCCGAAGCATTGCAATTAGAGGGATACCGTCTACCGATTCGGATCCGGGCATGCTGAAATCAGTAACTACGATGTCACACGGAGTTTGAGCTGCGAGATCCAATAGCTCTCGTGCTGAACGCGCGATGCCAACAACTCGAAGGTCAGATTCCCTCTCCAAAAGCTGACGGACAGCGTCGCTGACTATTGGATGATCATCCGCGAGTAGGATTCCAATGGTCATTGAGATCTCACACATGTGGCTACTTGCTGCATGTCACATTCTACATCGGGTGTAGTTGCTCCGCATCCGTCTCACTTTGCTCGTTCATGAGTAATTTCGGTGGAATTGCTTTCGGGCGATAAGAGCCTTTCGTTGCGATGCTTGCATAGTTGAGCGTGCCCATGAGCACTTTCGGAACATTCTTATTTAACTCCGATAGTGCAGAACGAAGAATGCGCTCGAAGGTTGGGATGTGAGTGAGTCCACTCAGCGTCTTTGGCCGTCCAAGTTCAATGTCAGTCTGGGTGTCGTCATGGAAATGCTTGCCGAAGAGAACAATCCGATGTCTGTGCGCCGACGGGGTAGACCTGCCAAGTCGAGCGAAGAGAGCTTGCGGGAATGGCATGTGGGGGTTCGCCTCTCTGCCCGGGAGTGGGAGGGTATTGCGGACCGTCTCCGTGGAATGGTCGGTGCCCGTGCAAGGGGAGAGAAATCGAGCACTCGCAACTTTGTCGAGGGTGTCCTCTGGGTTGCTCAGACAGGAGCTTGTTGGCAGTACCTGCCGAAGGCCTATGGGTCCACCCACAGCGTCTACGTCAGGTTTTCGCGCTGGGCAAAGGAGGGTTGCTGGCAACCAGTCCTCGATGCGTTGCCGGAAGGAGATTCTCGGCAAGGTGATCTGCGCGAGTTGGTCGAGAGTCATCTCGCTTCGGCCTATCGGAAGCGCATTTACGGCGCGATCCAGGAGCAGTTCATGAGCGAGCGAAAGGTGATCGCCTTTCAGGCGCGTAAGGATTGACGAATGTCAGTCAGCCATTCTTATGTCATATCCGAGACCTGTTGCAAGGATGCCGCGAGCATTACTGTGATTGTCCAGAGCGACGATCACAATTTGACGAGGATCATTCACGAGCTTTGCAATTCGGCTATCAAGCGCGCTGTCAGGCCGCTTGATGCTGCGCGCGAGGCGAAGGATTGATCTCGACGGCGCAAATTGCGCAAACGCGCGGCTTCCGTGTTGTGGCATTGTTTCATCACGCGGGCGAGGTCAAAAAGCGTGTTGACAGCTTCGCGGCAAGTTTGCCATTACGCAGGATGCGTGACTGGCAGTTCCGATAGCGCGGTGGAATAGTTCCATTGCCTATCTCCCCACACCAAGAGCATCTTGGTGTGCTAGGGAAGGGGGGTGCCAACGGAGGGCGCGGGGAGGGGCGTGTAAGCGCCCCTCCTCTTTTTTTGTGTCTGCATCTTTGCCCGGTTGCTGCAAGGCTATGGCGCCTTAGTGGGCCGCGGTCTACGGCATTTGAGGTCGCAAGAGCGAGCCGAAGGTGAGATACCAGGAGCCTTGGCCCTCTTCGTTATAGCCGTAAGCAAGGAACATCGGCCCCAGGGGTGTGTCGACGCCTGCGAATAGGCTACCTGCTGTCACCAGATCATCGGCGTCAACGAGACTTCGGTCGAGCCATGCGTTGCCAACTTCCAGGCTGGCACCTACGAAGAGTGGAAGCGAGAAGAGCTGGCTGGTATCCCCAGTTCGCCTGTACGCAACGCTGCGCAGAAGCGCACTCTGGTTGCCGAATACGGCGCGCTCATGGAATCCGGACAGGTTTAGGAAGCCTCCGAGGAACTGCTGAGTGCGGAAGTAGTGCGTGTCATCCACCGAACTTGCGAGATAGGCACCTAGAAGCAGGTGGTATCGGCCCCATGCATGAGCCCAGTCCACTGTCAGCCTGGCCACATCATCCTTAATCTCGGTGCCACCCCACTTTCGATACGCCTCCAGCGAGGCGGTGACCCTCAGGCCTCGCGTAGGGAAGTCGATGTTGTCCAGGGAATCCCACGTTGCGTTGTAGACCACGCCTGCAAATGGCTGTTTGTCACGCTGAAAATCGATAGGGCTTCCGACCAGTCGGTCACCGCGGTCCTGACCGGCCAGCACGTTTGCGCTTACGCGGAATCTGGTGTCTGGCGTATAGGCCAGCGCCATGCCGAGCGCGCGTTGGTTAACGCGGTACTCGGCCAGTTGTTGTCCGTCTCTCCAGAGTGGGAAGACCTCGTTTTGATACAGGAGGGAAGGCTGGACATAGAACGGGCTGCCTTCTCCCAGAGGTTGGTGGAACTCAGAGTACAGACCGCTCACCTCACCGGCCCGGATGATGTTCAACCACTCGGCTCCAAATCGGTTGAGATTGGTTGCGGTGACCTCTGCAGAGACCAGATAGCTGTTACGTCCGTCAAAGTCGTCGCTGAGTTGGAAGCCAAGCCTTCCGAAGACCGACCAGGGTCGTTCCATGGGACGAACCTCCAGCCCTTGCCGGCCATCTCGCTCGACCAGGCGGTAGTCAAGCTGTTGGAAGTGGTTGCTGCCGTACGCCAGCCCCAGATCTCCTTCCAGGGCGTCCACGTCCAATGGCTTACCCACGTTGGATGCCAATGCATTCTCAACACTCTTGCGTGCGGACGGTGACTTACTACCGACAACATCCAAGAAGCTGATCAGCTGGGGATCGAAGTTTCTTTTGCGCTGGCGCTCTCGATAGGAGGCATACGTACCAGCGTCAACCGAGTAGCGGCGGAGCTGGGGTAGTGCAGCCTCAGCGGCCAGCTCGCCTTGTCGAATGGCTTCCCCGCCCCGATTGAATTCCGCCGCGGTCAGATCGCCCAGCTCTGGAGTAATCAGAACATCTGACGGTCCCAGTGTGGCCAACTGCCGCTCAGTCTTCTCCTTCATAAGCGCGCTGATCATCTGGTCCATGATGACCACAGGATTGGTCAAGGCGGATTCTTCATGCAGGGGTGAGCCCACATCCACGACCACCAGCTTGCTGGCGCCCATTGATCGCACTACGTCCACGGGGACGTTGTCGACCATGCCACCGTCCACCAGCAGTCGACCGTCCACCTTGAGTGGAGCGAAGGCGCCAGGCACCGACATGCTTGATCGTATCGCCAGCGCAAGCTCACCTTGGTCGAACACTACCTTTTCACCGGTCCCAATGTCTGCGGCCACCGCGCGGAAAGGAATGGGCAGCGCGTCGAAGTCATGGACGTCCCACGTGGACAGTGTTAGCCGCCTGAGCAGAATCAGTAGCTTTTGTCCCTGGACCAAGCCTCCGGGCAGCACTACCTTGCCATTGGTGAAGCCAATTTCCAGATCCAGGAGGTAGCGAAAATCGCCGTCCTTCCGATGCATGGGCTGTTGGTCGCGTGGCGGGTCATCCACGAACAGATCCGCCCAGTCCAAAGTGCTGACCAGCGTTTCCAGTTCCTGTGAGGTATACCCGCTGGCATAGAGACCGCCCACGATAGCGCCCATGCTGGTGCCGGCAATTTCGCAGACGGGGATATGCTCGCGCTCCATGACCTTGAGCACGCCAATATGAGCCGCGCCGCGTGCGCCACCACCACCAAGAACAAGGCCTACGCACGCAGGGTCGCCAGCACCGACAGGGACGGGCTCAGCGGCCCACGCTAACCCCACCTGCAAAAGTCCGCCTACCAAGAGTAGGAACCGGCTCAGCCTGACTGCCAGGTTCGGGTCGTGCGGGGCGACGAAGCGGCGCGATGCCCGGATTGCTTCACTCCCCTGCAGGGAGAGCCCGGCTCTTCCTCGACCTTTTTGCCAGGCTCGCATGTGCATCGGCTCCTTCTCTCCAAATCCTTTGATTCAGGATGGTAAGGCTCTTCGAAGCAGTCGCGTGGCGCACCCACTTCGCAGCGGACGACGGACGACCCGGCAAGATCACACTTGTCAGCGTCCCTTCTTCCGTGCGGCTAGGTCTGGTGTGTCGCTTGAATGACAACCGGACCTTCAATACTGAGACAGCTAATACTTCTGGAAGCCAGGACGTTACGGGTACCCCGCGAGGCCGCATGCGCGGACTGCGCACCTCGTTCACTTCCCCATTTTGGCCACAAGCGCGGCCGAGCGCGCTCGGTAAAACTACGGGTCCGGGCTGAGCGCAATCACGGATGCGACGTGTTCGTCGCCGTGGATGGACGGGCCCGAGCTGCGCATGGGCAATCGGACCTCCAAGCGGGAGCCCCCCCCAGCCTTTCGCATCACCTGGAAGGTGCCGCCCAGGCTGCGGGCGCGTTCCTCCATGCTGATCATGCCCAGGCCGCTCCCGAGGCGGCGGCGCAAGTCTTCAGGGATGCCAATTCCGTCGTCGTCCACGCGCAAGACGATGTCCTCATCTTCTCGCGAAAGTGACAGCAGGGCTGTGGTCGCGCGCGCGTGTGACTCCACGTTGTGGATGGCTTCCTGGGCAATGCGGAACAAGTTGAGTTTCTGCTCGTTGTTCAATGCCATGTCTTCGTGGATAGCGCATTCCACGCGCAGTGAGGAGGGCGCTGTATGGCTTTCGCACAGTGCAATCAGCGAGGCCGCCAGGCTGGTGAAGCGCAGGATGCTCGGATGCAGGTCATGGGACAGGCGGCGGATGTCATCAGACACCGCCAGCAGCTGCTCCTGGATCTCCGCCAGGCGTCCTCGCGGAACTTGGTCCAAGTCCTTTTTCAGTGCGCTGATCTGGATGGAGATTGCCGCTACGGATTGATTGATATCGTCGTGCAAATCGCGTGCGATGCGCGCGCGTTCCTCTTCCTGCACCAGCAGCATGCGTCCGGTCAGCTCGCTTAGTCGCGCATACGCCTGGGACAGCGACAGTCTCAGGCCTGCACGCTGCTCCGCCACAGCGCTCAGGGAGAGCAGGGCCAGCGCCATGCCAATCGTCCAGATCTGGATGCTGAGTACCGCCGCGTAGCCATCCTGACCTTGCAGCGGCAACAGCCCGGCATTACTGGCTTGCATGCAGATGAGTGAAAGTGTCAGCAGTGCAGTGAAGGCACCCGCAGCGCCGAACAGCAGCAGTGACCAGACCAGCAAAGTGAAAGCCAGCAGTAGCAGGAAGGGGCGAACGAGCGGCGCGTGGTGAAACGGCACCCAGCAGGCGACCGCGAATACAGTAGCGACCAAGGTAATAAGCGCCAGGTTGTAGGAGCGCCAGGGAGCACCGGTTCGCATCGAATCATCTTCGCGCAAGCCCAGATAGGCGGGCACGACCAGGACGTAGCTGGCGCAGTGCGACAAGGCCAGATTGAACCAGCCGCCTGGGTGTCCATCCGTATCCAGTCGCAGTGCAACCAGTTCAGCCCAACTCGCGCCCAATGCGGGCAGAGCGATCACGCCGAGCAACACAAACAAGCCGAGCCATCCATAGCTTGCCAGTGTCTCGCCATGTGCTTTGCTGCGTGCGCGACTCAAGGCAAACGCGATCGGCACCACCAGCAACAGCTGGCCCGCGAGAGCCACGATGACGCCGGGCCAAGGTTGCGACAATGCCAACAGCACCAGCAAGGCCCCACATCCGACCGCCGCCACCGCCAGCGGCCAGCGGCTCGCGTTCAAACTCAGCAGGGCGCAGAGCAGCACGGCACCGGGCAGCCACAGCAGCTGGGCGCGCGAACTTTCCACCCACAACTCAACGGAGATGAACTGCGCAAAGGCGGCCAAGGCCACCAGCAAGAGGTAGGGAAACTGGCCAACGCCCGTCGTTCCCCTTCGTGTCTGCCGGCCGTGTGGATCCCTGCCCATGTCATCCCTGGGTGGCGCCTGGCTGCGCACAAAAAGACGATAACAAGGCGGTAAGCCGCGTTACCAATGTCTGGGTGTGGGCCGTAGTTGGCTTGAAGCCTAATGGAAATGGGTTCAGGATGCCGCTGCTATCCGATATCCGACGAGTCCCGGAGGGGCCGATGGACGTTGTGACGCACGGCCAACTCTATCAACGGATGCTGATCGAGGGCTTCGATGCCGATGCCCTGCTTGGCGTCGTCAAAGACACGCGCTTCGAGCAACGCCTGCTGACAGGCGGAAGTTTTCAGGCATGCGTGCAGCGCATTGAGTTTGGCGGCTTCAGTCTCGACTGTGGCCAGTACTCCCTGCCGGTGTTTGCCTCCGGAAGCTTTGGCCAGAACGTGGTGGCGCTGGCATTGGCCTTGGAGTGCGCTCAGCCCATGTGGGCAAATGGCCGCCAGGTGCCTTGCGGTCGCCTGATGGTGTTTGCGGAGAATCATGACCTGGACGTGCGTCCGGCGCCGGGTCGCTGGTGCTGGTGCGTCATGTTGGTGCCACGTGAGCGCGTGCAGGCTGAGGCCTTGTATCGGCATGGTCGCGAGCTGGCATTGCCCATGCGTGGGTGGCAGCTATTGGAGCGCGCGCAAGAGCAGAGTGAGCACCTGGCGGAGCGGATCAAACACACGTTGCAGCAGGCATCTGCTTGGAGCGATGACACGCCGACAATGGAAGCTGCGCAGGCCGGACAGCTCTTACTGGGCGAGTTTGTCGATGTGCTTGCCGCTATTCTGCCCAGCCGCTATCGGCGCTCGAGCCCGCCAACCATGCCGCTGCGGCATGCCATGCTCATCCGACGCGCCGAGGCCTTTCTCGACCAGCACGCCGGCTCGGATTTCAGCGTCGGCGCCTTGTCCGCAGCAATCGGCGTCGGCGAGCGTCAGATGGAGCGCATCTTCCGCAACGCTTACGGCATGGGACCGTGTCGCTGGCATCACGTGGCCCGGTTGAACGAAGCCAGGCGCATGCTGCGTAGCGCTCATTCCCCGGTTCATGTCACTGAAATCGCGGGTCGGCTGGGATTTGGGCATCTGGGCCGGTTCTCGGGCGAGTATCGCCAGCTCTTCGGCGAATCGCCGCGCGACACCTTGGCTGGTCGAGCTCGTCTACGCATCGACACATAGCCTTAATGCTTGCTGGCCGAGACTGCCGGTCTGGACGTCAGGGGCGTCCTGGGGATTTACCACGACCGCCATGAGGTGCATGCCATGGAAGTGAATGGATCGTCGTCATACCCTTCCACCCGCCTGCTGATTGCGGATGACCATCGAGTCGTTGCGCAGGGCGTGGAGCGATTGCTGCTGGAGTGCTTCGAGCACGTGGAAGTCGTGCAATCCGGTGAAGCCATCATCGATTGCGTGCTCGCCGAGCGTACCGACCTGGTGATTGCCGATATCAGCATGCAAGGCATCAGCGGCATCGAAGCGATGCGCCGCGTGCGCCAGTTGGGTTACGACACGCCTTTCATATTCCTCACCATGCACGGCGACTGTCGGGTGGCTGCAGAAGCCATCCGATCCGGCGCAAGCGGCTACCTGCTCAAGAGCTCGGCCGGCGAGGAACTGGTACGCGCCATTCGCGAAGTCCAATCAGGCCGGAGCTACGTGACGCCCACGTTGGCCGGTCCTACGATATTTGCGTCGGAACAGACCGTGGATTGCAACCTGACCGAGAAGCAGCAACGCATTCTCGATTACGTCGCACAAGGCTTACGTTCCAAGCAGATCGCCTATGAATTGGGCATCTCGGTGCGAACCGTGGAGTCGCACAAGTACGCGATCATGCAGCAGTTGGGGGTACACGGCACCGTGGAACTGGTGCGCAAGGCGGAGCAGCTTGGCTTGTTGCCAGGGTCTCCACGCCAGCGTAGCGCGGCCTGAAACTGCGCGACACCCAGTAGTTTTACTTGTGTCTTTACCGCTGATTTCCTGATTGGCAAATGCAGTAATCCGCCACACCATCAACAAAACGGTGTAGGTGGACCCAATGAGACGTCCCGGGGTCATGCTGGTCGAGGACAATCCTGCAGTGGCGCGCCAGCTACGGACGCTGCTTGCCAAGGAGTTCGAGATCACCGCGTGCGTCGACAACGGCTTGAGCATGCTGGGGCTGGCGCGCACCACCCAACCGGACGTCATCGTCACCGATATCTCCCTGCCGGGCATGGATGGCATGGCCGCCGCCGAGATCCTGTGCAAGGAGCGTCCGGAGCTGCGCATCGTCTTCATCACTGTGCACACCGACAGCTCACTGGTGGACCGTGCGTTGCGCCTGGGTGACTGTGGTTACGTGCTGAAGGCTGATGCCGGCGAGGATTTGCTGGCGGCGGTGCATGGCGTACTGGCGGGTGGCGCCTATCTCTCACGCTCCATCGCCGGGCACGAGGGCCGCCTCACACGAGGATAGAGAACAGCTTGGACGCCAGTTCGTCCAGCGACATCACGAAAAATACCAACGGAGTCAGCGGCAGCGCCGCCGCCAACAGCATGCCGATGACATTGCGCCGGTTGATGGGAATCGACGACATGTTGGCGACCGTTCCGTAGACGGCCGCGAAATCGGCCAGGGCCGAAGAGTTGTCGCTATCAATCAGCGAACTCTTGTCGGCGGGCTCACCGCGCTTCCACCGTTGGTCAAAATGGCTGATGGCCCGATGCCCCAGGATGCTGTACTTGCCCAGCGCATGGCGCTTGGCCCGCAGCATGGGCGGCGTCATCAGCAACAGCGGCGCGAGCAGCAACCCACTGACACTGACCACGTAGCCGCACATCAGTAGTCGCAGGCTGGCGAAGGTGGCGCCGGTGTACAGCAGGTGGTTGATGCAGGCGCCACATACGATCAGAGAACCAGCGATGGCCAGCGTGGCGAAGCGCATCTGCGCATTGCCAAGAAACGCCAGTCCGCCGGCCAGATCCGGATGCGGCGGGCGCAAATCCAGCTGTAAGCGCGAGAACCTCCACAGCATCCAGACCCACAGCAGGAATCGCCATGCCCATAGCAAGGCGATAAAGCGGAACAGGGGCGCAGATACGTGCATGAACCAGGTGCCCGCCCAGCTCGGAGTGCCGGGCTGCACGGCGGCCCAACTGCTCAGGTGGGTCAGTTCGGGCAAATGCGGGGAGCTGTTGAGCGGCAGGAAAGCCGCCACCAAGGCAAGCACTTCGGGCAGCCACGCATCGCGACGTCGCTTGGCCACATCCAAGACATGCTGGAACTGACCCAGATCATCTGTACGCACAAAGCCGCCGCGGGAGAACTGGCGGATGGCCGCACGCAACAAATGGTCGGCCAGCGGCGCAGACAGGATCAGCACCGGTAGCGCCCCCAGCAGGCGGAACAGCAGGCTGTAGTCCTGCAACAGCGGCATGTGCACTTGCTCGCCGTACAAGGTGCCATTGAGCGCCGACCATACTGCCAGTGGTACGAAGGCGATGCCCACCACCAACACTGCAATGAACCGGCTCAGGCTGAGGCGGGGGCGCAAGGCCCCGCTCCAACTCAGGAAGCGATGCACCGCGCCGCCACGCATCAGCGACAAGTTGTCCTTGCTCATTGGCGCGGCTCACAAGGTCGGTCAATGCCCGAGGATACCCATCGCCAATGTGGGTGCCTGCAGTAAAAATACTTAGGGCGCCACAGTAGTAATCGCGGTTGTGAAGCGTGCCGCATGCGTCGATCCT
>Ga0160448_100260_pt1 | contig 20730 bp, 18 predicted proteins | sample HID1973M_E1MG_FD_108269 | JGI IMG/M metagenome (GOLD analysis project Ga0160448, IMG submission 108269) | Enriched mosquito-associated microbial communities from UW Madison campus, WI, USA - HID1973M_E1 MG | ecosystem: Host-associated > Arthropoda: Insects > Digestive system > Unclassified ...
GAGGATACGCCGCATCCGTGAGGAGCAGCGCGCCGAGATGGCCGCGCACCTCCACGACTCGGTGCTGCAGACGCTCGCCCTCATTCAGAACCGCGCCGGCGCGTCCAGCGAGGTCGCCCGCCTGGCGCGCGCCCAGGAGCGCGAGCTGCGCGCCTGGCTGTACGACGGCGACGCCCCCGCCGACAGCGACCTGGCCACCGACCTGCGCGACTACGCCGCCGCCCTCGAACTGGACTACCCGGTGCGCATCGACGTGGTGTCGGCGGGGCTTCCCGCCGAGCGCGCCAGCGGCGAGGTCGCGGCAGCATCGCGCGAGGCGATGCTCAACGCCGCCCGCCACGCCGGGGGAGACGTGTCGGTGTACATCGAGGGCAACGCGAGCGCCGTGGACGTGTACGTGCGAGACCGCGGCCCCGGGTTCGACCTCGAGGACATCCCGGACGACAGGCTCGGCATCCGTCAGTCCATCCTCGGCCGCATGCGGCGCGCCGGGGGCACCGCGACCGTGCGGCGGGGAGCCGGCGGCGGCACAGAGGTGCACCTGCGCTTCGCCGCGACGCCCGCGAGCCCACCGCCGCCGAGCGCCGGGGCCCGCGCCGCGACCGCCGACACCACCCGGGAGGGCCGCCGTGGCTGAGACCGTCGTGCGCGTCGTGATCGTCGACGACCACTCCATCTTCCGGTCGGGCCTGCGTGCCGACCTCGACCCCTCGATCGAGGTGGTGGGCGAGGCCGCCGACGCGGCCTCGGCCGTCGCCGTCATCGAGGCCACCGCCCCCGATGTCGTGCTCCTCGACGTGCACCTGCCGGCAGCGTCCGGCGCCACCTCGGGGCCCGATGCGGCCGGCGGCGAGGCGGTCATCCGCGGGGCTTCGCCGGCCGTGCCCGCGACGCGCTTCCTGGCGCTGAGCGTGTCGGATGCCGCGGAGGACGTCGTGCGGGTCATCCGTGCGGGCGCCCGCGGATACATCACGAAGGGCTCGTCGGGCGCGGAGGTCAGCCGCGCGGTGCACGCTGTCGCGGACGGCGACGCGGTCTTCTCGCCGAGACTCGCCGGCTTCGTGCTCGACGCGTTCGGTGCAGCCGTCGGCGAGACCGCCACGACCAGCGACGAGCTCGACCGCCTGTCGTCGCGCGAGCAGGAGGTCATGCGGCTGATCGCCCGCGGCTACGCCTACAAGGAGGTCGCCGCCGAGCTGTTCATCTCGATGAAGACCGTCGAATCCCATGTGTCGGCGGTGCTGCGCAAGCTGCAGCTGTCGTCCCGGTACGAGCTGACCGCCTGGGCCTCGGCGCGCCGCCTGCTCTGAGCCGGGTCAGCGCACCAGCAGCTCGCCGCTCGCGAGGGCGACCCCGAAGCGGTTGCCCGGCGGCGGGAAGACGCACACGTAGTGGTCCGAGAACGCGCACGGCGGCAGGTAGGCCCGGTTGAAATCCACCTCGACGTGGCCGTCGTGGTCGGGAGCGGGCAGGCGCAGGAAGCGGAACGGGTACGTCTCGCGACCGCTGGTGGCGTCCGCGAACGCGGCGAACAGCGTGCCGTCGTCGAGACTCTCGACCGTCAGCTCGAGGGGCACGCCGTCGAGCTCGAGGAAGACGACGCCGACGTACAGGGTGTCTGACCGATGGCCGTCCACCGCCTGCGTCGGGGCCTCGCGCGGCGTCGCGGCGAAGACGCCGTCGCTGCGCCGCGAGGGGTCGTAGGCCGCCCGCACGATGGTCGAGATCCCGCGGCGGGACGCGGCATCCGGATCCCAGACCCGCAGGGCGACCGCGCCGTCGCGAGCCATCCCGCCGAGTATCAGGTCGCCCACCCGGACCCTCTCTCCCGGCCCCAGCCGGACGTCGGCGGGCGTCTCGCGGCCGAGGGCGGCTGTGCCGTCGGTCCACCACCGGCCGGGCACCTCATCGAGCGGGCGCTCGACCGCGTCGAGCCAGTGCGTGCCGGCGAGGGCGGCGATCCCGTGCGCACCCCAGACCGCGGCATCCCGTTCGGCGATCCATCGCCGGTGTGCGGCGCTCATCGGGCACCTCTCCTCATCGATGTGACGGCATATGTCCCAGCGAAACATATTGTTACACCATCGAAATCCGAGTGTGAATAGCATCCTCCTATGGACAGCACGGATGCTCCGGAGATCGACGCCCTCACGCGGGCGCTCGACGTCCATTCGCTGCGGATCCTGGTGGCGATCGACCAGGAGGGGTCCATCAGCGCCGCGGCGCGCTCGCTCGGCTTCACCCAGCCGACGATCACGCAGCACGTGCAGCGGCTGGAAGCGCGCCTGGGTGCGACGCTCGTCGCCCGCACCGCGCGCGCGGCGACCCTCACGCCCGTCGGCGCTCTCCTGGCGCAGCATGCTCCGCGCATCGACGCGAGCCTCACGGCCGCCGCCACCGAGCTCGCGCGGATCCTCGGCCGCCGCGCCGGCGTCGTGCGCTTCGCCGCCCCCGTCGAGAGCATCGCCTCGGTGGTCGCGCCCACGCTCGCCCGCCTCGCGGCCGAGATCCCCGGCATCGAGGTGTCGGTCCTCGAGACCGTCGACACCGCCGCTGCGCTCGAACTCGTGCGCAGCGGCCGGGCCGATGTCGCCGTCACCATCGACGTCGCCGCCGCCGGCAGCCGTCGCACCGCGCCGCGGCGCAGCGGTGCCCGGTCGACCTTCCTGTTCGCCGAGGAGGTCGTCGCGCTGACCGCGGCCGATGTGGACGCCCCCGGAGGCCGGATCGATCCCCGATCCCTCACGGCGCTGCCGTGGATCCGCGGCCGCGGCACGTGCAGCGACGTCGTCGGCGAGGCGATCGGCCGCACGCCGCGCACCGACGACGTCGTCACGAGCCGGCCCGACGCCGCCATCGCCCTCGCCGCACACGGCGTCGGAACGGCGTTCGTCGCCGAATCCGACCTCGCCGGCGTCACACTGCCGAGCGGCCTGCGCGCACTGGGGATCTCGCCGTCGTTCACGCGACGCACGTCGGCGACGACGCTGGTCGAGGCGGCCGCGATCCCCGCGGTCGCCGCCGCCGTGCGCACGCTGGCCGCCCACCGTCCCACCCCCGCGGAGGTCGAGGCCATCCTCGACGCCCGTCGGCGCAGCGAGAGCCACCGCGCCCGCTTCCGCACCACCGCACCCCTACCCGAGGAGAGCCCTGCCATGCCGATCCCGTCCACCGCCCGCCTGGCGAAGGCCGCCACCGTCGCCGCCGCCGGCGCGCTGCTGCTGACCGCCTGCGCCGCCGCCGCCCCCGAGGCGACCACCGGCCCCGACTCGGGCGCCGAGATCGACCACATCACGGTCGCTCTGCCCGGCTCCCTGTCGAGCCTCTACGTCGGCCAGGAGGCCGGCATCCTGAACTACTACATCGCCTCCATCGCGCAGGAAGGTCTCGTCTCGATCGACGCGCAGGGCCGGATCCAGCCGGGCCTGGCCGAATCGTGGGAGCAGACCGACGACGTCACCTACGTCTACGAGCTCCGTGACGACGCCCTGTTCCAGGACGGCACGCCCGTCACCGCCGACGACGTGGTGTTCAGCCTCGAGCAGGCGCGCGACGAGACCAGCTCGCCCGGGCTCGCGTACTACCTCACCAACGTCGACACGATCGAGAAGACCGGCGACGCAGAGGTCACGATCACCCTGACCGAGCCCGATGCGGCGTTCGCGGCGAACATGAGCACCGGCGGCGCCGCGTTCATCACCTCGAAGGCATTCTGGGAGGAGCACGACGGCAAGGTGGGCACGGCCGACGCGCTGCTGCTCGGCTCCGGCCCCTACGAGGTGACCGAGTTCGCTCCGGACTCGCACGTCACCTTCGAACGCGTCGACTCCTGGTGGGGCGAGCTGCCGAAGGTCAAGGAGATCACGGTCAACTTCGTGCCCGACGAGTCGACGCGTCTGCTCGCCGCGCAGTCCGGCGACGTGGACGTCGCCTTCAACGTCCCGCTGGCGCAGTCGCAGCAGTGGGAGAACCTCGACACGATGCGCGTGGACTACGTCAACGACCTGTCGTACGTCGGCCTCTACTTCAACACCAGCGTCGCGCCGTTCGACGACCCGAAGGTGCGGGAGGCGTTCGCGCACGCCGTCGACCGCGACGCGTACGTCGACAGGCTCCTGCGCGGCCACGGCGAGGCGGCGACCGCCATCATGACGCCGGAGTCCCTCGGCAAGGTCTACGGCGCCGAGGAGGCCCGCGACGTGCTGGCCGACATCCCGCAGTGGGACTACGACCTGGATGCCGCCAAGACGGCGCTTGCCGCATCGACGGTGCCCGACGGGTTCGAGGCGGAGCTGCTCACCCCGAACACGGGCCCGCAGCTGGGCACCGCCGCGCAGGCGCTGGCCCAGAACCTGTCGGAGATCGGGATCACCCTGAACGTCCGCGAGGTCCCGATCGAGGAGTGGCTCGCGAGCCTGGACGCCTCGTCCGATCACGGGGTGAACCTGATGTGGTACTTCTCGACCCTGGGCGACCCGGCCGAGGTCCCCAGCTACCTCCTCGGCGCAGGCAACCCCGCCGGCTACGACAACCCTGCGATCGTCGACCTGCTCGCGCGGGCCGGTGCCGAGTCCGACCCGGCGGCGCGGGTCGACCTGCTCGTGCAGGCCGAGACCCTCCAGGCCGAGGACGCGATCAACGTCCCGCTGTGGTGGGGCCAGTCGGCGACCGCGTTCGCGAAGGACCTGGGCATGAACGACTACAGCTCGTTCGCGTTCATCTCCTCGTGGCCGACGCAGCTGTACCGGGCGGGTCAGTGACCCAGCCCCTCCCCGTCCGAGCGCGCGCATCGCGGTACCGGTCCCTCGGCCGGCTGCTCGCGGTGCGCGTGCTCGGGGTGCTCGCCGTGCTCCTCGTGCTGTCGGTCGTCATCTTCTCGCTCATGCACCTGGCGCCCGGCGACATCGTCAAGAACCTGCTCGGCAACCGTCCGGCGTCGCCCGAGGCGGTGGCGGCCATCCGCGAGCAGTACCATCTGGACGATCCGGTGTGGCTGCAGTACCTCAAGTGGCTCGGCGGATTCCTCACCGGGGACCTCGGCCAGTCCATCCGCCTGCAGGTGCCGGTCGCGGATGCCATCGCGCAGCGCGTCGGCATCACCCTCGCGCTGTGCGCGCTGGCGTTCATCCTGGCCCTCGCGGTCGCCGTGCCGCTGGGTGTGCACAGCGCCGTGCGGGCGGGCGGGTGGACCGACCGCACCGCCAACAGCCTCGCCGTGGTCGGCCTGAGCGCCCCGACCTTCGCGGTGGGTCTCCTGCTGCTGTACGTCTTCGCGTACTACCTGCGGATCTTCCCGGTCTACGGCGCGGGCTCCGGAGGACTCGACACCCTGTGGCACCTCGTGCTCCCCGCGGTGACGCTCGCCCTCGGGCTGGGAGCGATCGTGGTGAAGCTCACGCGCACGGCGATGATCCGCGAGCTCGAGTCCGACTATGTGACCTCGGCCCGGGCCCGCGGCATCCCGGAGTCCCAGGTGCAGCGCATCGCCCTGCGCAACGCCGCCATCCCGATCGTGACCGGCGCGAGCCTCGTGCTCACCTTCCTGGTCGGCGGGACGGTGCTGGCCGAGACCACCTACGCGCTGCCCGGACTCGGAACCCTGCTGCAGGACTCCGTGCTCTTCAAGGACATCGCCGTGGTGCAGTCCCTCACCCTGCTCGTCGCCGTCGTCATCGCGGTGATCGCGCTCCTGGCCGACCTGGCCTACCTGCTGCTGGATCCGCGCATCCGACGAGGAGGGCTGCCCGCATGACCGCCGCGATCGACCTGCTCTCCACACCCACACGCCGCCGTCGGCGGCGCCCCTCCGCGACGGTGATCTTCGCATTCGCGGTGCTCGCCGTCGCGGCGTTCGCCGTCGTGTTCGGGGGAGTGCTGTACCCCGACGCCATGCGGCAGGACATCCTGTCGGGGCTCCTGCCCGCCGGGAGCCCCGGTCATCCGCTCGGGACCGACGAGCTCGGACGCGATGTCTGGGCCATGACCGTCGCCGGGGCCGCATCGGCGCTCATCGGACCCGTCTGCGTGGCGGTCGGCTCGATGATCCTCGGCATCGTCCTGGGCACCCACGCCGGGTACGAGCGGGGCTGGCTCGACGTCGTGATCAGCCGCTGGACCGACCTGCTGCTCGCCCTTCCCGTGCTGCTGGCCGCGATCGTCGTGTCGGGCGTCTTCGGCGGTGGCTATTGGGTCACGGTGGTCTTGCTGATCCTGCTGTTCTCCCCGTCCGATATCCGCATCGTGCGTGCGGGTGTGCTGGAACAGTCCGCCCGCCCGTACATCGAGGCGGCGCGGATGCTGTCGCTCTCGCGCTGGCGGGTCATGTTCCGGCACATCCTCCCCAACGTCTCGACCCTGGTGCTCACCAACGTCATGCTCAACGTCGCCTTCGCGCTCGTCGCCTTCTCGTCGCTGTCGTTCCTCGGGGTGGGCGTCCCGCCCGGGACCCCGGACTGGGGGCGCCAGCTCACCGACAACCGCGCGATCATGTTCGACAACCCCGCCGCCGTCATCGTCCCGGCGGTGCTGATCATCCTCGTCGCCTCCGCGGTCAACCTCGTGGGCGACTGGGCGGGCCAGCGCCTCTCACAGGTGGGGAAGGCGCTGTGAGCGGCGTCGAGATCGCCGGCCTCACCGTCATCGGCCACGACGGCCCGATGGTGAAGCCGATCGACGCGGCGATCGCGCCGGGGCGCACGCTCGCCATCATCGGCGAGTCCGGGTCGGGCAAGACCCTCACCGCGAAATCGCTCGTGGGCCTGCTCCCGCGGGGGTTCCGCGCCGAGGGGACGGTCCGCATCGGCGAGCGGACGCTCGACCTCGACGCCGCACAGCCGGCCTGGCGCGCCGTGCGCGGCGGCACCGTCACTCTCCTGCTCCAGGACCCGTTCACGAGTCTCTCGCCGGTGCATCGCTGCGGCGATCAGATCGGCTGGACCCTGGATGCCGCAGCCGGGCGGCGCCTCCCGCGCGCCGAGCGGGACCGCATGGTCGCCGAACGCCTCGCGGAGGTGAAGCTCCCGGAGCACGTCGCCCGTTCGTTCCCGCACCAGTTGTCCGGAGGCATGCGGCAGCGGGTCGCCATCGCCGCGGCGCTCGCCGCGGATCCGCAGCTCATCATCGCCGACGAGCCCACGACAGCTCTGGATGCCTCGAACCAGGCCGAGATCCTCGACCTCCTGCGTACCGTGCAGCGCGCGCGGAGCCTCTGCGTCATCCTCATCTCCCACGACCTGGGGATGGTGCGCGGGCGCACCGACGACGTGCTGGTGATGCGCCACGGCGACGTGGTCGAGCGTGGCGCGACCGCGACGGTGCTGGCCGATCCGCAGCATCCGTACACGCGTGCGCTCATCGAGGCGGACCCGACGATGACGATCTCCCCGCAGCCGGCGGCCGTCTCGGCACCGCGCGACGAGGCGTCGCCGCTGCTGCGGGCGACGGGTGTCGACAAGCACTTCGGCGACCGGCAGGTGCTCGACGGCGTCGCGCTCGACATCGCGCCAGGGCAGATCGCCGGCGTGGTCGGGGAGTCGGGCTCGGGCAAGTCCACCTTCGCGCGCTGCATCGCCGGACTCGAGTCCGAGGACGCCGGCTCGATCGTGTTCGACGGCGTGCCGCTCGCCCCGGGGCGGCGGTCCCGCACCCCCGAGCAGATGCAGATCGTCTTCCAGGACCCGTACTCGTCGCTGAACCCGATGATGTCGATCGGCGCGATCCTGCGGGAGGCGCTGCGCGTCGCACAGCGACCCGCGACCGAGGTCGCCGAGCTCCTGGAGACCGTGGGCCTGCCCGCCGAGTTCGCGCGCAAGCGCCCGGCGGAGCTCTCCGGCGGTCAGCGCCAGCGCGTCGCGATCGCGCGGGCGCTCGCGCCCCGCCCGCGCCTGCTCATCTGCGACGAATCGGTCTCGGCGCTGGACGTGTCCGTCCAGGCGCAGATCCTCGCCCTGCTGATGCGGCTGCGCGACGAGCTCGGCATCGCGATCCTGTTCATCTCGCACGATCTCGCCGTCGTCCGCATGCTGGCCGACACGGTCACCGTGCTCTGGAACGGCCGGGTCGTCGAGACCGGCACGTGCGCGCAGGTGCTCACCGAGCCCCGGCACGAGTACACGGCGCTCCTCGTCGCGGCCGCCAACCGCGAGAACACCGCCCCCACCCTCGATTCCCCGAAGAAGGACTGACATGCCCACAGCACTCCGCGTCGACTCCTCGTCGCCGGCCGCCGTCGCCGACGAGCTCGAGGAGCTCGGACTGGCCGGCGATCGGCTCGACCGGTGGCGCCTTCCGCGGGACGCGTATCGTCCGGGCGCGTGGGTCGCCCGCGACGCGGGCGGTTCGGCGCTCGCCGCCGTGCTGACCAGCGGCCGCCCCGCGACCGCGGCCGTCAAGATCGTGGACGTATGGTGGCGCGACGAGGCGGCCGCCGCCGGCCTCGTCGAGGCGGTCGCCGAGTCCGCGCTGTCGGACGGCGACGTCGCGGTCAAGTGGGAGGTGCCAGAGGGCGCGGAGCTGCCCGCGTTCGCCGCCCAGCTGGGGTTCGTCGCCATGCGCCGGCCGTGGGCCGCGGTCGGCACCGACGCGGTCGGCGGGTATGTGCGGTGGCTCGCGCCCGCCGAGCACGCCGAGCCGGGGTACTACGCCCAGACGACGCTCTTCACGTGCGGCGCGGTCGCCGCGCTCATCGCCTCCGAGGGGAGTGCCGCCGGCGGCTTCGGCTCGGGCGAGGGCGACCGCGACGTGGAGGTCGGGTTCTGGCGCCGGGCGAGCAACTACCCGGCGTGCGAGCCGATCGGCCTGGCGGTCGCGCTCCACGACCACCTGCGCGATGCCCCTGTCGAGGTCGCCCTCGACAGCGACGGGCCGGCCCTGCTCGAGGGCTTCACGGGCTTCGACCGCTCTTTCCGGGCCGAGCTGCAGGACGATTCCCTCCGCCAGGCGCAGGAGCGCGGCATCCCGGTCCGTCGCGATCGCGTGGAGGTCGCCGAGATCGCGCGTCGCGTCGGCGCCGGCGAGCGCGCACTGCTCCTGATCGACGAGGCCCCCATGCACGGCGAGACGGGGCCCCACTGGATCGTCGCCCACGCCCGCGTCGGCGACGCCGTGATCGTCGAGGATCCCTGGATCAGCGTGGAGGCCGGCGAGACCTGGGTCGACACCCACGAGCTGCCGATCCGCCCCGACGACCTGGACCGCCTCGTGCGCTGGAGCGCCGACGCCTACCGCGGGGTGGTCTTCACCCGCGTCGGCTGAACGGGCGTCGACCCGCCCGCGCCCGGTCGTGCAGAACTCCTTCGATTCGCGCGGACCGGGGCGGGATTGCGCCCCGGCGGCCCGTTGCGGACGCGATTCGAAGGAGTTCTGACGGCGCCCGTCCTCCGGCCGATGGCGGGCGGCCTCCGGCATCCTGACTCTCACCTCTCCCTTCCGGCATCCGCAGAACTCCTTCGATGTCGCGCGATTCCGGCGGGATCCCGTCCGGACTGCCCGTTGCGGACGCGATTCGAAGGAGTTATGACGCGCCCGGCGGTCAGACCGGCTGGAGGGTGCGGCTGTCGACGATGACCTTGCCGAGCGGCATGAGCGAGATCGGGACGAGCTTGAAGCTGGCGATGCCGAGCGGGATGCCGATGATCGTGATGCACAGGGCGATGCCGGTGATGATGTGGCCGATGGCGAGCCACCAGCCGGCGAGGATCACCCAGACGACGTTGCCGAGGAACGAGCCGACCCCCGACGTGGGCTTGTCGACGATGCTGCGGCCGAACGGCCAGAGGGCGTACAGGCCGATGCGGAACGAGGCGATGCCCCACGGGATCGTGAAGATGAGGATGCAGAGCACCACCCCCGCCAGCAGATAGCCGAGGAACATCCAGAAACCCGACAGCACGAGCCAGATGATGTTGAGGACGGTGCGCATGCACCCATCATCCCAACGCCGGGCTGAAAGCTCGCCCGGTCAACCCCCGGAATCGGTGAACAGGTCAACCGGGGCTCTGCAGGACGGCCAGAGCCGATTCCCTCCTGTGGAAGCGCGGTTGACCTGTTGAGCGGGCAGGTCGGCCGAGGCGCGACGAGCGAATCGGATGCCGCGACCCGGCGGCGAACCGCGGGGCCCCGGGAGCCGTGGGACCGGGGTGGTGCGGGCCTAGGCTCGGGGTGTGCGCAGTGGCCGCAGGGCTCTCACGATCGGGGATGTGCTGCCCGAGATCCTCCGCCGCGCCGCAGCGGGGGTCGAATGCACGACGACGGCCGCGCTCGCCGACGAGCCGGACGGCGTGCATCAGCACCGCGTGCAGGTGCGGCGGCTGCGCAGCGTGCTGGCGGGCTTCCAGGACGATCTCGACTCACGGGCGGCCCGCCGACTGCGAGTCGCCTACGCGGAGTGGGGGCGCGAGCTCGGGGTGGTCCGCGACATCGAGGTGCGCGCCGACGTCGCCGACGAGCTGCTGGCGCGCGCCGGCATCGACGACCCCGCCGTCGTGCGGCGCCTGGTGGGGAGCGAGCGCGACGCGTATCCGGGCGCGCATGCCCGGCTCGTGGAGCTCGCGCGATCGCCGCGATCCCGGGAGCGCGAACGGATGCTGCGCGCACTCGTCGACGCCGCGTTCGTGGTCGATCCCGGCCGACCTGCGGCAGGGGTGCTCGCCGCCGCGCTCTCCCGGCAGGCTCACCGGGTGCGCAAGGCGGAGGGGCGGCTCGACGGCTCCGACGAGGCGTACCACGACCTGCGCAAGGCGGCGCGGCGCACGAGGTACGTCGCCGAGGCCGTCGCCGACGCCGTGCCGGACCTGTACCCGAAGAAGGTGGGCGGCATCGCGAGCGCCGGCGACGACCTGCACGACGCGCTCGGCGGTCACCGCGACGCGATGCTCCTGGCGTACCGGCTCCGCCGGGAGGAGGCGCTGGCGGGGCGTGCGGGCGAACCGTCCGCGGTGTACGCGAGGGTGGCGGACATCGCGCGCGACGACGCGGCCGCGCGGCTCGAGGCGGTGCCGTCGGCGATGAGGCGGCTCACGGCGGCGTTCCGGCTGCCTTGAGGCTGCGGCATCCGTTCCCGCGCGGTCGCGGACGAAAGGGCCACGGCGTCGCGTCAGCCCCGAACGGCTGCCGGCCCCGCGGCGTGGGTGTCGGCGCGCGCGCCTAGACTTGACGGGCAATGACGGACGCCAGCACCCCCATCATCGTCGGCAGCGACATCGGCCCGCGGGTCGCCGGCGCGCGCCCCGACGACGACCTGCTCGAAGGCCTCAACCCGCAGCAGCGGGAGGCCGTGACCTACCGTGGCCAGGCGCTGCTGATCGTGGCGGGCGCGGGTTCGGGCAAGACCAGCGTGCTCACGCGCCGCATCGCGTCGCTGCTGCGGGGTCGCGAGGCGTGGCCGAGCCAGATCCTGGCGATCACGTTCACCAACAAGGCCGCGGGCGAGATGCGCGAGCGCGTCGAGCACCTCATCGGCGACTCGGCCCGGGGCATGTGGATCTCGACGTTCCACTCGGCGTGCGTGCGCATCCTCCGGCGCGAGGCCGAGCAGTTCGGGTTCACCAAGTCGTTCACGATCTACGACTCGGGCGACTCGCGAGCGCTCATCAAGCGCCTCGTCAAGGAGCACGAGGCCGATGCGTTCGGCCTCACCCCGGCCGCGACGCAGTCGAAGATCTCGCGCCTGAAGAACGAGCTGGCGGATGCCGAGTCCTACGCCCGAACGGCGAACATGAGCGACCCCGCCGAGCGGGTGTTCGTCGAGCTGTTCGCGGCGTACCAGCGCGAGCTGCAGCGGGCGAACGCGTTCGACTTCGACGACCTCATCGGCCAGACGGTGTTCCTCTTCCGAGCGTTCCCGCACGTGGCCGACGTGTACCGCCGCCGGTTCCGGCACGTGCTGGTCGACGAGTACCAGGACACCAACCACGCCCAGTACGCGCTCATCCACGAGCTGACCCGGCCGATCGGCTCGGACGCGCCGCCGCTGGCCACCTCGAGCGGCATGATGATCTTCGAGCCCGACCCCGTCGACGACCCCGACAGGGCAGGCGCGTCGCTCACCGTCGTCGGCGACTCCGACCAGTCGATCTACGCGTTCCGCGGCGCCGACATCCGCAACATCAGCGAGTTCGAGAAGGACTACCCGGGCGCCAAGGTCGTTCTGCTGGAGCAGAACTACCGGTCGACGCAGAACATCCTGTCGGCCGCCAACGCCGTCATCAGCCACAACTTCGACCGCAAAGACAAGAAGCTGTGGACAGACGTCGGCGAGGGCGAGCAGATCGTCGGCTTCACCGGCTACTCGCAGCACGACGAGGCGCAGTTCGTCGCCGACGAGATCGAGGTGCTCCGTCGCGGCGGCGTCGACTACTCCCAGATGGCGGTGTTCTACCGCACCAACTCGCAGTCGCGTGCGCTGGAGGAGATCTTCATCCGCTCGGCGCTGCCCTACAAGATCATGGGCGGCACGAAGTTCTACGAGCGCGCCGAGATCAAAGACGCCCTGGCGTACCTCGTCGCCGTCGCCAACCCGGCCGACGAGATGGCGATGCGCCGCATCATCAACCGGCCGCGGCGTGGCATCGGCGACGTGACCATCGAGACGATCTCGCGGTACGCCGCCGACCAGCAGATCACCTTCCGCGACGCGCTGGCCAACTCCTCGGCCCTCGGGGTGGGGCCCAAGATCCAGGCGGCCGTCGCGCATCTGGACGCGGTGCTGGCCGAGGCATCCGAGATCATGCTGCCCGCGTCCGGGGAGCTCGCGCCGCCGACCGCCGTGGCCGACGGGCTGCAGCTGCTCCTCAACAAGAGCGGGTACTACGACGCCCTTCGCGCCAGCAAGGACGCGCAAGACGAGGCGCGCATCGAGAACCTCGACGAGATGGTGGCCGTCGCCCGCGAATTCGCGCGCAACAACCCCGAGGGCACGCTGCTCGACTTCCTCACCGAGGTCGCGCTGGTGTCCGATGCCGACGACCTGGAAGACGCGTCGGGCTCGGTGTCGCTCATGACCCTGCACACCGCCAAGGGCCTCGAGTACGACGCCGTGTTCGTCACGGGTGTCGAGGAGGACCTGATCCCGCACCGCATCTCGGCGGGGGAGCCCGGCGGACCGCAGGAGGAGCGGCGGCTCTTCTACGTCGGCATCACGCGTGCCCGCAAGCGTCTGTACCTTTCGCTGGCCATGACCCGCGCGCAGTTCGGCGAGGTGACCGTGGCGATGCCGAGCCGTTTCCTGCAGGAGATCCCCTCCGAGCTGCTGCACTGGCGCCAGTCGCCGGGCGATGTGAACTCGCGCGGCGGCACGCAGTCGCGGGCCCTCAACGCGCGACGCGGCTCGGGTTCGGGGTACGGCGGCTCGGGTGGCGGCCGGCGCTACGGCGACGACCTCGTTCCCCTCCCGCGCCGCGAGCCGACGGGCAGCATCGAGCGCTTCGCGAACAAGATCCCCGCCAAGGTGCGCGACAACGGCGATATGGAGCTGGCGCCGGGTGACCGCATCCGTCATGACGACTTCGGCGAGGGGCGGGTGGATGCCGTGACCGGCGAGGGCGCGAAGCGCGTCGCCCACGTCCGATTCGACGCCGCCGGGACCAAGAAGCTGCTCATCAAGATCGCGCCGATCTCGAAGCTCTGAACCGCGCCCGCGTCGGGAGGGACGCAGCCCCGCGTCGCGGACGCGGTTCAGTCCTCCATCTCCCACCGGGTGTCGCGCCGCACGGTTCCGGTCGGGAGGCCGAATTCGTCGTTCAGGCCGCTGACGGTCGCCGTCAAGTGCCGGTCGCGTCGGAACCCTCGACGAGAAGGTGGTGGTGCGCCAGGCGGCGCAGCGCCAGCATCGCCGGCTCGTAGAGCGCGGTGCCGAGCACGGCGTAGGCGACCGCCTCCGCGCGGGACATCCCCGCCATCGGGGCGATCTCCTCGGCCGCGACCTTCCGCATCGCGTCGCCGTAGCGGCGCAGGACGGCGGGCGAGGCATCCAATCCCGCCGCGTCCAGCGCTCGCAGCGCCTCGTCCAGCTGGGCGACGGCGGTGAAGTCGGGATCGTAGGTGAGGCCCAGCGAGGCGATGGCGGCCCGGGCCCGCGGGTAGTCGTCGCGGTCGGTCTCGACGTAGGGCGGGAGGGCGCCGACGGCGCGGCCGAGCGTCGCGATCGGGTCGTCGTCGGGCGCGTCGAGGAGCGCGAGGACGTCGCGCACGCGCGACAGGGGGAGCCCGCGCACGTCGGCCAGCGCGGCGATCAGCCGGAGGCGGGCCAGGTGGTCGTCGCCGTACTCGGCCCTGGTGGCGGAGATCGCCTCGCCCCGGGGGAGCATGCCCTCGCGGATGTAGAACTTCACCGTGGCCACGGGTACCCCGCTGCGCTCCGACAGCTCCGAGATCTTCATGCCGCGGCTCCTCTGGTCTTGACATTGGATACTATAGCTATCCAAGATTGGAGAGCGAAACTATCCAATGGAGGCCACGATGGACCCGATCCTCACGATCGTCGCCGGAGCGACGATCCTCACCGTCATCGGCATCATGTCGGGCGGCACGTTCCTGCTGCGGATCGCGACCCGCGGTCTGCCGTTCAACCAGCTGCAGAAAGCGTTCTTCCGCGCCGGCCACGCCCACGCCGGCGTGCTCGTCATCCTCGGGCTCGTGAGCCTGCTGCTGACCTCCGCCGCGGGAGCCGCGCTCGCCTGGCAGTGGGCGTCGGTCGGCGTGCTGGCCGCCGCGATCCTCATCCCGGGCGGGTTCTTCCTATCGGTGCTCGGACGCGACCCGCAGCGTCCGGGCCGGGCGATCGCGCTCCTGTGGGCCGGAGTCGTCGTGCTCGCGGCATCCCTCCTCGCCGTCGGGATCGGCGTGATCGCCGCCGGCGTCGCCGCCCTGGGGTGACACGGGCTCGGCATCGATCACGGTGTGACCGGCCGCCCGGCGACGGTGTCATTACTCCGCAAGAATGCGACCCGGCGGCGCTGCCTTCCGCGTGATGACGGGGGAGCCGGCCGGCGTCGTGCACGTTCTTCCTGAGTTACGCCCCGGCCGCGGGCAAGGAGGCGGGTTAGGCTCGCACAATGGCCTTGTTCTCGCGCCGTCCGAAGAAGCCCGCCGAGCAGCCCTCGTCCGGTGAGCACCCTCCGACCGACGAGGTCGCGGCCGCCCCGGCGACCCCGGGCGCCGCGCCCGAGGGAGCCGACGCCGAGACCGGCTCCGGAACCCCGCTCGCCGCGTCGGTCGGACCTGCGGCGGATGCTGCGGCCGAAGGCTCCCCCTCGGACACCGCCTCCGGCCGGCCGGCGGCGGAGGCGGAGGCTGCGGCTTCCGTCTCGATCTCGGTCTCGTCGTTCGGCGGCCTCGGCGTGTCGCCGCCGTCACCCCGGCCGGCCCAGCCCCGAGAGCCCGAGCCCGGCGAGACCGTGCCGCCCGGGCCTCAGCCGCGCCTGGGGACGCGCGAGTGGATGCGCACCGCGCCCGAGCAGACCGAGACCGTGCCGGGCCTTCGCGACAACGTGCTGCTGCGCGCGGCGCTCGGCCGCGTCGGCGACGCCCCGGCGTCGCAGGCGCTCCTCGACGTCGCGCGGCAGCTGCTGCAGGGGCATCTGTTCCTGCGGGTCAAGGGCGACGCCCGCTCGCTCCTGGCCGAGGGGAAGGGTCTGCCGCTCGCCGTCGCGAGCTCCGGGGAGCGCACGTTCGGACTGGTCTACTCCAGCGGCGCCGCGCTGCAGGCCAGCCTCAAGGCCGACGGCGACACCGAGACCTCCGCGATGGGCCAGCCGGTGCTCACCGTGCTGCGGCACGTGTTCCAGAGCGGCTACGACGGGATCATCATCGACCCCGCATCGGCACCCTCGCGTGCCGTGCTGCCCAAGGAACTGCTGCAGCGCGCCGTGGACCAGGCCGACCCCCAGCTCACCGTCAAGACGCTCCTCGCGGCCGAGCGCACCCCCGAGATCGCCGCGAAGGTCGCCGACGCGCTCACCCGCGTGCCCCTCTGGGTCGCGGTGGGCGCGACCGAGAGCGGCGCGCCCGGGCTCGCCGAAGGTCGCGACGCCGACGGCTCCCGCTACCTCGAGGTGTACTCGCACCCTCTCGAGGTCGCCGTGATGGGCCGCGGCGACAACGCCGCGCCGATCACCGGTGCGCAGCTGAGCCGGGCGCTTCGTGCCGAGGAGGCCATCACGGGACTCGTCGTCGATCCGGCGGGGCCCTGGATCCGCCTCGGCCGTGACGACCTGGCGCCTCTGCTCGCGCTCACGGACTGAGCCCGCAACCGCCGGACGAGCGTGCTGCGGAGGCGGGGTGGCATGACGGTCCCCGCCCCACGTTCCGCTCCGCCGTCCGCCCCTCGGGCCGGCGCGACGTGCGGAGGCGGCGGGCCGGCCCGCGCCAGGCCACGCGCAGCCGCCCGGGCGGTGGCCGACGTCCGTGCTCCCCGCTAGCGTCGGATCATGGCGTCTCCGCGCATCACCCTCACCGTGCCCGGCCCCGACGGCGATCGGGAGGTGGGCATCTCCAATCCCGATCGCGTGATCTGGCCCGAGCTCGGCATCACGAAGCACGAGCTCGCGGAGTACCTCGTCGCGGTGCAGCGGCCGTTCCTCTCCGCCAACGGCGACCGGCCGGTGTCGTTGGAGCGCTTCCCCGAGGGAGTCGACGGCGAGCGGTTCTACTCGAAGAACCCGCCGAAGGGGGCGCCCGGCTTCGTCCAGGCCCAGACCGTCACCTACAACAGCGGGCGACGGCATCCGCAGATCATCCTCACCGAGATCGCGGCCGCCGTGTGGGCGGTGCAGATGAACACGATCGTCTTCCACCCGTGGGCGTCGCTGGCGGCGAACACCGACAACCCGGTCGAGCTGCGCATCGACCTCGACCCCCAGCCGGGCACGGACTTCACGGATGCCGCAGCCGTCGCGCCCGCGATGCGCGACGTGCTCGCCGAGGCGGGGCTGACGGCGTTCCTGAAGACCAGCGGCAACCGCGGCATCCATGTGTTCTGCCCGATCGAGCCGGAGTGGGAGTTCCTCGACGTGCGTCACGCGGTCATCGCGGCGGGCCGCGAACTCGAGCGACGGCTTCCCGACAGGGTGACGATGAACTGGTGGAAGGAGGAGCGCGGCGAGCGCATCTTCATCGACTTCAACCAGGCCAACCGGGACCGCACGATGGCCGGCGCCTACAGCCCCCGGGCGCTGCCCGCCGCGACCGTCTCGACACCCCTCACCTGGGATGAGCTCGAGGCCGGCGTGGATCCCACGGCCTTCACGGTGCGCACGGTCCCGCAGCGCCTCGCCGACGTCGGCGACCCCTGGGCGGATCTCCTCGCGAAGCCCGGTCGCATCGACACACTGCTGGAGTGGTGGCAGCGCGACCTCGACGCGGGGCTGGGCGAACTGCCCTTCCCGCCCGACTTCCCGAAGATGCCCGGCGAACCGCCGCGCGTGCAGCCCAGCCGCATCAACCCCGAGAACTGGCCCAAACACGACTCCTGAGCCCTGGTCAGCCGGCAGGCTCGGCCAGGTCGGCGATCAGGATCTGCGCCAGGGTCATCGCCGAGGTCCCCGTGAGACCGAGTTCGCTCGGCGGGGCATCGAGGGCGACGTCGCAGGCGATCACGGCCACCGCGTCCTTGCCCGGGTCGATCAGCACCACCGTGCCGCCGAACCCGAGGGCCGCGAATTGGTCACGGTCCTCGTCGATCCACCACTGGAATCCGTACGAGAGGGAGCCCTGCTCCGGGGTCGCGACCTGCGGCGAGGTCGCCAGCGCGACCCAGGTCGCCGACACGATCTCCTCGCCCTGGCGCTCCCCCTCGTCGAGGAAGAGCTGGCCGAAGCGCGCCAGGTCGCCCGGTCGCAGCCGCAGCCAGGCGCCCCCGGCGTTGATGCCCTGGGGATCGGCGATCCAGGCCACCTCGGCGTCCTCGTACGCGCTGTTGTACGCCGCCGGATCTGTGCCGGGAACGAACCGCTCCTCCCACGGCTGGGCGACCTCGATCCCGAGCGGGGCCAGCAGCGCCTCGCGGGCGAACGCGAACGGCGACATGCCGGTGGCTTCGGCGACGACGGCGGCGAGCACATGCGACCCGAGGGTGGAGTACTGGAACGAGCCGTCGCCCGGACCGCGCCGCGCGCGATCCTGCAGGATCGCCGCGATCCAGTCCGCGCTGCCGTACAGGTCCGGTTCGACGCCGTCGCGGGGGAAGTTCGCGGTGTGCGTGAGGACCGCGGCGAGCGGGATGCCGGAGGTCTCGGCCGTCAGCACACCGGAGTAGTCCGGCAGCAGTTCGCCCAGCGTCGCGTCCACGCCGGAGATCAGCCCCCGGTCGATGGCGATGCCCACGAGCGTCGACGTCACGCTCTTGGTCACCGAGTACACGTTCCACGTGTCGCCCGGCTCCGACGACAGGTACTCCTCGTAGACCGGCCGCGCGTGCTGCTGGACGAGCACCGCGCGGACATCCTCCGCCCCGTTGACCGCATCGAGCGCGGCGTGCAGATGGTTCTCGATCGCGGCCTCCGGCGAGGGTGCCGGCGGAGGGGACGGGACCGCGGTGCATCCCGCGACGGCGTACACGATCGCCACGGCGACGCATGCGCCGAGCCGACGCACGCCGTGGTCCACACCGAGACCGCCCATGGGAGCCTCCGTCGACGCTGACGATGCCCGAACGATATACCTGCGCCGCGCGCGCTGCCAGGGGCCGCGCGACGCTGCAGGCGCCTCAGTCGTCAGACCAGCACGTCGGCCAGGTCGTACGCCGCGATCACCTCGAGCTGCTCGTAGGTGCACGAGCGGGGATCGCGGTCGGGGCGCCAGCGCTCGAACTGGACGGTGTGACGGAACCGCCAGCCCTCGAGCTGGTCGTATCGCACCTCGAGCACGCGCTCGGGGCGCAGCCGCACGAACGACGAGTCCGCCCGGCCGGCCTGGAACCGGGACTTCTCCCCCTCGCCGCGCAGTGCCTCGCCGTCGGCGTCGCGCTCGACCAGCGGCGCGAGCTCGTCGATGAGCTCGAGTCGCCGGGCGTTGCTCCACGCCGCGACTCCGCCGACCGGATAGAGCGTGCCGTCTTCGCCGTAGAGGCCGACGAGCAGCGAGCCGACGCCCTCGCCCGACTTGTGGATGCGGTAGCCCAGTGCGACCACGTCGGCCGTACGGGCGTGCTTGATCTTGAACATCGTGCGCTTGCCGGGCGCGTAGGGCTGGCCGAGCGGCTTGGCGACCACGCCGTCCAGGCCCGCGCCCTCGAACTCGGCGAGCCAGCGGCGGGCGAGCTCGGGGTCGTCGGTCGCCCGGGTGACGTGCACGGGGTCGGGCACGTCGCGCAGCAGGTCGACGAGCTCTTGGCGGCGCGCGGCGAACGGCTCGCCCTGCAGCTCGCGGTCGCCGACGGCGAGCAGGTCGAAGGCGATGAACATCGCGGGTGTCTGCTCGGAGAGCATGTCGACGCGGGATGCCGCGGGGTGGATGCGCTGCGACAGCGACTCCCAGTCGAGCCGCCGCCGCCCGTCGCGGTCGATCGGCACGACGATCTCCCCGTCGAGCAGACAGGGTTCGGGCAGCAGCCGCGCGAACGCCTCGACCAGCTCGGGGAAGTACCGGGTGAGCGGCTTCGCGCCGCGCGACCCGATCTCGACGTTCTCCCCGTCCCACGAGACGAGGGCGCGGAAGCCGTCCCATTTGGGCTCGAAGCTCAGCCCGCCGGCGATCTTCGCCGGATCGGGAACGTCGGGCACGGACTTCGCGAGCATCGGCGCGGGGATGTCGTACGGCATGCCCTCCATCCTGCCGCCCCCGGCCGACACCTGACAGGGCGAGCCGGCCCCTGCGTGCCGCGCGCGGCCGGCACGGATGCCCCGGTCCCGGCCCGACGCGGGCTCAGGCGGAGGTCGAGGCCGAGGCCGACGCCGACGCGGCGTAGAGAGCGGCGGCCTCGGCGCGGTTCGCGGCGCCGATCTTCGCCAGGATCGCCGACACGTGGACCGACGCCGTCTTCGGGCTGATGAACAGGCGTCGGCCGATCTGCGGGTTGGTCAGGCGCTCGGCGATCAGCTCCAGCACCTGAAGTTCGCGCGGCGTGAGCGTCGCGACGGCGCCCTGCGCCGGGTCGGCGGTCACGCCACCCGAGGTGAGACGGGCCTGCGTCGCCAGCTCGGTCGCCCACCGACCCGCGCGCGCCACGCCCAGCGGGGGCGCTTCGGCGGCGACCCCGTCCAGCAGTGCCGCCGCCTCGGTGCGATCCCCGCCGTCCCATCGGGTGGATGCCCTATCTCCGGCGCCGAGCTCCTCAGATCGAGGCTCGCCGAGCCCTCCGCGAGACACGGGGAGAGGGCGGGGCCGATGCGGCTCCGCCCCCTTCCGGCGCACGAGTGTGGGCAGATGTCGGCGTGCGCCGGCCCGTCCGGGATGATCAGTGCCCGGGTGCGACCGCCGCGCCGTGGGAGCCGAGCGCGAGGACGCCGCGGAACCAGGCGGACAGCGGCCGGCCGGCCGGTCGTGCGGGTGCCTGGCCGCGGTCGAGCTGGACCCGCATCAGCTCGCTCTGACGGGCGAGGTCGGCGGCGCGGTGCGTGTCGAGGACGTAGGCGGTGTAGGTCGTGTCGTTCATGGGACTCTCCTGTCTGCGACGGAACCTCGGATCGGTTCCGGCTGCGCTGACAGGTACGACTCTCGTCGCTAAGGCGGATGCCCCTCATCGGGCGATCGCCTCGTCTCGGCGACCACATGCGCCTTAGGCGGTCCCGCGGCGCC
>Ga0160448_100262_pt1 | contig 20614 bp, 13 predicted proteins | sample HID1973M_E1MG_FD_108269 | JGI IMG/M metagenome (GOLD analysis project Ga0160448, IMG submission 108269) | Enriched mosquito-associated microbial communities from UW Madison campus, WI, USA - HID1973M_E1 MG | ecosystem: Host-associated > Arthropoda: Insects > Digestive system > Unclassified ...
GCGCTACCGTTGGCCAGATTGCCAAGATGCAAGGCACGCGCACGGTCGGCATCGCCGGTGGTGAAGCCAAGCGTCAGTATCTGGAAACGATCGGCTTTGACGTGGCGCTGGATCATCGTGCGGAAGATTTCGCCGAGCAGTTGCGCGCCGCCGTACCCAAGGGCATCGATGTGTACTTCGAGAATGTCGGCGGCAAGGTTTTCGATGCGGTCGTGCCGCTGCTCAACGACTTCGCCCGCATCCCGGTCTGCGGCACCATCGCCAACTACAACTCGCGTGGCGAGGTGTTGCCCGGGCCGGACCGCCTGCCAGGTTTCGTCACCCAGATCCTGCGTCAACGGCTGACCCTGCGCGGCTTTATCCAACGCGACTTCATCCACCTGTTCCCGCAGTTCCTCAACGACATGGGCGGCTGGTTGAAAGCAGGAAAGATCCAGTATCGCGAGGACATCGTTGACGGCCTGGAGAACGCGCCGGAGGCCTTCTTCGGCCTGCTCAAGGGGCGCAACTTCGGCAAGCTGGTGGTCAAGCTGGATTGACCTTGATAAGGACCTGCCTTAAAAACGGCGCCGTGCGGCTGCCACGCGCCTGTGCCACCTCCGCCGGCGTGCCTTGCGCCACCACCTTGCCGCCTTGCTCACCCGCGCCCGGGCCGATGTCGATGACCCAGTCGGCATCGGCCACCACCCGCATATCGTGCTCCACCACCACCACCGTGTTGCCGGCATCGACCAATGCATGCAGTTGCAGCATCAGCTTGTCGACGTCGGCTGGATGCAGGCCGGTGGTGGGTTCATCCAACACGTACAAGGTGTCGCCGCGCTGGCTGCGCTGCAGTTCGCTGGCCAGCTTGATGCGCTGCGCTTCGCCGCCTGACAACTCGGTAGCGGGCTGGCCCAGGCGCAGGTAGTCCAGACCCATCTGTTGCAACAGCGCCAGCGGTTTTTGGATCGCCGCTTCGCCGGCAAAGAATTGCAGGGCTTCATCGACGGTCATCGCCAGCACCTGCGCGATGTTCTTGCCGTTCCACTGAACCTCCAAGGTCTTGTCGTTGTAGCGGCTGCCGTGACAGGTGGGGCAGGGGGCGTAGACGCTGGGCATGAACAACAACTCGACCTGCACGAAGCCTTCGCCTTCGCAGGTTTCGCAGCGTCCTTGCGCCACGTTGAAGGAGAAGCGGCCCACCCCGTAACGTCGTTTCTTCGCCGCCGGGGTGGCGGCGAATAGTTTGCGAACGTGGTCGAACAGACCGGTGTAGGTGGCCAGGTTGGAGCGCGGCGTGCGGCCAATCGGCTTCTGATCAACATTGACCATGCGGCGGATGGCGTCGGCGCCCGCACGCAGGCGACCGGAGGTGCGGTCAATGGCGGTGGGTTGCGGCAGGTCGCCTTCGTTTTCTTCGGGCACCGGTTCATGGCCCAGGTGATCGCCGACCAGTTCCACCAGTGCCTGGCTGACCAGACTGGATTTGCCCGAACCTGAGACGCCGGTGACCGCAGTGAAGGTGCCCAGCGGAAAGCGCACGTCCAGTCCATGCAGGTTGTTGCGATGGATGCCGGCCAGCTGCAGCCAGCCAGCGGGCGCGCGTTTGGCGCGGGTGGAGGGGACTTCGTCCGCGAACAGGTAGCGTGCCGTGTGCGAAGCGGCGACATCGCGCAGGCCCGCTGGCGGCCCGCTATAGATCACCTGGCCGCCGTGTTGACCGGCACCCGGGCCCACATCCACCAGCCAGTCGGCGCGACGCAGGCTTTCCAGGTCGTGCTCCACCACGAACAAGGTGTTACCGGTCGCCTTGAGCTGGCCCAGCGCCTCATGCAGTGCCTGCGCATCGGCCGGATGCAGGCCGGCCGTGGGTTCATCCAATACGTACACCACGCCAAACAGCTGCGAGCGGATTTGCGTGGCCAGCCGCAGCCGCTGCAGTTCGCCGGACGACAGCGTGGGCGTGGCGCGGTCCAGCGACAGATAGCCCAGCCCAAGTGCCTGCAACGCGCCGATGCGATCACGCAGATCCTGGGTGATGCGTTGCGCGGCGATGCGCTTTTCTTCCGACAGGTCCGGTGTGCGCCGCACATCGCTGCTGCCTTCGTGCGCCGGTCCCCCCTTGGCTACGCGCTTGGCATGGTCTTGCCGCGTCGTCGCCTTGCTGCGAGTGGCGGCGCGCGAGGGTGCTTGGAAGTGGCCTGCGGCGGCTGGCGCCAGCACCTCGCTGATGCGATCCAGCGACAGTTGCGACAGGCTGCCGATATCCAGCCCGGCAAATGTCACCGACAGTGCTTCGCGTTTAAGCCGTCGGCCCTGACAGACCGGACAGGTCGCGCCGGTCATAAAGCGCGCCACGCGCTTTTTCATGAGCGCGCTTTGGGTGGTGGCGAAGGTATGCAGCACGTAGCGGCGCGCGCCGGTGAACGTGCCCATATAGCTGGGCTCGGTCTTGCGACGCAGGGCGGCGCGGGTCTCGGCAGGGGTGAAGCCGGCATATACCGGCGCCGTGGGCTGCTCGTCGGTGAACAGGATCCACTGGCGGTCCTTCTTGGGCAGATCGCGCCAGGGCGCGTCCACGTCGTAGCCCAGGGTGACCAGGATGTCGCGCAGGTTCTGCCCATGCCAGGCCGGCGGCCATGAGGCAATGGCGCGCTCGCGGATGCTCAGTGACGGATCCGGCACCATCGATTTTTCGGTGACGTCGTAGACGTAGCCCAGGCCGTGGCAGTTCGGGCAGGCACCCTGCGGCGTATTGGGCGAGAAGTCTTCGGCGTACAACATCGGCTGGCGCGCCGGATACGTGCCGGCGCGCGAATAGAGCATGCGCAGCAGGCTGGACAGTGTGGTGACGCTGCCCACCGTGGAGCGCACGTTGGGCGTGCCGCGCTGCTGCTGCAGGGCCACGGCCGGCGGCAGGCCCTCGATGGCGTCCACGTCCGGCACGCCAACCTGGTCGATCAAACGCCGCGCGTAAGGCGACAACGATTCCAGGTAGCGGCGCTGGGCTTCGGCGTAGAGGGTGCCAAAGGCCAGCGAGGACTTGCCCGACCCGGAAATACCGGAGAACACCACCAGCGCATCGCGGGGGATGTCCACGTCGACGTTCTTCAGGTTGTGCTCGCGCGCGCCGCGGACGCGGACAAAGTCGCTGGTCTTGGGGTGGAAGGATTTCATGGGGAGCCTGGTGCAGGGGTGTGCATCCTAGTCAACATAGGAGCGTCGGGTGAATGGCGTGTGCAGGGGGCCAAGGCCAGCCGCATGCACGCCCCGGCGCGCCTGTCGCGTCCGTAAGAGGGTAGTCTGGCCTACATTTCCGGTTTGGCCTTCTTGTTCGTCTTTGGCTACATGAGAGCACCCAGCGATCAACCCCACCCGCCTGACGAGCCCGACGAGGCCGGCACGGGCGAAGCCCCGGCCTCAGCCGAAACGTTGATGCGCGACTTCAACCAGGCGCTGGTGCGGATGCTGCAGTTACGCCTGGGCTCGTACGAGGACGCGCGCGAAGTGGCGCAGGAGGCCTACGCCAAGCTGCTGGTGGCGGGCGACAGCAAGGTGGTCAGTTTCCACCGCGCTTATCTGTTCCGGATTGCGCAGAACCTGGCCACCGATCTGCTGCGCAAGCGCGCCTACACCGAGCTGCCCGAACCGATGGACCTGGGCCTGTGGCGGGATCCGGTGGCCAACCCGGAACGCGCCGCGCAGCTGTCCCAGGTGCTGCATAAACTGCCGGCCATCCTGGCCGAGCTTCCCGACAACTGCACCGAGGCCTTCCGCCTGGTGCGCATCAAGCAGCTCAGCTTTGCCGAAGCCGCGGCGTGCATGGGGCTGACCGAACGCATGGTGCGCATCCATGTGGCCCGGGCCCTGGCACATTGCCAGCAGCATCTGGACGGCATCACGGACGAGTACGCAGGAGAAGGACATGAATAAGACCGACCAGAACGCGCGCATGCTGGCGGTAGAGCAGGCCAGCCAGTGGCTGGTCCGCCTGCAGGATGACGGCGTGTCCGATGCGGATCTGGAAGCCTGGGGCGACTGGATGGCGCAGCCGCAAAACGCGCGAGCGTTCGACGACATCAGCGCGCTGTGGGAAGCCACTGCCTCGTTGCCGTCCGAGTCGCTGCAGCAGGCGGTGGCTGCGCGGGCCGAAGGTGTATCGCCTTCATCGCCTGCCCCCCAATCGACGGTTGCACCAGCACCCGCTGCCGCAACACGCAGCGTGACGCACAGCGTAACGTACACCCGCCGCCGCAAGCCCTGGCTGGCCGCAGCCGCTATTGCCGCCAGCTGCGCGCTGGTCGCAGTGGGCGTGTTCAAGCTGCTGCCAGGCACGACGCCGGCCGACGTGCAGCAATGGACCACCGCCAAAGGCGAACGCCGCGAGCTGCAGCTGGCCGATGGCTCTCGCGTGGTGCTGGATGCCGACAGCCAGTTGCGCGTGGCGTTTGCCGATGGACATCGCGATCTGCAGCTGCAGCGTGGTCGCGCCCATTTCGCGGTGGCGCATGACCCTGCGCGGCCATTCCGCGTGCAGGCCGGCGGCATCGTCAGCCAGGCCATCGGCACGCGTTTCAGCGTCGCCCACACACAGACGGATCAGATTGCAGTGGTGGTGGACGAAGGCCGGGTGCGGGTGAGCGAACGCGCTGCAACCGAGTCAGGCGCGGCCGGTCCTGCCGCCACACACTCGCTCAATCTGGTCAGGAACCAACGCGTCCGTTACGGCGCGCTGAGTGGATTGCAGGGTCCGCAGCCGGTCAACGCCGACCTGGCTGGCGCATGGAAGGAGGGCAGCGTGATCTATCAACGCGAACCGTTGGCCAGCGTCGTGGAAGATCTCAACCGCTATTCGCGCATTCCGTTGCGGCTGGAAGACAGCTCGATGGGCGGCCTGCTCGTCACCGGACGTTGGGAAAGCGCCAGCGTCGACACCTGGGTGGAAGGCCTGGCCAAGGCCCTGCATTTGGAAGTGGTGCGCAAGCCAGACGTGATCCTGTTGGCGGCGCGCAAGCCCGCGCAACGCAACCTCCCGCCTCTGTCCACGCCTTAGCGAGAACCCACGCGCATGCCGCCGTCGCCAGCGTCCTTTTTGGCAACGCGACCTCCCGCCAGGAGAGCCCGCGGGTGATCCCACGCATGCGGCGCGCGGCGCTGGTTACCTTCATGTCGCTCGCGGTGTCGGCGCCGTCGCTGGCCGCAGAGCGCGCCGCGGTGCGCAAGGATTTCCATATCCCGCCGCAGCCGCTGGATGAGGCGCTGCTCGCTTTCTCGCAGCAGGCCGGCGTGGAGCTGGCCGCCGTCGGCGACTTCAGCCAGGCCGGACGCAGTGCGGCGGTGGACGGCATCATGACCCCGCAGGCGGCCTTGGAGCGCCTGCTCGGTGGCAGCACCTTCGAGTACGCCATCCAGCCCAACGGCATGGTCACCGTCTCGGCGCTGCGTGCGCGCAACACGCCATCGCCAACAGCGCAGATGCGGGTTGAACGCGCCGCCACCACCACGCCCATCGTCACCCAGAACGTGGCCGCCATCGTGGTGACCGCACGCAAGCGCGACGAACGCCTGATCGACGTGCCGATGTCCGTCTCCGCCGTCAGCGGAGATCGGATCGAGTTGCTCGGCCTGGCCAGTGCGGCCGAGGTGGCCAAACTGACCCCGGCGGTGAGCAGCGTGGATATTGGCGGCGGCTTTACGCAATTGCAGATCCGCGGCGTGTCCAGTTCCATTGGCGGCAACGACAACGGCTACTACCTGGACGATGTCGCCTTCAGCGGCGTCACCGTGCCCTGGCATCCGGACACGCGATCTTTTGACCTGGAACGCGTCGAGATCCTCAAGGGCCCGCAGGGCACTTTGTTTGGCGAAGGATCGCTGGGCGGCACCATCCGTATCCTCACGCGCGCGCCGGAGCTGGATCAATTCCGCGCCCGCGCTGAGTTGGGTTTTGCCAGTACCGAATCCGGCGGCACTGGCAACAGCGCCAAGCTGATGGCCAACCTGCCGCTGGTCACCGATCACCTGGCCCTGCGCGTCGTCGCCACCGAAGAAACCCTGCCCGGTTGGCTGGATGATGCCGATAGTGGCCGCCGCAACGACAACCGTCAGGAGATCGCCACCCGTCGCGCACGACTGCGCTGGTCGCCCGATGATCGCTGGTTGACGGATGTCAGCTACATTCGTTCGACCACCGACGCCATGGGCGGCGGCTACTCGGCCGCGGATGACGGACTCGTGGATGCCGCGCTGGGCAACAACTCGCAATGGCGAAGCACCAGCTTCACCAGCAGCTACCTGAGCGGCAATTCCCGTTTCAGTTACATCTACTCCGACAGCAGCCTGGGCTATCAGATCGATGGCAGGCTCAATCCCGCCAGTCCCACCACCGGCTCGATTGCCATCGACGTCAGCACGCAGGAACTGCGTTGGAGCTATTCGCTGGGTGATCGCCTGGACTGGGTCGCTGGCTACGCCCATCGGCGGGCGGCACGCACGGATCACCTGGTGGTGTCGGGGGCGACGTCGATGGCCAGCCAGTCCAATCGCGCCGACACCTTGTATGGCGAAGGCACGCTGCGCAGCCGCGATGGCCAGTGGTCGATCACCGCCGGCCTGCGCTATTTCCTGGATCGGGTCGAAGGCGTATCGGCGGGCGACGATATTGTCAGCACCGCCAGCGATCGCTTTGAGAGCCTGAACCCGCGGCTGGTCATTGCACGTCAGGCGTCGGCCCATCGGCTGTGGTACGCCACCGCCAGCACCGGCTTCCGTTCCGGCCAGTTGCAACCCATCACCTCGCTGGTGGCGGCGCAGGCGGTGGGGGCGGAGTTGCCGATGTCGATCAAGCCTGACTCCATCAGCTCCTACGAGTTGGGCTTCAAGCAACAGCTGGCCGAGCAGCGCGTGCTGCTGCAGGGCGCGGTGTTCCAGAGCCGTTGGCGGGATTTGCCGGTGCGGGTGCCGCTGGACGATGACTTCAACGGCATTGCCAACTCGCGCGGTGCGCGCATCCGCGGTGTGGAAGCAGGCATCCGCTACAACGCGCCGTCCAGCCTGAGCCTGGAGTTCAACGCCGGCCTGGTGGATGCGCGCTATCTGGCCGACGTGCCAGGCACGCCGCTGCGCAAGGGCTCCACCGTCTACAACGTCCCCAAGGTCACCGCCTCGGCGGCGGCCAGCTATGCCTGGCTGGTACAGGGCGATCTGACCGCGGTGGCGTCGACCACGGCCTTCTACACCTCGGCGCGGAGCACTTCGCTGGTGGTGGGCCGCAGCGGCGATGCCATCCTCTCGCTCGGCGCGCGCGTGGGCCTTGAATCGCCGCGTGGCTGGGCCGGCTACCTCTACGTCGACAACCTGGGCAACGAAGACGGCGCCGTCGACGGGCGCACGGCTTTTGAGGTGGCGACCCGGCTGCGGCCGCGCACCTACGGATTGGAGTTGCGCTACGCCTACTGACCCTACGGCCGCGCATGGCCGGGGACGGTGAGGAAGCATTTCACTTTTGTGGCACAGCTTCGTCTGTGGCTGTGGGGACTGCTTGATGCAGCGCCCCGACCCTCAGCCATCGGAGCCCGTGCATGTCCCGTCGCAATCACGTCCCCCTGTTTCGCCATGCCTCTCGCCCGCGCTGCACACAGCTGGCCGCAGGTATCGTCGCCGCGCTGATGTTGGCGCCGGTCGCCTTTGCGCAGGACGCCACCACCGCAACGCCGGAAGGCGCCGCCGCCACCGACAATGCGCCGGCAAGCGAGAAATCGCAGGAAGCCGTGACCCTGGGCAATGTCATCGTGACCGCGCGTAAGCGCGACGAACGCCAGCTCGACGTGCCGATTGCCATGAGTGCGGTCAGCGGCGAACAGATCGATGCGATGGGTCTGCTCAACGTCACCGACGTGATCAACATCACCCCGGGTGCTTCCTCGATCGACACCGGCGGCGGCTTCACCCAGGTGCAGATTCGCGGTGTCTCCAGCTCGCTGGGCGGCAACGACAACGGCTACTACATCGACGAGACCCCGTTCACTGGCGTCACCGTGCCCTGGTATCCGGACGCGCGTTCGTTCGACATTGATCGCGTCGAAATCCTCAAAGGCCCACAGGGCACGCTGTTTGGCGAAGGTTCGATGGGCGGCACGGTGCGCATCATCACCCGCAAGCCGGACTTTGATCGCTTCGCCGCCGGCGTTGAGCTCAACGCCTCGCAAGTCAGCGGCGGTAGCGACGGCTGGGGCGCCAAGGCTTACGCCAACATCCCGCTGGTGGACGACATGCTGGCCTTGCGCGTGGCGGTGACCGACGAAACCACGCCCGGCTGGATCGACAACACCGTCACCGGCGAGAAGAACGTCAACGACAACGACATCCGCACCCAGCGCGCCAAATTGCGCTTTGCGCCGACGCAGAACTGGAACATCGATCTGTCGTACTGGAAGTACAAGTCCGACAGCGCGGCCGCCTCCAACGCCGCCTACGACGACATGACCAATGATTCGTTCCTGGCCAACACCAACGAATGGGATTCCAGCAGCCTGACCAGCACCTACGACTTTGAAGGTTCGCAGCTGGTCTACGTGTTCTCCGATGCGGACCTGACCTACGGCCAGTTCGGTGATCTGGCACCAGGCATTCCGCTGTCGGCGATCATCGACATCGGCGTGCGCACGCATGAACTGCGCTGGGCCTCCACCGGTGATCGCAAGCTCGACTGGACCGCCGGCTACTACCTGCGCAAGGCCACCCGCGAAGACGTGCTGGATATCCCCGGCATCGTCACCAGCACCTCCACCCAGGTCAACGACGCCTACGCCTTCTTCGGCGAAGCTACGTTGAACCTCACCACGCAGTGGGCGCTGACCGCCGGCCTGCGTTACTTCAAGGACGAAGTGGACGGCGCCGACGCCGCCGCCGATGGCAGCGTGTCCACGCTGGATGCCAGCTTTGATAGTTGGAACCCGCGCGTGGCGCTGTCGTACAAGCCCAGCCAAGACACCACCGTCTACGCGAGCGCAGCCAAGGGCTTCCGCTCGGGCCAGTTGCAGCCGATTGGTTCGATCATCCTGGCCGAGGCGTTTGGCATCGAACTGCCGTCGACCATCGATCCCGACACCATCTGGACCTACGAACTGGGCGTGAAGTCCTTGTTCGCCGAAGGCACCGTGCTGTTGGAAGGCGCCGTGTTCTACAGCGATTGGGAAGGCGTGGCGGTGCGCGTGCCGATTACCCCGCAGATCAACGGTCTGGCCAACTCCGACGGCACCACCAATTACGGTGTGGAATTCAACGTGGTCTACACGCCGGACAGCCATCTGACCCTGCAGGCCGGCGGCAGCTGGATTGACGCGACGTACTCGGCCGACGTGCCGGGTACGCCGCTGTTCAAGGGCACGCCGGTTTACAACGTGCCCAAGACCACCTTCAACCTGTCGGCCGCCTACGGCTGGGACATCGGTCAGAACCTGCGCGGCATCGCCTCCAGCCTGTTGCAGTACGAGTCGGCGCGCGAAACCGCACTGACCGCTGGTACGCCCGGTGATCCGCGCACCCGCATCGGCGCGCGCGTGGGCCTGGAATCGCCGGCTGGCTGGGCGGTGTATCTGTACGGCGAGAACCTCACCAACGAAGACGGCGCCATCAACGCACGCAGCGCCAGCCAGTTCGACGGCAACGGCGATCTGATCCGCCTGGGCGCGGCGGATCGCTATCAGCCGCGCACCTACGGCGTGCTGTTCCGCTACGACTACTGATGGCACCCCCTCTTAAAGGACCTGAGATGAAAACTTCCTATTGTTTTTCCGCCAGCGTGCTGGCTCTGGCGATCACGGTCGCCAGTGGCCAGGCGCTTGCCGCTGATGACGACTTGCTGTGGCTGGAAGGCCCGCACGATGCCAAGGCACTGGACTGGGCGCGCGAGGCCACCGCCAAGACGCGCCAGCAACTCGGCGCTTCGCCCTCGCACGCGGCCATTGCCAGCGAGCTGAAGACCATCCTGGCGCAGCCGCCGGCCGAGCCGGACCAGTACTTGCTCGGCGAGCGGGTCGTACGCTTCTTCCGCGATGCCGCGCATCCGTATGGCCTGTTGCAGACCGCGCCGCGCAGCGGCAAGGGCCTCAAGCGCGAGTGGAAGACCGTGCTCGACGTGGCCGCGCTGCGCCAGAGCGAAGGCATTCCGTTCGAGTTGCAGACCTACACCCTGGGCAGTTCCTGCCTGGCGCCGGCCTACGCACGTTGCTTGCTGCGGCTCTCGCCCGGCGGCGGCGATGAAGTGGAGATTCGCGAGTTCGACATCAGCCAGGGCGCGTTTGTCGCCGATGGCTTCAAGGTCGGCAAGTCGCGCGCCTTCGCCGAGTGGATGAATGCAGACACCCTGCTGGTGGGCAGCACCCTCAACGACGCGCCCAAGACGCTGGCCGGTTGGCCGGCAGCGGTGAACCTGTGGTCGCGCGGTAAGCCGCTGCAAAGTGCCAAACAGGTCTACCAGGCGCTGGCCAGCGATGCGATCGTGCAGTTCTCCACGGTCGGCAATGGTGCTGACACGTTGGGCGTGATTGGTCGTGCGATTGATTACTCCACCTTCGAAGTGGTGCTGGTCGACGCACAGGGCAAGCAGACACCGCTGCCGTTCCCGCGTGCGCTCAAGCCATTCGGCGTACTCGGTGCGTCCGCGCGCCACGTGGTCGCGCAGCTGGCCAACGACGAGACCATCGAAGGCAAGCCGTACAAGGCCGAGACCGTCGTTGCCTACGACACCAGCACCAGTGCAAAGGAAGGCCAACGCGTTTCGGCGGTGTATGTGCCGGCGGCGGGCGAGTTTGTCGACCCGGCGTTCGGTGGCCTCGCGGTCACCCGCGACGACGTGTTGATGCTGTCCAATCGCAACCTGCGCCAGCGCATCGTCGCCGCCCGTTTCGACAAGGGCGCGTGGAAGACACGTCAGGTGTTTGAGGCCCAGCCCGGCGAGACCATCACCGTGCGCAGCGACGGCCACGATAGCAATGAGTTTGTCGCCGCCGTGTCCGGCTTCGTCACGCCGCGTAGCCAATACCTGTTCAACGACAAAGGTCAACGCACGCTGTTGGCGCAGGATCCGGTGTTGATGGATGGCAGCGGCTACACCACCGAGATCGGTGCGGCCACCTCCAAGGACGGTACCTCGATCGACTACTTCCTGCTCAAGCCGCGCAAGCCGGCCGCCGGACCGCAGCCGTTGTTGATGACCGGCTACGGCGCTTTTGGCCTGTCCATGCGTCCGGGCTACTTTGATGCCTTCGTCGGTGGGCCTTCGCTCAAGCTGTGGCTGGAGCGCGGTGGCTCGGTGGCGATTCCGGCGATACGCGGCGGCGGCGAACGTGGTTCGGCCTGGCATACGGCGGCCATCCGCGAGAAGCGGCAGAACTCGTACGACGATTTCATCGCCGTTACCGAGCACCTGATCAAGACCGGCTTCACCGCCCCGGATCGCGTCGGCATTTTCGGCATGTCCAACGGCGGCCTGTTGACCGCCACCCTCGGCACCCAGCGTCCGGATCTGTTCGGCGCGGTGGTCAGCGATGTGCCGCTCACCGATCTGATCCGCATGCGCCATATGGGCATGGGCGCAGCCTGGATGAACGAGTACGGCAATCCCGACGATGCCGCGCAGGCGGCGGCGATCCTGAAGTACTCGCCGTACCAGAACGTGCGCAAGGGGACGAAGTATCCGCCGTTCCTGGTCACCATCTCCACCGAGGACAACCGCGTCGGCCCGGGCCATGCGCGCAAGTTTGCCTATCGCTTGCAGCAGGCGGGTGCGACCACCTACTTCTATGAAGATGAAGAAGGTGGCCACGGTGTCAGCGATGCCTTCCGCAATCCGGAACTGATGGCGCTGCGGATGAGCTTCTTCATCGACAATCTGATGGGCAAGCACTGAGCCCTGCAGGATTCGCCAAGCAGCAAAGAGAAAACCGCCTACGGGCGGTTTTTTCTTGCGCTATGCCTTGGCTTCGTCGTGCAGCCACTGGCAGAACGCCTCCGCAGCCGGATTGCGTTGAGGCGCGTCGCGGCGCAGCAGCCAGAACGCGTAGGCATTGTCCAACACCCGATCAAAGGGCTGGACCAGCCGGCCAGATTGCAGGTCTTGTTCGACCAGTGGCGCCAGGCCCAGCGCGATGCCGTGCCCGGCCAGTGCGGCTTCCTGCGCCAGGTAGATGCTGGCGAACATCGGACCGCGACTGGCGTCGACGTGATCGGCACCAGCGGCCTGCAGCCACGCGCTCCAGCCGGGCACGCCAGCACGACCTTGCGAGCTTTCGTCGTGCAGCAAGGTGTGGTTCTGTAGATCTGCGGGCGCGGCGAGTGGAGGCGACGCGGAGGTCAACAGCACAGGGGCGCACACCGGAAACACCGGTGCATCCATCCAGCGTTCCGCCAGCATGCCGCTGTAGCCACCGGCTCCGTAGCGGATCGCCACGTCGACGTTGCCGCGCTGCAGATCCGCCAGTTCATTGCCGGTCTCTATGCGCAGGCGCAGCTCAGGATGCTGGCGATGAAAGCGATGCACGCGCGGCGCCAGCCACTTGGCAGCAAAGGATTCCAGCGTGCTCACACGCAGGTCAGCGCTGCTCTGTGCGGTAGCGCGATCCAGCGCCAGATCCAGCTGCGCGAACAGCTCGCTCAGCGTCGCCGCCAGCGCTCGACCTTCGCTGGTCAGCTCGACCGTACGGTTGCCACGATGGAACAGTTTGACCCCCAGGTAGTTCTCCAGATGCTTGACCTGATGGCTCACCGCTGCCGGGGTGACAAACAACTGCTGGGCGGCGGCGTTGAAGCTCAGGCAGCGGGCCGCCGTCTCGAACGCGCGCAAGGCATTGAGCGGAGCAGGATGGCGTGGTTTCACTGGCGCTCGAGCGGGCAGGGGGCGGCTGGCATCGTAGCGCATGAGATTTTCTAAGGCGAACCGCAAAACAACTCGTTTGTCGTGGCGAGCGGGCTTGGCGAGGATCACCGCTCCCCGAAGCGGCGACTCCGATGAAAGTGCAAACCCTGAAGTCCGACGTGATGATGTTCGTCGGCAAGCACCTGCAGTCTGTGGCCACCGCCTTCATCGACGGTGAGGACGTACTACTGGTCGACTCCATGGCAAGTGCGCAGGATGCGAGGGAACTGCGCAACGTGCTCTGCGATCAGATGGGCAAGCGCGTACGCATGCTGGTATGCACGCACTTCATGAGTGACCACATCGCGGGTCTGTCGCAGTTTCCTGACGCGCTGGTGTTGGCGCACCGACACTATCGCCACACGTTCTTGTCGCAGAACCATCGCGAGGATGCGTTCTATCGCGAGCCCAGCATGGTCTTTGACAATCTGGCCCTGCGCTGGGGCGCGCACGAGCTGAGAGTGCTTTACAACCCGGGCAAGACCATGGATCACCTGAGCGTGGATGTTCCCAGTGCGGATCTGGTCTGTGTGGGCGACAGCATCGTCGGCAACATCGTCTACCTGTCCAAGGCCGACCCGGCGTTGTTGGCGGCGGCGATTGGCCGGATACGCCAGTTTGGTCGCGGCACGGTGGTGGGTGGGCACATGGGGTGCTTCTCCGCGGTGGTGCTGGATAATGCGCTGCACTATCTGCGCCAGCTGCGCCAGGCGGTGGTGCGGGCTCGTCTGCATGCGACTGCGTTGGATGCCGAGCAAGATATCCAAGCCATCCGTGTCCATGATTGCGTGGCACCCGGCGTCGAACCCAGTGATTTCGAGCGCGAGTGGCATGGCCACAATCTGGACGTGATCGTGAAGCAGGAGGTGTTCGCGCTGGACGCCGCGCTCGCCGCACGCGGGAGCGCCGCATGAACAGCCCTTCTGATCCAGCTCCTTTGGATCCAGTCCGGCGACGGTTTCTCGCTGCGGGTATTGCCTTGCCGGCTGCGACGTTGCTGCCGACGACCCAGCTGGCGGCTTCGCCCGTCACGGCAAATGTTCCGGAGCTTCGCATCCAGCGTCTGGCATGGGCGGGCGTTCGCTTGCAGTTGCCGCAAGCCACGCTGTACATCGATCCCTTGATCAATGCCGAAGCCTGGGGAAAAGCGCTCTCGGATCGTTTGATAGCCGTGAACGACAGCGTGGGTGACAGTGCCGTGTTGATCACCCATGCCCATCCGGACCACTTCGATCCCTTGGCGGCCGCCGATGCCTTGCGCAACGGTGGCGTGCTGGCGTTTCCCGTAGGCACGCAGCCGCTGCCGCTGCCGCCGCGCGCACGCGTGCGTCCCAGCCCCTTGTGGGAGCCACAGTTGATCGGCGACTTCACCGCCACGCCGGTGCCTGCTTCCGATGGCTATGGCGACACGCAGGTATCGTGGGTGGTCTCGGCGGGCGGGCGTCGCATCTTCCACGGTGGCGACACGCTCTGGCACGGACACTGGTGGCGCATCGGCCGCCAGTTCGGCCCCTTCGATGCGGCCTTCCTGCCAATCAACGGCGCGCGCTTTGGCTGGCGTCAACCGGTCAGTGGCCAACCCGGTGTGCTCACGCCGGAGCAGGCGGTCGCCGCCGCCACCATCCTCGGCGCGCGCACGCTGGTGCCGATTCACTACGGCATCACCGGCATGAAGGTCTACACCGAGGTGGACCAGCCGCTGGCCCGATTGCGCGAAGCGGCTGCAGAGAAGTCCGTTGCCGTGCAGGCAGTGGCGCCTGGGGACTGGGTGGAGTGGGCAGGGCGTTGATCATCCGGGCGCGGAAGCGGTTAGTCTGGCGGCGCTTTGCAAGCTCGCATTTTCAACGCCAAGGAGAACACCCGCATGAAGCCAACGACTTTTAATACCCCTGCATTGCTCCTCCTCAGCAGCCTGGCGCTGGCACTGTCCGGCTGCGCGTCAAAGGAGCCGGGCCCGGAGTTCGCCGGCGCCTGGCTCGTGGATATCGACAAGACCTTGCAGCGTTCAACTGCGGAGGGCCTGCCGGCGTCCGCCGTGCCGCAAGTGCGGGAAGCTTTCGTGGGTGGTCGCCTGGACATTTCCAACGACGCCATTGTCTTGAGTGTGGAAGGCTATCCCGGCAACGAAACATGGAAGTACACGGCGACGGCAACCGGCAAGGGCTGCTACAACCTGGCCATTGAAGGTAAGCAACAGACGCTCGGCTACTGTGTCAGCGGTGATGAGCTGGCGGTGAAGCAGCCAGGCTTCAAAGGTACAGTGGTCTACACGCGCCGGTAGTAGGGCGCAGCCAGACCCAATTCTTGGCTCGGCGCCGACCCGATGAAAGATAGAGGCGGTAGCACGGGGCACGAGTCGGTGGGTGGGATTCAACGTAGCGTGGGAGTCACTTGGCGAGGCTGAGGATGATCAAGATGACTGCCAGCAGGACGCTCAGTTTCATGAGCTGGTTGGCGGGGGATGCTGACAAGCTAGAATCCGACGCAAGGAGCCTGACCATGAAACCTCGACGAACCGCAAATCCCAAGAGAAAGTTGGTCGAACCCACGGTCGCCGCGGAATTCAGGTCGCTAGGCAGCCACGTGTCCTATGGCGGAAATCCGGAGCACAAGCGCAATCCGGGTGATTTCAACCTGAGCCCACCTGCGATTCCCCGGCAAGGCAAGTCGCTTTGCGATGACGCCGGCGTTGTCCGCCGGCAAGATGCGTTGGACCTGCTCAAGCGTGCGTTTGAACGGGGAACCGTGAGCGTCCAGGCGCGGAATGGTTGGCCCAAGAATGTCTGGGCCGTGACAGAGGGCGGAGTTGCGCTCGAGGCGATGCTTGAGAACCATGAGACTGGTGCCTACCACGGTTATCCGATGTTGCCTATCGATCCCCTGAGAGACGAAGTATTGATGAGATGGGGCGCACCATGAGGCTTTTCATTGATGCAAAGTGGTTGTCATCCATCCATGAGACTCCCGAGGTCAGGGAGGCTGGAGCCAAGTTGTCCATTGTGCTCGGCGATGAAGTGCTGACGCGCAACATAGACGAATGGTCTAAGACAGTCAGCGACGATGTCCGCCTTTCAGCCTATCCATTAGCCTTGTGGTTTGCAGCCAATTGGTGGCGCTTGCGTTGGGAGCCTCTACCATCGCAAGGAACTCCAAGTACATCTTGGAGGATGTCACATGAGCTTGCGGCAGCAGGCTATGGCTTTGTGTGGCCTCAGGTGGCAATTGCGTCGGATGGTGAAGGCATCCAGATGTGGTCGGTGCAAACCCCCGAATCAGTCTCGGCTCCCGTCAAGTATCTCACCAGCGCATACGGCGTTGTTCCCGCTGATGAATTTGAATCCGCCCTTGATCAGTTTTTTGATGATGTCATTGCGCGCCTCAACGCACTACAGGTTTCGGATTCTCCATTGCATAGTCTCTTGGCAGAGTTGGCCGAGGAGCGCAGCGATGGCGAGCTGAATGCCTATCGACGACTTGAGGCAATGGCGGGCTATGACCCCGGAGAGGGCCCAAGCGATCTTCTTGCCCAGCTTGAAGCATTGATACCAGAGGGGGGCTTGAATGCTGCACAAGAAATTGCCACGCTGACATCTGTTCCCTTCAAGAACGCGCTTAGCGATGCCCTCAGTATGGCGAGTTCACAGGGAATCAAGGCCGCCCCGGCCGTGTTCGAGCATGATGTTGTCAGCTTTGCGTCGAACCGCCTGGCACCAGCTTGGGTTCGTGGGAGGGAGCTGGCGGATAGAATTCGCAGGAAACTAGGAATCTACGGCGAGCCAATCCGCGATTCTCGGCTTTACGAAATAATGGGTATATCCGCTGGAGCGGTTGCTGAGGCGCCTCGCCATGTGGGAGCTTCTTTGGGCCTGGCAGTACGAAAGGGCCGAGGTCAGTTTGAACTTCACCTGCGAAAGCGAGCACCGACCTCCATACGCTTCGAGTTGGCCCGATTGCTTTGTGATCAGTTGCTGACAGATCCTGCAGATAAATGGCTACCTTCCACGGATGCAAAGACATCGAGGCAGAAAGTCCAGCGAGCTTTTGCGGCCGAGTTCCTATGCCCTATTGACAGCCTTACCAGCCACCTTAAGGGGGACTTTTCTGATGACGCGCTCGATGATGCCGCGCATCACTTCCAAGTAAGTCCCTACGCCGTTCAATCACAACTTACGAATCACGACATCATTCCGCGCGGATTGCCTTTCGATTTCCAAGGCGAGACTGCATTTCCTTACCGCATCGGTCATTGAGCGGGGAGTTTCCGCGTGCTGACCAGAGCGCGGTGAAGAGAACAGCATAATTTACGGCGATTTTACGCGCGCGCCGGGCTTTCGAATGGCAACTTTACGGGGCGCGCCAGAACAATGAGCGGGTGGCTGAACCAGCCTCGTTCCCGACTCTTGCCATGCTTGCCGACTTCCTACTGATGCTGCTGATGCTGACGGGCGTGCTCGTTGGCGCCGGTCTCGTATTCCTGATCATCACCCGCAAGTCCTGCGTCAAAGCCTGGACTTCGCGTGTGGGTGGAAGGGAGAACGTCCGATGATCGAGTTCTCCCTGCTCATCGGCCTGGCCCTGCTGCTGGGCTGGCCGCTGGGCCGCTACCTGGCCGCGATCATGCGCGGCGGGCCGATGCGCGGCGATCGACTGTTCGGCCGGATCGAGCGGCCGCTGTATCGCCTGCTCGGCGTCAATCCACAGAAGGGCATGGACTGGAAGGCCTATGCCGGCGCGTTCCTGATCAGCAACCTGATCCTGGGTGTGCTCACCTGGATCGTCTTCATGGTGCAGGCCTGGTTGCCGCTCAATCCCAATGACGCGCCCAACATGCGCTGGGACTTGGCGTTGCACACCATGGTCTCGTTCCTGACCAACACCAACCAGCAGCATTACTCCGGCCAGGCACAGTTGTCGTATCTGTCGCAGATGACCGCGATAGTCGGCTTGCAGGTGGTCACGCCGATGATGGGCCTGGCGCTGGTGGCCGCGACCTTGCGCGGCCTGTTTGGCGGACGCAAGCCGGCGCGCGAGTTGACCGACGGCGGTAAGACCGAAGTCGATCTGGGCAACTACTGGGCCGATGTGATCCGCCCGAGCGTGCGCCTGATGTTGCCGCTGTGCCTGGCCTGGTCGTTGCTGCTGACCTGGCAAGGTGTGCCGGCTACGCTCGACGGCGGGCCGGTGGCGACGCCCATCGATGCCTCGGCGGGCATGAGCGAACAGAAGATTCCGCTGGGCCCGGTGTCGCCGATGGTGGCGGCCAAGCAATTGGGCAGCAATGGCGGCGGCTGGTACGGGCCCAACAGCGCCGTGCCGTTGGAGAACCCGACCCCGCTCAGCAACTTTCTGCAAGTGCTGGCGATTCTGGTGATTCCGGTCGCGGTGGCCTTCATGGTCGGTGGGCTGACCGGGCGCAAGAAGTTCACTGTGCTGGTGGTCGGCACGATGCTGTCGATGTATCTGTTGTCCGCAGGCGTGGCGGTGTGGTCCGAGGCGCATTCGTCCACGGCGCATGACATCGCGCTGATGGAAGGCAAGGAAGTGCGCATCGGCGCCGAAGCTTCCGGCCTGTGGGCGGCCGCGACCACCTCGGTCAACAACGGCTCGGTCAACATGATGCTCGACTCCGCCGCGCCGCTGACCGGCTTGGTGGCGCTGTCCAACATGTTGATCAATTCCATCTGGGGCGGCGTGGGTTGCGGCTTGCAGCAGTTCATCGTCTATCTGCTGCTGAGCGTGTTCCTGGCCGGCCTGATGACCGGACGCACGCCGGAATTGTTCGGCCGCAAGATCGAAGCGCCGGAAGTGAAGCTGCTGGCGGTGCTGGTGTTGCTGCAACCGCTGGTGTTGCTGGGCTTGACCGCGATCACGCTGGCGATTCCCTCAATCACCGGCAACTCCAATCCTTCTTTCCACGGCATCAGTCAGGTGTTCTACGAGTTCACCTCGGCCTTTGCCAACAACGGTTCGGGTTTCGAAGGCCTGGGTGACGCCACCTACTGGTGGAACCTGAGCTGCAGCGTGGTGCTGGCGCTGGGCCGCTATCCCGCGCTGATCCTGCCGATGATCATCGCCGCCATGCTCGCGCGCAAACGCGTAGCGCCGGAAGGCCCCGGCACCCTGCATGTGGAGACGCCCACCTTCGCCCTGACCCTGATTGCCGTGGTCGTGATCCTGACCCTGCTGCAGTTCATGCCGGTGCTGGTGTTGGGCCCGATTGCCGATCACCTGGCGCTGCAAGCGCTCTGAGGAAATAGCCATGACTGACACCACACTCACCACCGGCCGTCGCGGCGCCAAACCGGCGCTGCTGGACAGCGCCGGTCTGCAGGCGGCCGTGCTCGGCGCCTTCGCCAAACTCAGCCCGCAACACGCCTTCAAGAATCCGGTGATGGCCGTGGTCTGGCTGGGCACGCTGCTCACCGCCGGCCTGACCCTGGCTGGCAAGGCCACGCCCGGACAGGGCTGGGCGATCACCGCGCTGCTGTTTGTCACCGTGCTGTTCGCCAACTTTGCCGAGGCCGTGGCCGAAGCGCGCGGCCGTGGCCAGGCCGCTTCGCTGCGACGCGCACGCAAGGATCTGGTGGCGCGTCGGGTCAGCACCGCGCTCAGCGGCGCCAACGCCACCACGGTGCCGGCTGCCGAGCTGCGGCCGGAGGATCTGGTGATCATCTCCGCGGGCGAGATCATTCCGGCCGACGGCGAGATCGTCAAAGGCCTGGCCACCATCAACGAGTCGGCGGTGACCGGTGAGTCCGCACCGGTGTTGCGCGAGGCCGGCACCGATCGCTCGGGCGTGATCGGCGGCACCAAGGTGTTGTCCGATGAGATCATCGTGCGGGTCACCGCAGAGCCCGGCCACAGCTTCCTGGATCGGATGATCGCCTTGGTCGAAGGCGCCAACCGGCAGAAGACGCCCAACGAGATCGCGCTGGGCCTGCTGCTGGTCACGATGACGCTGACCTTCCTGATCGTGGTGATCACGCTGCCCTCGATTGCCGGTTTCGTCGGTCTGACCCTCAACCCGTTGCTGCTGGTGGCGCTGCTGGTGTGTTTGATCCCCACCACCATCGGCGGCCTGCTGCCGGCCATTGGTATCGCCGGCATGAACCGTGCGCTGTCGGCCAACGTGCTGGCCAAGTCCGGCAAGGCGGTGGAAGTAGCCGGCGACGTGGACGTGTTGCTGCTGGACAAGACGGGCACCATCACCCATGGCGATCGCCAGGCCACCGCCTTCCATTCGTTGGCGGGTGTGGACATGAGCCAATTGCGCGAAGCCGCCTTGTTGGCCTCACTGGCCGATCCGACGCCGGAAGGAAAATCCATCGTCAAGCTGGCGCGCCAGCCCGGCGCCGCGATTGATGAGCCGGCAGGTGCACACTTCATCGCCTTCAGCGCGCAGACGCGCATGTCGGGCGTGGACGTGCCTGGCGACACCGGGCAGGTGCGGGTGATCCGCAAAGGCGCGCAGGACGCCATCGTCCAACACGTCACCCATTTGGGCGGCGCCGCCTCGCCGGAGCTGAGCGCGCGGGTGGAGCAGGTGGCGCGCAACGGCGCCACGCCGCTGGTGGTGGCCGACGGTCGCCATCCGCTCGGCGTGATCGAGCTGTCCGATGTGGTCAAGCACGGCATCAAGGAAAAGTTCTCGCAGCTGCGCGCGATGGGCATCAAGACGGTGATGATCACCGGCGACAATCCGCTCACCGCCGCCGC
>Ga0160448_100266_pt1 | contig 20527 bp, 19 predicted proteins | sample HID1973M_E1MG_FD_108269 | JGI IMG/M metagenome (GOLD analysis project Ga0160448, IMG submission 108269) | Enriched mosquito-associated microbial communities from UW Madison campus, WI, USA - HID1973M_E1 MG | ecosystem: Host-associated > Arthropoda: Insects > Digestive system > Unclassified ...
GGGAGGACGACGATGAGCAGGATCCACGCCATCGCGGCCGTGGGCTTGCGCCCGCGGGGGATGACGATGAGCGCGGTGATGACGATCGCGGCGTGCACGAGCGCCGCGAGCGACCAGGTCAGGTTGGCGAAGAAACCGGAGTCCACGGGGTAAGTGTGGCACCGCCGCGCGCCGGGGCGCGTCGTTCATCACGCGTGATCTTCGCGCCGCGCCCTGCCGCGCCGCGCGGGTCGTGGGCACCCGTATGGGCCCGGGGGTCCGGGTCAGGCGTCGCTCGCGCAGCGGAAGCCGATGTGCGACATGCCGGTGTCCTCGGCCTGGGGCGAGCGGGCCGCGGGGCGGAACCGCAGGCAGTAGTCGGGCGAGCACAGGTGCGAGCCGCCCTTGAGCACGCGGCGCGGGATCGACGGGAAGCCGTCCTGCGCGCTCGCCGCGGCGAGCAGGTTGGCGCGCTTGCCGGCGTCGACGGGCTTGTCCGACAGGCGCAAATGGCGCGGGGTGTAGTAGTCGCTCGTCCACTCCCAGACGTTGCCGGTCATGTCGTAGAGGCCGTACCCGTTGGGCGCGTACGAGCCGACGGGTGCGGCATCCCCGACGCCCTGGTTGTCGTAGGGGAAACGCCCGAGCCACGAGTTCGCCTGCGCGACCCCGCCGGGGTACGGCTCGTCGCCCCACGCGAACCGCCTGCCCTCGAGCCCGCCGCGCGCGGCGTACTCGTGCTCGGCCTCGGTGGGAAGGCGCAGCCCCGCCCACCCGGCATACGCGGACGCGTCCTCGAAGGCGACGTGAACGACCGGATGCCGCAGCCGCTCGTCGATCGACGACTCGGGTCCGAACGGCCGGCGCCAGAACGCGCCCGGCTGCCACCGCCACCAGTTGCGCCAGTCGCGCAGGTCCACCGGACCCGGCGTGGGCGTGAACACCATCGCCCCCGGCACGAGGTCGGCCGGATCGGCGCCCTCGAAGGCTGCGGGGTCGAGCTCGCGCTCGGCGACCGTGACGTACCCGGTGTCGTCGACGAACACCGCGAACTGCGCATTCGTGACCGCGTGGCGGTCGATGCGGAACGCGGCGACCTCGCGTTCGTGCACGGGCTGCTCGTCGGGGTAGAACTCGTCCGACCCCATGCGGAACGCGCCGCCCTCGAGGAGCACCTGGTCGTGGGTCGCCGCAGTCACCGCTCCACCGTAGCCCGGCGGCGCTTCGACAGGCTCGGCGAACGGGGAGGTCGGGTCAGAAGCTGCCGATGCCCTTGCCGATCAGCGAGACGCCGATGACGAGCAGCAGCACGGCCATGATGACGGCGTTCTCGTGCGCGAGCCAGATGCGCAGGGCATCGAGCGGGCCGCGGAGCTTCTCGGCGGCGATGAGGTAGCCCACCACCGGGACGAGGACGGTGGATGCCGCGAGCAGCGTGAAGATCGCGATCACCAGCACGATCGAGCCGACGTCGAGCCCGGCCGAGCCGATGTCGACGCCGGCCGCCGCGGCCAGGAGGAGGTTCTTCGGGTTGACCGCCGACAGGAGGAAGCCCAGGCCCAGGGCGACGGGGAAGGTGACCTTGTCGATCGCCTGCATCCACTTGGGCAGGGCCGGCTCCTCGCCCGCCTTCGGACGCCCGCGCCACTGCCGCAGCGCGAGCAGGAGCAGCAGGGCGCCGAGGACCAGCTGGATGACGCCCTGGATCGGCTTGGAGGCATCCGCGTCCTGCGCGGGGAGGATCGACGACAGCAGCGTGAAGACCGTCACCGCGACGACGATGCCCAGCACCCATCCGAGGAGGAACCCGACGCTCGTGACCCGCGCCCTCGGCGACAGGAGCATGAGGATCGCCGCGATGATCGGGATCGGGCTGATCGCCACGCCGAGGGCGAGCGGAAGGATCTCTCCGATGACGGCGCCCATGGGCGTGCCTCCTGGGGATGTCGAGCGATACCGGCCTGGCCACCGTATCGGCCGATCCGCGTCAGAGGCCGTTGACGCGGTCGCGCCACTCCAGAAGCGCCGTCAGCGGCGCGAGGTCGTAGTCGGGTCCGTCGATCGCCGGCACGATCAGCCGGAAGCCGAGGTCGTACAGCCGGGAGGCGGCATCCGCCCCGTCCAGGAGGGGGCCGAAGCCGCGCACCGTGTACCCCGTGGACAGCTCGATCTCAGCGGGGTCGCGGCCCTCTCTCGCGCACCACTCGTGCAGCACCCCGATCTTGCGGTCGAGGTCGTCGAGTCGTGTGAAGGTGTGCCAGATGTCGGCGTGCTGCGCGACGAGGCGCAGCGTCTTGCGCTCGCCCTGACCGCCGATGAGGATCGGGATCCGCCGTGTCGGCGCGGGGTTCAGGCGATCCCACCGTGCACGCACGCGCGGCAGGTCCGCGGCGAGGTCGTCGAGTCTCGAGCCGACGGTGCCGAAGTCGTAGCCGTACGCGTCGTAGTCCGGCTGCGCCCATCCCGACCCCGTGCCGAAGATGAGCCGGCCGGTGCCGGTCGTGCGGGCGCTGATGTGGTCGACGGTGCGTGCCATGTCGGCCTGCAGATCGGGGTTGCGATACGAGCTGCAGTTGACCAGCGCGCCGAACTCGACGCGCTCGGTCTGCTCGGCCATCGCGGCCAGCACCGTCCACGCCTCGAAGTGCTCGGCGTCGAACGGCTCGGTGAGCGGCAAGAAGTGGTCCCAGTTGAAGATCGCGTCCACGCCGAGGTCCTCGGCGCGCAGCACCGCGTCGCGATACGCGGCGTAGGACCCGTGCTGCGGCGCGAGCTGCACGCCGATCCGCAGCGGACGATGGGCGGCGGGATGCCTCGACTCGGTCACCTGCGCGAGTCTCTCAGTTCTTCGGCTCGATGCGCAGCACCTCGGGCGACTCGCCGACGGTGAGGTCGTCGACGACCCGGAGCGTCCGGGCCAGGTCGTCGACGCTGCCGACCACCGTTCCGAAGCGCTCGCGGTCCGAGCACACGGCGGTCCCGGTGACGAAGTGCGTGCCGGTGTCCCACGTGTAGGTCGCGAACGGCGGCGTGCGCGGGTCGGAGGGGAGTGCCATCTCGAGCTTCTCGCCCACGCCGAGGTGGGGGTTTCGGAACGAGACGGTGTCGTCGTACTCCATCGGCATCATGGCGCGCGCGGCGCGGAGGTCGTTGGTCGCCTGCTGGATCTGGGCCATCACGACGACGAGCTCGGCATCCGCCTTCCACACCCACACGAGCACGCGTCCGGCCGCCTTGCGCATCAGGAAGGGTGCGGCCTGGCTCATCGCCCACGCGGCGAAGCCGTTCCCCGACCGCGGTCGGGCGCCCGCCGCCGCGGACGGCTCGATGGACTGCGTCCCCGTCGGGCCGATCATCAGGCCGCCCGCCTGAGACAGCAGCATCCGGATCGCCGCCTTGCGGTGACGGCGTCCGCGGAACCCGAGCGACTCGGTCACGGGCACCCAGAGATCGGGGTCGGCGTCGGCCTGAAGACGGGGCATGCCACCAGCGTAGGGGCCGCGTCTGGCGCGTTCCTGGGGAGCCTCCGGAAGCCCTCGGGTAGGGTGGAGGACGCGCGGTGACCAGCCGCTGCCGCGCGCCCGCCGCACAGACAGGCCCCCAACCCCGTGACCGATCCTGCGACGCCCGACGATATCCCCGCCGACGCCGCGAGTCCTCGCCAGCTGAAGATCCTCTACGGCGCCGACACGTTCCTTCCGCACGTGAACGGCGCCGCCCGCTTCGCAGAGCGCCTCGCCGCCGGAATGGTCGCGCGCGGCCATGAGGTGCACGTGATGGCGCCCAGCCGCACGCACCGCGAGCACGGCACGTTCACCGAGGTCATCGAGGGCCAGCCGATGACGATGCACCGCCTCCCGTCGTGGCGGTGGTACCCGCACGACTGGCTCACGTTCGTCATGCCGTTCCGCTCCAAGCACTACGCCCGGCGCGTGCTCGACGAGGTGCAGCCCGACGTCGTGCACATCCAGTCCCACATCGTGATCGGCCGCGGGCTCACGCGCGAGGCGCGCAAGCGCGGCATCCCGGTCGTCGCGACGAACCACGTCATGGCCGAGAACGTCCTCGACTTCACGGTGCTCCCGCCCTCGTGGACCCGCTACGCGGTCAAGCTCGCGTGGGAGGACGCCGAGCGCACGTTCAAGATGACGCGCGCGGTCACGACGCCGACGCGCAAGGCGGCCGAGTTCCTCGAGCGCACGATCGACATCCAGGACGTCATCCCGGTCAGCTGCGGCATCGACGCCTCCAACTACTCCGCCGACCTCGCGCCGCGCGACGCGCACCGGCTCGTGTTCGTGGGCCGGCTCACCACCGAGAAGCAGATCGACGTGGTGCTGCGCGCGATCGCGAAGCTCGACCCCTCCCTCGACGTGCGCTTCGACATCGTGGGCTCGGGCGACCAGCGCCGCAACCTCGAGCAGCTCGTCGCGGAGCTCGGCCTCGGCGATCGCGTGTACTTCCATGGACACACCACCGACGACGAGCTGCGATCGCTCCTCACCGAGGCGAGTCTCTTCGTGATCGCCTCGATCGCCGAGCTGCAGTCGATCGCGACCATGGAGGCGATGGCGTCGGGGCTTCCGATCGTGGCCGCCGACGCCGTGGCGCTCCCGCACCTCGTGCACGACGGCGAGAACGGCTATCTGTTCCGCCCCGGCGACGTCGACGACCTCGCCGCCAAGCTCACGACGGTGCTGACGCAGGCGCCCGCAGAGCGCCTGCGCATGCAGCAGGCCTCGCTGGAGGGCGTCAAGGTGCACGACATGAAGCGCACGCTCGACACCTTCGAGGCGCTGTACCGCGACGAGCCGCTGCCCGAGTAGGCCGCCGTGCACGTCGTGATGTTCGGCGACCAGCACGCCGAGTCCCTCGGCGGGGCGCAGGTCTCGATGCGGTTGCAGCGGCGCTTCCTCGAGCGGGCGGGGCACACCGTCACCGTGGTCGCGCCGGCGATGCACGGGCCGCGGGCCCGGGCCGCGGCGGGCGACAGCTCCTACGTCGATCTGCCGTCGATCCCGATCACGGTCGATCGCGAGTACTCGATGTCCTGGCCGGGGCGACGGACGGATCGATGGCTGGATGCCGCACTCCGGCGACTGATCGCCGACACCGGGCGACCGCCGGTGGATGTGGTGCACGTCCAGGCGGACTTCTGGGGCGCGTTCATCGGGTACCGCTACGCGCAGCGCCACGGCATCCCGATCGTGCACACGATGCACAACCGGCTGGACGTGGGGATCGAGGCGACGACGCCGTTCCCGAAGACCGTGCTGCGGGTGCTGAACGGGTGGCAGCGCCGTGCGCTCGGACGGTGGTTCGAGTCGACGCAGCAGGGCCATGACGGCTGGGCGTACCTGCGCCGGTTCGCCGCCCGCGCCGACGCCGTCACGGCGCCCTCCACGCACTTCGCCCGACGACTGACGGAGCACGGAGTCGTACCCGGCGCGGGGCGGGTGCCGGGTGACGGCGGTCCGCTCGGGGTGTCGGCTCCTGTCGTCGACGTGATCTGGAACGGCATCGACGACGACATCCTCGACGAGGTGCTCGCTTCGACAGGCTCAGCCGGCGGGGCCGCGCGGCCGGCGAGCAGAGGGGCCGTCGAGCGCGCGGCGGGTCCGCCGCGGTTCGTGTGGCTCGGCCGCATGAGTCCCGAGAAGCGCCTTCTGCCCTTCCTCGAGGCGCTCGCCGCGTCGGGTGTCGAGGCCGAGGTCGAGGTCATCGGCGGCGGCGGTCAGCTGCGCGCGGCCCGGCGCCTCGTCGAGAGGCTCCGCCCGCGCGCGACCGTGACCTTCGCGGGACGGATGCCGTACGCGCAGACCCTGCGGCGCATCGCGGCCGCCGACGCCGTCGTGCAGACCTCGATCGGCTTCGAGACGCAGGGCATGACGATCTTCGAGGCCGCGTCGCTCGGCACCCCGTCGGTGATCAGCGACCCCGACCTCGCGGCCGAGCTGGGCTCCGGGTACTGGACGGTGGGCGGCGGCGTCGCACCGGACCCGTCGGTGGCCGCGCTGGCGGACGCGCTGCGGGTCGCGGCATCCGACATCTCCGCCGGCACCTCGCGTGTACCCGACCCGACGATCCGCGAGAGGTTCCGTCAGTCGTCGCGCACCGCCGCGATGGTCGAGGTGTACGACCGGGCCACCTCGCGCTGACTCGAGTGCCACGACACGCGGGACGGCGTGCGCGATGCCGCGTGTCGTGGCACTCGAGTCGGCGGGTCCGCCCGCATCGGGACCGGACCCGTCGCGGCAGGGTCAGGGGAGGCGGGTGCGGTCGGTGGGAATCCGGCGGTAGCCGTCGGAGTGGAGGGCGGCGATCGTCGATGCGAAGGCCACCGCGGACAGGGCTGCGAGAAGAATCACCATGAACATGGCAGAAACGCTACGCTTGCGTCAGTCCTGCCACGAGTGGCAGAATTGACACACATCGCACGAAAACTGCCAGTCGCGGAGGTTCGCATGAAGACAGTGGCCTGCATCGTCACGGACGGCTTCGCGCCGTTCGAGTTCGGCGTCGCCTGCGAGGCGTTCGGCCTCGATCGCTCCGACGACGGCATCCCCAACTTCGACTTCCGCGTGGTCACGCCCGACCCTGGTGCCGTGCAGTCCAAGATGGGCTTCTCGATCAACGTCGACGCCGATCTCTCGTTCGCCTACGAGGCCGACCTCGTCGTGGTCTCGCCCGTCCCGCACCAGTACTGGGGCAACGTCGACGAACGCGTGCTCGAGGTCATCCGCGCCGCGGTCGCCCGCGACGCCTGGGTGCTCAGCGTGTGCAGCGGATCCTTCGTCGTCGCCGCCTCGGGCGTGCTCGACGGCCGCCGCGCGACGACGCACTGGATGTACGCCCAGAAGATGAAGGACATGTACCCGTCGATCGACGTGGACCCCGACGTCCTCTACGTGCAGGACGGCCGCATCATCACGAGCGCGGGCACCGCCGCAGGCCTCGACGCCTGCCTGCACCTGCTGCGCCAGGAGCTCGGTGCGGAGCTCACCAACATCATCGCGCGCCGCATGGTCGTGCCCCCGCAGCGCGACGGCGGCCAGGCCCAGTTCATCGCCAACCCGCTGCCGGCGACCACGTCGCTCTCCCTCGCGCCGGTGACCGACTGGATGCTCGACAACCTCCGCCTCGACCTCACCGTCGACCAGCTGGCGACGAAGGCGCACATGTCGCCGCGCACGTTCGCGCGCCGCTTCAAGGCCGACTACGGGGCGACGCCCGCAGCGTGGCTCGCCCGCCAGCGGATCATCCACGCACAGCGACTCCTCGAGAAGACCGATCTCGGCCTCGACCGCATCGCGTATGAGAGCGGGTTCGGCTCAGCGGCGGTGCTCCGCCAGAACTTCGCGCGCGTGCTCGGCACGACGCCGACGGCCTACCGCTCGCGGTTCACGTGCCAGCTGGATGAGATGGCCCCCACGCCCGCCGTCGACGCGGTGGCCGAGGCATCCGTGCTCTCGTCCGTGGCCTGACGCGGCGGATGCCCCGGCCGCCACCGAAGCGGTGGCCGGGGCATCCGTTGTCGAAGTGCGCGGGGTCAGGCCTTCCTGGCGTCGATCTCGCGACCGTGGACGGTGAGCGCGTAGATCACGACCACGTCGATCGCCAGCAGGGCCAGCGACAGCCACGGCTGCACCGAGATGAGCGAGAGCTGGCCGATCGCGTTGATCGCGACGAGCACGATCGCGGTGATGCGCGCCCACTTCGCGCCCAGGAGCAGGAAGACGCCGACGAGGATGAGCAGGACGCCGGCGATCAGATGCCACCAGCCCCAGCCCTGCACGTCGATCGAGAAGAGCCCGACCTTGCCGAGGAAGTAGGCGGTGTCGGGGCCGATCAGCGCCTGCAGGCCGTGGAAGGCGTCGATGGTGCCGCCGACGATCAGCACGACGGCGGCGAAGACGCCCCATCCTGCCCATCCGGAGGTGTTGATATCAGAGTTGGTCATGGCGAGGTCCCTTCATGTCGGCCGGGGAGGCCGTCCAGGTGCGGGCGACGCGGCGCCCGGGCGGTCGCGGTGCCGCCAGGCGCCACATTACGATCCTGGGAGAATCCTGGGAAGAGGTTCCCGTCACACAGGTGGTGTGAATTACGCCCGGTGAACCCATGCGTCGCAGATGTGGTCTCCGGAGGCGATCACGCCTTCGCTAGCGTGTGACCGTGGGGTTCGATCCGAGATCCTGGTTCTCCCGTAAGACGCTGCGCAAGGACGCGGTCGCGGGAGTGATCCTCGGCGTGGAGGCGGTGCCCGACGGCCTCGCGGCGGGGCTCCTGGCGGGGGTGAACCCGCTCGCGGGGCTCTACGGCTACCTGTTCGGGATGGTGGGGGCGGCCGTCCTCACCAGCAGTGCGTTCATGGCCGTGCAGGCGACCAGCGCGATGGCGCTCGTCGTGTCGGACGCCGGGCTCGAGACCCTCCCCGATCCGGATCGCGGCCTCTTCACGCTCGCGATCCTCACCGGCATCATCATGGTGATCGCCGGGCTGCTGCGCGGCGGGCGCCTCATCAGCTTCGTGCCGACGCCGGTCATGACCGGATTCGTCACGGCGATCGGCGTCAACATCATCCTCGGCCAGCTGTCGAACTTCACCGGCTACCAGGCCCAGGGGGCCAACCGCCTCCTGAAGACCATCGACGTGCTGGTGCACATCGGGCAGTGGAACATCCCGTCGCTGGTCGTCGGCGTCATCGCGGTGCTCATCATCGTGGTGCTGCTGCCGACCCGTGTCGGGAGCATGGGCCTGGTGATCGCCGTCGTGGTGGGCTCGGTCTGCGCGGTGCTGCTGAACCTGTGGGTGCAGAACCCGGTCGTGCTGCTGCGCGACATCGTCGAGGTGCCCCGCGGGCTGCCGGCGCCCGTGCTGCCCAGCATCGCCGACGCGCCGACCCTGCTGATCCCCGCGCTGTCGCTGACCTTCATCGGCCTCGTGCAGGGCGCAGCCGTCTCGGCCGGCATCCCGACCGCCGACGGCAAGCGCGCCGACGCCAACCGCGACTTCATGGGCCAGGGGCTGGGCAACGTCGTGTCGGGGCTCTTCCAGGGCATGCCGGTCGGCGGGTCGATGTCGGGGTCGTCGCTCATCGTGCAGGCCGGCGCGAAGACGCGGCTCTCGCTCTTCGTCGCCGGCGCGGTGATGGCCGTCGTCGTGTTCGTCGCTGCAGATGTGGTGGCCTTCGTGGCGATGCCGGCGCTGGCGGGCCTGCTCATCGTGGTGGGGTGGCGCGCGATCAAGCCCAGCCGCGTGTACTCGGTCGTCAAATCCGGCCCGCTGCCGACGACGATCATGGCCGTCACGTTCGGGCTCACCCTGATCATTCCGCTGCAGTTCGCGGTGCTCGTCGGCGTCGGGCTCGGTGTCATCCTCTACGTCGCCGAGCAGTCCAACAGCGTCCGCGTGCGCGCCGTCGTGATCGCCGACGACGGTCGCATGCGCGAGACCGACCCCCCGTCGGTGGTCCCGCCGGGGGAGGTCCTGGTGCTGCAGCCCTACGGCAGCCTCTTCTTCGCCAGCGCGCCGGTGTTCGACCGCCAGCTGCCCGAGGTGAGTCGCGAGTCCAGCGGTTCGGTCGTGATCGTGCGCCTGCGCGGGACCGACGAGATCGGGCTGTCGCACGTCGAGGTGCTGCGCCGGTTCGCGATCGAGCTGCGCGACGCCGGCTCGACCCTGAAGATCGTCGCGACCGAGGGCCGCGTCATCTCGCAGCTGGAGGCGGGCGGCCTCACCGCCGACATCGGGGCCGACAACATCTATCGCGGAACCGAGTGGGTCGGCGAGGGGCTGCGCCGCGCGTACGCCGATGCCCGGGCCGAGATCGAGGGCTGACGTCGCGTTGATCCTCACGGCACTCACTGGTAAACTTGAGTCATGACGACTCAACTTTGATGAAGAGTCGAGACCCAAAGATTTCAGGAGACATATGAACGCCACGCAGCAGCCCGGGCAGGAGGACGCGCAGAGCGCCCTCGAGCAGTTCGGGATCAACCTCACCGACCGTGCCCGTCAGGGCAAGCTCGACCCCGTCATCGGGCGGGACAGCGAGATCCGTCGCGTCAGCCAGGTGCTGACCCGCCGCACCAAGAACAACCCGGTGCTCATCGGCGAGCCCGGCGTCGGCAAGACCGCCGTCGTCGAGGGCCTCGCCCAGCGCATCGTCGCGGGCGACGTCGCCGAGTCGCTCAAGAACAAAGAGCTGGTCACCCTCGACATCTCCGCGCTCGTCGCAGGTGCGATGTACCGCGGCCAGTTCGAGGAGCGCCTCAAGAGCGTCCTCAAGGAGATCACCGAGTCCGACGGGCGCATCATCACGTTCATCGACGAACTGCACGTGCTCATGGGCGCCGGCGGCGGCGAGGGGTCGGTCGCGGCATCCAACATGCTCAAGCCCATGCTCGCCCGCGGCGAGCTGCGCCTCATCGGCGCGACGACGCTCAACGAGTACCGCGAGTTCATCGAGAAGGATGCCGCGCTCGAACGCCGCTTCCAGCAGGTCTACGTCGGCGAGCCCTCCGTCGAAGACACGGTCGCGATCCTGCGCGGACTCAAGGAGCGCTACGAGGCCCACCACAAGGTGGCCATCGCCGACGCGGCACTCGTGGCCGCGGCATCCCTCAGTCATCGCTACATCCCGAGCCGCCAGCTGCCCGACAAGGCCATCGACCTCATCGACGAGGCGGCGTCGCGGCTGCGCATGGAGATCGACTCGGCGCCGCTCGAGATCGACGAGCTGCGCCGCCACGTCGACCGGCTCAAGCTCGAGGAGCTCGCGCTCAAGAAGGAGAAGGACGACGCCTCGAAGGAGCGCCTGGCGGCGCTGCGCGAGACGCTCGCCGGCGAGCAGGCCCGCCTCGGCGAGCTGCAGGACCGGTGGGAGCGCGAGCGTGCGTCGCTCAACCGCGTCGGCGACCTCAAGACCAAGCTCGACGCCGCCCGCATGGAGGCCGAGCGCGCGCAGCGCGAGGGCAACCTCGAGAAGGCCTCGCGCCTGCTGTACGCCGAGATCCCGGCGCTCGAGCGCCAGCTGATCGAGGCCGAGCGCGAGGAGCCCGCCGGCGACCGCATGGTCAGCGACCAGGTCACCGACGAAGACATCGCGGCCGTCATCGCGGCATGGACCGGCATCCCGGTCGGGCGTCTCATGCAGGGTGAGACCGAGAAGCTGCTGCATCTCGAGTCCGAGCTGGGCAAGCGACTGATCGGGCAGAAGGATGCGGTGAAGGCGGTGTCCGACGCGGTGCGCCGCTCGCGCGCGGGCATCAGCGACCCCGGTCGTCCGACCGGTTCGTTCCTGTTCCTCGGCCCCACCGGCGTCGGCAAGACGGAGCTGGCCAAGGCGCTCGCGGAGTTCCTCTTCGACGACGAGCACGCCATGGTGCGCATCGACATGTCGGAGTACGGCGAGAAGCACTCGGTCTCGCGCCTGGTCGGCGCCCCTCCCGGGTACATCGGGTACGAGCAGGGCGGCCAGCTGACCGAGGCTGTGCGCCGGCGTCCGTACTCGGTCGTGCTGCTCGACGAGGTCGAGAAGGCGCACCCCGAGGTCTTCGACGTGCTGCTGCAGGTCATGGATGACGGCCGCCTCACAGACGGTCAGGGGCGCACGGTCGACTTCACGAACGTGATCCTGATCCTCACGTCGAACCTCGGCTCGCCGATCCTCATCGACCCCACCCTGTCGGCCGACGAGAAGCGGGATTCCGTCATGGCGATCGTGCGGCAGGCGTTCAAGCCCGAGTTCCTCAACCGGCTCGACGACATCGTCATGTTCGCCGCGCTGAGCGAGGACGACCTCGCGCAGATCGTGGAGCTCGCGGTCTACGCGCTGCAGCGACGGCTCAAGGACCGGCGCCTCAGCCTCGCCGTGACGCCCGACGCCCGCGCCTGGCTCGCCGAGCGCGGCTACGACCCGATCTTCGGCGCGCGGCCGCTGCGCCGGCTCATCCAGTCCGAGATCCAGGACCGCCTCGCCATGGCGCTGCTGTCGGGCGGCGTCCGCGACGGCGACGTGGTGCGCGTGGATGTCGCAGCCGACGCGTCCTCGCTGGTGCTGACCAGCGACGGCCCCGCCGTGCCCGAGCCCGCCGCCGACGACGACGACGTGATCGAGGCCGAGCTGCTGGACGACTGATCCGGGCTCCTGTTCCCCGGGTTTGGGGCGCGTTCGCTCCAGTGGGGCGCACTTGCTCCGCCCCGATGGAGAAGATGCGCCCCAAACCCTGAGAACGACATCGGGCATGGAAGACGGATGCCTCGACCCGCAGCAGCGGGTCGAGGCATCCGTTCGTCGTATCGGGGGGATCAGTCGTTCACGAGCACCGAGTCGGCGGCGGGACGGCGCACGCGCGGCGCGTTCTCGCGGGCCTGGAGCTCCTCGGAGGCGGTGCGGATGTCGCCGAGCTCGCCGACGGCCATCACCGTGACCGGAGTGAGGTCGGCGGAGAGGCCGAACCCGGCGGCGATGGCGTCGCGGTCGAAGCCGCCCATCTGGTGCGTCGACAGGCCGTTCGCGTGAGCCTGCACCGTGAAGTGCGCCGCGACCTGGCCGGTGTCGTACTGGGCCCAGCGCATCGGCTCGCCGTCGCGGGTGGTCTCGGCGACGAACACGACGAGCGCGGCCGCGTCTCCCGCCCACGCGCTGTTGAAGCCGGCGAGCGAGGCCAGCACCGTCGCGTGCGCGGCCGAGCCGCGGCGGGCGACGATGACCCGCCACGCCTGGGTGTTGGCGGCGGTCGGCGCCCAGCGGGCGGCCTCGAGGGCGCTGGCGAGGGCTGCCTCGTCGATGACCGACTCGCGGTCGAAGATGCGGGTGCTCCAGCGCTCGGCGAGCACGTCGATGATCGGCGCGTTCGTCTCGGCGGTGCGGGTGGTGACAGTGGACATGGGTACTCCCCTGGGGTCGAGCGATCTGTACCGGGACCCCGTCGGCCCAGGTGCATGCAACGGCATGTATCCGCGCGGCATTCCCGTGTGTCTCTGCGTGACCTGCGCGTCGAGGCGACGGGCGTGGAGCGGGCCAGCGCGCCGCGGCCTCGTGCCGGCTTCGTGTGCTCTCGCCGAGAGCACACGCCGTTCGCGCAGGGATCGTGTGCGCTCGGCGAGAGCACACGATCCGCGCGGGGGACCCGGGCCCGGGGGACCCGGGCTCGGGGGACCAGGGCTCGGGTCGTTCGGACGAGGGATCGACCTGCCGTGAGAGCATCGAGCGTGCGCACCGTACGAGCGCTGTGGGGCTCTTCGCATCCGGGACCGACGCTCGTCGTGACCGCGCTCGCGCTCGCGCTGGGGATCGCGACCGGACTCGAGCCCTGGCGGCTCGCGCTGCTGACCACGTCGGTGTTCGCCGGGCAGCTGTCGGTCGGCATCTCCAACGATGCGCTGGACGCGGAGCGCGACCGTGCGGTGGGCCGCACCGACAAGCCGATCGCGCGGGGAGAGGTGACGGTGCGTATCGCCTGGGTCGCAGCGCTCGTCCTTCTCGCGCTGGCCCTGCTGCTCTCGGCGCCGCTCGGATGGCGGATGCTGGCGGCCCACGCATTGACGCTCGGTTCGGCGTGGGCGTACAACGCCGGGCTCAAGTCCACGCCGTGGTCGATCGTGCCCTTCCTGGTCAGCTTCGGGACGTTCCCGTCGCTGGCCACGCTGTCGGCGTCCGACCCCTCGTTCGCGGCAGGGTGGGCGTGGATCACCGGAGCCGCGCTGGGCGCGGCCGTGCACCTCACCAACGTGCTTCCCGACCTCGACGACGACGCCCGCACCGGCGTACGGGGCCTGCCGCATCGCCTCGGCCCGCGCGTGTCGGCGATCGTCGCCGCGATCGCCGTCGTCGGGGGTGCCGTCGCAGCGCTCCTCGGCGCGGCCGGAGGAGATCCGTCGGCCGTGTCACCGGTGTCGTGGGTGTTCTTCGTCGCCGTCGTCGCACTCGCCGCGGTGACCGCGTGGCGGGCGATCGCCGGGCCGCCGACACGCGCGCTGTTCCGTCTGGTGATGCTGGCGGCTCTGCTGCTCGCAGCGCAGCTCGTCGCGTCGGGCAGTGCCTTCGTCGCCTGACGCCTCGGCGTCGGGTCAGGCGTCGACGTCGAGACCCATCGCGTAGGCGCGGGCGAACAGGGGCGCGGACGGGCTCGCGAGCATCGTTCGCACGGCGAGCCGACGCAGCGCATCGCGTCGCCCGGTCGGGCGGCCGAGCGCGGTGTTCACGGTCGCGAGCGCCGCCGCGCGGCGCGCGGACTGCACCCGGCGCGCTTCCCACCGCAGCAGTCCGATGTCGGGGGCGGTGCCGGTGCGCATCCACGAGGCGAGGAGCGGGGCGAGGGTCACCGCATCGAGGAGGCCGAGGTTCATGCCCTGCCCGCCGATGGGGCTGACCTCGTGCGCGGTGTCGCCGATCGCGAGGACGCGGCCCTTGCGCAGCCGCGGCGCGACGACCCGCCGCACGCCGAAGGAGGTCGCCGTCGTCACCGCGCCGGCCGCAGCGGTCTCACCGCGTCGGGCGAGCGCATCGCGCAGTCGCTGCGCTCGGGCCTCCGGCTCGTCGGACGACCCCGGCGCAACCCAGGCGACGAATCGTCGCCGGCCGCCGGGAAGGGGGAACGACTCCAGCACTCCTTCGGGGTCGAGGTGGATCACCGCGAGTTCGTCGTCGTCGGCGGCCGCGGCATCCGTCATCAGATATCGGTCGCGGTACGCGCGCTCGCGCACGGCGCCGGACCGATAGACGAGCTCCCGCCCGCCCGCGCCGCCCGCGACGACCACGACGCGGCTCTCGAACTCGATGGGGCGGCCGAGGAGCCCCGCCCGCACGACGACGGAATCCGGACCCGGGATCACCGCCAGGACGTACGCGCCGCGCAGCGGGTCGGGCGCATCGGCGCCGAGCACGGACTCGGTGGCCGCCTGCGGCAGCGTCGCCACGAACGGGAAGCGTGCCGGGAGCACGTCGAAATGCACGGTGCCGAGCAGTCGTCCGCGGGCGCGGGCCTCGCCGCGGCGGACGCGGACGGCCTCGGCGAGCAGTCGCTCGGTGACGCCGGAGCGTTCCAGCGCCGCCAGGACGGGGGAGTGGATGCCGATGGCCCGGGTGCCGTCGCCGGCGGCGGGCCGTCGCTCGAGCAGTTCGACGTCGACGCCGCGACGGGCCAGTTCGCCGGCGAGCAGCAGTCCGACCGGACCCGCGCCGACGACGGTGACCTCACGCACGACCGCGCCCGACGGCGACGATGCGGAAGGGAACCGGCATGTGCACGGTCCACGCGCCGGGACGCCCGCTCTCGAGCGCGGCCGCCAGCTCGGAGCGCGTGTAGCTGCGGCGGATCGAGCGCAGGCCATCCGTGCGCAGGAACGTTCCTCGCTCGAAGGGCGTGATCCCCACGGCGTACAGGCCGTACGCGAGCCGCGAGCGGGCGATGTCGCTGTGCACCACGATGCCGCGCGAGAGCGCGAGCGACTCCTCCGCGAAGTCCGGGAGGTCGTCCCCGAGGTGGTGGAGCACGTGATTGGACACCACCGCGTCGAACGCGAGCCCCTCGCCGACGAGGGTGGCGGCATCCGCTCTCCGATAGCTCACGCCGGCGATGGGCGCGCGTGCCGTCGCGACCTCGTGCGCCCGCGGGTCGGGGTCGATGCCGGTCCACGTCACCTCGAGCCCGTCGCGCCGAGCGGCGCCGGCGAGCCGGGCGACGAGGTCTCCGCCGCCGGAGCCGATGTCGAGCACGTGCGCCGGCCGGCCGAGGGCGGCCAGGTGCGGACGCAGCCGCGTGCGGTACACGATGCCCCACCCCGATACGAGGCGGTTCACCGTGCCGAAGCGCACCAGGGTGGCGCGCAGCAGATCCGGGTCGCACGCCGGGTCGTCCATGAGCTCGGCGAGCCGGTCATCGCGAACGGCGAGGCTCATGCCGGCGTCGCCCTCACGGGGAGGCCGCCAGGGCGAGATCGACGTCGTCGGCGGTGACGGCCGCCGGGCGTCGCCGCGTCATGAGCGCGGATTCGACGGTGAGGCCCGGGCCGAAGGCCAGGCCCGAGACCCGCGCCCCGTCGCGAATCTCGTCGCTCTTCAGCAGCGCCGCGAGGATGAACAGGATCGTCGCGCTCGACATGTTGCCGAAGTCGCGCAGGACGGCGCGCGAGGCCGCGAGGGCGTCGGGCGGGAGCTCGAGCCCCGACTCGACCCGATCCAGCACGCTGCGGCCGCCCGGGTGAACGGCCCAGACCTCGGGAGGAGCGTCGTCGCGCAGGAACCGGCCCACGGCGCCCTGGATCTCGCGGCCGATGATGCGCGGCACCTCGGCGGAGAGCACCATCTCGAAGCCGTTGTCGCCGATCGTCCAGACCATGTCGGTCTCGCCGTCGTCGGTGAGGGCGGTGCCGAACCGCTCGATCTCGAGCCCGCCCGCGCGCCCGGCGGACGGATCGGCGGTGACGATCGCCGCCGCCGCCCCGTCGGCGAAGACGGATGCCGCCACGATCTGCTGCGGATCGTTCGAGGGCCGCAGGTGCAGCGTGCACAGTTCGGTGCAGACGACGAGCACGACGGCATCGTCCCGCGTGGCGGCGAGGGCAGCCGCCACCCGCAGCGCGGGCAGGGCGGCGGCGCACCCGATGAAGCCGAGATGGCAGCGCTCGACCGTCGAGGGCAGCCCGAGATCGCGCACGAGGCGGTAGTCGGGACCCGGCGCGAACAGCCCCGTGCACGACACGGTCACGACATGGGTCACGGCGGACGGGTCGATGTCTCCGTCCGCCAGGGCGGTGCGCGCCGCGGCCGCCGTCAGGTCCGGCGCGGCGGCGATGTAGCGCTCGTTGCGCGCGCCGGTGCTGGGGGACAGGAGCCGGCCGTGCGCGTCGACGAACGCGGCGGAGTCCGGCGCGGCGGTGCTGGGGGAGAGGAGGCGCCCCTCGGCATCGACGAACGCGGCCGCCTCGGCCGGATCGGCCGGACGCGGCGAGCCGAACTCGGCGAGCACCGTGTGCCGCTGCTGGATGGCCGACGCGTCGAAGACGGCCTGGATGCGGCGACGGGCGAGGCGGTCGGCCCCCTCCTGCGCTGCGAAGATGTCGCGCGCGTCCTCCTGCGCGATGCGCGTGGGAGGAACAGCTGTGCCGATCGAGACGATGCGGGCCGTCATGGAGCAACCTAAGCATGCCTGCACCCCGGAGGGCACGGCCTTGTCCGAACTCGCGACGTCGAGTAGCGCGCCGCGCCGTCGCGGAGACGGATGCCGCGGCCCCGCGTGGGCCCGCCGAGCCATGGTGTTTCCGCCGAGACCGGAGGCGTCGCCCTCGGTCTCGGCGGGGATCCCATGTCTCGGCGCGGTGGGGAGAGCGGATGCCGCGGCGCGACGCCGAGAGCGGATGCCTCAGCGGCGGCGCTCCGGCGCGTCCGATGCGGGCTCGTCGCGGTCGGTGTGCTCGGCGTGCGCGTCGGGAAGCGCCCGCATGCCCCAGAACGGTCCGATGACGACGAACAGGCACGCGAGGAGTTCGCCGGTCGCGGCGATCCACAGCGTCGGAACGGTGCCGAGCCACGTTCCCAGGGCTCCCGCGAGGAGAGCCCCGACCGGCATGACGCCCCACACCACGAAGCGGATCGACGCGTTCATCCGGCCGAGCAGGCGCGGCGGCGTGATGCGCTGGCGGAAGCTCACCTGTGTGATGTTGTACAGCAGGATCGTGAAGCTCATGATGAAGCCCTGAACCACCAGCAGCGGAAAGGCGAGCGCCGGCACGAGAGAGACCGCCGGCAGGAAGAACGGGGCGACGCTGAACGCGATCGCGCTGACCGGGATCGCCCGGGCCTCGCCCAGCCGCGCGATGATCCGCGGCGTCACCACGGCCCCGACGAGGCCGCCGACCGCCGACAGCGAGAAGACGATGCCGAACATCTGCGGGCTCAGGCCCAGCTCGCGCAGCACGAAGATCGGCACGAGGGTCTGCGCGATCGTCCCGAAGAAGTTCGCCGTGCCCGTGGTGCCGACGATGCGGCGCAGCAGCGGGTTCCCGAACACCCAGCGCAGGCCCTCGCCGATCTCGTGGACGAGGGGCCTGCGGTCCTCGCGCGGGCGGAGCTTCTCGTGGTCGTGCGTGAAGAGCAGGGCGACGAACGAGGCGACGTAGGTGCCGACCGTCGCGAAGATCGCGAACGGCGCCGTGAGCACGCCGATGAGCCAGCCGCCGATGCCGGGGCCGGCGATGTTGGCGAGCTCGTAGGTCGACTGCAGCTTGCCGTTCGCCTCCCCGATCTGGTCGGTGCGCACGAGTGACGGGATGATGCTCTGGTACGACACGTCGAAGAACACGGTGGCGACGCCCATGATCAGGGCGACGAGGATCATGTGCCAGATCTCCAGCACCCCGAGCAGGGCGAGGATCGGGAGCGTCGCGAGGGCCACCGCCCGGACCGCGTCGGCCCAGATCATGACGGAGCGCTTGCGCATCCGGTCGATCCACGCCCCGGCGGGAAGGCCCACCACGAGGAACGCCGCGACCTGCGCCGCGCCCAGCACTCCGACCTCCCACTCCGTCGCGTTCAGCATCAGCACCGCGAGCACGGGGATGGCGAGCTCCGTGATCTGCGCGCCGAACTGGCTGAGCGCCTGCCCGCTCCACAGCGTCAGGAAGTTGCGGTCCCGCCACAGCGAGCCCTTCGGCGCCGGCGGCGGGGGGCTCGGCGCGGCCGCAGCATCCTGATCCGCTGCCACGGCCTCGCGCGCATCGGCGCGGGAGGCGGGTGCGGATGCCTCGGCCCGCGCCTCGGCGAGCGTCTCGGGAGCGAGCTGCGCGGCGTCGGCGTCGACCGCGCGCACCTCGTCTGATTGGGACATGTCAATCAGTGTGCGTCACTGATTGAGACATGTCAATCGGTCGAGTACGCTGGCCTCGTGGCGGACGACCGGGAAGAGCGGATCGAACTGCGTCGTGGCGACCCCGAGGCGGAGGCGCGCATGCGGGCCCTGAGCTCGCCGCTGCGCCTGCGGGTGCTGCGGCTGTGCGCCTTCGAGGCGCGCACCAACAAGGAGCTCGCCCAGCTGCTGGGCGTCAATCCGGGCACCATGCTGCATCACGTGCGCACCCTCGTGCAGACCGGCTATCTCGCCGCGCAGGCCGAGCGCGCCGGCGCGCAGGGCGCGCGCGAGGTGCCCTATCTGGCGACGGGGCTGTCGTGGCGCACGTCGATGCCTGGCGGCTCCCCGGTGCTCATCGAGACGTTCCTCCAGCAGATCGAAGGCGTCGACCCCGATGACCTCGACACCACCTGGCTCGGGCTCAAGCTCACCCCCGAGCACCGGCACGAGTTCCAGCAGCGCCTCTACGCGCTCGTCAACGAGTTCAAGGAGCGCGGGCCGGACGCCGACGGCGAGACCTACTCGTTCTTCAGCACGCTCCACCCCGACCAGAACCCGCCCGCCCTCGGCTGAAGCGGCGGTGCGTTCTTGCGCGCGGCAGAAGGGTGCCGGAACTTCTGCGGGGGACGGATGCCTCGGCCCGCGGCACGCGCAATAGCGTGAGGTCATGACCATCGCGACGGCAGACCTCTACGACGAGCGCGGCGACGAGCTCGACTCGCTCGCGCTGCAGCTGCACGACTTCGGCGGGCGCGCGGCGTTCGACGGGCCGATCCGCACCGTGCGCTGCCACCGCGACAACGCGCTCGTGAAGGCGGTGCTCGCCACGCCGGGGGACGGTGCCGTGCTCGTGATCGACGGCGGCGGATCGCTCGAGTCGGCGCTCGTGGGCGACCTGATCGCGGCGTCCGCGGTGCACAACGGCTGGGCGGGCATCATCGTGCACGGGGCCGTCCGCGATCGCGCCGCGATCGCCGGGCTCGATCTCGGCGTGAAGGCGCTCGGCTCGAACCCGCGCAAGAGCGCCAAGGCCGGCCTCGGCGAGGTCGACGTGCCGGTGGTCGTCGCCGGCGTCGCGTTCGCCCCCGGCAGGCACGTGTGGGCCGACGCCGACGGGGTGCTCGTCGAGCGCTGATGTCCGATCCGCGCGGGGTCGCGGCATCCGTCCGCTTCGTGTGCTCTCGCCGAGCGCACATGTCCCGCGCGTGCGGAACGTGTGCACTCGGCGAGAGCGTACGATCCGCGCGGCCACGGGGCGGACGGATGCCGCATCCCAGGGGTGGTGCGCGCGGCGCGACGCGCTCGTAGGGTGGAGGCCTGATGTCCTCCACCGATGGGACGCCCGCCGGCTACCTGGCGCGGGCGATCGAGATCGCGACCGAGAACGTCCGCAACGCCGGCGGTCCGTTCGGCGCGGTCGTCGTCTCGGCCGACGGGCGCGTCTTCGAAGGCGTCAACCGCGTGACCGCCGATCTGGATCCGTCGGCGCACGCCGAGGTCGTCGCCATCCGGCAGGCATGCCAGGGACTGGGCACGTTCGACCTCGCCGGCGCCACTCTCTACTCGAGCTGCGAGCCGTGCCCGATGTGCCTGGGTGCGGCGCTGTGGGCGCGGGTGGAGCGCGTCTACTTCGCCGCCGACCGCGAGGACGCCGCCGCTGCCGGATTCGACGACGCCGTCTTCTACCGCTACTTCGA
>Ga0160448_100267_pt1 | contig 20491 bp, 25 predicted proteins | sample HID1973M_E1MG_FD_108269 | JGI IMG/M metagenome (GOLD analysis project Ga0160448, IMG submission 108269) | Enriched mosquito-associated microbial communities from UW Madison campus, WI, USA - HID1973M_E1 MG | ecosystem: Host-associated > Arthropoda: Insects > Digestive system > Unclassified ...
CGCACCAACGTCTCGTTGAAGCCAGGAATGAAATGAAAGAACACCGTCAAGGTGTAAGCCAACGCAGCAATGGTCCGGCGACCGCCGCGATCGGCAGCGCCGCGATCAGCCTTCCACGCGATGGCCAACACGATCAGGGTGACGATGCTGAGCACATGCGCTTCGTTGAAGCCACCATGGCGAAAAATGAAAAGCCCGGTGACGCAGGCGACGATGGTGAACAGTACATAGGTCTTGCCGCTGCCGCGCCCATAGCGAATCTCGCCAAAGCGCAACAGGCCGTACAGACCCGAAAACAGAGAAACCAGACTGACCAAGGTATGGAACATGCCGAACGGGGTGATGCCTAACATGGGTGCACCTCGAGCGTGGGCTCCCTGCTGCGTGCGACCGCAAATCTGGCCGCCGCCCCGGGAGGGAGGGTCGGAATCAACGGTGTGACGAACGACGATGGCGTGCAGCTTCCCCTGCCCCGCAGACAATGCATGAGCCTGCCGCACACTGCAAGGCGAATCCGCAGCTGCGGCGGAGTTTGCCGGTGTCCGGCTGCAGTCGCTGGGCGCGCTTGTCCCGCCCTGTCCCATCAGTGGTTTTACCGAGGCGACCCGCCCACACAGGCGCTAGGCTGCCGACACCTGGAAGGGAAACGTCATCATGAGGTCGACTCCGGTTATCTGCGCCCTATGCCTGTGGCTGACCCCGGCCGCCGCGGCACACGCCCAGCAAGCCCAAGTGGCCCAGAAGGAGATCGACAACGGCACCGATCCGACCAAGTTCACCACCTCGGCCGCGCTGATCTACGAGTACAACGACCTGGCCAATGACGTGACCCGACAGATGCCGCGGGTGGAAGTGATCATGCCGCTGGGCAAGCAGCGTCACTACAACCTGCGCCTGACCGTGCCGGTGGTGAGCAATGATGTAGCGCGCAACGACAACTTCGCTCTCGGCGATGTGGCGCTGCGACTGAGCCATGTGTTTGGGGTGACCCGCAAGCGCGGCATGGTCGTGCATGGCGAGATGATCTTCAACACCGCCAAGCGCGACGAACTGGGCAGCGGCAAGGACGTGTTCAAGGGCACCTTCATCTACGCCAGCTTCCGCCACAACGGCGCCATCTTTGCGCCAGCGCTGGTACACAGCCTGGACGTGGCCGGTGATCGCGACCGCGCCGACGTGGACATCACCACCATCGATTTCTACTACGTGCCCAAGCTCAAGGATCCCCGCAACTACATCACCTGGGATCCGGCACTGAACTTTGATTGGGCCAATAACAAGGACTACGTCAGCGTGGCGGTCACCTTTGGCCGCACCATTGGCGAAGCGTTTGGCGGCCACGCCCAGCTGTACATCAAGCCCAGTGTGTTGGCCGGCAGTGAGCGGCCTGGCGACTGGAGCCTGGAGGCGGGATTCAAGGTGTTGGGGTTCTAGCGCCAGAGCGCGCGCCAGCCAAAGATGGTGCCGCTTATCCGAATCGAACGGATGACCTACCGCTTACAAGGCGGTTGCTCTACCAGCTGAGCTAAAGCGGCACGTGTACAGGCTTGCCGATGCGAATTCTACCGCAGCCCGACGCAGGACTGCGCTGAAAGCTCGGCGCTGGCCAGCAACGGACGCAGCTCGTCAACCTGCGTATTGGCCGGCGTGGCCAGCTCCAGCCACCATTGCGAGGCGACGCCGCGACCACTGGCGCGCACCTGTGCATCGAAACCGGCGGCGATCATCTCGTCCTGCCGACGCAGCGCGGCATCGCGGCTGCGGTAGCGGCCCAAGGCCACGCTGTTGGCTTCGTCGCCGTCATTGACCACCAGATAGTCATTGAAGCCGGCCGCACCCACGCGCTGCGCCAAGGCCTGCGCCTGTTCGCGGCTGGCGCTGGGCGGCAGCAATACGCGATAGCCGCTGGCGCCAGCGGCGGGCAGTTCGCGCGCACGTGCGCGCAGCGCGCGCGAACCCAGCGGGCTGGCGCTGCGTTCGGCGCTGCCGCGATCGGTATAGGGGCCGGCGCGGAAGCAGACCGCATTGGCGGGCAGTTCGGCCGCGGCGATGGGTGCGCGCGGCGTCGAGGCGGGCTGCGCCGAGGGCCGCGCGTCGGCATCTGCGCGCGCAGGCGTCACCAGCTCCAGCGTGGCCACGCCGACCGGCGCGGCCGGCGGCGGCTGGTCGACGGGTTCGGAACGACCCCACCACCACGCGGCCACACCCAGGTTGAGGATCACCAGCAGGACAATCAAAGCGCGCATCATCATCCGGCGATTCTATCCATCGCAGGGCCTTCGCCAAGCGCCTGGCCCAGCCGCGCCCACACCGCCACGCCTTCCAGCACCAGCGCGGGCGCATGCTGGGCCTCGGGCAGCTCGGCAAGCAGGGCGTCCACACCGCCGCCATGCAGCAGCAAGCGCGGTGGCTGGCCCAGCTCGCCTTCGGCCAGGCGCAGGCTGCGCTCCAGCAACGCCAGCGCCGCGCCATCGCAGCCGGAGGCCAGCGCGTCTTCGGTGTCGCGCGCAAATTCCTGGTACTCGCCACCTTCTGCCGGCAGTTGCACGGCCGCCTGCTGCAGCGCCTGGCGCATCAAGCGCGGCGAAGGTGCGATGCGGCCGCCGCGATGCTGGCCGCTGGCATCAAGCAGATCGATGGTCAACGCCGTACCAATACCTGCCAGCAGCCACGGCCCCGGCCCACGCGCATGCGCCGCCAGCAGCGCCAGGAAGCGGTCGACGCCCAACTTCGACGGCTGCGCATAGGCGATGCGCACGCCCGCCAAGATCGGCTGGGTGCGCACGCGCGAGATCCGGCGGAAGCGTTCGCTCAGCACCTGCACCACGGCGGCGGTGAGTTCGGCCGAGGCCACACTGGCCAGACAGGCCGAGTCGGCCTGGGCTGGCAAGTGATCGCGCAGGGCTTGGGCGAAGCCGGCGGCGTCGTGGCCGAGCGCGGTCACCTCGCCCAAGTGGCCGGCCGCATCCAGCGGCGCGCACTTGAGCCGGGTGTTGCCGAGATCAAAAACCCAGTGGCTCATGGCTTCCTCACGCTGACATCGCCGGCATAGACCGACTGCAGTTGGTTGTCGAAGCGCACCCGCAGCGCGCCGTCTTCGGCCAGGCCTTCGGCGGTTCCGTGGCGCACGCCACGCGCGTCATGCACGCTGATGCGCTGGCCGGTGAGCAAATCCAGCGCGGCATAGCGCGGCAGGAACGGCGCCAGGCCGTCGGCATCAAACAGGTCCAGCGCCGGCAACAGTCGCGACAGCAGCGCGGCAGCCAAGGCGTTGCGGCTGGGCGGTGCGGACGACAGTCCGGCCAGATCAAGCCAAGGCTGATCGATCTGCTCGGCCTGCGCCGACGGCATGCGCACGTTCAAGCCAATGCCGATCACCGCGCGCACCGGTCCACCATGCTCGCCGCCGCCTTCGATCAGGATGCCGCCCAGCTTGCGCTCGCCCACCAGCAGATCGTTGGGCCATTTCAGCCCCACCGTTGCAAAGCCGAGATCATGCAAGGCCTCGGCCACGGCTACACCGGTCACCAGACTCAAACCGCCCAGCCGGGCCAGACCGCCGGAGAACTGCCGCGAAGCCGATAGATACAGATTGCTGGCCAGCGGCGAAGCCCAAGTTCGCCCACGCCGCCCCCGGCCACCGGTTTGCTGCTCGGCCAGCAGCACGTCCACGCCTGCCGCGTCGCCCGGCCGGCGCAGCAGTTCGGCGTTGGTGGAATCAATCGACCAGGCCACGTTGAGCGCAGCCAGCAAGGCGGCGGCCGGCGGCGCCAGCGCGGCCTGGATGTCGGCGGCGTCGAGCAGGTCCAGCGGCTGCGCCAGCGCATAGCCCTGGCCGGCCTGGGCGTCGATGCGCACGCCGGCTTCGCGCAGGGCTTGGATGCGCTTCCACACTGCCGCGCGGGTCAGGCCGGCGTCGCGCGCGAGTACGTCGCCGGACACAGGACCAGCGGCCAGGCGTTGCAGCAGCGCGCGTTCGTCACCGCTCATCGGCCCAGCCTGGTGGCGTGGCCACGGGCGGCAGCCTGACCGACCAGCGGCCGGGGCAAAGCGGGAACCAAACCAGGGGTCGTCATGTCATTCATTATGCCGCCGGGGCGGCCGGCTGTTCATGCCGGCCACGTCGTTTCCGGCTATAGTCCGGCGGCTGGGCAGCGCCCCGGCTTTCTGCGACAGGAGTCTTCGATGCTTCGCGCCACTTTCTTCGTCCTGATGACTTGCGCCTGCGTGCCGGCCATGGCGCAGAACGGTCGCGTCCTGAGCGGGGCCAGCGCCACCGCCTGCCAGGAAATCGCCGACAAGGCCGTGGATGCCGCGCATGCCACCGACCCCACCCGCAGCAAGGCCGTGGTGCGTAACAAGTACGCCCTGCCCACGGTGACCACGCACACGATCACGCCTTCCGCACCGACCACCAGTCGCGGCGGTGGTGACGACGGCGATGCGGCCACCCCGGTGCTGTCGCGTCCGCGCGGGCCAAAGTGGCACAGCTTCCTGCCGGGGATGTTCCGCTAAGCAGCTGTGCGGTCCCGATTGCGACGGTTGCGTGCGCCCGTCATTGAAGACGCACTCTGGCAGCATCTGTGTTCGCGTACGCCCTGGTTCGCCGGGCTGGATGATCTGCGACGCTGGCATCTGCGCCGCTTGAGCGAGCGCTTCCTGCAGGAAAAATCCATCACTCCGGTCGCCGGACTGACGCTCGATAGCGAGCACGTCGCGCAGCTGGCCGCACTGTGCTGCCTGCCCTTGATCGATTTGGGCGCGGGCGCGTGGCGGGGCTGGTCGCAAGTCATCGTCTATCCCGATGCATTCCGCGTGCAACGCTCGCATGTGGATGCCGCCGGCGTCATGCACGAATGGGAAGACGAACTGGCCGGCGAATCCTGGGAAGCCGGGCCGCTGATCCTGTCGTGGGCCGACGTGCAGGCTGATCTGGCCGAACCGGATGCGGGCTTTTGCGTGGTCGCGCACGAGATGGCGCACAAGATTGATGCGCTCGACGGCGAACTGGATGGCACTCCACCCCTGCCCGGACGCTGGCTGCGGATGTGGGCACGCGATTTCCAACACGAGTACGCGCAGTTATGCGCCGCCGTCGACGCCGGCCAGGACACCGTCATCGACAGCTACGCGGCCGAGGCGCCCGAAGAATTCTTCGCCGTGGTCAGCGAATACCACTTCTCCGCTCCCAAGCGGCTACGCGAGGCGATGCCCGAAGTGGCCGCGCACCTGCGTCGCTATTACGGACCACCGCCGGAGTTCTGAGGCTTACAGCGTCTGCGGCAGGGTCACGCTAAAATGCGCGCCGCCCAGTTCTTCGGAACGCTTGACCTGCAGCTCGCCGCGATAGTCGCGCACGATGTCCTGCACGATCGACAGGCCAATGCCATGGCCATGCACGCGCTCATCGCCGCGCACACCACGTTGCAGCACCACCGGAATGTTCTCGTCGGTGATGCCGGGGCCGTCGTCTTCCACCGACAGGAACAAACCGGCGCGGCGATTGGCCGGCGCTGGCAACGAGGTGACCGTCAGCAGCACCCGCGAACGCGCCCACTTGAAGGCGTTCTCCAGCAGGTTACCCATCAGCTCCTGCAGATCGCCCGGTTCGCCATAGAAGCGCGCACGCGGGTCGATTTCGAATTCGCACAGCACGCGTTTGCCGGCGTAGACCTTTTCCAGCCCGCGTACGATTTCTTCGGCGTGCGGCTCAATGGCCACCGGCGCGGAGAACAGCTTGTGGCCGCTCGAGGCCGCGCGCGCCAGTTGGTAGGTCACCAGACCGTTCATGCGCTTGAGCTGGGCGTCCAGTTCCTCGCGCAGGGCGCTGCCGTCGCTGCCGGCATCCAGTTGCGTGCGCAGCACCGCCAGCGGTGTCTTCAGGCTATGCGCCAGGTCGGCCAGGGTGTTGCGCTGGCGCTCCAGGTTTTCGCGCTCGCTCTCGATGAAGGCGTTGATGCTGTCAGTCAGCGGTTCCAGCTCGCGCGGATGGCGCTCGCTCATGCGCACGATGTCGCCGCGTTGCACGCGCGTCAGTTCGCTGACCACGCGGCGCAGCGGGTGCAGGCTCCAGCGCAATACCGCCATCTGCAACAGCAACAGGATCAGGCCAGCACTGCCCAGGTAAACCCACAGCGCGCCACGGAACACGCGCATCTGCGCGTTGAGTGACTGCGCGTCTTCCAGGATGTAGATGCTGTACGGGAACTCCGCTTCCGGACCGCGCTCGGCCCAGATGAAGCCCACGCCGTAGCGATAGACCTGACTCTCGCCGCCATCGGCGCGACGGAACGGCACTGGGCCGTCGAAGGTTTCCTCCAGCGGTCCGAGCATCGGCGAGTTGGGTAGCGCCGGCCCCAGCGTGGAGTTGGAACCCCAGCGGCCGTTGGGCAGGATCACTTCGGCGTACAAGCCACTGTCGGGCATGTCGAAACGCGGATCGGGCGTGTCGAACGGCGGAATCAGCGCGCCGCCACGGGTGAAGTCGATTTCGTCTGTGTACTTGAGCGCGTAGGCTTTCAGGCGCTGGCGCAGGTTGTCTTCGGCGGTGGCCACGAAGGCGCGGTCCAGCGCGTAGCCGGCCAATGCCAGAAAGGCGACCAGGCCCAGACTCGCGGCGAGCAACTGGCGCGCGCGCAGCGAGCGCGGGCGCCAGCCTTCAAAGGGCTTGCGTCGCGTCGGTCCAGCCGGTTTCCCGGCGTCCGCCGCGGACGCCATCAGCTCTCGTTGGTGCGCGGGATGGCGAAGCGATAACCGCGACCGCGCACGGTCTCAATCGGCTTCAGCTCGCTGTCCGGATCCAGTTTCTTGCGCAGGCGACCGATGAAGACTTCGAGCACGTTGGAGTCGCGATCGAAATCCTGCTGGTAAATGTGCTCGGTCAGGTCGGCCTTGGAGACCAGTTCGCCGGCATGCATCATCAGGTACTCGAGCACCTTGTACTCGTAGCTGGTCAGGTCGACATTGCTGCCGTTGACGCTGACCGTCTGCGCCGCCAGATCCAGCGCCACCGGGCCGCATTCCAGGGTCGGCTTGCTCCAGCCGGCGGCGCGGCGCAGCAGCGCGTTGACGCGAGCCAGCAGTTCCTCGACGTGGAAGGGCTTGACCAGATAATCGTCCGCGCCCTGCTTGAGGCCTTCGACCTTGTCCTGCCAGCTGGAACGCGCGGTCAGGATCAGGATCGGGAATTTCTTGCCTTCATCGCGCAGCGCCTTGATCAGCTCCATGCCCGACATCTTCGGCAGGCCCAGATCAATGATGCCCACGTCGAACGGCACTTCGCGGCCCATGTAGAGACCTTCTTCGCCATCCTGCGCGGCATCGACGGCAAAGCCTTCGCGCTTGAGGCGAGCGGCCAGGGTTTCGCGCAGGGGGGCTTCGTCTTCGACCAGCAAGATACGCATGGACTCTCCTTGAAAATGCGGAACGGCAGTGCGCCGCTCAGGCCTACGAACGATTGTACGTAAGACTAGGGTTGTGAAGGGTTATCGCCACGTGGAGGCGGAGGCGCGGAATCGCCATTGTCCGATTGCGGCACGTTGCGACGGCGGTTATTGCCGGCATCGTCCATGTAACGCACCCGGCCGCGCTCATCCACGTACTTGATGCGGTTGATGTCGCGACCATCAAACGGCACGCGCTCTGCACTCAGCACGCGCACGCCCGGCTCACGTTGCTGGACCCGGCGCACCGAGTCGGACAAGGAGTTGTGGCTGCTGTCGCCACGCGAGTCGGAACGCGGGAAGTTGGCCCGGGGCGCGGCACGATTGCCCTGCCCTTGGCCCTGGCCCTGCGCCGAGCCGCCCTGGCCCTGACCCTGACCATGCGGCGGACCGCCGTACTCCTGGGCCTGCAACGCAGCCGCTCCCATCACCGAGGCGATGGCCAGGAAACCGGCGGACAAAAATCGGGAGAGTGTGCGATGCATAACAGAATCGTAACGGATATCCGCCAGCCAAACTGAACGGAACCCCAAACCTTTCCTAGACCAATGGAGGCAAAGTTTTGGCGTCTGGCAGTGAATCCGGTCTGAACTTATCCACAAGCCGGACAGTCGTGTTCAGGTTTCTTGGCGCTCAGAAAATCTCGGCCACACAACACCTTAGCGATCCACCGCCGCGCTCGATTGCGTCCAAAGGCACACTTCCGATGGCAAAGCCCGCCCCGTCTTGCAGCTGCCGGCGATGGGCGTCGGTCAGGGCCTGCGCAGCAGCCAGACTCATCCAGACCCGGTCCTCTGAAAGCGCAATCGCATTGCCGGCAAAGGCGGCCTGCTCATTCACGTTCAGGGCCACCGCGTGCTCCCCGTAGAGGTCGGCAATGGCCGCAGGAATGCGCGAATCGGCAAAGCCGGCCGGGCAAATCAGCGCGGCCCGGCCCGCCAGCACGGCCAGTAATACATTGGTGTGGTACTCGCCTGCCGCCAGCGGGAACATCAGCGTGGCCCGCAACCCAAACGCCTGGTGCATCAGCGCAGCGCCGGCTTCGTCGCAACGCTCGGACAATCCGCAGTAGCCCAGGCCGCGCGCCCGATCAATGACCAGCGAGCCGGTCAGTTCGCAGGGATGCGGTTGCTGGGACAGGTCGACTTCGGCATAGCCCATGACATCGGTGAAGTGACGCCGTATGTCGGATCGCAGCGCCTCGCGCTGGCGAATCGGATGGCGCATGCGCCCCACGATCAGTTTGCCCGTCGAAGTGGCGAACACGTTGTTGGGGAACACCGCGTCCGGCGTGGCCGCATCACCGGCAAAGGCGATGACCGGTACATCCTGGCTCAGCGCAGCCTGCAGCTGGCGATGCTCGGCCAGCGCGGCGTCCACATCGAAGCGCTCGGCCGCCGCCATGTAGCGATTGTCCTGCGCCGACTGCTCGGCGCGCTGGAATCCTTCAGGGCTGACCAGGAAAGCGGCACGTGCCGTGGCCGGTCCGAAGTCGGCCGCACAGCCGCGCGCAAACGCCAGGAACGCCTCGGCATCGCGGGTCAGCATCGCCTTACGCCGCCGTGCGATCGGTCAGCGTGGTGGCGGCCAAGGCCTGCTCGATCAGCGACCAGTCGGCGCCGGGACGATGAGCGCCTTCGCTCAGGATCTGACGGAACAAGCGACCGCCAGGGCGGCTATGGAACAGACCCAACACATGCTTGCTCAGGTGCTTGAGCGCGATGCCGCGTGCCAGGCATTGCTCCACATACGGCCGAAGTGAGCGCAGCAGGTCTTCGCGACTCTGCAGTTCACCGCCCCACAGCGCTACGTCCAGCTCGTGCAATAGATAAGGTTCGTGATACGCCGCGCGTCCCAGCATCACGCCATCGGTGTGCTGCAACTGCTCGCGCACGCTGTCGACCGTGGCGATGCCGCCGTTGATGGCGATGGTCAGCTGCGGCAGCTCCTGCTTGAGCTGATGCACCCACTCATAACGCAGCGGCGGAATCTCGCGATTTTCCTTCGGCGACAAGCCCTGCAGCCAGGCCTTGCGCGCATGCACGAAGAAGGTGGTGCAACCGGCTGCGGCGACGGTATCGATGAAGGCGCGGAAGCGTTCGTAGTCTTCCAGCTCATCCACCCCCAGGCGGCATTTGACCGTCACCGGAATGGACACCGCGGCAATCATCGCCGCCACGCTGTCAGCCACCAGCGCCGGCTCCTTCATCAGGCAGGCGCCAAAACGCCCGGCCTGCACGCGATCCGACGGGCAACCCACGTTGAGGTTGACCTCGTCATAGCCCCATTCCTGGGCGATATGCGCCGCCTGCGCCAACAAGGCCGGCTCGCTCCCGCCCAGCTGCACCGCCACCGGATGCTCCACTTCGCTGAAACCCAGCAGGCGATCGCGATCGCCATGGATCACCGCTTGCGCGTGGACCATCTCGGTGTACAGGCGCGCGTGTGGCGACAGCAGGCGGTGGAAGACCCGGCAGTGCGAGTCCGTCCAATCCATCATCGGGGCGACGGAGAGGCGGAGCTGGTCGTGGGGGATGGGGGCGGAGGACTGCATGGGCGGTATTGTAAGGCGGTTGGCTCAGAAGCCCCTGTACTTCTTCAGGAACACGCTATCCCGATGAAACTCGAGATTAGGACAGGCGTCCGTAGTTGGAGAGCAGCATGCTGGTGCCGGGGGCGACCGTCGGATCTATGGGCGGGAGTGTGGAATCCACCACGTTGGTGCGCAACTTGGCGACGAACCGGCGCATGTCCTCGGCGAGCGGGGCGTTGTCTTGGGAGAGTTCTTGGCCGGATTCAAGCAGTTCGATGGCGGAGGGGAGATTGCCATCGGCAGCGGCGAGCAGGCCATTGGCATACGCTTTGCAGCTTGAGGTCAGCCAGGGGGGCGAACTCGGTGCGAGCCTCTTCGATGCGGCCCAGGACCAGAAGCAGTTGGCCGAGTTGGAAGCGGGCGATTTGAAAGTCTGGGGCGAGCTGTGCAGCCGTTCTGAAGCGAATTTCTGCTTGTTCCGTCAGCCCCACCTGCGCATGCAGGGCGCCGAGCAGGTAGTGGGCGTAGGCGCTTTCCGGTTCGCGTGCTACCAGATCTTCCAGCAAGCCCAATGCATCTTCGTCCTCGCCAAGGCTCATGGTCTCCAAGACCTGCCGCAACGAGCTGGAAGTGTCTGCGTAGTCGCTGTTGCTATCGGAGGGCATGTCGGTGGCTCAGAGTGGGCTTGGCAAGGAAAGTCCCTATTGTGGCGGAAAGGTTTAGCCACAGATGCGTGACAAGGGGATCGCGCCCTTCCACTACCCCCAAAGCGTTTCAAATAGTTCAGGCGTAATCTCCTCAAGCTCAAGCGCGACCACGTTGGCGAGACAGAATCCAAGACGTTCAAACACGTATTCGCTTGAGGAGACATCCCCGTAAGCCGCATAGCACACATACAACTCGCCTGACTTCACTTTTGCACCGCTGTTGATCGCGCGTTCAATTCCGCTAACAGCAGCCGCTGCATACGCCGCCGGCATATCGATCTTGATTGTCTCTAGGGGAGAAACCAACGCGTCATCGTAACTCTTCGAAGCACTGGTTTCCTCTACAGCATCTACCGCCAACTCGTTAGTGGAAGCCGCCGAACTGAACTTGCATCCAATGAGGCCATAGAGCGTGCGCGCCCCTCTCGGAATAGCGACTTCAAGAATGCGCACCTTCTCAGTGACCTTGCCTCGTTGTTGGCCAGCCAAGGCATCCTTTCCAAAAGATCTAGCCCGACCATCACAGAGGCACGGATGATCAGGGTTGTCATCCATCCGAAGCCGGCTCATCCGACCAAACGAAATCGTCCGCGTCATACAAATTGTCTCCAGGAATTCAGCAGACAGTTCCCTAAACGCCAAGATCTCTGCAATCCTGGCAGAAGGCAGGGACTCATCCCGACATCGTCAGAGTTAATGGCTTAGCTATATATGTGGTAAAGCCCGACGAGCAAGGCGTACATAGATGGAGCCACACGTCCCAGTTCATCGCTGCTCAATCTGTCTGCAGCGTACTATTCTCCATCCGCCTTTCGTCAACGTTGCTCGCCACAACGAGTGCTTCCTCATCCATCCAGGCTCCTCATCCGGTGCGTCAACATACTCGAACCATACTTCATCGTTCGTACAGCCCATCGCTGTTGGGACCTCCGGTGGCCAGTACGGCGACGCCGAGATCCAAAGGAGCAACTTGGACCAGAAACTTAGATTGAGTGGCACTTGGCTCCAAGTCGCACCGAGATCATGAGACCTCTCGACTGTCATTTCGCGAACTGAGTTGCGAGCATCCTTCGGCTCGTTGACTGTCAAGAAGCGAATCCGATACAGAAAACTCCCTTCAACGGACAGCTCAATTTCTTTATAGAACTCGTAGGAGTCTTTCACTTGGGGCCACTTTGGTTGTCCAGCATTCGGCAGGCGATAGCTGCGACGTATCTGCCACCCTCGCAGGAATGAACTCCCCCAGGCGGTCTCCTGATGGCGCAAGCTTCAGGGCCCAGAAACGCACAGACGCCAGCAACTCAGGAAGCCCTTCGACCACTTCAGCTCTTCGGCTCCCTCGTTTATCTTTCATCGGAGATCTAAGTGGACCCTATAGGCCCCTGATCGTGTCGTTGTAAGTGCCGCAGTCACATTCAACCAGCAGCACGGATCCGCTCTTCGACGTTACTCTGAGGACGCTACCGCAACGCTCGCATTGCGCATCCTCTACCACGCCTTTTGCTCGATACTCACCCATTGCTTTCTCGAGGGTCGCTATGGAGAGCTTTCTATCGCTTGTCATACGACTCAGAGTCCATTTCAGAATCTACATCTCTCAATGATTGACCTAGTTGGAAAGGCGTTCGAGGCTTTCCGTGTGTGGATGCCATTCGGGGTGACCGTGGAATTCCTGCACGCGATTCCACTGCAAGATGATACGCGAAACCCGGCCATGCCCGTGCCGCACAGACTTCGGGCGGCTGAAATTTGGCCCAGCCAGGTAGAAGTTGACCGAGCTGAGAGCGGCGTTCTGGAAGTTTTGGGTGAGTTTGGTGGCAGCCAAGACTAGTAGCAGAGAGATGAGTGCAACAGGTACGTCGTCATTACTCTTAGGCCCTACTACGACTTGCTGCTGGCCTTCTGGCTACCACCTTCACTCGGCACCGGGGAAACTACTCCCAGACGAACCGATTCCTTGAGCCTTTGCACAACCATAGTGCCCAGCTGTTCGTCTGTAGCTTCCTTAGCGATGGGGGCAAAGTCGTCGTCGTACGCTTCGATTTTTCGGCCCCTTCTCACCCAGACCGTGCACTGATACTCAGCTTTCTCGGAATCGTCCAGTAAAGTAATCCTTCCGGCTTTGTTGAGCGCCGTACCCAAGCGAGCGTTGGCGACTCCGAAGGCTCTCGAGATCGGCTCCCCGTGCGGCTCGTAATCACTCACATACTCGCTCCATGTTACCCATGGTAGAGAATTCGCCATCGCTAGACGAAGACCCTTACCTAATGCCTCTTCGTTGACTCCGGCTAGTGCGCTAGTGAACTCAATACGACGAGACGTCAGTCCAATTCCCTCTACTATCATTGCAGAGAAGACAAAAATAGAAGGTCCGTAGATAAATGCGTCGGCAATCTTTTGCCTGCTAACTTCTTCGCCGCTCACCATCTTTCATTCCTGTGGAATAGATCTTCTTGATGTCATCGGAGGCCCGTCAATTGAGAGGTCGATGCGCGGATCTAACACTCTAGATGCCGACGCCACTCCCCAAGTAGCCCTTCGCTCAGACCATTATCGATCTGACCATCATCGATGGCTCCGACAAACTTCCCATCCAGCTCGAACTCAAAGCTAATACTCTCACCCTCAGAAAGGGCCTGAACTTCAGCCACCACTTCCTCTACGTCGTGCAAAATTGCCAGATCAAGGTCGCGTGCTAGCTCGGAACTAGACACCGAATAGACCTTCAGACATCCACCTATCGTCGCGTCAGGAATGTCTTCATCATGCGGTCTGACGTCGTCTTCCGTGTCCACGAAGCTAGGAGGGGATACTGCCCAGCTCCGTTTACCAGCCAATCGCTCGACCAACTGCTTTACCGACAATCTAATTTCATCGCTGGCATCCTGAGCGACGAAGAAGATCAAACTTTGTTGTTCTTTCTTCTCCACATCTAGTTCTCTGGTTTTGTTCGAACTCCAGCTCAATCGTGTGCGGTCTGCCCACTCCACTCCAACTTAGTCACGAGTTCCGGTTCCCAGCCTTGCCGCGCCATATCCCTCGTAGTCATTCCTTCAGAAATTGCTCGACCATCACGACGCACCTTCTTCAGACCAACAATGCTCATCTCACCTTCCAAGCAAGGGGTCTTGGACGACCAAAAGCCAATGAGGCGTCAATGGGCACGGGGATGGTCGAACCGTGAGAGTCCCTCGCGCCAGACCACCGCAAGCCGGCTCATTTCGTCTAACAAGGGCACGTTCCCTTGTGGTAGCGACATTCCTGCTTCCTGCATCTCCTATCGCTCGCTCTGCGCCACTTTTTCAACTACGCTCTGCACGTTCTCGATAACGAAATTGCGAGCGAGATCCTCTGTCTCTAGATCCTCGACATGACAGTCTCTGCTCCAAAGCGCCTTCTTCCAAGAGAAATCCGCGTCCGCTAGCCCCACTTTCAGCTCCTCTGCGACCAGCGACCGCCACTCTGGATCCATTTCCAGACTCCTCTTCAAAGATGCGATAGACATGTCCGAACTATCGAATTCCAACGAGTAGAAAGTTTCAAGAACAGTCAGCACGAGTTGGTACTTCATCGCAGGGCCTTTGCTGGACAGAGGGTTATCATGTCAGATGCAGCCGTCACCTTGCTTTACCGATGGATGCCATGGAAACTCGTAAGGCTGTCCATGCGCAAGTGCCGGTTCTCTGGAATAGACGTACCGGAGTGACGACCAGTGTTCCCGGCCGCTCCACCGACCCATGGTCTAGTCCCGAGCTGGGAACCACGTTGCCCTTGCCTGAAACAACATCGCCCGGCACGGCCGGACGGTACTTCTAACAGCTGAGAATGGGCATATGAGCAAGCAATTCACCGATATCAGCAAGTTCCTCAGCTACGTGTTACGCCACGAACCCGACGCCATTGGCCTGACGCTGGATAGCGAAGGGTGGGCAGATGTCGACGCACTGATCGCTGGGGCCAAGTTGGCCAACCGGGATCTGGATTTCGACCTCATCCAAGCTGTGGTCGACGGCAATGACAAGAAGCGCTTCGCGCTCTCTGACGACAACCGACGCATCCGGGCTGTGCAGGGGCATTCCAACGATAGCGTCACGATCCAGCACGTGGCCAAGGAACCGCCAACCTTCCTGTATCACGGCACCGCCACGCGCTTCCTCGACTCAATCTTGTCCGAAGGACTGCGTCCAGGTCAGCGTCACCATGTGCACCTATCCGAAGACATCACAACCGCCATGGTCGTTGGGCAGCGCTATGGCAAGCCCGTTGTACTGAAAGTGGAAGCCCTGCTAATGCATCGGCAGGGCTTCAAGTTCTTTCAAGCGGAGAATAGCGTTTGGCTCACGCAACACGTCCCATCTGATTTCCTCTCGATAAGCTAGTCATCATCGGGCTCCTCATCCGCCTCGCGCTCCGATACGCTCCGGGCGACCTGCTCCGCATACTCCAGCCATGCGCTGAAATCCTGCAGCCTCGCACGATAGACACGAGATGCATCTTCACTCCAAGGATTGATCACGACTACTCCGGGCTCCTTCGCTTCGAGTCGAACGAAGCAAGCTACCGAATCTTCCCCTACTGCTTGAGCGAAGGGCAGTACAGACTGGCCTGCAGCCTGCGCGCAGTACTCAACGGATCGCTCGGGGTTAGGGAGAAACATCCAAGGATTCAATCCATCAATGACCCGGTCCGGAGAAGCTTCTTTCAGCATTTCCAAGTATCGCTCGGGACAGGCAAGTCCCTGGGCGACTAACGCACCAACTGCATAGTACCTAATGTCAGTCCGAGAATTCATGGTTGCCGTTCCTAACGGGTTATCTTGTGCAAAGCTCGACTCACGCGCCCGTACTTCCTAGTTCGGAATGACTCAATAGGAAGCAACAGTCACTCCGTTCCCCACGTGTCAACGTAGATCTCGCGGACGCTGCGCAAGTCCCGAGAGAAAGCACTCACATCCTTCTCGCTAGCTGGAACGTCAATACTTGTGCAATCAATGTTCAACGCTGTCGCCACTTCAGCCTGAATCTCAGCAAGCAATGGATCGCCCTCCTGAAGAGTTATGCCGTACTCATTCGCAATCTTCATTAACGCCACATGGGACGAGACACGCATCCACGCCGATTTACTGTTTAGTCTTCGCCATGCGTCATCATATGCATAGCAGAATGCATCGAGGTTGCTGAAGCCCTTGTTCGAAATACCGTACTCAAAAGATTCCTTTACGAGCTCGATGTTCTCTTCATACGGTGTCAATTCCACATTCTTCATTCGCCACTCCCAGTCACCAATCGCCGGCGTCCATGTTCAAGACGATGCTAGGATGCAGCGCTTTGAACTGGCCAGTAGCATCGGAGTGGTAACGAAGTCTCCAAGGTGCGCCACACTCCATGCAACGTTCCGGTCATAGCCGCATAAACCTCGCCCTCACTCGTCTTGCGTCGGAAACTGCGGATACCTGACTCCACGCGCTTTGAGCCAGGCGATTACCTTCTGACGATCCGGCTCACGATCTTCACTGACCTGCCGAACCTGGGCTCCGGCTGCGACGTCATCGAGATCTCCATGAAAGCCGTTTTCAAGCAAATACAATGCAATGTCATACCTGCCCCCGGAAATGGCAGAGTTTGCAACGCTATCAAAACCAACCGGTTGAAAGTTGATGTCTGCTCCGCGAGCGAGCAACAGCTGTACTGACTCAATCGGGCCTTTGAACGCAGCAATGTGCAGCAGGCTAACGTCGGCTCGCTCACCTATCGGGTGATTCGGATCTGCGCCGTTGTCTAGTATCACTCGAAGCTGACCTACGGCACCGCTTCGCACCGTTTCGCTCATCACGGAATCTGTACCAACCAAAGGCTTCCACGGGTCGGCGCCAGATTTCAACAGCGCATCCATACCTTCGGCGCTGTTTGCCTTGGCTGCCCAAAGTAGCGGTGTCGCCCCTTCAGGCGACATCATGTTTACATCAGCGCCCGATCGCGCGGCTCTTGCGACTGCTACCTTGTCACCATCAATAGCAGCCTCCACCAAGGCAACGACCTTGGGATCACGGTACATGTGCGCTGACGTCTTATCCAAGATTGTTTGCGAGTGGCAAGCCGTAGTAAAGAAAAAGGCAACTGCCAATAGAATCGGTCGAACCCGACCCATACTTGTCTCCCTAGTTGCAACTTCGATGCCAGATGTTTGAATCGAACGGCAGACAGAGCCCGCTAAGTATTCCTTGAACCATCGGCGAACTTTGACGCGATTACGTAGGCGTCCTTTAGCGCGCGGGACAGTTCTTAGGCGAATGCGATTGATGCCTGACGCCCCCCTTGGTCACCGTATCCGTACGCTGTACTGATCTGGGCCAGTCCACGCTATCTCCCTATAAGGGCCGACCACGATTCCTTGATCTCGGTAGAAGCCGACCACCTCGGACGGACTCCAATCGCGCCCAGCGGAGAACACAGCGCCGAGCATCAGCAGTTCTTTCACTAGCCGTTCCCGATCTGTTTGGTCCTTCACTTCGTACTGAAAGTATGAGCCTATTCGCTCGAACCCAATTGATCTCAGATCATGCTCTCTAGCCGGACACGTGCAAACTACTCGTGCAACTGCTCCGGAAATGTCCACTGCGACTACTTCGTTCTCAGGAAAGTTCACGGCTACTTTACTTCTACTCGTAGGCTTGTCGTGACAAGCAGGTTGCCAGTTTAAGGAGTCGGTCGAACGCCTATCTCTGGTGCTTCCCCCGGCAAGTGATTCCCCGCGCCCTGGAAGTTGTCACTGACCAGGTGGTGGGCGTAGGCGGTTTCCGGCTCGCGTGTCACCAAGAGTCGATGTATGCCTCACGGACAATTCTCAGGTCCCGCTCAAACTCTCCCATCTCGTCGCCACAGGCAGGCGCATCAATGCTTTCATACTCAACATTCAATGCCGCGACCAGCTCATCATGAATCTCGATCAGCATCTGGTCGTCCTCTCGCAAAGTAATGCCGTGCCTGTGCGCTACCGTCATCAATGCCACATAGGAAGATGCCCGCATCCAAGCAGACTTGCTGTCTAGCAGGCGCCAAGCTTGGTCATACGCATAGGAAAATGCCTGAAGCTCGGTCAATCCCATCTTGGAAAGTCCATAATCGAAGGAGTCCTCCACAAGCTGGACGTTCCTCTCATATGGAATTGGTGATTGCGTTGTAGGTTCCATGCATGTCCTCTGCAGCGTTACGCGCCGGTGCAAATGTCCACATTGACGGTCGGATGGGGTGTCTTGGACTTGCCGATATCGCCTTCGCAATTCGGGAAAACCACTTTCCGCTGAGACGTTTAATGCTTCCAGGTGTCTGCTTGCTATTGCCAATTGTTGAGAGACTGTATCCATACTCCTTTTTCGCTGGGCTCGCTTCTCAGCACGAGATGTGCAATTCCGCGCCCTCGCTAGTTTCCCTACCTCACAAACTGCGGATACTTGACTCCATTCGCTTTTGAACCAGGCGTTTAGCTTCTGGCGATCGGCTCTCGTTCTTCACTGATTTGTCTGAGCTCCACTGGGCCCAATTACGCCATCTCAGCTCCCTTTGAAATGTCCTGCCGGCATCGTCATGCCTCCAAACCCTAGAACGCGCTCAATCAAGCCTTCCTTGGAAGCGTCAAACACCACTACGAGTTCTCGCTCTGCGTCAAACTCCAAGTCGGAAGCTGAGTCACGGAGGATCTCGAGATAGACCTTCAACCCGTCAGCTGAAATCTGTGGCAAATCGACGTGGACCAGTACCACCATTCGGGTATCAATCCACTGCAGGTCTCTCAGGCAGTCATATAAGGCGTTGTAGTTCTCCCCGAAGTAGGACGGAAATCGAAGCGCGTCCGCGACGGCGATCAGCAGTTCACGCTCGTCGGAGATGCCCGGACGAATCGTTCCAACAAATGCGTCCTCGAATGGAGGCAGAAGGCTGACGTCCAAGTACTTGAAGAGTGTTGACACCGTCCTACCCCCATCCCCTGCTCCACCCATCAATCAACTTCCATCCCCAGGGAAGTCTACGACAGACCCCCGCCGCAACGCAGCCCGCTGCTTCGCCGACACGCCAAACAAGCCATCCAGCTCCTCCGGATCCAACGGCAGCGGTTGGCGGCTGGCCATGCGGGTATCCGTCAACCTGTGCCAACGCAGCCAGGCGAACAGGCACAACCACGCCACCAGCAGGATCACCACCGCCAGGAACGGCAGCAGGTCGCGCAGCACTTTGCCTTTCGCCCAGGGCGGCGTTGGATGGGCAATACCCAGCACATCCAGCACCGCAAAGCCCACCGCCAGCACCACGCCGTGCGCCATCCAGATGAGCGCGCACCAGGCGAGCAAGGTCAGGATAATGTCGCGCGCCCGCGCCCACAGCGGCATATGCGCATCTTCAATCAGCGGCGGCCAGCGCATCAGCGTAGCCCGCGGTCGGGGCTGGCCCAGCGGCCGGCGTGGGAGCGATGCAGGATCGCACGCGGCAGGCCGACGACGGCGGTGAGCATCTGCAGCCCCCAGAACACCAGTGGATACCACACCACCCAGAACAGCGTGCGCATGATGCCGGCTTCATAGCGGCGATCCAGCGCGGCGGCCACCACCGCCTGCAACAGGTAGTGCACCGCCAGCACGATGCCGAATTGACCGGGAAGAAAGCCAATGGCTTGCAAGCCCACCCAGTTGCCCACGCCGAAGGAATGCAGCACCGCTGCGGCCAGGGTGAGCAGCATGGCGTATGCCCACAGGATCGATACCAGCCAGTTGATCCAGATCGGCCACATGCGCGCGCCGCGACCACGCAGTAGCTGCGGCAACGCGCGCAGCGCCACAGCGGCGCCGCCTTCGCTCCAGCGCAGTCGCTGCCGCCACAGACCGCGCAAGGTCTCCGGAGTAAGTATCCAGGCCAGTGCTTTCGGCTCGAAAGCCATCTGCCAACCGGACATCTGCAGGCGCCAGCTCATGTCGACGTCGTCGGTGACGGTGGCTGAGGACCACCAGCCGGCATCCGCCAGCGCGCGTTTGCGGTAGGCGCAGATCGCGCCGGAAGCGGTGAACAGCATGCCGTAGATGTTCTGCGCACGCTTGATCAAGCCGACGATGCTGGAGAACTCACCCACCTGCAGTCTGCCCACCAAGGTGGTGCGGTTGCGGATGCGCGGGTTGCCGGTGATGCCGCCCAGACGCGGATCATTCTGGAAGCGACGCACGAACCAGCTCAGTGCATGCGGGTCCAAAAGCGTATCGCCGTCCACACAGACTATGATCTCGTGCCGCGCGGCCAGCGCGCCTATGTTCAAGGCCCTGGCTTTGCCACCATTGCGGACTAAGTGAACTACGCGCAGCCACGGGTAGTCCGATACCAGCGCATCCAGCCGCACTGCGGTCTGGTCGGTCGAGCCGTCGTCAATGGCGATGCATTCGAAGTTGGGGTACTGCAGCCGCTGGATCGCGGCGAAGGTCTCGTCCAGTTGCCGCTCTTCGTTATGACACGGCACCAGGATCGAAACCGGTACAGGATGCGGCAGCGCCGGCGGCGCATCGAATGGTGGCTCGCGGCGCTCGCGCAGCAGGTCGAACAGGATGCCGCCCACGGCCCAGTACCAGGCCATCAGATAGGGGTAACTGAAACACAGCACCCCCAAGGCGATCTCGACCCAGCTCCAGCGCATGGCATGTCACCCGGCACCGTGGCGGACGTGCTATCGCCAGCGGAGCGCTTACATTGTCACAACCATGCCGCTGGCGTGGACGCCAGGCCGCCTGCACTCGCCCTACTTCCAACGACTATCCGGATCAAACGCCTTCATAC
>Ga0160448_100268_pt1 | contig 20441 bp, 13 predicted proteins | sample HID1973M_E1MG_FD_108269 | JGI IMG/M metagenome (GOLD analysis project Ga0160448, IMG submission 108269) | Enriched mosquito-associated microbial communities from UW Madison campus, WI, USA - HID1973M_E1 MG | ecosystem: Host-associated > Arthropoda: Insects > Digestive system > Unclassified ...
CACCCAGCCGGCTGCTTCGCCGTCGACGTACGCGATGAAGGCCGGGGGAGGTCCGGCGTCGATCTCGTCGCGCAGCAGCTGCTCACGCTCCTCTTGCGACGTCTTCTGCCATTCGGCGTTCGTGATCATCCACCACTGGCACTGGCAACCGTGTCCGTCACCTCCGCCGCCGAGAGCGTGCTGCGCGTCGTCGAAGCGATCTGCGGTGGCCGGCTCGATGGTGATGTTGACCATGACGCGACGCTAGTGCGCGCCTCCGACACCGGCAAGCGATCGACGGGTGCCACGCCCGGGCGCCGCTCCGGTTCGCGACGCCTCCGCGGACCGGGTAGGATGGGGGAGTTGTCCACGCGCAAGCGGGGCCAACGGGATGTGGCGCAGCTTGGTAGCGCACTTGACTGGGGGTCAAGGGGTCGCAGGTTCAAATCCTGTCATCCCGACAGTTCAGAAGAATCCCCGGTGAGATCGAAAAGATCTCACCGGGGATTCCTCATTTCGGAGAGTGCTGCTGGTTGCACTGCTTCTGAATCGAAGCGACCGCGAGTACTGCGGCCCTTGGATGCCTCGCTTCCGCGATTCTGAGACGTCCGAAGCGGCGTCACACAGGTGGCTCCTGATCAACGCTCGGTGTTGCGATCAATCGCATGAAGACCTCGAGCAGCGGCAGGACGTCGTGATCGGGATCCATCAGTGCCTGGATGCGGAGGCCGTCGATCATCGCCGCCAGCATCGTGACCTTGTCGTCGGCGCTGAGTTCCTCGCCGTCCTCGTCCGTGCCGAAGCGTCGGCTCGACAGGTGTGACCGCATCCGCTCGCGCCGCGCAACGAAGAACTCGTGGGCGGGATGCTCGGGATTGGTGGCAGCGACGGTGACCGCGAGCCAGTTGCGCCCCTGCTCGGGGTGGGAGAACTCGTTCCTGAGCACGGCGGACAGCACCTGCTCGGCAGGGACGCGCGATTCCATGATGTGTCGCGCGAACTCTTCGTCGTCGGCGTCGCGCTGGGCGAGTGCCGCGACCAGGAGTTCGCCCTTATCGGTGAAGTGACGCAGCAGTGCGGCATGCGTGACGTCGGCGCGAGCGGCGATGTCACGGAGCGAGGCCCGCTCATAGCCGTGCTCGGCGATGCTCGCGAGGGCTGCGCGCACGATCTGCGCTCGCCGCGCCGGGGTTGTCGCGTATGGGCCTCGCCTGCGCGGCCGTGGGCTCGCGGGCGCCGTCGCCGAGGCATCCATGCCGTTCATCTCCATTCTCCAGAGTCTTCCATCCCACCGGCCGGCTTGCTAATCGTAACCATGGTGGTTACTCTTCAGGAAAGATAACCATGTCGGTTACATTTGGCGAGCCCCGGCTTGCTCGCGATCACGCGCGGCAGCGGGATCGGATCACACGATGAAGGAGTCACGGTGACCAACAACCTCACGGAGCGGGACGAGGCGACTGCTCCCGGCGGACCCGGATCCGAGCCCCGACAATCGATGAGCCGGAGCTACATCCTCTGGCTGATGCTCGCCAGCTTCGGCGCCTCCATGGCGATGATGGTCCCGCTGTCGTACGGCATCGCGGTGCGCATCACCGAGCTCGCTCCGGGCCACGAAGAGGTGCTGGGCTACATCACGGGCTCGGCGCAGCTCGTCTACCTCGTCGTCAGCCCGCTCATCGGGATCTGGAGCGACCGCACCCGCTCGCGGTTCGGGCGGCGCACCCCGTTCCTCTACCTCGGCACGGCGATCGGCCTTGTGGGCCTCGTGGTGATCGGCCTCGCGCCGAGCCTCCTAGTCGTTGGCGCCGGCTGGGTCCTCGGAATGACCGGCTGGTCGATCGCTGGCGCCGCGCTCCAGACGCTGCAGGCGGACAAGCTTCCCGATGCCCAGCGCGGAAAGGTTTCCGCGCTCACCGGGCTGATGACCCAGATAGCTCCCGTGCTCGGCATCGGTGTCGCCTACGCGGTGTCTTCCAGCACCCTGCTGATCTTCGTCGTCCCTGGTGTCATCGGCGCGCTGCTGATCGCCCTGTTCCCTCTGATCAAGCCCGAAGGCAGTTCGAAGGACCTTCCTGACGCGGACCACGTCACCGTGAAGTCCGTCGTGACCAGTTACGGCTTCAATGTGCGCAAGTACCCCGACTTCGCCTGGAACTGGCTCGGCCGCTTCGTGTTCTTCATCGGCCTGTACTTCAACACGACGTTCGGCACCTTCTTCTACGCGCAGCGCCTCGACCTGCCCGTGCGCGAGGTGGCGGGAATCGTCGCCACCGTCGGCATGATCGGCGTGGTCGCAGCTGCCACGGGCGCCCTCGTGGGCGGCTTCCTCTCCGACAAGCTCCAGCGCCGTCGCCTGTTCGTCATGATCGCCGCACTGCTGTTCGTGGTCGGTGCCCTCGCCGAGGCGACCGCGTGGTCGCTGCCGCAGATCATCATCGGTGCCGTCCTGATGCAGTTGGCCATCGCGGTGTTCGCGACCGTCGACCAGGCGATCGTCTACGCGATCATCCCCGAGCGAGATCAGGCGGGCCGCTACATGGCGGTGATCCAGTTCGCGCAGAAGATCCCCAGCGCCGTGGCCCCGCTCGTCGCGGGCGTCGTGATCACGATCGGCGCCGTCGGCGATGTGAAGAACTACACGCTTCTCTACCTGACCGGTGCCGTCTTCGCCCTGATCGGCGGACTCATCATCCTGCTCAAGGTCAAGTCTGTCCGCTGATCCACCCCGTCCGGAGAAAGCATGCTCATGTCGCGCAACGCCCCCTCTGCCCTGTCGGTCGATAGTGGCGGCGATGAGTTCGTCGTCACGGGCGATCGCCCCCGTCTGTCGTTCGTGAGCGCCGGCTCCGACAGTCATGTCATCGAGGCATCGATCGACGGTGGCGCCCCGGTCACCGCCGAGATCACCGGTCACCGTTTTGTGGCGTGGCCTTTCGAGCCGCTGCGCAGCGGCGCCCGCGTGACGTGGCGAGTGAGGCGAGCTGTCGCGGATGGTGCATGGTCGAAGCGCGCCGTGTTCGAGGCGGGTCTTCTCGACGCCGATTGGACGGCCGAGTGGATCTCGCCGGTCGAAGCGGCTGATCCCGGATACGGCGAGCGTCCCGCGCACGTGCTCGCGGGGACGTTCGCCCTCCCTGCGGGGATCGTGTCGGCGCGTCTGTACGCGACAGCGCTCGGCGTCTACACGGCGACGGTGAACGGATCGCGCGTGGGCGGCGATGAGCTCGCGCCCGGGTCGACGTCGTACGACCGGACGCTCTACGCCCAGGCGCACGACGTCACCGCACTCCTCGAAGCCGGCACGAATCGACTCGAGATCGAACTGTCGGACGGCTGGTACCGCGGCCAGGTGGGCGCCTTTCGACTGCCCGCGGGCTGGGGCACCACGCTCGGTGTGCGGGCGGAGCTGCATGTGCGGCTCGCCGACGGTGTGACGCAGGTGATCGTCACCGACGGCAGCTGGACGAGCGCGCCGTCGAGGACGACCCGTGCCGACCTCATGGCAGGTCAGACTGCCGACTTCACGGCGGCGCCCGGCGCTCCGACCGCGGCGCGAGTCGGTGCCGTCGTCAACGCGCCGGCGATAGCATGGTCGCCGGCTCCGCCCGTGCGCGTTCTCGAATCACGCGCCCCCGTCGCTGTCGCCCAGGTCGCCGAGGGCGTCACCGTGGTGGACTTCGGCCAGAACGCGTCCGGCTGGGTGCGGCTCACCGATCTCGGCGCTCCGGGCACGCGCACGGTGATCGAGTACGGCGAGTACGTGGATGCCTCGGGCGACCTGTCGACGACCCACCTCGACTCCGAGCGACCGGAGGGCCGCAAGGCGTTCGCTCAGCGCGATGAGGTCGTGGCGGGCGCTCCAGGTGGTGTGTTCGAGCCGCGCCACACGGTCCACGGCTTCCAGTACGCCCGCATCACGCGTGCGGGCGCACCGCTGGACGCGGCATCCGTGACGATGCAGATCGTGCACAGCGACCTGAAGCGAGCGGGCTCTTTCGAGAGCAGCGACGGGCACCTCAACCGTCTGCACGAGATCGCCGAGTGGAGCTTCCGCAGCAACGCCGTCGACGTGCCCACCGATTGCCCGACGCGCGAGCGTCTCGCGTGGACGGGCGACTACCAGGTGTTCGCGCCGACGGCGACGCGCCTGTACGACGTGCTCGGATTCACCCGCAAGTGGCTGCAGTCAGTGCGCGACGACCAGCTCGACGACGGACGCATCGCGAACTTCTCGCCCGACGGACGCCGGATCAAGCACCACCTCGACGACCAGTTCGCCATGATGACGGGGTCTTCGGGCTGGGGCGATGCGATCGTCGCCGTGCCGTGGGAGATGTATCTCTCGTACGGCGACCGCGGCGTGCTCGAGGAGAATTACGACGCCATGGTGCGCTGGGTGGAGTGGGCGCTCGAGAAGGCGCGCACCACGCGACACCATTCCCGCGTGCAGGCCTCTCCCGAACCCGAGCCGTTCGAGCAGTATCTGTGGGACGGCACGTTCCACTGGGGTGAATGGACTGAGCCTCGGGAGCGGGATGCCGAGGGCAACCGCATCGATCCCATCAAGCACAACCCGATGGCCTGGTTCATGGCGGACAAGGGCGAGGTCGGCACGGCCTACCTGCACCGCTCGACCGCGATGCTCGCCCGGATCGCCGAGATCATCGGACTCGAGACGGATGCTGCGCGCTACGCCGAGACCGCCGAACGGGTCGCCGACGCCTGGCGCCAGGCGTACCTGAACAGCGACGGGACCACGGTGACCGACACTCAGGCCGCATACGTGCGTGCGCTCGCGTTCGGGCTCGTGCCCGCCGACCTTCGCACCGCCGCGCTGGACCGGCTCGTCGAGCTGATACAGGCGAGCGACACCCACCTGGCCACCGGCTTCCTCGCGACGGGCGACCTGCTCCCTGTGCTCGCAGACGCCGGCCGCGCCGACGTCGCATACGCACTGCTCGCCCAGCGCACCGCGCCTTCGTGGATGTACATGGTCGACCGCGGTGCGACGACGATCTGGGAGGACTGGGAGGGGATCGACGAGAACGGCGATGCCCACGAGTCGCTCAACCACTACAGCAAGGGCGCGGTGATCCGGTTCCTTCACACCCACACGCTCGGGCTCCGGCAGGATGCCGACTCGATCGCGTGGGAGAAGATCACGATCGCTCCGCTGCCAGCGCCCGGCATGACCTGGGCGCGGGGAACGCATGACGGGCCGCAGGGCGAGATCGCCGTCGAGTGGCGCATCGAGGACGACAGCATCCGCATCGCCGCTGACATCCCCGCCGGCACAACCGCGCGCATCGTCTTCCCCGACGGCACCGCCTACGCCGCGGGCCCGGGCCGTTTCGACCAGATCACCGCACTCCCGGCATCCACCCTCGCCGTCGCCACCCGGTGACGCGCATCCGACGCATCGACGCGAAAGAGAGAACGACATGACCAGCTTCCCCGACGGCTTCCTCTGGGGTGCGGCGACCGCCGGCCACCAGATCGAGGGCAACAATGTGAACAGCGACTGGTGGGCGCGCGAGCAGATGATGCCGGGCATGGAGCTGTCGGGCGACGCCGTCGACAGCTACCACCGCTACCGCGAAGACATCCAGTTGCTCGCCGATGCCGGTCTCACCTCGTACCGGTTCAGCCTCGAGTGGTCGCGCATCGAGCCGGTGCGCGGGCACTTCTCGAAGGCCGAGCTCGCCCACTACCGCCGCATGATCGACTTCTGCCTCGAGCGGGGTGTGACCCCGGTCGTCACGCTGCAGCACTTCACCACCCCGCAGTGGTTCGCAGCCCTCGGTGGGTGGGACGGCCCCGAGGCGCAGGAGCTTTTCTGCGCGTTCGTCGAGCAGGCCTGCACCATCCTCGACGGGGTCGAGTGGGTTGTCACGATGAACGAGCCCAACATGCAGGCCGCGATCATGACCGCGATGCGACACCTCGCGGCCTCGGGCGGCGAGTGGACGAGCCCGACCGTCGAGGCTGAGGGCGACGATGAGAAGAAGCAGACTCACAGCGAGTTCCTCACCTACGCCGACCCCGAGATCGGCCGTCTGTTCACGCGCATCCACCACGCCGCCCGTGAGATCGTCCGCGACCGCACGGGTGCGAAGGTCGGCTGGACGATCGCCGCCGGCGCCCTCACCGCAGCACCGGGAGGGGAGGAGAAGCTTCTCCAGATCCGCCACGGCAAGGAGGACGTGTACTGGGAGGGCAGCCGCGGCGACGACTTCGTCGGCGTGCAGGCCTACAGCTCGCAGCAGGTCGACGCCAACGGGCTGGTCCCTCACCCGCCGCACCCTGACAACACCCTCGTCGGCACGGCCTTCCGTCCCGACTCGCTTGCGATGGCCGTGCGTCACGCGTGGGAGGTCAGTGAGCACACGCCGGTTCTCATCACCGAGAACGGCATCGCCACGGCTGACGACACCCAGCGCATCCGCTACACCGACGAGGCGCTCCAGGGCCTGCTCGGCACGATCGCCGACGGCATCGATGTGCGCGGGTACCTGCACTGGTCACTGCTCGACAACTTCGAGTGGGGCCACTGGGAGCCGACCTTCGGTCTCATCGCCGTCGACCGTGACACGTTCGCGCGCACGGCGAAGCCCAGTCTCGGCTGGCTCGGCGCGGTGGCGCAGCGCAACGCGCTGTCGCGGGAGGGCTGACCGATGAAGATCTCGGGCAGGACGTTCGTCGTCACCGGCGCAGGTAACGGCATCGGCCGCGAGGTGACACTTCAGCTCCTCGCCGCCGGCGGTTCGGTGGCCGGCGTCGACCTCGATGAAGCCGGACTTCAGAAGACCGCGGAGCTCGCCGGGGCCGGCTCCACGTTCACGGCGCATGTCGTGAACATCACCGACCGGGACGCCGTGGAGGCGCTGCCGGCGCAGGTCGAGGCTGCCCAGGGCCCCGCCGACGCCGTCATCAACGTCGCCGGGGTGATCCAGAAGTTCACGAAGGTCGCCGATCTGCCCTACACGGAGATCGAGAAGGTCATGAACGTGAACTTCTGGGGCACTGTGAACATGGTCAAGGCGTTCCTGCCGGTTCTGACCTCGCGTCCTGAAGCCGCTCTCGTGAATGTCGCCAGCATGGGCGCCTACGCACCGGTCCCCGGCCAGGCCGTCTACGGCGCATCCAAGGCGGCCGTGAAGGTGCTCACCGAGGCGCTCTACGCCGAGCTTCTCGACACGTCCGTCGCGGTGACGGTGATCTTCCCGGGCGCGATCGGCACGGATATCGCCGCGAACTCGGGCGTTGCCCTGTCGGACGGGTCGCAGGACGCGCCCGCTTACAAGACGACCCCGCCTTCTGCTGCGGCCGCGGTCATCGTCGACGCCGTGATCAAGGGCAGGTACCGCGCGACCATCGGGGGCGACGCGGCGGCGATGGACAAGCTCTCGCGCCTCAGCCCCAAGCGAGCCACCACGCTCATCGCCAAGCAGATGGGTGCTCTGCTCAATTGACGACATCGGGCGCCCGACGAAGGGCTTGCCGGGCGCCCGACCTCGACCGCTCAGACCGAACCGCTGACCACAGCACGCAAAGGAGCACACATGTCTTTCCCGTTCGCCGACGTCTCGGACCGTCCGCTCTCCGATCTTCTCTCGCTGGGCGGGCGCCGCGCCGTCGTGACCGGTGCTGCCCAAGGCCTGGGCAAGGCCATCGCCTCGCGCCTGGCTGAGGCCGGCGCTGACCTTCTGCTGATCGACCTCAATGCCGATGCCGCCGATGCCGCGGCCGCGGAACTGTCGGAGCGCTACGGGGTTCGGGTGGTGAGCACGCGCGCCGACGTCGCCGATGCCGCGTCGGTCGCCGCCGCGGCCGACCTCGCCGTCGCCGAACTCGGTGGCATCGACGTCTGGGTCAACAACGCGGGAATCTTCCCGAACGCGCCCGCGACGATGATGCCCGACGAGATGTGGGACGCGACCTTCGCCGTCAACGCCCGCGGTGTCTTCCTCGGCGCCCGCGAGGCTGCCCGACGGATGTCGGCGGGTGGTTCGGGCGGGGTCGTCGTCAACATCATCTCGACCGCCGGCGTGCAGGTCGCGTTCCCCGGCATGGCCGCCTACGTCGGCTCGAAGCACGCCGCGCTCGGCATGACGAAGTCCCTCGCGGTCGACCTCGCTCCGCTCGGCATCCGCGTGCTCGGCGTCGCCCCGAGCTTCGTCCCCACCGAAGGCAACCTCGCCGCCGCCAAGGCGGGTGCCGAGGCGGCCGCGGCGGCGGGCATCGAGATGCCGCCGCTCGAGGTCATGAGTAAGAGCATGATCGGCCGCGTGGGGACTCCCGACGACATTGCCCGCGTCGTCCTCTTCGCCGCGAGCGACCTCTCGATGATCATGACCGGAAGCACCCTGCTGGCCGACGCCGGCGAGACGCTCTGAACGGCTTCATGACGCGGCCGACGCCGCTGTTCGTGCGCGCGCTCGAGACGCACAGGAACCGGATCGACGGATCTGCGTCGCGCATTGCGGAGATGAGCGCGGAGATGCTTCGCCGGCTCCTGCCGTCATCACCGACAACTCCGACCTCGAGCACCAGCACCAGCACCAGCGCCAGCACCAGCACCAGCACCAGCACCAGCACCAGCACCAGCACCAGCACCGAAGGATCGCCATGACCGGCCGCATCGTCTGCAACCCGCTCGACCTCGACTACCGCTACCAGGATGTGCGTGGGTTGTTCGGCGGCCGCTCCGTGCACCGCGAAGCGGCCGACCCGACCGTCGTCGTCTACCGCGGGCGCTATTACATGTTCGCGTCGATGACCCGTGGCTTCTGGCACTCCGATGACCTCGTCACCTGGAGGCACCAGCCGTCGGAGCGGATCCCGGCCGTCGACTACGCGCCGGACGTGCGCGAGGTCGATGGTGCGCTGCTGTTCACGGCGTCCCGCCGTTCGAAGGGACGCTTCTTCCGCAGTGTCGACCCGCTCGGCGACGACTTCGAAGAGGTCGCCCCCAGCGACATCGCATTCTGGGATCCTGACACCTTCCAGGACGACGACGGCAGGCTCTACCTCTACTGGGGATGCTCCCACAACCAGCCGATCCAGGGGGTCGAGCTGGATCGCGAGACCCTGCAGAGCATCGGCGAGCCGATCGCCTTGATCTCGGCCGACACGGCCACCCGCGGGTGGGAGCGGACGGGCGACGACTACGTGCCCGTCGCACGCACAGGACTGATGGGCAAGGCGATGGATGCCTACCTCGGTGACGCGCCCTTCATCGAAGGCGCCTACGTCAACCGCGTCGGCGACCGGTACTACCTGCAGTACGCGGGGCCAGGCACACAGTTCAACACGTACGCGGACGGATGCTACGTCGGCACCGGTCCACTCGGTCCGTTCGAGTACGACCAGAACAGCCCGTTCTCCTCTAAGCCGGGCGGCTTCATCACCGGTGCCGGGCACGGCAGCACGTTCCAGGACCGGCACGGCAACTGGTGGCACGTGGCGACGATGCGCATCTCGGTGAACGCGGACTTCGAGCGTCGGATCGGGCTGTTCCCGGCCGGCTTCGACGAGGACGGAGTGCTGTTCTGCAACCAGAACTTCGCCGACTATCCGATGCAGGTACCCGACCGCGCGTTCGACCCGTGGACGGAGGCATCCCCCGGGTGGATGCTGCTGTCGTACCGGGCCACGGCCGTCGCCTCCTCGTCGCTGCCGGGCCACGAGCCGGCGCTCGCGACGGATGAGTCCGTGCGCACATGGTGGGTCGCCGGGGCGGATCAGCCAGGGGAGTGGCTGTCCGTTGATCTGGGAGCGGAGGCCACCGTGCATGCGCTGCAGGTCAACCTCGCAGATCATGACCTTGCACCACGGGCGCCCAAGCGCCGTGACCTCAACCGCGCGACCATCGGAAAGCGTGCTGTGTATCCGGACTCGCAGCCCACCGAGGTGCGGGTCGAGGTGTCGACGGACGGAGCGGAGTGGGTGACGGTGCACGACACCGTCGGCACGCGCGCCGACGCACCTCACGCATTCGTCGAACTCGAGCAGCCGCGCCGCGCGCGCTACGTGCGGGTCACGTCCGGAGCCATGCCCTTCGATGGTGGCTTCGCGGTGAGCGGACTTCGTGTCTTCGGCCTCGCTGACGGTGCGAAGCCACCGGCAGCCAGCCCGACCGGCGGACGCATCGACGACCTCAGCGCAACGCTCGCGTGGGACCCGGTCCCAGGCGCCGTGGGCTACAACGTCCGCTACGGCACGTCGCCCGACAAGCTCTATCACAGCTGGCTCGTCTACGACCGGTCGGAGCTCGTCGTCGGGTCGCTCAATGCAGGCGTGCCGTACTGGTTCGCGGTCGACAGCTTCAACGGCGCCGGTGTGACAGAAGGCACGGCGACCCGGATCTAAGGCCGCGCCAGGAGCCGAACGGAAAGGGGCAACGATGCTCACATGGGGAATCATCGGCACCGGCGACATCTCGGGGCGCCTGTTCGCCGACCTCACCGCGCTGCCGGACGCGACCGTCACCGCGGTGTGGGGGAGATCGAGCGAGCGTGCCGACGACTTCGCCCGCGGCCACGGCATCCCGTTCGCGACGGCCTCGCTCGACGAACTCCTCGCCCGCGCGGACGTCGACGTGGTCTACATCGCCACGCCGGCGCACACGCACGCCGACATCGCGGTCGAGGCGCTCCGGGCCGGCAAGCACGTACTCATCGAGAAGCCGATCGCTACGAGCGCCGCCGACGCCGAGCGCGTGTACGCCGCAGCGGCGACGGCCGGCCGCTTCGCGATGGAGGCGATGTGGATGCGGTTCAATCCGCTCCACGTCGGGGTGATCGACCGCGTCCGCGACGGACTGCTCGGTGCGGCGGGCAGCGTCCGGGCGAGCTTCGGCACGCCGTTCCAGGCGCGGGGGCGCGTCCTCACCCCGGGACAGGGCGGCAGCATCCTGCGAGACCGAGGCATCTACCCTGTCACCCTCGCGCACTGGTTCCTCGGCGAGCCGACCTCGCTTGCGGCATCCGGTGTCTTCGAGGACGGCACCGATATCGATGGCCACGCCACGCTCGAATACCGCCTGGCCTTCGCGCAGCTCGCGTGGTCGGGCATCCGCTTCCTCGATCTCACCGCGACGATCACCGGAGAGCGGGGGTGGATCACCATCGACCCGATGTTCTGGGCCGGATCGCGCGCACGCGTGCACGCAGGATCGGTGGAGCGGATCTTCGGCGCCCCCGAGGTGATCGAGTATCCCCGGCAGGGGAACGGCTACGGCCCGATGCTCGCCGCGGTCACCGACGCCATAGGGCGCGGGCGTCTCGAGCATCCCTGGCACTCGCATGCGGACTCGCTCGCGATCACCCGCACGCTCGACGCGGTGCTGGCGGGGATGTCGGCTGCCCGCGGAGCTGCGACGTAGCCGAACACACGCGCCGCATTGCTGCTGTTCGTGACGATTCAGTTCTATTCCGCGTGTGATCGGTCGTCTTAGCATTGCGGTCGTCTCAGACGCGCGACGTGGATCGACTCCCGTCTTCGGTCGTGAGAGCATCCCCAAAGGAGTGTGAAACGCGATGGCGCGTAACCCGAAACCGACAGCCAGTGAAGCCGACGGCGTGACGTACCGTCGTGCCCGCACCTGGGAGATCGCCTTCTCCCAGTTGAACAACGGCTCGGCGATGATCTTCTATGTCCTCGTCGGCCTGATGAGCTATCTGCAGAACGCAGGCTACGGCATCGCCGTGGCCCTCGCCGGCATCATCCTGACCGTCACCCGCGTCTTCGACGGCGTGATCGATCCGCTCGTCGGCCTCGTCATCGAGAAGGTGCGCTTCCGGTTCGGCAAGCTGCGATTCTTCATGCTCACCGGCTGGGCGATCCGATCGCTCGCGATCCTCATGCTGTTCGTCTGGGGATCGAACGCCGGCCTCGGCGCTGTGTTCTTCATCGCTCTGTATCTCGTGTACATCATCGGGTCCTCGATGAACGACATCGCCGGTCAGATGTCGGGTCCTGTGCTCACAAACGATCCTCGCCAGCGGCCGACGGTCCAGGTGTGGGCGACGGTGTACGCCTACCTGATCCCCTCGATCTTCACGATCGTGTCGACCGTCGTCTTCCTGCCGCGCCATGGCAACGAGTTCACGGTCGGGATGCTCAGCGAGACCGCCATCACCTACGTGGCCTGCTCCCTCGTCTTCCAGATCCTCGCCTGCATCGGCGTCGCGCGCGTCGACAAGCCGGAGAGTTTCGTCCACCTCGCGGTGACGAAGGAGGATGCCGAGGTCTCGGTCCGCGACATGTGGAATGTGCTCGCCCACAACGGCTCGTTCATGCGATACCTCATCAGCGGTGCGTCCGACAAGCTCGCTCAGGTGGTGAAGTCGCAGGCCGTGATCGGAACCCTGATGTGGGGCATCCTGCTCGGCAACATGCAGCTGGGCACCACTCTCAGCCTGATCGCCATCCTTCCCGGCATCGTGTTCGCGATCTTCGGTGCACGGTACACGGGCAAGCACGGGTCGAAGGCTGCGACTGTGACATGGACATGGATCTGCATCATCCTCGCCGTCGTGCTCGCCGCGTTCTGCCTGGCCGTGGACCTGCGCTCGGTGCTCGGCAGCCTGCCCCTCACCATCGTGTTCTTCCTCGTGTATCTCCTCCTCAATGGCGCGTCGATGGTTGTCACGGTGGCCTCGGGTGCGATGCGCGCCGACGTCATCGACTACGAGCTCGACCGCTCCGGCAAGTTCCTTCCTGCGACTGTCACCGCCACCTACAACTTCGTGGACCAGATCATCTCGTCGCTCGGCTCGACCCTTGCGCTGGGGGCCGTCGCGCTGATCGGCTTCTCGACGGTCATGCCGCAGCCGACCGACAGCCCGAACACGGCGATCCTCCTCATGACGATGCTGCTCTTCTTCGGCCTGCCGATCCTGGGCTGGGTCTGCACGCTGATCGCCATGCACGGCTACAAGCTGAACCGCGGCGAGATGATCGCCGTTCAGAAGCGGATCGCCAGCCGCAAAGCTGAGCTGACGACGGACGTTCCGGCGGAGTCGCTGGCCTGATATGCCGTAGCTCCGAGATGACGGCCCTGGGTGCCGGCGTGGCAGCGCCGGCACCCAGGGCCTTCGTCATGTCCCATGCACGTCGCGATACGCCGTCGGCGTCATGCCGTACTCGGCACGGAACACCTTGACGAAGTAGTTGGCGTCGTCGTACCCGACGAACATCGCGATGTCGCGCACACCCTGCGTTGTCGTGGCGAGCAGCCGCGCGGCGCGCTCGGCCCGCCGCTGGGCGACGTAGCCGGCGACGGTCGTCCCCGTGGCTTCTTTGAACCGCCGTGCCAGCGTCGAGGCCGAAACCCCGAGGCGCTCAGCGAGTTCGGTGGTCGACACATGATGGCTGAGATGCAGTTCGATCTCGTCGGTCACGCGCCGCACAAGGGCCGGGTAGCCGCGCAGTCGATGGCGTCTCACAGCTTCGCAGAAGTCGGTGACCATCTGGGAGGTGGAGCCCAGCGCGCGTCGCGTGTCGGAGCTGTGGCCGACCCGATGCAGCCGCTGGGCGTACTCCTGGGAGATCGCGTCGATCGTCACCGGCGGCAGGCCGCCGCGCTGGGCGGCGACCCGGGCCATGATGCGGAGGATCGTCGCTCCGAGGAACGGGGTGTTCAGGTAGCCGCTGATGCGCGGCATCCCCGATAGGCCTTGAAGTGCGGCGAGCGCCCGATCGGTTGCGCCGTCGGCGACGGCATCCATGAAGTCCTGCTCGTGGCGATAGCGCTCCTCGATCACGGCGAACGACGCGGACTGCGGGGCGTCGCCCAGGCCCGGCGAGATGGATCCGCCCTCCGCCTTCACGTGCTGGAGGGTGCCCGCGGTGTCCTCGCCACCGCCCGCACGCAGTATCGCGGAGGCGCTGCGATGCACGTACTCGGCGTCGACGATCGCGTAGCGGGTGCGATAGAGCTTGTACAGCGACAGGTAGGCGGTCGGGATCCCGAGCCGACTCATCGCCTCTTCGGCGGTCCCGGGATACATCGGCGCGTGCGTGTACGGGCCGATGAGGAGGAGCCGATCGTCCCAGCGCGCGAGTGCCACCGCCATCCCGAGCGGCTCCTCGATCTCGTGGATGACCTGCGCGGGCATCGAGTGCACGAATTCGCGGAGTGCGGCGACGGTGAACGCCGGCTGGATCTGCGGGTTGAGGCAGTGCGCGGCCTGGAACGCCGTCAGCGCGTCGGCGATGTCGGAGGTGACGGTCACCGGGCAGCTCAGCACGTCGGCGAGGACGCCGACGATCGTGCCGAGGTCGTCGGGGGCCCCCGTCGTTCTCGCCGTCGTCATCATGTTCCTTGGTTCGCGTTCCCACTCGTGCGCAACGAGTGCTGTTCCTGCGTTTCCAGTTCTATTGTGGACCCTCCAGGCGGTCATAACGTGAAACGAGCCCGGCGCCTGCCGGTGCGCTGTGCGCCGAAGGAGACCACAATGACGCAGCCTCCCACCCGTTCCCTCCGCCGGGTCACGTCCCTCCTCGAGGACTGGGCGTACGCCCCTGAGGCGCTGCCGGATGCGAGCTGGGACGAAGTCGCCGCGGCCGGGTCGACGGTCAGCCTGCCGCACACGTGGAACGCCGCGGACGGGTACGCGGGCGGCGGGTACCGACGCGGCCGCTCGACATATGCGCGGCGGGTGACCGCTGACGTCGGCGCCATCGAGACATGGGTCGAGTTCGCCGGAGTGAACTCGACAGCCGAGGTGCACGTCGACGGCCGGCTCCTGGCACGCCACCACGGCGGGTACTCCACGTTCCGCGTGAACGTGACCGAGTATCTCGTCGAGGGGGCCGCGACCATCGTGGTCGTCGTCGACAACACGGCGAACGAGACCGTCTACCCGCAGCAGGCCGACTTCACCTTCTACGGCGGCATCTACCGCGAGGTCCGGCAGATCAGCGTCGGCGCGACGCACTTCGCCCTCGATGGAGACGGCGGACCGGGACTGACGGTCACGCCGCGTCTCGCCGATGGGGGCGCCGTCGTCTCGGTGAACGCCGGCGTGTCCGGGGTCGCTGGCGCCGAGGCATCCGTTCGCTTCGTCATCGACGGCGAGGTTGCCGTCCTGGTGCCCGTCATCGGTGGTGAGGCCCAGGCTGATCTGACGATCGAGCAGGTTCGCCGGTGGCACGGCTTGCGCGACCCGCACCTCTATACGGCCCGCGCCGAGCTCCTCGACGGAGATGTCCTCGTGGACGTGGTCGAGCTGCGATTCGGATGCCGGGAGTTCGAGGTCGACCCGCAGCGCGGGTTCCTCCTCAATGGGGAGGAGTATCCGCTCCGCGGGGTTTCGCGGCACCAGGATTTCGAGGGCGCGGGAAATGCGATCACCGAAGCGATGAAGCAGACCGACCTCGCCCTGATCCGCGAGATCGGGGCGACGACCGTCCGGCTCGCGCACTACCAGCACGACCAGCGCTTCTACGACATGTGCGACGAGGCAGGGCTCGTGGTGTGGGCAGAGATCCCGCAGATCACCGTGTTCCTGCCCGGTGCCGTCGACAACGCCCGCGACCAGCTCACCGAGCTGATCGTGCAGAACCGCCACCACGCGAGCATCGTCTGCTGGGGCCTGTCGAACGAGATCACCCTCGCCGGGGCCGGCGACGACGTGGTTGCCGCGCACCGCGATCTCAACGACCTCGCCCATCGCCTCGATCCCACGCGTCCGACGGCCATGGCGAACCTGTTCCTGCTCGAGACCGACCACCCGCTCGTCACCCTGCCGGACGTCATGTCGTACAACCTCTACTTCGGCTGGTACGTCGGAGAGCGCGCGGACAACGACACGTGGCTCGACGACTTCCACACCGCGTACCCCGGCATCGCGATCGGTCTCTCGGAGTACGGAGCCGATGCCAACCCGCAGTACCAGTCCGCCCAGCCCGCGAAGGGCGACTACTCGGAGACCTATCAGGCGCTCTACCACGAGCACATGGTCGAGATGATCGAAGAGCGGCCGTGGCTGTGGGCCGCGCACGTGTGGAACCTCGCCGACTTCGGCTCGGCCGGCCGTGACGAGGGCGGTGTCGCCGGGCGCAACCAGAAGGGTCTGGTCTCGTTCGACCGCACGCTCAGGAAGGATGCGTTCTACGTGTACAAGGCGGCGTGGGCGACCGAGCCGTTCGTCCACGTGGCCGGGCGGCGCCGCGCAGAACGTGCGGAGGAGGTGACGGAGGTCGTCGTGTACTCCAACCAGCCTGAGGTGACGCTGCTCGTGGACGGCGCCGAGGTGGGCACCGTCGCGGGTGCGCGGGCATTCCGGTTCGAGGTGCCGCTCACCGGCGAGCACGAGGTCACCGCCCGCGCCGGCGACGCAACCGACACGATCAGCCTGCGCAAGGTCGACGAGGTGCCAGGGGCATCCGTGATGCCCACCACCGCCATAGCCAACTGGTTCGACGAGGCGCCGCTGCCGACACCGGAGGGCTTCTTCTCGATCCAGGACTCGCTGGGCGACATCAAGCGGTCGGACGAGGGAGCGCGCGTGATCGCGTCGGTGCTCGAGGCGGTCTCGACCAGCCGGGGCGAAGTCGGCCGCGGCGTCGAGATCCCGCCCGCGATGCAGGCGATCGTGGATCGCATGAGCGTCGAGAAGCTCATCTCGCAGGCCGGGGGAGTGCCGATCGAGCAGATCGCCGCTCTCAACGCCCAGCTGAACCTGATCTCGAAATGACCCCTCCGTCAGTGGGCCGTCGACTCTTCCCCTCGGATGAGAGGGTCCGCGACCTCGCGGACGAACTGCATGCCGAAGTCGCGGACGCCCCCATCATCTCGCCGCACGGACATGTCGATCCGCGGTTGCTCGCCGACGATATCCCGTTCAGGGACCCCGCCGAGCTGTTCCTCACGCGCGATCACTACGTCACACGCCTCCTCCACGCGAGCGGGGTGTCCCTCGGCGACCTCGGTCTCGACCGCGATCGCACCGTCGATCCGCGCGAGGCCTGGCGCATCCTCGCGTCCCATTGGCACTGCTTCGCCGGTACGGCCAGCGGGTATTGGCTGACCGACGAGCTCACGACGCTCTTCGGCGTCGACGAGGAGCTCTCCGCGGAGACCTCCGATCGCATCTACGATCGCGTGGCCGCAGCGTTGGCCGAGCCCGGGTTCCGACCCCGCGCCCTCTTCGATCGGTTCCGTATCGACGTGCTCGCCACGACGGACGACCCGCTCGACGATCTCGCGCGGCACGCACGGCTCGCCGCGGACCCGGCGTTTCGTGGTCGAGTGCTCCCGACCTTCCGTCCGGATCCGTATCTGGATCCGGAGGCGTCCGGGTTCGCCGACCGTGTCGGACGGCTGCTCGCGGCGACCGGCAGGCGGGCGACGTTCGCGGGGTACCTCGAGGCGCTGCAGGCGCGTCGGGACCACTTCATCGACCACGGGGCGGTCTCGGCGGATCACGGGGTGGTCGAGCCGTTCACGACGGATCTGGATCCGGAGACCGCTGAGAAGCTGTTCCGGACCGCGTTGGCCGGAACGGCGGATTCCGCGGCCGCCCGCGTGTTCCGGGGGCACATGCTGTTCCAGATGGCGCGCATGAGTGTCTCGGACGGGCTCGTCATGACGGTGCACCCCGGCGTGCACCGCAACCACCACCGGCCGACGTTCGAACGATTCGGACCGGACACGGGGCACGACATCCCGGTGCGCACCGAGTACACCCGGAACCTTCGCCCGTTGCTGAACGCCTTCGGCACGGCACCGGGGTTCCACCTCGTCCTGTTCGCCGTGGACGAGACCGTGTACTCGCGAGAGGTGGCACCGCTCGCGGGCTTCTACCCGAGCGTGTTCATCGGTGCACCATGGTGGTTCCTCGATGCGCCGGACGCGATCCTGCGATGGCGGTCCGCTGTCACCGAGACCGCCGGCTTCTACCGATCGAGCGGCTTCATCGACGACACGCGCGCGTTCCTTTCCATCCCCGCACGACACGACACGGCACGCCGATCGGATGCCGCATTCCTCGCGCGACTCGTCGTCGAGGGGCGCGTCAGCCTTCCGACCGCGCGCCGGATCGCCCGGGACCTCGTCGACGCGATCCCGCGAGAGGTCTTCAAACTGTGATCCCCGCACCTCTCACCCGCGCAGAGCTCGCCGGACGCATCGGCGACGCAGCCGCCACCCCGGCCCCGGTGCGGATCGTCCATCTGGGCCTCGGGCACTTCTTCCGCGCCCACCAGGCCTGGTACACCGCCCACGCAGCCGATGCAGCGCAGTGGGGGATCGCGGCATTCACCGGGCGCCGCGTCGCGAGCGCCCAGGCCCTCGACCGGCAGGACGGACTCTTCACGCTGGTCGAGCGTGGCCCCCGCACCGATCGGCTCGAGGTGATCGGAAGCGTCGTGGAGGCCGTTGCGGGACAGGACGTCCAGCGCCTCGAGGCTCTTGCGCGTGACCCACAGGTTGCCGTCGTCACCCTCACTGTGACCGAGAGCGGCTACCGGCTGACCACCGCCGGGCTGCCCGATCTCGACGACGCGGACGTGCGCACGGACCTCGAAGCGCTGCGCACCGGCGCGTCGGCCGCGTTGACCGTGATCGGCCGATTGACGGGCGCCTTCCGTGCACGACGCGGCGCAGACGCCGGGCCGATCGCGGTCGTTCCCTGCGACAACATCCCCGGCAACGGCGAGTTCGTCGCCAGGGGCGTCATCGCGTTCGCTGAGCGGGTCGACCCGACCCTCGCCGCGTGGATCATGGCGAACGTGTCGTTCGTGAGCACATCGGTCGACCGCATCACTCCCCACACCGACGAGGTCCCCGCCGTCGTGTCGAGTGCGGGCTGGCTCGACGACCTGACGGTGATCACCGAGCCATTCTCGGACTGGGTGCTCGCGGGCGATTTCCCCGCGGGAAGGCCCGACTGGGGGAGCGCCGGAGCCCGGTTCGTCGACGACATCGAACCGTGGGAGAACCGGAAGCTGTGGCTGCTCAACGGCGCCCACAGCCTCCTCACGTTCGCGGGGATGCCGCGCGGGCTGCAGACGGTCGCCGAAGCGATCGCCGACGCCGAGTGCCGTGCCCTCGTCGAGTCCTTCTGGGACGAAGCCGTCGCCTGCCTTCCCGACGGCACGGAGCACGTGCGGTACAGGAGCCAGCTCATCGAGCGCTTCGCGAATCCTCGAATCGTCCATCAGCTCGCGCAGATCGCCGCCGAGGCGACGACGAAGGTGGAGTTTCGATTCGCGGCCGTGGCCGAGCGCTCGATCGCAGCAGCTCGGGATGCCTCGGCGAGCGCGCGCGCTCTCGCGACATGGATCGCCTGGCTGCGCACCGACCCCGGCGCCGTCGACGTGCGAGCCGACGCGGTCGCTGCTGCCGAGGCATCCGACGACCCCGTCTCGTCGCTCGTCGGACTTGTCTCACGGAAACTCGCAGCTGTTCCCGGCTTCGTCGACGACGTTCGGCGATTCGTCCGGGACGTGTCAACAGATCAGACTCCCGCGCTCGGTCGATGACCGAGGGGCATGCGCTCATTCCACTGTTCCAAAAGGAGAACCCCATGATCATCGAAAAGGCTGAGGTCATCGTGACCAGCCCTGATCGCAACTTCGTCACGTTGAAGCTGACGACCGACGAAGGGCACACGGGTCTCGGCGACGCCACGCTCAACGGGCGTGAACTCGCGGTCGTCGCGTATCTCACCGAGCACGTCGTGCCGCTGCTCATCGGGTCGGATGCCTCGAAGATCGAGGACACGTGGCAGTTCCTGTACCGGTCGGCGTACTGGCGACGTGGCCCGGTGACGATGGCGGCCAGCGCAGCGGTCGACATGGCGCTGTGGGACATCAAGGGCAAGGCGGCCGGGTTGCCGGTTTACCAGCTGCTCGGCGGGGCGTCGCGCTCGGGGCTCCTGGCCTACGGGCACGCCTCGGGGAAGGAGCTGCCCGAGCTGTTCGATTCGGTGCGGTCGCACCTGGATCAGGGGTACCGGGCGATCCGCATCCAGACGGGCGTGCCGGGGCTGAAGGCGATCTACGGCATCGCGTCGCAGTCGTCCGACACGGGCGGGGGCGAGGCCCGCTACGACCACGAACCTGCCCGCCGCGGCGCCAAGCCGGTGCAGGAGGACTGGGACACCCGGGCGTACCTGCGGCACCTGCCTGGGGTGTTCGAGGCGGTGCGCAACGAGTTCGGCCCGGAGATTCCGCTGCTGCACGACGGCCACCATCGTATGACCCCGATCCAGGCCGCCAAGCTCGGCAAGTCGCTCGAGCCCCACGACCTGTTCTGGCTCGAGGACTGCACGCCGGCGGAGAACCAGGAGGCGCTGCGGCTGGTGCGCCAGCACACCACGACGCCGCTCGCGATCGGCGAGATCTTCAACACCGTGTGGGACTTCAAAGACATCATCCGCGACCAGCTCATCGACTACGTGCGCGGAGCGGTGACCCACATGGGCGGCATCACCGCGCTCAAGAAG
>Ga0160448_100270_pt1 | contig 20381 bp, 16 predicted proteins | sample HID1973M_E1MG_FD_108269 | JGI IMG/M metagenome (GOLD analysis project Ga0160448, IMG submission 108269) | Enriched mosquito-associated microbial communities from UW Madison campus, WI, USA - HID1973M_E1 MG | ecosystem: Host-associated > Arthropoda: Insects > Digestive system > Unclassified ...
CATGGCGCAGCGCCGCCTCGTAGCTGTCGCGCGCGGCGCCGAGCGCGCCCCACACGATCCCGTAGCGTGCGTCGCTCAGCGCCGAGAACGGCCCGCGCAGCCCCCTCGCGCCGGGGAGGAGAGCGGATGCCGGGAGCCTCACCTCGTCGAAGCCGAGCGCGGTCTGCACCGACGCGCGCATCGAGCCCTTCGGCTCGAGCACCGTCACCTCGAAACCCGGGGTGCCGGCGGGCACGATGAAGCCGCGCACGCCGTCGTCGGTCTGGGCCCACACCACGGTGAGCTGTGCGACCGAGGCGAGGCCGATCCAGCGCTTCGCGCCCGTGATCACCCAGTCGCCGCCGTCGCGACGAGCGAACGTCTTCATGCTCGACGGGTCGGACCCGGCTGTCGGCTCGGTGAGCCCGAAGCTGCCGATCACCTCGCCCGCCGCCATGCGCGGGAGCCACTCCTGCTTCTGCTCCTCGGTTCCCCAGCGGTGGATCGACCCCATCGCGAGCGAGCCCTGCACCGAGACGAACGTGCGGATCCCCGAGTCGCCGGCCTCGAGCTCGAGCGCCGCCAGGCCGTACTCGACGGCTGTGCGGCCGGGGCATCCGTAGCCCTCGAGCTCCATGCCGAGCACGCCGAGGCGCCCCAAGGCGGGGGCGAGCTCGACGGGGAAGTGCGCGCGGTCGAACCAGTCCGCGATGTGAGGGCGCAGCTCGGCGTCGACGAAGGCGCGCACCCGGTCACGGGTCGCACGCTCCTGCGGGGTCAGCAGACCATCGATTCCGAGGATGTCGGATGCCTCGCGCAGCGCGTCGAGATCGTCGGGGTCACGGCGGTCTTCGGTCACGGCGCCTCCTCGCGCAGGGCTCACCCACGGGCACCCGCGGGGTCTGCCTCGATTCTCCCCGATACCGCGACCGCGTCGCCCTCGCGGCGTAGGCCTTCGGACGATACGTTCGCGGGACCCCTCGGCACGAGCGGTCCGAGTGGGCCAGAGACCGTCCGCGCAAGCGATTATCGATTATGCTGACGGAACACGCTCCAACGATGGGACCACGGATGCCTCGCTCGACCACCCTCGTCTTCGCCGGCGATTCGATCACCGACGGCGGGCGCGACCGCGCCGACGTCACGTCGCTGGGGGACGGGTACGTCCGGCTCATCGCGGCGGCGGCCGGCGCGGACGCCGTCGTCGTCAACAAGGGCATCTCAGGCGACCGCGCCGTCGACCTCGCCGCGCGCTGGGACGACGTGCTGGCCGCGGAGCCCACCGTGCTCACCGTCTACGTCGGCGTGAACGACATGTGGCGCCGCTTCGACTCCGACGACCCCACCTCGGCCGAGGACTTCGAGTCGACCGTCACCGCACTGCTCGAGACGGCCCGCGAGGCCGGCGTCGAACGGTTCATCCTCATCGAGCCGTTCTTCGTGCCGGTGAGCGAGGGCCAGGCCGCGTGGCTCGAGGACCTCGATCCGAAGCGGGCCGCGGTGCGCCGCCTTGCGGAACGGTTCGACGCGACGCTCGTCGAGCTGCACGACGGCGTCGGCGCGGCCGCCGCCGAGCACGGCTCCGCCGCCATCGCGCCCGACGGCGTGCACCCGACTCCTCGGGGCGCCGCCATCATCGCCGACGCCTGGCTGGCGGCGTACGCCGCCGCGGCCGTCGGCGCCGCAACCACGGGGGTGGCACCATGACCGATCCGCTGAGCGCCGTCACCGAGCTGAAGCGCGGTCTGCTCTCGGACCAGATCTACGAGCTCGTCAAGACGATGATCAAGGACGGCTCACTCGCCCCCGGCGAGCAGCTCGTCGAGTCGCAGCTCGCCCGACGGCTCCAGGTCAGTCAGGCGCCCGTCCGGGACGCGCTCAAACAGCTGGCCCACGAGGGCCTCGTCACCCACGTCCGCCACCAGGGCAACTTCGTCACGAGCTATACCGACGACGAGGTCGCGCAGGCGAAGGTGGCGCGCGCCGAGCTCGAGTCGATCGCCGGCCGCCTCGCGTGCGGCGCGCTCGACGCGGGGACGCACCAGCGCCTCGAGGACCTCATCGCCCAGATGCACGACGCCGCCGACACGAAGGACCTCGGCGTCTTCCGCGAGCTCGACTTCGCGTTCCACCGCGGCGTGATCGAGGGCAGTGGCAATGTCTACCTGCCGCGCATGTGGGACATCCTCGAGCCGAGCCTGCGCTCGCTCCACGTGCTCGGCGACCCGTCGTTCCCGGGCGACTGGCACGACGTCGCCGAATGGCACCGGAGCCTCCTCGAGGCGCTCGACGCGGGCGACCACGACGCCGCTGCGGCCCTGTTCCACGCCCACGCCGCCGGCACCCTGCTCCCCGACGAGTCCGAGGGCGCCTAACCCCACGCGGTCACACGCCGTAGAGACCGCGGGCCGTGGCACCCCAGAACGCGTCGGAGCGCGAGCCCCAGGCCCGCTCGACATCGTCGACGAGGTGCGCATAAGAGATGTGTCGAGCAGACATCGGCCAGTCGCTGCCGAACATCAGCCGCGAGACCCCGAAGGCGCCGACAGCCGTCGCGGCGAGCGCGGCCAGCCGCTCGTGGTCGCCGGATCGTATGGCGACTCCCGAGAACTTCGCGGCGGTGTTCGGCCTTCGGGCCACGAGGCGCAGCGACTCCTCCCACGCCGCGCCCGGCACGCTCGCTCCCAGGCCGAGATGACACACCACGACGGAGGTTCGCGGATGCCGCTCCGCCACGCGCGCCACGGCATCGAGCTGCGCGGGTCGCACGAGGAACTCCACGACGCGTCCCGTGTCGGCGGCGCCCTCGCACAGCGCATCGAGCCCGGAGACGTCGGAGAGGTCCGCGGCACCGGCGGGCGTGGCCACGCGGACACCTGCGATCCCCGCGTCGAGCACGGCGTCCGCCAGACCCGCCCACCCGGTCGCCGGCGCGAACTGCAGCACCGCCGCGCGGATCACCGGATCGCGGTGGGCCAGGTCGCGGAGCCAGGCCATCTCGGCGAGCGTGTCGGCCGCCTGCACGGCCACGGCGGCGTCGAGGTGACGGCAGGCGGCGGCCGCGGCATCCGCCAGCCCCGCCGTCGTGGCCGCCCGCGGCAGCGCGAGGTCCTCGCGGAACCACGACAGGGCGAACCGGTCGAGGTCCCACACGTGCACGTGCGCGTCGACGATGCGATCGCTCACGCGCGCCCCGCCGCCGCGAACTCCTCCAGCTCGCGCCACAGCTCCTCGGGGATCGCGACGTGCTCGGCATCCGCGAAGTCGTCGACCTCGGCCGCCGTGCGGGCGCCCACGACGACCGCCTCGATCGCGGGCAGGCGCAGCGGGTAGCGCGCCGCGACGTGCCGCAGCGGCACGCCCCGGGCCGCGCAGATCGCGGCGAGCCGCCGGGCGCGCTCGCGCAGCTCCGGCGGGGCCTCGCGGTAGTCGAAGTACGGCGCGGCGACCGGGTCGGCGAGGATGCCCGAGTTGAACACGCCCGCCGCGATCACCCCCACGCCGCGGCGTGCGGCCTCGGGCAGCAGCTCGTCCTCCCCACGGTGATCGAGCAGGGTCGTGCGGCCCGCGATCATGACGACGTCGACGTCTGCCTCGCGCACGAACCGCGTCAGCGGCTCGGGCCACACCATTCCCACGCCGATCGCCCGCACGACGCCCTGCGCGCGCAGGTCGGCGAGCGCGGGCATCGCGTGCGCCAGAGCCTCGCCGACGTCGAGGGGATCGTGCAGGTACAGCAGGTCGATGCGGTCGGTCTTCAAACGCGCGAGGCTCCCCTCGAGACTGCGCAGCACCCCGTCGCGCGACAGATCGCCGACGGTGTCGACGCCGATCCCACCGATCGGCACGGTCTCACCGTCCGCGTCGACGACCCGCCGGCCCACCTTCGTGGCGATCGCGACGGTGTCGCGGTCGATCCCGGCGAGCGCGCGACCCAGCCGCTCCTCGCTCGCCCCGGCGCCATAGTGGGGAGCCGTGTCGAAGAAGCGGATGCCGCGGCCCAGCGCCGCCGCGACGGTCGCGTCGGCGTCGACCTCGGCGACCGCCTGGAACAGGTTGCCGATCGGCGCGCAGCCGAGACCGAACGTGTCGGACGCGCCTTCGGTCCGCGTCAGCGGGCGAGCGCCTGCACGGAACGCCACCGCTCGTACTCCTCCCGCGAGTCGGGCGTGAGCGGGTAGTAGTCGCTGAGCCGCGCGCCCTCGTCGAGACGCAGGCGGCTGAACACCTCCCAGTCCTCGTGGTCCTGCGCGGACTCCACGACGGAGCCGGCCATCGCCTGCGGAACGATCACGGGGCCGTCGCCGTCGGCGATCACGATGTCGCCCGGCATGCACAGGGCGCCACCGACGGCGACCGGCACGTCGTAGGCCCACGGGAACAGGTCGGTCTGCGACGCGTAGTGCGGCGTGGTCCCCGTCGACCACACCGGCAGCCCCAGGTCCTTGATGCGGTCGGCGTCGCGGATGCGCCCGTCGACCACGATGCCCACCCCGCCCTTGCGCAGGAAGTAGCGCGCGAGGATGTCGCCGATGCAGCCGGAGTACCGGCTTCCGAATGCCTGGATCACGAGCACATCCCCCGGCTTGACCTCCTCCAGGACGTGCCAGAGGGCCGTATGCCGCTCGACGTACTCCTGCCCGTGACCCGACGCGAGATCCTCTCGCTGCGGCATGAACTGCAGTGTGATCGCCGAACCGACGATGCGCTGCCCCTCGGCGAGCGGGCGCGGGCCTTCGACGAACGAGCGCGAGATGCCCATGCCGTGCAGCTTCGCGCAGGCGGTCGCCGACGACACCCGCTCGAGCTCGCGCAGCGTTCCGGGGTCGGCGCGCTGGTAGGCGCCGCCGCGCACCGGCAGATCGAACGCGGGCCGCGGGAACGGGGCTGGGGAATCGGACATGTCACTCCTTCGGAACAGGGGCGGAAAGATCGGAGAAGGACCCCGCAGCACCCCGGTGTCGCGGCGCGGCCCCCGAGGCTGCGGTGTGCAGGGTGAGGTCGGCGCGATGCGCCGGCGCGAGCTCGATCTCGATCGCGCCGGAATCGACTTCGCGTTCCACGACGGCCGGCGTGCCGGGCAGTGCGGCGTAAGCGGTGCTGCGCCCGGGGTACGCGCCGCCGGTCTCAGTGCGCACCGTGACCGATGCCACGCGCCGCTCGCCGAAGCGCGAGGCCCGCAGCCTCACCCGGCGGCTGCGCGTGGTGGACGTATTGACGAGCGCCAGATCGATGTCGTCTCCGTCCAGGCGCGACACCAGGGCCGCCACATCGGGCGGCAGGCCGGGGCGCCCCGCGTCGGCGTCCTCGTAGACCACCGCCGCGAAGGGCAGGCCGCCGTTGTAGAGCACCTGCGGCGTGCCCGAGACGAGCTGGCTCAGCACCTCGGTCACCACGGGGTTCACCCGCTGGCCGAAATGGAGGTGTGCAGCATCCGGGTCCGCGTCGGCCGCGGCCATCAGCGCCGCGCGCCGGGCGACCTGGCCGAGCGCCATCGACAGTGCGCGCGACGGGTAGTCCGGCAGGTCGCCGTCGAGGAACGCGAGCCACGGCGCCTCGTGCCCGGCCTCCGCCTTGTCGCGGAAGGCCTTGACGGGGTCGTCCATCGCGGGGAGGCCGGCGATCGCACGCCGCACGCGCGCCAGGTCGTCGTCGCGGCGGGACCACCACCACACCCACAGCGGCAGCTCGAGCGGCATCGGGCCGTAGTCGAACCAGCCGTGACGTCCGTAGCGGTGGGGCACGAGCAGCGCCGGCTTGGCGGCATCCGTCCCCCAGCGAGCGAGCCAGCCGCCCCGCAGGCTGAAGGGCGTCTCGGCGAGAGGAGCGACGATCGCGTTGTCGAGCACGGTGTCCAGGAGCACGCGCGCCATGTCGAGGGCGCCGTCGTCGCCGGTGAGGAACGCCTCGTTGATGCCGGCGACGACCGCCGCCATGCCGACACTCGGAAGGCCGTGCGGCCAGCTCCAGCCGTAGTGCCCGCCGTACCACCGGCCCTCGTGCAGACCGCCCACTGTGCCGTCGGGTGCCACGCTGTCGGGCACGAGGCCCCCGTTCGCCGCGGACCGCTCGCGCCAGCCGTCGACGTACGCGCGCAGCCACGCGGCCGAATGCTCGTCGCCGTCGTACAGCCAGCGGTTGGCGACGAGGCTCGTGACGGCGAGGTTCACCGCGACGTCGCCCGCCGCCGCGCGGTGCATCGCCTCGCCCATCGCCGCGGCGCGCACGGGATCGGCGAGATCGTCCCACTCGTCCACTCCGGGCACGTACTCGAGCGGCAGACCGTAGGGCCGCATCTCCGGCCGATCGGACGAGTACGGCACCGGCTCGTCGCTCAGCCCCTGACGCGGGCCCAGCGCTCCGTTGTGCGGCGCGCGGATGATGCCGAGGGCGGCGTCGAAGTTGCCGTGCGCGGCATCCGTGTACAGCTCCGCGAAGCGGCGCGCCCGCTCGGCGAACGCGCGGTCGGAGGGATCGGCCGCGCACAGGCCGTAGAAGAAGAGGAGGGACTCGCCCTGGTGGAACCAGTCGTAGCCGTTCTCGTACTCGTCCGTGACCATGCCCGCCTCGGTGAGCTGCGCGGTCACGCCTTCCCAGTGACGCTTCGCCGCTGCGAGGATGTCGTCGCTGCCTCCCAGCAGGTAGAACGCCGGCCAGTTGAAGAACGGCTCGTAGAGATCGTCGACCCCGTCGCGATCGACGAAGTCCGCCGCGAAGCGCAGCCTCCCGTCGGGTTCGGCGAAGGTGTCGGAGAAGAAGCGCCAGGCGTCCTCGATCTCGTCGAACAGGCGGCGTTCGAGCACCGCCCAAGCGGGGATCTCCGACAGCGGATGGCCCTGGATCGCGTCGCTCAACGTCAGCCCTTCGTCGCTCCGGCGACCAGGCCGCCGATGATGTGCCGCTGCATGATGATGAAGAAGATGACGGCGGGTGCGATCGCCAGCAGCAGCGTCGGGAACAGCACCGTGTAATCGGTCGAGAACTCTCCGACCGCCGCATAGACGCCGGTGGTCACCGTGTAGATGCCGGAGCCGGGTCCGAGGATGATCTGCGGGCTCACGAAGTCGTTCCACACGCCGATCGAGTTGAGCACGACGATCGTCGCGACGACCGGCCGCATGATCGGGAAGATGCACGACCAGAAGGCGCGGATGCGCCCGGCGCCGTCGAGCGCCGCCGCCTCGTCGATATCGCGGGGCACGGTGCGCAGGTACGCGGCGAACAGGAAGATCGTGACGGGCAGCGTCGCCGCGGTCTCGAACAGGAGGAACCCCGGGATCGTGTTGATGAGGCCGAGCACCCGCAGTACGAACACCACCGGGATGAGCGTCACCTGACCGGGGATGAACAGGCCCGACACGAACACGAGCAGCAGGGCGAGATGCCACTTGGAGCGTCCGCGGGCGATCACGTAGGCGACCGGTGCCGAGAGCGCGATGCAGAAGATGTTCACCAGGACGACGAACAGCAAGGTGATGCCGTAGGCGCCGACCACATTGAACTTCTCGCTCGTGAGCGCGTTCCACAGGTAGTCGAACGTGAACATGTCGGGCGTGATCGCCAGCGGGTGCAGGATGATGTCGGCCTGCGGTTTGAACGCGCTGATCACGAGGATGTAGAGCGGCACGAGCATCACGAGGGCCAGCGCGCCCAGGAGCACCCACTTCACGATCGATGCGGCGAGGGGCGTGCGCTGGGCGGCCGGGCCGCCGCGGCGGCGCCCGCGCCTGCCGTAACGGCGGCGGGGCAGCTCGTCGGCATCGGTGAGCAGCAGCTCGGCGCCGATGTTCGGGCTGGTCTGCGTCGAGATCGTCATGATTCGCTCGCCTTCCGGTCGGCGCCTCGGCGGGCGAACGTCACCGCGAGCCCGAGCGCCGCGGTCACGATGAGGAGCACGACCGACTGCGCCGCGCCGAACCCGAGCCGCGCCTGCGCGAACGAGTCCTTGAGGATCTGATAGACGATCGTCTGCGTCGAGGCGGCCGGGCCGCCGTCGGTGAGGGCGAGCACGATGTCGTACGCCTTGAGAAGGCCCACGAGCGTGAGGACGAGGTTCACCGTCAGCACGGGGGCGATGAGCGGCAGCGTCACGTTGCGGAACTGCTGCCACCGCGATGCGCCGTCGACGGTCGCCGCCTCGTAGTACTCGGTGGGCACCGATTTGATGCCCGCGAGGTACAGGATCATGTTGAAGCCGAAGTGCGACCACACGATCGTGAGGATCACGCTCGCCTTGGCGAAGGTCATGTCGGTGAGGAAGGGCAGCGGTGCCAGGCCGAACTGCGCGAGCAGCGAGTTGACGGCGCCCTGCGGCGCGAGCATCGCCGACCATAGGAACCCGATGATCAGGGCGCTGATGATGTACGGGTAGAAGAAGACGGTGCGCAGCACGGTGTTGCCGCGGCTGTTCCCGGCGATCAGGGCGGCCACGGCCAGACCGATGCCGTTGCACAGCAGCGTGCCCACGACGGCGATGATCGCCGTGAAGATCGCCGCGTCGACCGTGCGCGGGTTCTTGAACGCGTCGGCGTAGTTCTCGAACCCGATGAAGTCGAAGCGCAGGCTGTACCCGTTCCAGTCCGTGAAGCTGAGGACGACCGCCAGGAGCATCGGCACGATGAACATCGCGATGAACACCAGGAGCGCGGGTCCGCTCATGATCACGCCCGCGAGGCGGTCCTGCCACGCGGAGCGCCGGCGGCGCGCCGGCGCGGACGTGCGCGCCCGCGTGGTGCCCGCCATGCGGGCCACGGTGTCGGCCATGTGAGCCTGCTTTCGAATCGTCACTGAAGCGGATAGGACGGACGCTCCCACGCCCTCTCCGCGCATCGCTTCGCGCTCCGCGGAGCCTCGGGGCGGTGGGCCCCGGCGCAGGGATCATCCCGGCGCCGGGGGCTCGCGTCAGTTCCTGTTCGCCTCGAACCAGGCGTCCATCGCCGCGTCGACGTCGGCGGCGGATGCGCCGCCGAGCAGCGCCTGCGTCTGCGTGTTGATCTCTCCGGCGTAGCCGTCGGGCAGCTTGCGCTCGCCGTAGCCGCCGCCGGTCGGCGTGTAGGCCGATGCCGGGGTGTCGGACACGATGGCCAGGAGTTCCTTGCCGAGGTCGGTCATGTCGTACTCGTAGCCGTCGCGGTAGTTGCCGTCGACCTGGAGCTGGTCCAGGACCGCGTCCTCGTCGGTGGTGAGGAACTCCAGGAGCTTCGCCGCGGCGTCCTGGTGCTCGGACACCTTCATGATCATGTACGGGCTCGCGATGTTCGCACCCATGGCGGGGTCGGCGACACCGTCGACAGCGGGTCCGCGGAAGACGCCGATCGGAGCCGGGTCCTCGGCCTTCGCCTCGGTGCCCGCGAACCAGCTGCCCATGGGGTACAGGGCGGCGCCGCCCGAGAGGAACGCCTGCTCGGCATCCGGGTACTTCACACCGAGGGCGTCGGCGTTCGTGTAGCCTTCGGCGATCCAGTCCGCGTACATCGCGGTGTAGTCGCCGTAGCTCTCGCTGAACGTGGTCTCACCCGAGTTCATGTCGCCGAACCACTCGGGGTTCTCGCCGATGATCGACGGCAGCGCGAGCGTCTGCAGCGCCCCGCTGGACATCCAGTCGCCGCCGGTCTGGATCGGGGTCCACCCTGCGTCCTTCAGCGCGCCGAGCGCGTCTTCGAGCTCGTCGACCGTCGTGGGCACGTCGGTGATGCCGGCCTCGGCGAACGCGTCCTTGTTGTAGAACCACAGGCTCTGCAGCTGCACGCCGACACCGGCCATATAGTACTTCCCGTCGATCGAGTACTGGTCCGCGAGCGGCCCGCCCGACGCCCAGTCGTACTCCGACAGGTCGACCAGCTCTTCGGCGAGGTCGGGGGTGGGTGCCTGCGACTGCACGATGTCGGGCGCCTGTCCGGCGGCCAGCAGCCGCGGCACGGCGGCGGCGACGCCCTCCGCACCCGGGTTGTCGATCACGACATCGATGTTCGGGTTGGCATCCTCGAACGGCGCGACGAGCTCGTTCCACCACTCCTCGGTGAGGTTGGGCGTCACGTTCACCAGCATGCGCAGCTGGATGTCCTCGTCCTGACTCCCACCTCCGCCCGGCGCTGCGGAGGAGCAGCCGGCAAGGAGCGTCACGGCGGCCGCTCCGGCGCCGATCGCTGTGAGGGTACGTCTGGTGATCATCGTCGATCCTCTCGTGGGCACATCATCGGGACGGAACGAACATACACTAATCGATAATCGGTTATCAACGATCGCCGATTCTCCTGTCGGGGACTCTACGCCGAGCCCGGGTAGCGTGGTCGTGTGAGCCTTGACCCCGCCGCGCCGGCCTCCTACCCGTTCGACGCGCGCTCCCTGGTCGAGCCCGTCGCACCGGGCGAGGCTCGAGCGTTCGTGCAGGAACTGCGTCGGACGGGCCGCATCAAAGGCTCTCCCGTCTTCGGCGTGCTCGTGGTCGTCGTCATCGCCTTCGTGGTCGTCGTGCTGTTCGGGTCCGTCGCGATAACCCTCGTCACGAGCATCGCCGGCGCCGTGACCGCCGGAGCCGACGGCGGGGGACTCGCCGTGCTGTTCGGCTTCCTCCCGCTCCTGGTGATCGGGATCATCGCCGCGGTCGCGATCACACTGTTCGTGCGCGGCGCCCGCACCAGCAGCGAGCGCATGTACCGCCTCGACCGCTTCGCGCGGGCGAACGCGATGAGCTATGAGCCGCGGCTGGACGGCCCCGCACTTCCCGGCATGATCTTCTCGATCGGCAACACGCGTCACTCCAGCGACCTCGTGCGCGGCGACCGCCCGCGGTTCGTCGAGTTCGCGAACTATCGCTACACCACCGGCTCGGGCAAGAACCAGCAGACCCACCACTGGGGCTACGTCGCGGTGAGGCTCGACACACCCCTGCCCCACATCGTCCTCGACGCGAAGAGCAACAACGGCCTGTTCGGCTCGAACCTGCCGCTGTCGTTCGACAAGGACCAGCGCCTGAGCCTCGAGGGCGACTTCGACCGCTACTTCTCCCTGTACTGCCCGGCCGACTACGAGCGCGACGCCCTCTACCTCTTCACGCCCGACATCATGGCGCGCTTCATCGACAACGCCGCCGCGCTCGACGTCGAGATCGTCGACGACTGGCTGTTCCTGTACGCCAAGCGCGACTTCTCCACGCTCGACCCGCAGACGTGGGCCTGGCTGTTCTCCGTCGTCGGGGCGCTGCTGGACAAGTTCGACCAGTGGGCGCGCTGGCGCGACGAGCGGCTGGCCGCGGCGGCGGCGCTGCCGACGGCGGATGCCTCGTCCCTCGGCTCCGCAGATCCCTCGGCCGGCGCGGGACACGGGGCTGCGGCATCCGTCCCCTTCACCCCGCCGCTGGACGCCCTGCGGCCGCCTCCCGGCGTGGCCCCGGAGGGCCGGCGCCTGCAGCGCGGCGTGCCGTGGGTGCCGATCGTCGTCGGCGGCGTCATGGTGCTGTTCTGGATCGTCACGCAGATCGGGCCGGCGTTCCTGCGCTGACCCACGGCCGCTGCACGGGCGGACGAGCGTATGCTGTCGGGCGTGCATTCGACGTTCACGACGCCCGGCGGGCGTGAGGGGGTACTCGGCGCTCCTCGCGCCGAGCGGAGGTAGCCGCACGCGTCGCCGGGCCTGACAGCCCGCTGCGACGCCGCCCAGCCCTCCGCGGGCCCACCTGGTCCGCGGCGACCTTCCTCCGCCGCCCGTGCGGCGACCCATCCGTGAACCCTGCCCCGTGCGAAGAGGGCAGAAGAGGGGAATCATGCACGCCTTCACCGAGAAGGACATCCGCGCGTCCTTCGTCAACGCCTCCCTGCGCGAGCGCAACGCCCTCGTCGTGCCCGACCTCGGCCATATCGGCTGGGACGGTCTGGACTACTTCGGCTGGCGCGACCCGAAGCAGCCGCTCGCCGGCTTCATCGTGGTGCCGGTCGACGACCGGCCCGTCGGCATCCTGCTGCGCCAGACCGAGCAGCGCACGCGCACCCGCGCGCAGTGCTCGTGGTGCGAGGACGTCACCCTGCCCAACGACGTCGTGCTCTTCGGCGCGAAGCGCGCCGGCAAGGCCGGGCGCAACGGCGACACCGTCGGCACCCTGCTGTGCGAGCGGTTCGAGTGCTCGGCCAACGCCCGGCGCCCCCAGCCCCCGGCGTACCTCGGCTTCGACGTGATGGCCGCCCGTCAGCGTCGCATCGAGGCGCTGCGCGCCCACGCCGAGGGCTTCGCCCGGGACATCCGCGACAGCGCCTGACGCGGTCGCGCGCGGCTGGCGCCGGTCCGCCGCGGCTGGCGCCGGTCCGCCGCGGCTGGCGCCGGCGCGCGGATCATGCCCTCTCGCCGAGATGACACGTCGTTCGCGTGCGGAACGTGTCGCCTCGGCGAGAGCACATGAAGCGGTCGCGGCGACCGGGGCCGAGGCGAGCCCGCGCGGCGCGGGCCCGCCGGGCTCACTCGTCGCGGGTGGTTCGCTCGGGCCCGTTCGCCGAACCAAGGCGTTCCCACCGAAACCAGGGGCCACACCCCCGGTCCCAGCGCAAACCCCAGGTCTCAACCGAAACCCCCGGCCCCGGCAACAGCCGCAACGGGTCAACGGATGCCGCGACCCCACCCCAGCCCGCCGAACCAAGGCGTTCCCGCCGAAACCCAGGGCCACACCCCCGGTCCCAGCGCAAACCCCAGGTCTCAACCGAAACCCCCGGCCCCGGCAACAGCCGCAACGGGTCGGCGGATGCCCCGACCCCACCCCAGCCCGCCGAACCAAGGCGTTCCCGCCGAAACCAGGGGCCACACCCCCGGTCCCAGCGCAAACCCCAGGTCTCAACCGAAACCCCCGGCCCCGGCAACAGCAGCAACAGCTGAAGCAGCCCGGCTCAGTCGTCGCGGGTCGCCTGCCACACCGCGCGGCGGGCGGCCTGCTCCGCGGGGTCGGGCACCGGCAGCGACGCGATGAGCCGCCGCGTGTAGGCATCCTGCGGGTCGCCCAGCACCTGGGCCGTCGGACCGGCCTCGGCGATCGTGCCGCGGTGCAGCACCACGATCTTGTGCGCGAGCATGTCGACGACCGCGAGATCGTGCGTGATGAACAGCGTCGCGAACCCGAACTGGCTCTGCAGCTCGCCGAACAGCTCGAGCACGCGCGCCTGCACCGACACGTCGAGCGCGCTCGTCGGCTCGTCGGCGATCAGCAGCTTCGGGTTGAGGGCCAGGGCGCGGGCCAGCGACGCGCGCTGGCGCTGACCGCCCGACAGCTCGTGCGGGTACCGCTCGCCGTACGACTTCGGCAGCTGCACCGCTTCGAGGAGCTCGTCGACCTTCGCCTGCACCGCGGCGGCGCCCTGCACCGCGCCGTGCACGATCAGCGGCTCGGCGACGTTGCGGCCGATGGTGAGCAGCGGATTGAAGCTGGTCGCGGGATCCTGGAAGACGAACCCGAGCTCACTGCGGCGACGTCGGAACTCCCGCTCCTTGACCCCGAGCATCTCGGTGCCGAGTACGCGCAGCGAGCCGCCAGCGACCGGCGTGAGGCCCGCGATGGCGCGGCCGATCGTCGTCTTGCCCGAGCCGCTCTCGCCCACGAGGCCGAGCACCTCGCCCGGCGCGATCGAGAAGCTCACACGGTCGACGGCGCGGAACGGCGCACGGCCGAACCGGCCGCCGTACTCGATGACGAGATCCTTCGCCTCGACGACGGGTTCGGCCGGGGTCGCCGCGGCGGGAAGCTGGCGGTCGACGATCTCCAGGCGCGGGACCGCGGCCAGCAGCTTCTTCGTGTACTCATGCTGCGGTGCGGCGAACAGGTCCCGCGCGGTCGCGGTCTCCACGATCTCGCCGTCGAACATCACGGCGACGCGGTCCGCGAGATCCGCCACCACCCCCATGTTGTGGGTGATCAGCACGATGGCTGTGCCGTCCTCGTCGCGGAGCTTGCGGAGCAGGTCGAGGATCTCCGCCTGCACCGTCACGTCGAGTGCCGTCGTGGGCTCGTCGGCGATGATCACGGTCGGTTCGAGAGCAAGGGCCATCGCGATGACGATGCGCTGCTTCTGGCCGCCCGAGAACTGGTGCGGGTAGTCGTCGACACGGCGCCCGGGTTCGGGGATGCCGACCCGGCCGAGCATCTCGATCGCGCGTGCCTTCGCCTCGGACCTGCTGTACTTCCCGTGGGCGCGCAGGCCCTCGGCGAGCTGCCAGCCGACGGTGTAGACCGGGTTGAGCGCCGTCGACGGCTCCTGGAAGATCATCGCGGCCTTCGTGCCGCGCACCTCGCGCAGGTCCTTCTTGTCGAGGCCGACGATCTCGGCGCCGTCCAGGACGACTGCGCCGTTCATGACCGCGGTGTCGGGCAGGAGCCCGAGGATCGTGCGGGCAGTCACCGTCTTTCCGCTGCCGGACTCGCCGACGATCGCGAGCACCTCGCCGCGGCGGACGTCGAGGGTCACGCCGCGCACGGCGTGCACGTCGCCGCCGTCGCTGGCGAACGTGACGGTCAGATCGCGGATGTCGACCGCGACGCCTGCGGATGCGGGGGCTGCCGAAGCCATCACTCCACCTCTCCCATGAACTCGCGTGATGCGGGCTGGCTCGCCGCGACGGCGTCGGCCGGCGTCTGGTTCGTCGCCCGGCGGCGGGCGCGCAGGCGCGGGTCGGCGAGGTCGTTGAGGCTCTCGCCGATGAGCGTCATGCCGAGGATCGCCAGCACGATCGCGACGCCCGGCGGGATCGCCGTCCACCAGATGCCCGCCGCGACGTCGCTGATCGAGCGCTGCAGGTCGTAGCCCCACTCGGCGGCGGCGGACGGCTCGATGCCGAACCCCAGGAAGCCGAGCGCGGCGAGCGTCGCGATCGCTTCCGACGCGTTGAGGGTCACGATGAGCGGCAGGGTGCGCGTCGCGTTGCGCAGCACGTGCACGAACATGATGCGCGACGTGGGCGCGCCGATGACCTTCGCCGACTCGACGAACGCCTCGGCCTTGATCCGCACCACCTCGGCACGCACCACACGGAAGTACTGCGGGATGAACACGACCGTGATCGAGACCGCGGCGGCCATGATGCCCGGCCACAGGCCGGACTGCCCGCCGCTGATCGCGATCGCGACCACGATCGCCAGCAGCAGCGTCGGGAACGCGTAGATCGCGTCGGCGATGACCACGAGCGTGCGGTCGACCCAGCCGCCGAGGTATCCCGAGACGAGCCCGAGGAGGATGCCGACGACCACCGACAGGGCGAGGGCGACGAGTACCACGAGGATGGCGGTCTGCGCGCCCCAGATGGTGCGCGAGAGCACGTCGTACCCGCCGACCGTGGTGCCGAGCCAGTGCTCGGCGCTGGGCGGCTGGGTGGAGCCGAAGTTGCCCTGGGCGTCGCGCAGCTGGTTGTAGCTATAGGGCGCGATCCACGGCGCGAAGATCGCGAAGATGAGGAAGAGCCCGGTGAGCACGAGGCCGCCCACGAGCATGCCCCGCTGCAGCCCGACGCTCTGGCGCAGCTGATGGAGGACCGGGATCCGGTCGAGGAAGCGGCGCTTGGCCATGTCAGTACCTCACCCTCGGGTCGAGGAACGCGGCTATCACGTCGACGATGAAGTTCGTCAGGGCGACGAGGATCGCGATCATGGCGACGATGCCCTGGATCGCGACGAAGTCGCGGGCCTTCAGGTACTCGCCCAGCTGGAAGCCGACGCCCTGCCATTCGAACGTCGTCTCGGTGAGGATGGCGCCGCCCAGGAGCAGGGCGATCTGCAGGCCGATCACCGTGACGATCGGGATCAGCGCCGGCTTGTAGGCGTGCCGGCGCACCAGGCGGTACTCGCTCACACCGCGCGAGCGGGCCGCGTCGATGTAGGGCATGTTGTGGGTGCCGATGACGTTCGTGCGCACCAGGCGCAGGAAGATGCTCGCGGTGAGCAGGCCCAGCACCATCGAGGGGAGGAAGGCGTGGAGGAGCACGTCCTGCACGTAGGCGGGGTTTCCCGATGCGATCGCATCGATCAGGTAGAACCCGGTGCCACCCTCGCGCGTGAGGGCGATCTCGGTGCGCACGCTCGCACGGCCCGAGACCGGGAACCATCCCAGCCATACCGAGAACACCAGCTTCGCGAGCAGGCCCGAGAAGAACACGGGCGTCGCATAGAAGAGGATGGCGCCCACGCGGAGCCCGGCATCCGTCGCCTTCTCGCGCTTGGCGGCGGCGAGCATGCCCAGTGGGATGCCGACGACGAAGGCGATGATGAAGGCGAAGAAGATGAGCTCGAAGGTCGCGGCGCCGTAGGTGAGGAGCACCTGCGTCACCGGCTGGTTGTCGGTGATGGTGGTGCCGAAGTTGCCCGTGAGCACCTGACCGATGTATTCGAAGTACTGCACGAGGACGGGCCGGTCGTAGCCCGCCTCGTGGATGCGCTCCTGCAGCTGGTCCGCCGGCAGGCGCCCGCCGAGGGCCGCCGTGATCGGGTCGCCCGTGAGGCGGATGAGGAAGAAGACCAGCGTCACCAGGATGAGCACGGTCGGGAAGATCAGCAGGAACCGCACCAGGAGGTAGCGGCCGAGGGTGCCGCCCGAGGCGGGCCTGCGGCGCGCCAGCATGGCGGGCGGCTGATCAACGGATGCGGCGACGTCGCTCGTCATCGTGGTGGCCTAACTGTGTGAGTGCTGCCGGAGGGCGAATGCCGATGGGGCGGCCCGGGTGAGCGGGCCGCCCCATCGCTGATACTGCGTTACTTCGTGACCGGCGCGAAGCGGAACTTGAAGGACGCGTCGAGGATGACGCCGTCCACGTCCGTTCCGGCGACCGCCACCTGGGCGCCCTGCAGGAGCGGCACCGTCGAGAGCAGCTCGGCCACGCGGCCCTGGATGTTCTCGATCTCCTCGGTGCGCTTGGCCGGGTCGGTCTCGACGGCCTGCTGGAGGATGAGGTCCTCCGTCTGCTGGTCGCTGAAGTGGTTGCCCAGGAAGTTCTCCGTCAGGAAGAACGGGGTCAGGTAGTTGTCGGCGTCGGAGTAGTCCGGGAACCAGCCGAGCTGGTACGCGGGGTACACGTCCGACGTGCGGTCCTTCGAGTACTGCACCCACTCGGTCGACTTGAGGTCGACGGTGAACAGGCCGCTCTCCTCGAGCTGCGACTTGACCAGGGCGTACTCGTCGCCCGACGAGGGCCCGTAGTGGTCGGGGCTGTACTGCAGGCTGAGCGCGACGGGCGTCTCGACACCGGCGGCCTCGAGGGTCGCCTTCGCCTTGTCGGCGTCGGGGCCGCCGTCACCGTCGCCGTAGAGGCCCTTGAGCGCCTCGGTGGCGCCGGCGAAGCCCTCGGGGACGTACGAGTAGAGCGGGGTGTACGTGCCCTTGTAGACCTGCTCCGACAGCGCGTCGCGGTCGACGAGGTCGGCCACGGCCTGACGGACGGCGAGCGCCTTGGCCTCGTCGGCCTCGGCGGTCGTCGCGCCGTAGGGCTGCGTGTTGAAGTTGAAGACGATGTAGCGGATCTCGCCACCCGGGCCGTTGACGATCTGGACGTCCTTGTTCTTGCTCAGGTCGTCGACGTCCGTCGCCGAGAGGCTGCGGTACGCCACGTCGATGTCGCCCTGCTGCACGGCGAGCTTGAGGTTGGACGACTCCGCGAAGTAGCTGAGGATGACGCCGCTGTTGACGGGCGCGTCGAGCAGGCCTTTGTAGTTCTCGTTCGGGGTGAACTCGACGGTCTTGTTGAAGTCCCACGAGGTGATCGCGTACGGGCCGCCAAAGGCGTCGGCGTCGACGATGTCCTGGTCGGGGGTGACGGCGTCGGCCGAGAAGACCTCGTCGTCGACGATGGCGCCCGGGAAGCTCGTCAGGATGAAGGGGAACACCTGGTCGTTCGCCGACTTCAGGTGGAAGACGACCGTCGTGTCGTCGGGCGCCTCGACGCTGTCGAGGTTGTAGAGCAGGCTCGAGGCGCCGTTCGGGTCGGCGATCTTGATGTTGCGGTCGAACGAGAACTTGACGTCGGCCGAGGTCAGGTCGTTGCCGTTGGCCCACTTGAGGCCCTCGGGGAGCTTCACCGTGTACTCGGTCGGCGAGGTGAATTCAGCCGACTCGGCGAGGTCGGGGACGACCTCGTTGCTGTTGTAGTCGGTGTTGACGAGGTACGGGAACACCTGGGTCTGCACCGCGAGGGAGCCGTTGTCGTACGAGCCGGCCGGGTCGAGAGTGGTGACCTTGTCGGTGGTGCCGACGATGATGGGCTCGTCCGAGGCGCTGCCGCCGTCGTTTCCGCCGCCACCGCCGCCGGCGCAGCCGGCGAGGAGGAGTGCCGAGGCGCCGAACGCCCCGATGGCGAGGCCGACGCGGCCGCGCTTGCTGTGCTGCAGTGACATAGGTGCAACCTCTGCTGTGAGTGTCGACGACCGCTCGGATGGCGCGGCCAGAGGCTATCTTCACCCCGCAAGGGCGTCACGGCAATCGAGTGAACGATTCGTAACCAGACTGAAACCCGGCCGCGATCGGGCCGGATGCCGCTTTCGCGCTCTTTCAGCTTGGCGAAATGCCGCCTTTTCCGGCCGGTCCGAGGCCGAAATGCGCGAGCTCGGCGTCGTCGAGCATGCGACTGCGGATGATGAACCGGTTGCCCGTCGGCCCCTCGACGCTGAAGCCCGCACCCCTGCCGGGCACGACGTCGATCGTCAGGTGGGTGTACTTCCAGTACTCGAACTGGGCCTCGGAGATGAAGACCTCGATCGGGTCGTCGAGCCCGACGTCGAGGTCGCCGAGCTTCACGTCCGAGGGCCCCGTGAGGAACATGCCCACGGGGAAGCACATCGGGGCGCTGCCGTCGCAGCAGCCGCCGGACTGGTGGAACATGAGCGCGCCGTGCTGCGCGGTGAGCTGTCGCAGAAGGGATGCCGCGGCATCCGTCACCGCCACACGCGAGGGGGTGCGGGTGTGTGTCATCGCGAGATCTCCTGATTCGGGGATGACCCGGGTGGAGCGTCTGGGGACGCGCTCCACCCGGGTCGGGGATGCCGGTCACGCGGCCCCCCGGAGGCGGGACCGGCCGGACGGACTCAGAAGAAGCCCATGGCTCCGTCGGCGTACGACACCAGCAGGTTCTTCGTCTGCTGGTAGTGGTCGAGCATCTTGAGGTGGTTCTCGCGGCCGATGCCGGACTGCTTGTAGCCGCCGAACGCCGCGTGCGCGGGGTACTGGTGGTACGTGTTGGTCCAGACGCGGCCCGCCTCGATCGCGCGTCCGGCACGATACGCGGTGTCGCCGGAGCGGCTCCATACCCCGGCGCCGAGGCCGTAGAGCGTGTCGTTGGCGATGTGGATGGCGTCGTCGAAGTCGTCGAACGACGTGACCGAGACCACCGGCCCGAAGATCTCCTCCTGGAAGATGCGCATGTCGTTCGTGCCCTCGAACACCGTCGGGGCCACGTAGTAGCCGCCCGACAGCTCGCCGCCGAGATCGACGCGCTCGCCTCCGGCGAGCAGCTTCGCGCCGCCGGCCTTGCCGATCTCGATGTACGACAGGATCTTCTCGAGCTGGTCGTTGGACGCCTGGGCGCCGATCATCGTCGCCGGATCCAGCGGGTTGCCCTGCACGATCTTGCCGACGCGGCCGAGCGCGTCGCCGAGGAACCCGTCGTAGATCGAGCGCTGGATGAGCGCGCGCGACGGGCACGTGCACACCTCGCCCTGGTTGAGCGCGAACAGCGTGAAGCCTTCGAGCGCCTTGTCGTAGTAGGAGTCGTCGGTGGAGCGCGCGACGTCCTCGAAGAAGACGTTGGCGCTCTTCCCACCGAGCTCGAGCGTCACCGGGATGAGGTTCTGCGAGGCGTACTGCATGATGAGGCGGCCCGTGGTCGTCTCGCCCGTGAACGCGACCTTGCGGATGCGCTTGTGCTGCGCGAGCGGGGCGCCCGCCTCGATGCCGAAGCCGTTGACGATGTTGACGACGCCGGCCGGCAGCAGGTCGCCGATGATCTCGAACAGGAAGAGGATCGACGCCGGCGTCTGCTCGGCGGGCTTCAGCACGACGCAGTTGCCGGCGGCGAGCGCGGGGGCGAGCTTCCACGTGGCCATGAGGATCGGGAAGTTCCACGGGATGATCTGACCCACCACGCCCAGCGGCTCGTGGAAGTGGTACGCCACGGTGTCCTCGTCGAGCTGCGAGATCGATCCCTCCTGCGCGCGGATCGCCCCGGCGAAGTACCGGAAGTGGTCGACGACCAGCGGCATGTCCGCGCCCAGGCACTCGCGTATCGCCTTGCCGTTCTCCCACGTCTCGGCGACGGCCAGCATCTCGAGGTTCGCCTCGATGCGGTCGGCGATCTTGTTGAGGATGTTCGCCCGCTCCGTCACGGACGTCTTGCCCCAGCTGCGCGCCGCACCGTGCGCGGCGTCGAGCGCCCGCTCGATGTCCGTCGCGTCGCCG
>Ga0160448_100271_pt1 | contig 20381 bp, 19 predicted proteins | sample HID1973M_E1MG_FD_108269 | JGI IMG/M metagenome (GOLD analysis project Ga0160448, IMG submission 108269) | Enriched mosquito-associated microbial communities from UW Madison campus, WI, USA - HID1973M_E1 MG | ecosystem: Host-associated > Arthropoda: Insects > Digestive system > Unclassified ...
TCACCTCGGCCTTCGACCCCGAGCGAGGCGTCGGGACGTACGTCGCGATGGAGTCGTTCGTCGGCTCGCTCGACGGCCGCGCGGGCTCCTTCAACTTCGCCCACGCGGCCTCTACCCACGGCGAGGACCGCACGGCGGAGTACTTCACGATCGTTCCCGGCAGCGGTACCGGCGAGCTGGCCGGCATCGAGGGCGGCGGGTCGCTGGCCGTCGACGGCGACGGCACCCACCGGATCACGTTCGACTACACGCTCGCCTGACCGCCTACGGGGCGAGCGGCGCGGCCACGGACCAGGTCGTGTCTGCGTCGTACGTCTCGGGGCGGTCGTAGGGAACGTCGTTGGTGCGGTTCGCGATCCACACCTGCGAGTCGAAGTGACGCACGTAGCGGTCGGGGTAGTTCGACGAGCGCAGGCGCACACCGCCGGCCACGTCCTGGGCGCAGAACGTCGCGTCCGACCGACCGAGCGCCGAGCCGTCGAGCGCGTCGATGCGCAGGCGGTACGCCCGGTGACGGAGGTACTGGCCGGGGAAGTTGGACGCCTCGAACGACCAGCAGCTCGCGTCGGCCAGGCCGCGGCGGACGACGAACGTGCCGTCCGTCCGGTCGAGAGCGGGGCTCGACGCCGAGACGACGGACGTGATGGCCAGCGAGTCGCGGTGGCGCAGGTAGCGGTCGGTGAAGCCGGGCGTCGTGACGCGCAGCGAGACGCGGGCGCCGTCGCGCAGCTGTCCCGCGGGCTCGGCCGGGAGCCTCGTCGACGCGGTGAAGGCGCGGCAGGCGCCCCCGACCAGATCGGTGGCGACCTCCACCGCCGTGACGCCGTCGGCGAGCACCGCCAGCGACGAGCTGTAGTTGGGGCACGGCCCGGGTGCCACGCCCGGCACCTGGACCGGGGCGGCGATCGTCGTCCACGGACCGTCCGGGCTCGTCGCGAGGAACAGCAGGCCGCCGTTGCCGGGCGCGTTCGAGCCGTCCGGGTTGCGGACCTGCTGGGTCGAGATCAGCAGTCGGCTCCCCGCGACCGCGAGCGTCGGGGTCGCGACACCGTAGCGGCCGTCGGCCGTGCGCAGCACCGGGCCCAGGTCGGCCGGGTCGCCCCAGGACCAGCCGTCCGACGAGCGCCGCGTGTGCACCGCGCAGTCCGCGGGACCCGCACCCTGCCCGCAGACCTCGTACGCGAGCAGGTACGAGCCGTCGCCGAGCTGCTCGACGGCCGGCATCCCCGGGCGGTCCGACCCGCGCGGGCCCGCGACCGTGAGCGACGGTGCGCTCCACCCGTAGCCGTCGCTGGTGACGGCACGCCGCAGGACCTGGTTGCGCCCCGCGACCGTCTCGTCGGCCCAGAACGCGACGAGGCGGCCGCCCGCATCGAGCGAGAGCTCCGGCTCCCACAACCCTCCGCTGCCGGAGGCGCGCACGATCGTCGAGAGGTACGTCCACGTCCGTCCGACGTCCGTGCTGCGCCACACGGGGATCGACATGCGCCGCCCCGATCCGCCGTCCTGACCGACGCTCCCGGCCCACAGCAGCGTGCCCTCGGCCAACGAGCCGACCTGACGCGGCAGCTCGAAGATCGTCGAGCAGCACAGGCCCGACCGGGCGGCCGGGTCGGCGACCGCGCCGACACGGTGGAACGTGGCTCCCCCGTCGGTGCTCTCGTGGATCCCCGCCACAGGACCGCCCGCGGGGAGCTGCGTCATCGACGCGATCAGCCGCCCGTTCGCCGCGCCCGAGTGGGCCAGCCGGACCACGCGCGGGTACATCGCGTCGTCGCCGGTCACGGGCGTGCCGGTCGCGGCGTGCGCCGGCGTCCCGACGACGAGGGTCGCCAGCAGAGCCAGCATCGCGACGAGAGCTGCGTGCCGGCGTCCGGACGTGGTGGTGCGCATGGGCTTCTGCTCCGCTCGGGCCGAGCTCGATCCCGTCGTCGGCTGCGTCGTCGCACCTCCGCACGGCCGGGCGCTCCGTCGCGCCCGTCATCGGCCTGGCTCGAGCGTCGTCCCCGGAGGGCGCACCCTCAACGCCCCGACGCACTCCCGAACCGTTTAGGCGCAAGTCCCCCGAAAGTTGCCTCCGGCCGACGAGCACGGGCCGGACGGCACGAGCGCGGGCGGCTCGCGGCCCGGCGCGGCGCCGGACGACCCGCGGTGGGCTCAGATCAGGACGGCGCCCTTGCTCGCCGACTGGACGAGCTTGGCGTACTTCGCCAGGACGCCACGCGTGTAGGTGGGCGGCAGCGGCTCCCAGCCCTCGCGGCGCGACTCCAGCTCCGCCTCGTCGACCAGCAGGTCCAGCTTGGCGTTCGCGACGTCGAGCCGGATGCGGTCGCCGTCGCGGATGAACGCGATGGGCCCGGCGTCGACGGCCTCCGGCGCGACGTGACCGACGCAGAGCCCCGTCGTCCCGCCGGAGAACCGGCCGTCCGTCAGCAGCAGCACGTCCTTGCCCAGGCCCGCGCCCTTGATCGCCCCGGTGATGGCAAGCATCTCGCGCATGCCCGGGCCGCCCTTGGGGCCCTCGTAGCGGATGACGACGACGTCGCCCGCGACGATCGTGCCGTCCTCCAGCGCGTCCATCGCCGCCCGCTCGCGGTCGAACACGCGCGCGGTGCCCTCGAAGACGTCGGAGTCGAAGCCGGCGCTCTTCACGACCGCGCCCTCCGGCGCCAGCGACCCGTCGAGGATCGTGATGCCGCCCGTGTGGTGGATCGGGTTGTCCAGGGCGCGCAGGATCTTGCCGTCCGGGTCCGGCGGGTTCACGTCGGCCAGGTTCTCGGCGATCGTCTTGCCGGTGACGGTCAGGCAGTCGCCGTGCAGCAGACCAGCGTCGAGCAGCGCCTTCATCACCACGGGGACGCCGCCGATGCGGTCGATGTCGTTCATGACGTACGCGCCGAACGGCTTGAGGTCGCCGAGGTGCGGGACACGCGCGGCGACGCGCTTGAAGTCATCGAGCGTCAGGTCCACCTCGGCCTCGTGCGCGATCGCGAGCAGGTGCAGCACGGCGTTCGTCGAGCCGCCGAAGGCCATGACCACGGAGATCGCGTTCTCGAACGCCTCCTTGGTCATGATCTGCCGCGCGGTGATGCCGCGGCGCAGCAGCTCGACGACGGCCTCGCCGGACTTGTGCGCGAAGGCGTCCCGGCGGCGGTCGGCCGACGGCGGCGCCGCGGAACCCGGCAGCGACATGCCCATCGCCTCGGCCACCGAGGCCATCGTGTTGGCGGTGTACATGCCGCCGCACGCGCCCTCGCCCGGACAGATCGCACGCTCGATGCGGCCCAGGTCGTCCTCGCTCATCAGCCCGCGGGCGCAGGCACCGACCGCCTCGAACGCGTCGATGATCGTCACGTTCTTCTCGGTGCCGTCGCTCAGCTTGACCCAGCCGGGCGCGATCGAGCCGGCGTAGAGGAAGACGCTCGCGAGGTCCAACCGGGCGGCGGCCATGAGCATGCCGGGCAGGCTCTTGTCGCAGCCGGCCAGCAGCACGGAGCCGTCGAGCCGTTCCGCCTGCATCACCGTCTCCACCGAGTCCGCGATGACGTCGCGGCTGACGAGCGAGAAGTGCATGCCCTCGTGGCCCATCGAGATGCCGTCGGACACGGAGATCGTGCCGAACTCGAGCGGGTACCCGCCGCCGGCGTGCACGCCGGCCTTCACGGCGTCGGCCAACCGGTCCAGGGACAGGTTGCAGGGCGTGATCTCGTTCCACGAGCTCGCGACGCCGATCTGGGGTTTGGCGAAGTCGTCGTCGCCCATCCCGACGGCCCGGAGCATGCCGCGCGACGCGGTCGCCTCCAACCCGTCGGTGACCTGACGCGAGCGCGGCTTGATGTCCGGGGTGCTCATGTGCCCACTCTAGGGACGACCTGCGCAGATGCACCCGGAACCGCGCGGCGAGAATCGGCGACGCCGCGGGCGCCGACCGGGCATGATGGCCGAGCCGCAAGAGGCCGCGGGCGTCGTCGTGAGGAGAGCACCGTGCAGGTACACATCGAAGAGGGCGCCTTCGCGTTCGCCGAGGCGACGCTTCCTCCGGGCGGCGCCCTCCGCGTGGAGTCGGGTGCGATGGCGACGCAGCGCGGCGACGTCACGGTCGCGACATCGACGCGCGGAGGCTTCGTGGCCGGGCTCAAGCGCACCTTCGGCGGCGAGAGCTTCTTCGTCAACGACTTCACGTCACAGCTGGGCGGCTCGGTCGGCGTCGCCCCGCCCTACCCCGGCGACATCGCCCTGGTGAACCTGTCCGGCGGCGACGAGCTGCTGGTCCAGTCCGGCGGCTGGCTCGCCTCCGACCCGACCGTCCAGGTCGACTCCCAGTGGGGCGGCGCTCGCGGGTTCTTCTCCGGGGCCGGGCTGATCCTGCTGCGCTGCTCGGGCCAGGGCGACATGCTCATCGCGACCTACGGCGCGATCCGCGGCACGACCCTCGCACACGGCGAGCGGATGGTCATCGACACCGGGCACATCGTCGCCTTCGAGAGCACGGTGCAGTACGCGATCCGCAAGGCGGGCAACAACTGGAAGACGACCCTGCTGGGTGGCGAGGGCCTGGTCGCCGAGTTCGTCGGCCCCGGGCAGGTCTGGATGCAGACCCGCAGCACCAGTGACCTCATCAGCTGGCTCGACGCCCGCCTCCCCCGCCACGACTCGTCGAACAACTGACCGTTCGACGCGTCACGGACCGAGGACCAGGCTCAGGCCCCGCGTCAGTTCGTGCGCCAGCGCCTCCGGCAATGCCCCAGCTCGTTCGACGAGCTCGACCTTGTTCACCGTCACGAGTGCGGTGACGTTGATGACGCTGTCCTTCGGCAGTCCGGCGGCGCCGGAGGGGACGACCACGTTGCCGGGCATCGCCGCGAGTGCCGTGTTGGAAGTCATCACTGCGACGACCGTGGTCGCGAGTCGACTCGCGTTGTAGGCATCGGCCTGGATCACGACGACGGGCCGACGCAGTGCCGGCCTGCTGCCGTCGGGCTCGCCCAGATCGAGCCAGAACACGTCTCCGCGCGCGATCACCAAGCGTCCTGCGCTCCACCGTCCAGGAGGACGGCACGCCCCGCGGCGACTGCCGCAGCGTGACTCGCATCCTGCTCGCCGACGTACTCGACGACCAGGTCGATCCTCGCGGTCACGGTCGCGGCGTCCGTGCGAGCCAGCAAGAGTTCTGCACCCCGCGTGTAGAACTCGGACCTGCTCATGCCGAGCTCCTCGACGCGCGCCTCGACAGCGCTGTACGTGGGTTCAGGGACTGAGATCGCCGTCTTCACCCGTCGAGTATAACCGGTATGACCTGTCAGGCGCGGCGGATGCGGGAGACGTCGCGGACGGCGCCGCGGTCGGCGGACGTCGCCATCGCCGCGTAGGCCTGCAGCGCGGGCGAGACCACGCGGTCACGGTCCTTCGGCTGCCACGGGTTCTCCGACGCCTCCATCTTGGCGCGGCGCTCGGCGAGCACCTCGTCGGGCACGTTGACCCGGATGAGGCGCGTGTCCACGTCGATCTCGATCTCGTCGCCGTCCTCGATGAGGCCGATGGTCCCGCCGGCTGCAGCCTCCGGGGAGACGTGCCCCACCGAGATGCCGCTCGACCCGCCCGAGAACCGGCCGTCGGTGATCAGCGCGCACACCTTGCCCAGCCCGCGACCCTTGATGAACGACGTCGGGTAGAGCATCTCCTGCATGCCCGGACCGCCGGCCGGCCCCTCGTACCGCACGACGACCACGTGACCGGGCTGCACCTGCTTGGTGAGGATCTTCTCGACGGCCTCGTCCTGCGACTCGCACACCAGCGCGCGGCCGACGAAGTGGAAGACGTCCGGGTCGACGCCGGCGGTCTTGAAGACGGCACCGTCGGGGGCGATGTTCCCGCGCAGCACGGCCAGGCCGCCCTCGATCGTGTACGCGTGCTCGACGTCGCGGATGCAACCGTCGGCCGCGTCGGTGTCCAGGTGGTCCCAGCGGTTGGTGGTCGAGAACGCCTGCGTGGTGCGGACACCACCGGGCGCGGCGTGGAACAGCTCGATGGCCCGGTCGGTGGCCTTGCCGCCGCGCACGTCCCAGTCGTCGAGCCACGCCTGCAGCGTGGGCGTGTGCACCGACGTCACGTCGGTCTCCAGCAGGCCGGCCCGGTTCAGCTCACCCAGCAGCGCGGGGATGCCGCCCGCGCGGTGCACGTCCTCCATGTGGAAACGCGGGTGGTTGGGGGCCACCTTGGACAGGCAGGGCACACGACGCGACAGCCCCTCGATGTCGGACAGGTCGAAGTCGACCTCACCTTCCTGGGCGGCGGCCAGGATGTGCAGGACCGTGTTGGTCGACCCGCCCATCGCGACGTCCAGCGCCATGGCGTTGGTGAACGCGGCCTTCGTCGCGATGCCGCGGGGGGCCGCGGTGTCGTCCTCGTCGTCGTAGTACCGGCGGGCCAGGTCGACGATCGTGCGGCCGGCCTCCAGGAAGAGCTCGCGACGGGCGGCGTGCGTGGCCAGCGTCGAGCCGTTGCCCGGCAGCGACAGGCCGAGCGCCTCGGTCAGGCAGTTCATCGAGTTGGCCGTGAACATGCCGGAGCACGAGCCGCAGGTCGGGCAGGCCGACTCCTCGACCTTGGCCAGCGCCTCGTCGGTGACGTTGTCGTCGGCCGCGTAGTTGATCGCGTTGATGAGGTTCAGCGGCGTGGACGCGACGCCGTCGGCGACGATCGCCTTGCCGGCCTCCATCGGGCCACCGGAGACGAAGACCACGGGGATGTTCAGGCGCAGCGCCGCGTTGAGCATCCCGGGCGTGATCTTGTCGCAGTTGGAGATGCAGACCAGGGCGTCGGCGCAGTGCGCGTTGACCATGTACTCGACCGAGTCGGCGATCAGGTCGCGGCTCGGCAGCGAGTAGAGCATCCCCGCGTGACCCATCGCGATGCCGTCGTCGACCGCGATGGTGTTGAACTCCTTGGAGACTCCGCCCGCCTCGCGGATGGCCGAGGCCACCAGGTCGCCCATGTCCTTGAGGTGCACGTGACCGGGCACGAACTGCGTGTAGGAGTTGGCGATCGCGATGATCGGCTTGCCGAAGTCCTCCGAACCCATGCCCGTCGCACGCCACAGCGCACGCGCGCCGGACATGTTGCGGCCGTGGGTGGACGTGCGCGAACGCAGCGGACGACTCATGACGTGCTCCTTCGACGAACCCTCGCCGCGATGGGGGCTGGCAGCGGCGCAGGTCAGGTTACGTCTGCGTAGGTTGAGGCGCTGCGGACGTCCGACACGTGGTCCACGCAGGTATCCACGTACCCGTCAGCTCGCGCCACGCGCCTGCCACGTGCACACGCACACCTCGTTGCCCTCCGGGTCGGCGAGGACCCAGAACGCGGGCGCGCGGTCGTCGCTCAGCAGGCGCCCGCCGGCCGCCACCGCGGCCTGCACCCGCGTCTCCGCCTCGTCGTGCGGGACGGCGATGTCGAAGTGGATCCGGTTGCGCTGCGGCCTGGGCGCATCCATCTGCTGGAACCACACGGTGGGCCCCACCCCCGCGGGGTCGCGCAGCTCGACGTAGTCGTCGGCCGACGAGTCCGCGGGCAGACCGTCGAACGGGAGCACGGTCGCCTCCTCGTACCCGAAGACGGCGGCCCAGAACGGCCGCACGGCGGGGATGTCGAGCGCGTCGACGGCGATCTCCAGGATCTCGCTGCGGGGCACGGCGCTGCCGAGCCCGAGCTCGTCGGCGATCGCGGAGATCGCGTTCGCGAGGTCGATGTCCCGCTGCGTCAGCCCCTCGACGTCGTGGCTGCGCGAGGTCACCGTCACCTGACCCCACCGCAGCAGGACGTCGGGGTGGTGGTTCGCCTCGTCGGCGGCGGCCGCGATGCGCGCGACGAGGGCAGCCCCCGTCGCGAAGTCGGGGGTGGTGAACGTCGCGCGCAGCCGCCGCAGGATGACCCGCCAGTGGCGGGCGTCGACAGCTTCGGTGACGACGGAGGAGCGGAGGTCCTGCGCTGTGTCGGCCATGCGACCAGCGTGGCACCCGCCACCCACACGCGCGCGTCAGCCCTTGAGCGCCTCGTCGCCGCCACTCTCCGCACCCTCCCGGATGTGCCGGCTCACCCAGGGGGCGAGCGCGAACATCACGAGCGCGAAGACGAGCGTCACCACACCGATCCCACCGAAGTACGCGGCGTCGCCGACGTCCGCCGTGGCCTGCACCAGCTGGGCCGTGATCGCGTTCCCCGCGCTCGTCGCGAGGAACCACAGCGCCATCGCCTGCCCGCGGAAGGCCTTGGGCGCCAGCAGCGTGGTGGCCGCGAGACCGACCGGCGACAGGCAGAGCTCACCGAGCGTCTGCACGAGGTAGACGACGACCAGCACCCACCACGGTGACTTGCCGTCGCCGGCCTGCCATGCGGCTCCGCCCAGGAACACGAAGCTGAGCGCGACGAGCGTCAGCCCGATGGCGAACTTGACCGCGGTGGGCGGTCGGTCGTCCAGCTTCAGCCAGATCCAGGCGAACACCGGCGCCAGCAGGATGATGAACGCCGGGTTGAGCGACTGGTAGAAGACCGTGGAGATGGTGATGCCACCGATCGTCCGGTCGGTGCTGTCCTCCGCGAACGTGGTCAACGTGCCGCCGGCCTGCTCGAAGATCATCCAGAAGAGCATCGCCGCGACGAACAGGGGGATGTACGCCCGCAGCCGGGAGCGCTCCGGCGCCGTCACCTTCGGCGAGCGGAACATGACCCAGAACGTCGCGACGGGTGCCGCGAGCGCGATGTAGGACAGCGCGTCGACGAACGTGTCCGCGCTGAAGTCCCCCTGGACCACCCACGCGAGCGCGGTCGCGGCCACGCAGCCGACGGCGACACCGAGCACCAGGCGCGTGACGGGACCGCGATCGGCCGCGGTCATCGGGTTGGGCGGCCGCAGCCCGGCCGTACCCAGCAGGTTGCGCCCCAGGACGAAGACGACGAGCGCGAGCGCCATGCCGACGGCGGCGACCGCGAACCCGGCGTGGTAGCCCCAGCGCTCGCGCACCGCGCCCACCACGAACGGTGCCGCGAGCGAGCCGATGTTGATGCCCATGTAGAAGATCGAGAACGCCGAGTCGCGGCGCTGGTCCTCGCGCGAGTACAGCTCCCCCACCATCGAGGAGACGTTGGGCTTGAGCAGGCCTGTCCCGAGAGCCACCAGCACGATGCCCGTGAACGAGAAGCCCGCGCCGGGGGTCGAGAGGAACACGTGCCCGGCCGCGATGACGACGCCGCCGTACAGGACCGAGCGCCGCGCGCCGATCATGCGGTCGGCGAGCCAGCCCCCGAGCACCGAGACCAGGTACACCGACGCGCCGTAGGCGGAGTAGATCGCCAGCCCGGTCGTCTCGTCGATCCCGAGGCCACCGTTCGCCGCGGTGTCCGTCAGGTACAGCAGCAGGATGGCCCGCATGCCGTAGTAGCTGAACCGCTCCCACAGCTCCGTGCCGAACAGCGTGAAAAGGCCCAGCGGGTGCCCGAAGAACGCGTGGTCGCGGGGGACGACGGGCGCGTCGGCCGTGGTGAGCCCCCCGGCGCCCGCCGCGTCGTCGGCTCCGTCACCGCGTCGCCGGCCGCGCGAGACGCCCGGTTCGTCCCCGTCTGCCATGTGGCCCATCGTGGCCGGTCCCTGCCGTGTGCGCCAGTGTCCACCCAGGTCGGCCGGGTCGCTGCGGACGCCGACGCGACCTAGCGTGGCCCGGTGACGAGCGTGCACTGGTTCCGCCGCGACCTGCGGCTCGCGGACAACCCCGCCCTGGTCGCGGCCGTGGAGCGGGCGCGGGCCGACGACGGCGACGTGGTCGCGCTCTTCGTCGTCGACCCCGCCCTGTGGTCGTCGGCCGGCGCCCCACGCCTGGCGTACCTCGCGGCGAGCCTGCGGGCGCTCGACGACGAGCTGGGCGGCCGCCTCGTCGTGCGACGTGGCCACCCGGCGGAGGTCGTCCCACACCTCGCTCGCGAGGTCGCCGCGTCGTCCGTGCACGTCACCGCGGCCACCGAACCCTTCGGCCGACGACGCGACGAGGCCGTCGGCGCGGCGCTCGACGACGCGGGCGTCGAGCTCGTGCCCACGGGCTCCCCCTACGCCGTCGGCCCCGGTCTGCTCGCGACGGGCGCGGGATCGCCGTTCCAGGTGTTCACCCCGTTCCGTCGGGCGTGGCTGGACCACGGGTGGTCGGCCCCGGCGCCCCGCCCCCGTTCGGTCCCGTGGGCCGACGTCCGCTCCGACCCACTGCCCGACGTCCCCGACACGGACGTCGAGCTGCCGCGCGCCGGCGAGCACGCGGCGCGCGAGCGGTGGCACACCTTCGTCGCCGATGGGCTGGGCGACTACGGCACCGACCGTGACCGTCCCGACGTGGACGGGACGTCGTCGATGTCGATCCCTCTCAAGTACGGCGAGGTCCATCCCCGAACCCTGCTGGCCGACCTCGCCCACGACCGGGGCGCGTCGGCGGCGACGTTCCGTTCCGAGCTGGCCTGGCGCGAGTTCCACGCCGACGTGCTGTGGCACCACCCCGGCGCGACGAGGCGCTCGCTGCGAGCCGTGGTGCCGGACGACGCGTGGGCCGACGGACCGGGCGCGGACGCCGCCTTCGACGCGTGGGCGACGGGACGGACGGGCTACCCGCTGGTCGACGCGGGCATGCGGCAGCTGCGCGCGACCGGCTGGATGCACAACCGGGTGCGCATGGTGGTCGCGTCGTTCCTGGTCAAGGACCTGCACATCCGCTGGCAGCGCGGCGCGGACCACTTCATGGCGTGGCTCGTCGACGGCGACGTCCCGCAGAACCAGCTGAACTGGCAGTGGGTGGCCGGGACGGGACGCGACGCCGCACCGTACTTCCGCGTGTTCAACCCCGTGCTGCAGGGCGAGAAGTTCGACCCCGACGGCACCTACGTGCGCCGGTGGGTCCCGGAGCTCCGCGGCATCCCCGGCCGAGCCGTCCACCAGCCGTGGCGGCTCGGTCTCGAGGCGCCTGCCGACTACCCCGACCGCATCGTCGACCACGCCCGCGAGCGTGAGGCCACCCTGGAGGCGTACCACGCGGCACGCGGCTGAGGGCTCGTGAAGACGGTGTGAAGAAGTGGGGACGAACGTCCCGGAACATCCGCTCACGCCGGGACGAGAGTGTGACTACGGCGCCGAGCACGGCGACCGAACCTCACACGGAGAGTCCGATCATGACCGCCCTCGCAGATCCCACGACCAGCACCGCCGCTGTACGCACCGAGCCCGCGATCGTCACCTCGGGCCGCGCCCGCATCGCCCTGGCGATCGCGCGTCTCGCCACCGGGTTCATCTTCCTGTGGGCGTTCCTGGACAAGACGTTCGGGCTGCACTACAGCACGGGCGCCGCCGTCACCGAGGGCTCGCCGACCCTGTCCTGGATCGACGGCGGGCAGCCCAGCCAGGGCTTCATGAAGTTCGCCGCGATCGGCCCGTTCAAGGACGTGTTCGCCAACATGGCGAGCCCGCTGACCGACTGGCTGTTCATGCTCGGCATGCTGGGCGTGGGCGCGGCGGTGATGCTCGGCATCGGCCTGCGCGTCTCGGCCGTGGCCGGCTCGCTCATCATGGCCATGATGTGGCTGGCCGAGTGGCCGCTGCAGCAGGGCTCGACCAACCCGCTGATCGACTACCACGTGATCTACGCGCTGGTCCTGATCATCGCCGCCCTCACGTTCGCCGGTGACACGTGGGGCCTGGGCAAGTGGTGGGCCAACCTGCCGGTCGTCCGCAAGCACGCCTGGCTGCGGTGATCACCTGCAGCACCCGATCGGCCACGGGTACCGCGTCGGTCAGCCCAGCTGACCGGCGCGGTACTCGTCCTCCAGGATCGCCATGACGACGGCGTCGCAGTACCCGTCCCCGTCGCGGTAGGCGTCGCGCTTGCGACCCTCGACGCGGAAGCCGAGGTTCTCGTACAGGGACTTGGCCCGGGCGTTGATGCTCAGCACGTCCAGCTCCACGCGGTGCAGCCCGATGCCGTCGAACGCGAAGCCCAGCACCAGCTGGATGCCCTCGGTGCCGTACCCGCGACCGCGGTAGGTCGGCCCCATCGAGAGTCGCAGGTTGGCGCAGCGCCGGCCCTCGTCGACCTCGTTCAGCACGATCTCGCCGCGGAACGAGTCGTCACCGTTGGCTGTCACCGCGAAGTCGTAGCGGCCCTTCGCGGTGGCGCGGCTCGCGCACCAGGCGGCGATGCTCTCGCGGGTGAACGTGGCGGTCGTCCCGGTCTGCCGCTTGCCCTCGGGGTCGGCCAGCATCTCCCACATCGCGTCCGCGTCGTCGGGTCGGATGGGGCGCAGGGTGATCATCTCGCCCTGCAACGTCGGCTTGTCCATCGACGTCTCCTCTCGCGTCCCCACGGACGGTACGGCGCGCGTGTGGCGACGACGTTACCGCCGTGTCTCACGCGCGCCGTGGCCCCACTCCGAGCCCGCTCGCCGGTCAGGCGAACGCGGCCTTGGGGTCGCCGACCTCGATGCCCTCGGCCTCCTCCGCCTCCTCGATGGCGCCGGCGGTCGCGCCACCCGTGTTGCGGAAGTGCCCGACGGTCGAGAGCACCAGGCCCAGGACCACCCAGCCCACCAGTGCCAGCCACAGCGAGGCCGTCGAGGCCTGCGGGAAGTAGGAGTGGTCGCGCAGCAGCGCGGCGGCCGCGCCCGGCGGGAACCACTGACCGATCTGCCCCCACGGCGCCGGCAGCATCTGCCAGGGCGCGGCGGCCGAGGCCAGCGGGTTGGCCACGAGCAGGAACAGCACGGGGCCGATGGCGATGCCCGCGCGGCCGACGATCGAGACGAACCCGATGATCACGCTCGCGATGCCGGCGAGCGTGAGGGCGATGATGCTCGCGTTGACGAGGTAGCTGCCCTGGAGTGCGCCGAACAGGCCCTGCAGGACGCCGGCCACCGCCAGTCCACCGACGGCCGCGTAGACGCCGGCGGCTGCGACGCGGCGCCACACCCCGACGACGAGCAACGAGATGCCGATGCCGCCGATCATCCCGCCGATGACGACGGGCAACGTGACGAGCCCGAGGATCGTCCCGCGCGGGTCGCCGGACGCGAGGGGGACGAGGTCGGTGACGGGGACGCTCACGTCCGTGCCGGTCACCTCGGAGAGCTGCTGGGCCAGGACCGGCGACAGCGCCGCGAGCTGCTGGGCGACGACAGAGCTCGAGGCGGTCGCCGTGAGGATCTCGGGCTGGTCGCCCAGCACGATCGCGCCGTAGACGTCGCGCGTGAGGACGAGGTGCTCGGCGGCGTCCCGGTCGGCGACCTCGACGACGTCGAACGTGCCGAGCGCGCGCTGCTCGAGCCCCTGCTCGACGGGGGCCGTCGCGGCGGCGGGCCCGGCGACGGCGAGCGGGAGGTCATGGGCGTCGGACGCGGCGCTCGGCCACAGGAACGCGAGGGCGATGAGCGTGACCACGGCGGCGAGGGCTGCGCCCAGACCGACGAGGCGGCGCCACGGGGTGTGCGGCTGGACAGTCATGACAAGGCTCCTTCTAAACCGAATGTTCGTTCTGTTACCAGGCTCCGTCCGACCCGGGAAGTTGTCAAGAACGTTCGTTCGTTTTTATGCTGCCGTGTGCCCAAGGTCACCGAGGAGTACCGGATCGCGCGCCGGCAGGAGATCGCCGACGCTGCTCTGCGCGCGTTCCGACGCAAGGGCTTCCACGCCACGTCGATGGCGGAGATCATCACCGAGTCGGGGCTGTCCGCCGGCGCCATCTACGGCCACTTCCCCAGCAAGGACGCGCTCGTCATGGAGGTGGCCACCCGCATCATCGACAGCCGGGTCGCCGACATCGAGCACCTCGCCGAGCTCGACCCGATGCCCGCACCTCCCACCCTCCCGCGCGTGCTGGTCGAGGGCATGCAGCAGGAGCTCGCCTCCCCGGGCGTGATGCTCCAGCTCTGGGGCGAGGCCGTCACCGACCCCACCGTCCGCGAGCTCGCCGGCTCCGTGGTCACCCGCCTGCGGGCCGTCGTCGGCCGCTACGTGTCGCTGTGGCAGCAGCGTCAGCACGGTCGCTCACCCGACGAGGCGGACGCGCTGGGCGCCGAGCAGGCCGTGCTGTTCGTCGCGGCCGTCCAGAGCTACATCGTGCAGGCGTCGCTGGTCCCCGACTTCGACGGCGAGGGCTACCTGCGCTCACAGGAGAAGTACCTCCCCCGCTGACTCCCACCGCGAGCGCGCCCGAGACGCGTCGAGCGCACCCGTTGCCACGGGTGCGCTCGACGACGATGGGGCGCGCTCGGCGCGGGGCACTCAGGCCTGGACGCGCTCCAGCACCAGCTCGCGGACGCGGCCGGCGTCGGCCTGGCCGCGGGTCGCCTTCATGACGGCGCCGATGATGGCGCCGACCGGACCGAGGTTGCCCGAGCGGATCTTCTCGGCCACGTCCGGCTGGGCGGCCAGTGCCTCGTCGATGGCGGCCAGCAGCGGGCCGTCGTCGGACACGACCTCCAGGCCGCGCGCGACGACGACGGCCTCGGGGTCGCCCTCTCCCGCGAGCACGCCGGCCAGCACCTGACGGGCCAGCTTGTCGTTGATGCGGCCGGCGTCGACGAGGGCCTGCAGCTCCCCGATCTGGGCCGGGGTGATGGGCAGGTCGGCCAGCTCGACGTCCTGCTCCTTGGCGGTGCGGGCCAGCTCACCCATCCACCACTTGCGCGCGGCGGCGGGCGACGCCCCCGCCGCGACCGTCGCCTCGATGAGCTCGACCGCGCCCGCGTTGACCACGTCGCGCATCTCGGCGTCGGCGTAGCCCCACTCGCCCTGCAGCCGACGACGACGTGCGGCGGGCAGCTCGGGCAGCGCGGCGCGGATCTCCTCGATCCATGCCCGGTCCGGGACGATCGGCGCGAGGTCCGGCTCCGGGAAGTAGCGGTAGTCCTCGGCGTCGGACTTCAGGCGGCCCGACGTCGTCGTACCCGTGTCCTCGTGCCAGTGCCGCGTCTCCTGCGTGACCGTCGCACCCGCGTCCAGCACGGCGGCCTGCCGGCTGATCTCGTAGCGCACCGACCGCTCGACCGACCGGAACGAGTTGACGTTCTTGGTCTCCGTGCGGGTACCGAGCGGATCGGCGGCCGTCGGCCGCAGCGATACGTTCACGTCCGCACGGACGTTCCCACGCTCCATGCGCGCCTCGGACACCTCGAGCGCCCGGAACAGGTCACGCAGCGTCTGCACGTAGGCGCGCGCCACCTCCGGCGCGCGCTCGCCGGCGCCCAGGATGGGCCGCGTGACGATCTCGACGAGCGGGATCCCGGCGCGGTTGTAGTCGACCAGCGAGTACTCGGCACCCTGGATGCGTCCCGTCGCGCCGCCGACGTGGGTGTTCTTGCCCGCGTCCTCCTCCATGTGCGCACGCTCGATGTCGACGCGGAACACCGTGCCGTCCTCGAGCTCGACGTCCACCCAGCCGTCGTACGCGATGGGCTCGTCGTACTGCGACGTCTGGAAGTTCTTGGGGACGTCCGGGTAGAAGTAGTTCTTGCGCGCGAACCGGCAGCTCTCGGCGATCGAGCAGTTCAGCGCCAGGCCGATGCGGATCGCGTACTCGACGGCCGTCGCGTTGACCACCGGCAGCGCACCGGGCAGGCCCAGCGAGACCGGCGTCACCGCGGTGTTCGGCTCCTCGCCGAACACGGCCGGCGCACCGTCGAACATCTTGGTGCGCGTGCCGAGCTCGACGTGCACCTCGATGCCGATCACGGGGTCGAACCGGGCCACGGCCTCGTCGTAGTCGACCAGGTCCACCAGCGCGCTCATCGGGTCTCCAGCTCCGGGGCGCGCGTCAGCAGCGGACCGCCCCACTCGTTCTCCAGCAGCGCCTCGAGCGCGGCACCGACGCGGTACAGGCGGTCGTCGGCCTTCGCCGGCGCCAGCACCTGGAAGCCGACGGGCAGCCCGTCGTCCGACAGGCCGCTCGGCAGCGACAGGCCAGGGACGCCCGCCAGGTTGGCGGGGATCGTGGCGACGTCGTTGAGGTACATCGCCAGCGGGTCGTCCAGCTTCTCGCCCAGCTTGAACGCGGTCGTCGGCGCCGTCGGCGAGACGAGGACGTCCGCCTTCTCGAACGCGGCCGCGAAGTCGCGCTGGATCAGCGTGCGGACCTTCTGGGCCGAGCCGTAGTAGGCGTCGTAGTACCCGGCCGACAGCGCGTAGGTGCCGAGGATGACGCGACGCTTGACCTCGTCGCCGAAGCCCTGGCCGCGGGTCGCGGACATGACGCGCTCTGCGGTGGGGTTGTCCTCGGGGACGACCCGCAGGCCGAAGCGCATGCCGTCGAACTTGGCCAGGTTGCTGGAGGCCTCCGCCGGCATGATCAGGTAGTACGCGGCCAGCGCGTACGTGAAGTGCGGGCAGGAGACCTCGACGATCTCCGCGCCGGCGCTGCGCAGCAGCTCGAGCGACTCGTCGAACCGCGCCTGCACGCCGGCCTGGTAGCCCTCGCCCTGCAGCTCGGTGATGACCCCGACCCGCACGCCGCTCAGGTCGCCGGTCGCCCCCAGGCGGGCCGCGCCCACCAGGTCGGGCAGCGGCTCGGCCAGGCTCGTCGAGTCGCGCGGGTCGTGGCCGCCGATGAGCTCGTGCAGCAGCGCGCTGTCCAGCACGGTGCGCGTGACGGGGCCGGCCTGGTCCAGGCTGCTCGCCATGGCGATGAGGCCGTAGCGCGAGACACCCCCGTACGTCGGCTTGACGCCGACCGTGCCGGTGACGGCCGCGGGCTGGCGGATGGAACCGCCGGTGTCGGTGCCGATGGCCAGCGGGGCCTCGTACGCGGCGACCGCCGCGGCCGAGCCGCCGCCGGAACCGCCCGGGATCCGGTCCAGGTCCCACGGGTTGTGCGTGTTGCCGTAGGCGGAGTGCTCGGTCGACGAGCCCATCGCGAACTCGTCCATGTTGGTCTTGCCCAGGATGGGCAGGCCCGCGGCCTTGATCCGCTCGACGAGGGTCGCGTCGTACGGCGGCACCCAGCCCTCGAGGATCTTCGAGCCCGCCGTCGTCGGCAGACCCTGCGTGACCACGACGTCCTTGACGGCGATCGGCACGCCGGCCAGCGGGTGCAGCTCCTCGCCGGACGCCCGGCGGGCATCCACGTCGGCCGCGGTGGCCAACGCCTGCTCGCCGCTGACGTGCAGGAACGCGTGCACGGCCGGGTCGACGGCGGCGATCCGGTCCAGGTGGGCCTGCGTCGCCTCGACGCTGGACGCCTCGCCCGACGTCAGCGCGTCGGCGAGCGCGGCGGCGGACAGGCGCGTGAGGTCGCTCATGCCTCCTCCCCCAGGATCTGCGGGACGAGGAACTTGCCGTCCTCGGCTGCCGGGGCCGCGGCCAGCACGGCGTCGCGGTCGACTCCCGCCACGGGCTCGTCGGCGCGGAACACGTTGGACAACGGCAGGGGGTGGCTGGTGGCCGGCACCTCGGGCGTGGCGATCTCGCTCACGCGCGCGATCGACTCGACGATCACGTCGAGCTCACCCGCGAGGCGGTCGAGCTCGGCGTCCGTCAGGTCGATCCGGGCCAGCCCCGCCACACGCGCGACCTCGTCGCGGGAGAGGGAGGACATGGCTGGCAGTCTAGTCGGGACGCCGCGCGGCCCGCGGCCGGGCGTCAGGCGTCGACCGCGGCCCGGATGAGCGCCAGGAGCGCCTGCGCGTACGCCTCGGTGGCCTGGACCGCGGTGAAGAGCTGCTCGGGGCGGCCGGGCAGCTCGACGAGCACCTGGTAGCGGCCGTCGGTGGATCGAGCGAGCGACCGGAAGGCGCCGCCGAGCAGCTCGCGCAGCTGGTCCTCGCGCGGGAGCCACAGCGCGTCCTCCTGCGCCACGGAGTCGAGCGCCCACTCCGTGGTGCCGTTGAAGCCCAGCACCGTGCCGGTGGGGAACTGGTGGGCCTCGATCGTCATCTCGCTGATCGTGAAGACGTCGTCCTCCATCCCCACCTGGAGCATCACGAACCGGTCACCCGACGTCGGCGTCCAGCGCAGGCCCGAGTCCCGCAGGGCACGGGCGCTGCTCAGCGAGATCATGTCGCCAGTATGGGCACGTCGGACCGGCCGCGTCCCCCTCAAGACGCGGCCGGTCCGACCTTCATCGCGCGCTGAAGGCCGCGTCGAACGCGGCCGCCGGCGGCGCGAACGCGTTCCGCCGCACGAACTCCAGCGCCTCCGGCGCGCCCAGGAGCCGGTCCATCCCGGCGTCCTCCCACTCCACCGAGATCGGACCGTCGTACCCGATCGCGTTCAGCGCGCGGAACGACGCCTCCCACGGCACGTCGCCCCGCCCCGTGGAGACGAAGTCCCAGCCGCGGTGCTGGTCCGCCCAGGCCAGGTGCGACGAGAGCCGCCCGTTGCGTCCGTTGCCGAGCCGCAGCTTCACGTCCTTGCAGTCGACGTGGTAGATCCGGTCCGCGAAGTCGCCGATGAAGTCGACGGGGTCGAGGTCCTGCCAGATGAAGTGGCTCGGGTCCCAGTTGAGCCCGAAGGACTCGCGGTGCCCGATCGCCTCGAGCGTGCGCACCGTGGTCCAGTAGTCGTAGGCGATCTCGCTCGGGTGGACCTCGTGCGCGAACCGCACCCCCACCTCGTCGAACACGTCCAGGATCGGGTTCCAGCGCCGCGCGAAGTCCTCGTAGCCCGCGTCGACCGCCCCCTGGGAGACCGGCGGGAACATCGCGACGTACTTCCAGATGCTCGAGCCCGTGAACCCGACGACGGTCTTGACGCCCAGCTTCGCGGCCAGCCGCGCGGTGTGCTTCATCTCCTCGGCCGCCCGGCTACGGACCCCCTCCGGGTCGCCGTCGCCCCACACCACGTCGGGCAGCATGTCGCGGTGGCGCTGGTCGATGGGGTCGTCGCACACCGCCTGGCCCTTGAGGTGGTTGGAGATCGCCCACACCTGCAGGCCGTGGCGGTCCAGGATCTCGCGGCGCGAGGCCACGTACTCCTCGTCGTCCCACCGCCACGGGTCCAGGTGGTCGCCCCAGCAGGCGATCTCGAGCCCGTCGTAGCCCCACCCCGCGGCCAGCCGTGCGACCTCCTCGAACGGGAGGTCGGCCCACTGGCCGGTGAACAGCGTGATCGGTCGTGCCATGGTCAGCTCTCCTTCGTCGAACGCGTGGGGGCGGTCGTCGTCCAGACGGACGCGGCGGCCGACGAGCGCTCGACCGCGTCCAGGACGCGCTGCACCTGCAGGCCGTCGGCGAACGTCGGTGCGGGCGCGGTGCCGGAGGCGATGCCCCCGACGAGGTCCACGACCTGGTGGGTGAACGCGTGCTCGTACCCGAGCCCGTGGCCCGCCGGCCACCACGCCCCGACGTAGGGGTGCTCGGGCTCTGTGACGACGATCCGGCGGAACCCCGCGGTCGCCGCCGGCTCGGTCGCGTCGAACAGGTGCAGCACGTTCATGTCCTCGAAGTCGAACGCCAGCGAGCCCGCCGATCCGTTGATCTCCAGGCGGATGGCGTTCTTGCGCCCGTACGCGAAGCGGGTCGCCTCGAACGTCGCCAGGCCGCCGCCGGACATGCGGCCCAGGAAGATCGCTGCGTCGTCCACCGTGACCGGACCCGTCCGGTCACCTGAGGCGGAGCCGGAAAGCCCCGTGAACGAGTCGGCCACCGGCCGTTCGTGCACGAACGTCTCCAGGACCGCGGACACGCCCGTCACCTGCTCGCCCGTGACGAACTGCGCGAGGTCGACGATGTGCGCCCCGATGTCGCCGAGCGCGCCCGACCCCGCGCGCTGCCGGTCGAGGCGCCAGGACAGCGGCACGGTGGGATCCGCGATCCAGTCCTGCAGGTACTGCGCCCGCACGTGCCGCACGGTGCCGATCCGCCCGTCGGCCACCAGCCGGCGCGCCAGCTGGATCGCCGGCACGCGCCGATAGGTGAACCCGACCATCGCCACCCCGGGCGCCTGCTCGGCCGCGGCGACCATCGCCTCGGCCTCCGCCACGGAGTTGGCCAGCGGCTTCTCGCACAGCACGTGCTTGCCGGCGCGCAACGCGGCGATCGCGATGTCGGCGTGCGTGTCCCCGGGCGTGCAGACGTCGACGAGGTCGACGTCGCCGCGGTGCACGAGCGCCTTCCAGTCGGTCTCGACGTCGCGCCAACCGAGGGTGGCGGCCGCCGCCCGGACCGCCTCCTCGTTCCGGCCCGCGACGACGGCCATGTCGACGGACATCGGCAGGTCGAAGAACCGCGGGGCGTTGCGCCAGGCCTGCGAGTGGGCGACGCCCATGAACGCGTAGCCGACCATCCCCACGCCCAGGCGCGGGCGGTCGGTGGGTGCTAGAGGCACGGGCCCTCCTCGGGTCCGGACCGGGCGGGTCGCCGGGCTGCGCCGA
>Ga0160448_100272_pt1 | contig 20364 bp, 21 predicted proteins | sample HID1973M_E1MG_FD_108269 | JGI IMG/M metagenome (GOLD analysis project Ga0160448, IMG submission 108269) | Enriched mosquito-associated microbial communities from UW Madison campus, WI, USA - HID1973M_E1 MG | ecosystem: Host-associated > Arthropoda: Insects > Digestive system > Unclassified ...
ACCCACCAGGACTGGGTGACTTGCAGCGCGGGAGGCAGATCGATCCAGCCCAACGCGCCGGCCAGGCCCAGGCCAAAAACGGTCAGATAGACGCGAATCCCGGCCATCCATGCCAACAGGATCCCAATTACGAACAAATGTGCGTCGGACATCCCGGCTATTCCCATTAAACTCGACGACCCTGTCGCGTCATCGAGTATAGGCCCTGCTCCCGGCACCTGCCTGAGCGGCGCCGTCCGCCGAGTCATGTCTTCCAGTCCGTTCCCCCGCTATCGCATCGTGGTCGAGCGCCACCCAGGCCGCGCCCGGTTCTGGCTGTGCCTGCTGGCCGTGGTCTGGCTGGGTTCGCTGGTCGGCGCGTGGATATGGGCCAGCCGCACGGCCGCGCCGCGGCTGATTGCCACCAGCCAGTTGCTGGATTCGGCGCGCGGTCAGATTGACCAGCAGGCGCGCCAGCTACGCGCGCTGACCCAGCGCGAAACCACCCTGGGCGTATCCGACAAGATCAGCCGCAATGCCAACCAGGAATTGCAGGCCTCGCTGGCCCAGCGCGATGAAGAAATCGCCGCTCTGCGCGCCGACGTGGCCTTCTACGAGCGGCTGGTGGGTGCCACTGCGCCGCGCCGCGGCCTCAATGTCCACCAGGCCGACTTCAACCTGCTGCCGGGCGGCGCCTGGCAGTACCAGATCACCCTGACCCAGACCCTCAACCGTGGCGCCATCAGCCAGGGCCAGATGCGTTTTGCGGTCGAAGGTGTGCGCGCCGGCCAACTGGCCACGGTCAGCTGGGACGATCTGCACCAGCATCCGGGCGTGCCGGGCCAGACCTATTCGTTCCGTTATTTCCAACAGCTCGATGGCAGCGTGATGTTGCCGCGCGACTTCACCCCGCAACGCGTGCGGGTGCAGTTGAGCGGCGGTGACGCGGCGGTGGAGCAGGCATTTGACTGGAAGCTCGCCACTTCCGCAGGAGGTTCGTAACCATGTTCAAGCACAAAGCCCATCGCGATGGCCAGGCCATCGACACCCTGATTGGCCCGCAGGTAACCCTGCAGGGTGATCTGTACTTCAGCGGTGGTCTGTATGTGGAAGGCCGCATCCTGGGTCGGGTGCTGGCGGTGGATGGCGAGCGCGCCACCGTGACCCTGGCCGAACACGGCAGCGTCGAGGGCGAAATCCGCGCACCGGTGGTGGTCATCAATGGCCAGCTGATTGGCGATGTCTACGCCCATGAGCGGGTGGAGCTGGCGTCCAAGGCGAGGGTGCAGGGCAATGTCCATTACCAGGTGGTGGAGATGAGCGCAGGCGCCCAGCTGACCGGCCGGCTGGTGCATGCCGAGCTGGCGGAGCAGGCGGCCGTGGCCGCTCACGAACCCGGTCAGGTACTGGCCGGCGCCTGAATACAGTCGGCCGCGTCCGGGCGGCACACCGCCCGGCGACGGCCGCCGCGCTATGCTCGCTTTCATGAGCGAGTTCACGGTTTTGAAGCCGCCCGGTCCGGCGAGCGGAAAGGTCTGGTTCTACCTCACCGTCGCGGTGCTGGGCCTGTGCCTGGTATTCGGCGGCTGGGGCGTGTGGCGGCTGCTGAACGATCGCGGCGCCGGCGAAGGCGCTTCGCGCGCCCAGGCCCAGCGCGTGGCGCAGTTGGAACAGCAGGTTGCCACCCTGTCGCGGTCGGATCAGATCACCCGCAACGCCAACCGCGACCTGCAGACCACCCTGGCCGAGCGCGATGAGGAAATCGCCGGCCTGCGCGCCGACGTGGCCTTCTACGAGCGCTTCGTCGGCGCGACTGGTCAACGCCGCGGCCTGGCCGTGCATGAGCTGAAAGTGCAACCGCAGACCGATCAGGCCTGGCATTTCACCGCCACCGTCACCCAGAACCTCAACCGCGGCGCGGTCAACGTGGGCCGCCTGCAGGTGTCGGTGGAAGGCACCCGCGCCGGCAAACTGCAGCGGCTGAGCTGGGCCGAACTGCGCCAGCAGGCCAATGCGCCGGGCATCGCCTATTCGTTCAAGTACTTCCAACAGATTGAAGGCGACCTGTTGCTGCCGCAGGACTTCCAACCTTTGCGGGTCATTGCGCAGTTGCAGCCGCAGGGCGGCACGGCGGTGGAGCAGTCGTTCACCTGGGCGGCGGCGACCGGCAAGGAAGGTGCCGGCAGCGCCTCGGGCCTGAACTAAGCGCGGGCAGGACGCTGTCTTCACACCCATCGGCTTGAAGTGAATCTGCCCAGGCCCCATCCTGTCCGCATGGATACGCTGCTCACCTTGCCCTCCGCGCCTGACTACCAGTCGCTGGAGCGCCCGCTCAATTTCAGTCACAGCGCCGCCTCCAAGGTGCGCGAACTGATCCAGGAAGAAGGCAACGACAGCCTGGCGCTGCGCGTGTACATCCAGGGCGGCGGTTGTTCGGGCTTCCAGTACGGCTTTGAGTTCGATGAGAACCGCGCCGAAGACGACCTGGCCGTAGACACCGACGGCGTCACCCTGCTGGTCGACCCGCTCAGCCTGCAGTACCTGATGGGCGCCGAAGTGGACTACAGCGAAAGCCTGCAAGGCGCGCAGTTCGTCATCCGCAATCCCAACGCCAAGACCACCTGCGGCTGCGGTAGCAGTTTCAGCGTCTAAACCGGCGGCCTGCGAGCGCCGCCCGTATGGATCCTTCGCCCGCCACCTTGTCTGACGCGCCGATTTCCGGCTATGCCTTTGCCGGCGATCCGCTGGATCGCGCCGACGCGCTGCGCAATGACCCCGACGCCCTGTTCCAACTGTGGCCGCAAGCGCGGGTGATCGTGTTGGACAAGCAGGGCGAGGCCTTTGCCGATGCGCAGGGTCTTCTGGCCCAAGTGCAAGGTCATACGCTAGGCGGTGGACCAGGCACCGCCATCTTCCTGGGTCGCCGAGCTGAGCAAGCCTGGTTCGCGGTGGAAGCCGACACCGTCGCATTGGACACGCCGCATCGCTGCGACCTGCGCCGCGCTGCCGCGCAGTGGCCGGATTTCGAAGCCGGCGTGTTCGCATTGGCGCGCGCCATGTTTCATTGGCGCTCGCGCAACCGCCATTGCGGTCTGTGCGGTGGCGAAGTGGAGTTCCGCCGCGCCGGCTACCAGGGCCATTGCCTGCAATGCGGCGCGGAACACTACCCGCGCGTGGACCCGGCGGTGATTGTGGCGGTGAGCGACGGTGAGCGTTTGCTGCTGGGCCGCCAGCGCAGTTGGCCAGCCGGTCGCTATTCGGTGCTGGCCGGTTTCGTTGAACCGGGCGAGACGCTGGAGCAGACCGTGGCCCGCGAAGTGCTGGAGGAAGCCGGCGTGCGCGTGCGCAGCAGTCGTTACCTGGGCGCGCAGCCGTGGCCGTTTCCCGGCTCGCTGATGCTGGGCTTCACTGCCTTGGCCGAGCCGGACGAGCCACGCGTGGACGATGAGCTGGAAGACGCACGCTGGTTCAGCCATCAGGAAATCGGTGCGGCGCTGGAGCGCCAGGACGGCAGCAGCGGCCTGTGGTTGTCGCCGCGCATTTCCATCGCACGCTCACTGATTGAGCACTGGTACCGGCAGAACAAGCTCGACAGGTTCTAGAATCAGGCACGGGAGGACGTGCGCATGTCGATAACCTTGGTCGCGGTGGTGCTTGCCCTGGTGCTGGGCCATGTGGCGCCGGCGCTGGTGGCTTCACTGCGGCAATTCCATTGGTTTGCCCATTGGCTGCATTGGCTGGACGAACGCTTCCCGGCGGACGGTTTCTGGCGCAGCCGCTACGGCATTGCCCTGGCGGTGTTGCCGCCGTTGCTGGTGGTGGGTTTGTTCCAGTGGGTGTTGCACGCGCCCTTGCTCGGCCTGGTCGGCCTGCTGTTCTCCATTCTGGTGCTGGTCTACGCCTGGGGTCCGCGCGATCTGGATGTGGATGTGGAAGCCATCATCGACGCCCACGAACCCGCGCAGCGCGCCGCCGCCATCGCCCGCCTGTGGCCGGCAGGCGATACGCCCGCGGCCGATGGTCCGGCGCTGGTGGAAGCCGTGTTCCGCAATGCGCTGCGGCGTTGGTTTGGCGTGTTGTTCTGGTTCCTGTTGCTGGGGCCGATGGGCGCCTTGCTCTACCGCCTGATTGCCTTGACGGCCGAGGGCGAATTCCAGCGTGAGCTGCCGCATGACACCCGCGAAGGCGCGCGCGCCTTGTTGTCGGTGCTCGAATGGCCGGTGGCGCAGCTGATGACCATGGCCATGGCGCTGGTGGGCAACTTCGATACGGTCTTCCATGCCTGGCGCGATGCGCACGGCAACACCCTGCAACTACGCACGGGCTTTCTCGGCCAGGCCGCGCGCGCCAGCGTGCGTTGCGAATTGGCTGAAGAGGCCGAGGACTACGCCGAAGAAGGCATGGTGCAGGCCATGCGCGAGCTACCCGAGCTGCGCGATGCGATGAGCCTGGTCTGGCGCATCCTGCTGCTGTGGATGGCCGTGCTGGCGGTGTTCGTGATTGGCGGCTGGGTCAGCTGAGCCCATGCGCGCGGCTTACACCGGCGCCAGCAGGGTGAACGGATACCAGGGCAGGTTGCGCGCAATCCAATAGGCCGGCAGCAGCACCAGCCACAGCCGCGGCTCCATCACCCAGCGCATCAGCGGCGCCAGCACGCGCGGTTGCCAGCCGCGGCCATGCGCGATCATCAGCGGCAGCAGCGGCAAGACCAGCATCGCCAACGGATTCATCGAGAAGGCGCGCAGCACATCGCCGTGTACCAGTGCATGCAGGGCGCGGGTCAGTCCACAGCCCACGCAGTAGTAGCCGGTGAACAGGCGGAACATGCAGGGCAGAAATGGATTGCCTGCTGCATTGGGATCAAACTTCCACAGCATGACCACGCCGGCGAGGACCGCAGTCGCGATCCCCGCCAGCCACGCTGCCTGCATCGGTCGCAAGGTCAGCGTCATGCAGACTTACTGCTGGTACTGCTGCATCTTCTCGGCAAATTCCATGTATTCCTGCACGCCGCCGGTGGCGATGACGAAGATGTTGATCAGCAGACCGATGATGGCCAGCGCGGTGGCCACCCAGCACCAGGTCTTGGCAGCGTCGGACGCGCGGCGTGCGCCGGCAAAGTCACCCTGGGCCAACTTGGTGTTGACCTGCGCCGAGTAGACGATCGCGACGATGCCCAGAAAACCCAGCGGACAGCACAGGCATACGGCCAGCACGGTCGAGATGATCGACCAGGCCAGGTAATTGGGAACTTGCACGGGGCTTTCATTGTGCAGCGGGGGGACGGCGCTCATCGGAGTCTCTCCTGACAGAAAATGGCGGTGGGTCGATCGCCGCTAGTCTACCTATTCAGCTGCACGACCAACATCGGGGCCTGCCCCACCTGGGCATGGCTCAGGCCTGATCGCCACGCAATGCGCGCACCGTGGCTTCCAAGGCCTCGGCGCTGACCGCGGGATCATTGACCGGCGGCGCGGCCACCACATCGATATGGGCGCGGAATCGGCGCGGCACGCGCATGCGGCCCAGGCGCGTATCGCGGCGGCTCCACATGCTGGTCCACATGCCCCTCAATGCCATCGGCACCACCGGCACCGGGCGACGCTCGAGGATGCGCTCCACGCCCGACTTGAACGGCGCGATCTCGCCATCGCGGGTCAACGCGCCTTCCGGGAAGATGCCAACGATTTCGCCTTCGGCCAGCGCCTGATCGATCTCCTCGAACGCGCGCTGCATCAGCGCGGGGTCTTCGCGCGCGCCGGCGATCGGAATCGCCTTGGCGGTGCGGAAGATCCAGCTCATCACCGGGATGTTGAAGATCTTGTAGTACATGACAAAGCGCACCGGGCGCGGAATGCTCGCCGCCAGGATCAACGCATCCATGTAACTGACATGGTTGCAGACCAGTAGGGCGGGGCCTTCGTCGGGCACGTTCTTTTCGATGCCATGCAGGCGCAACCGGTACAGCGAGCGCACCAGCACCCAGCTCAGGAAGCGCATCAGGAATTCCGGCACCAGCAGGAAAATCCAGATCGCCACCAGCGCATTGGCAATGGCCAGCGCCAGGAACACCTGCGGAATGCTCAGCCCCGGCAGCGGAATGTGCATGCCGCCCAGGTTCAGCCCCGGCATCTGCAGCAGGATGCCCAGGATCGCCGCCAGCACGATAAAGCCGGCGTTCTGGATGTTCATGCCGGCAATCACCCGCGACAACTCGTTCTTGGGCGTGCGGCTTTGGATCAAGGCGAACAACGGCACCACGAAGAAGCCGGTGAACAAACCAATGCCGACCAAATCGATCGCGATGCGCAGGCTGCCGGGCTGCTGCAGGAAGCCGACCACCGACAGACCGCTGGCCGGCGCCAGCCCGCTGCGGGCGAAGTACAGATCCAGCAGGAAGCCGGTCATGCCGAACGCACCCAGCGGCACCAGGCCGATCTCGACCGTGCGTGCCGAGAGCTTTTCGCACAGCAGCGAGCCCACGCCGGTGCCAATGGAGAACAGCGCCAGCGCAAAGATGTACAAGGTCTCGCTGCCACCCAGATTGACGGTGGCGTAGGTGGGCAGCTGCGCGGTGAGCACCGTGCCGACAAACCAGAACCAGGACACCCCCAGCACGCTATTGCGCACCGCCGGTTGCTTCTTGGCCAGGCGTAGCACCGCCAGTGATTCGGGGATCGGGTTCAGACGGATTTTCAGATCCGGTGCGGCGGCTTCCACCGGCGGAATGCGCCGCGACACCAGGTTGCCGGCAATGGCCAGCAGGATGATCGACAACGCCGCCACCTGCGGTCCCTCCGCGCCAGCCAGCTTGAAGATCAGGCCGCCAAAGATCATGCCGATCAGGATCGACAGCGAGGTGCCCATCTCGACCAGGCCATTGCCGCCAGTCAATTCCTCGGGCTTGAGCACCGAAGGCAGGATCGAATACTTCACCGGTCCGAACAGGGTCGACTGCAGGCCGGTGGAAAACAGCGCCACCAACAAGATCGGCATGCTCTGCAGCAGGAAGCCGATCGCCGCCACCGACATGATCACGATTTCCATCGTGGTGGTGATCCGGATCAGCCGCGACTTCTCCAGCTTCTCGGCAATCTGGCCGGCGGTGGCCGAGAACAGGAAGTAGGGCAGGATGAACAAGGCCGGCGCCAGGTTGGTGTACAGCGTCTTGTCTTGCGCGCTGATGCCCATGAAGAACAGCAGGCCAATGATGGCCTGCCGGTACACGTTGTCGTTGAAGGCGCCCAGCGACTGCACCAGGAAGAACGGCAGGAAGCGTCGCTGTTTCAGTAATCCAAACTGACTATGGCCGGCCATGCGCCCTCCCTGAGTTGGGCGCAGCCTAGCAGAAGGCGGTTGCCGCTGGACCTCAGCCCTGCTCGCGCGCGATGGCGCGCCAGCCGATGTCGCGGCGATGGAATTCGCCGTCCCAGTGGATCGTGTCCAGCGCCTGGTAAGCGCGCTGCTGCGCCTGGCCCACGCTCTGGCCCAAGGCAGCCACGCACAGCACGCGGCCGCCGCTGGTCAGCACCTGGCCGTCCTCACCCAGACGCGTGCCGGCATGGAAGACCTTGGCATCGTAGCCCTGTGCCGCGTCCAGGCCGTGGATCACATCGCCCGCGCGCGGTGTGTCGGGATAGTTGGCCGCCGCCATCACCACGCCCAGCGAGGGCCGCGCATCCCACTCAGCCTCGACGCTGTCCAGGCGGCCATCGATGGCGGCTTCCACCAGATCCACCAGATCCGATTGCAGGCGCAGCATCACCGGCTGGGTTTCCGGATCGCCAAAGCGCACGTTGAACTCGATCACCTTGGGCGCGCCGGCCTCATCGATCATCAAACCGGCATAGAGGAAACCGGTGAACGGCACGCCGTCGGCGATCATGCCGCGCACGGTGGGCTCCACCACCTCGCGCATGACCCGCGCATGCACCTCGGGCGTAACCACGGGCGCAGGCGAATACGCGCCCATGCCGCCGGTATTGGGACCGCTGTCGCCATCGCCCACGCGCTTGTGATCCTGCGAGGTCGCCATCGGCAGCGCCGTGCGACCGTCAACCATGCTGATGAAGCTGGCTTCTTCGCCTTCCAGGAATTCCTCGATCACCACCCGCGCACCGGCGGCGCCAAAGGCGTTGCCGGCCAGCATGTCGTGGATCGCCGCTTCGGCCTCGGCCAGCGTCATCGCCACGATCACGCCCTTGCCTGCGGCCAGGCCATCGGCCTTGACCACGATTGGCGCGCCCTTCTCACGCACGTAGGCCAGCGCCGGCACGGTCTCGGTGAACACCGCGTAGTAGGCGGTGGGAATGCCGTGGCGGGCCAGGAAATCCTTGGCGTAGGCCTTGCTGCCTTCCAACTGCGCGGCGGCAGCGGTGGGTCCAAAGATGCGCAGGCCCTCGGCGCGGAAGCGATCCACCACCCCGGCCACCAGCGGCGCTTCGGGGCCGACCACGGTCAGCGCCACGCCTTCCTCGCGCACCAGCTGCACCAGCCGATCAATCTCGGTGGCGCCCACGGCGACGTTGCGGCATTTGCCTTCGCGCGCCGTGCCGGCATTGCCCGGCGCCACCAGCACTTCGTCCACGCGTGCGGACTGGGCAATCTTCCAGGCCAGGGCGTGCTCGCGACCACCTGCGCCAATCACCAGAACCTTCATTGCTTGTGCTCCATCATGCTCGTGACCCGCGCGGCGGATCGGGATTGGGTGTACGTCATTCGACCTGGGCCTGGGCGTCGAGCTCGGCTTTCAGCCTGGCCTTGGACAGGCGCGCATAGGCCGGATCCAGTTCGCTGCCGACATAGCGGCGCCCGCTGCGCAATGCCGCCACACCGGTGGTGCCGGATCCGTTGAAGGGATCGAAAATCCGATCACCGGCTTGAGTGGAAGCCTCGATGCAACGCAGCAGCAGATCAATCGGCTTCTGGGTGGGATGGCGGCCGTGGCTTTTTTCCTGCTTGGCCGGCGCGGTGAAACGCCAGACCGATTTCATCTGCTTGCCGTCGTTGTCGGCTTTCATCCGCGCGTAGTCAAAACGGTAGCGGCTCTTTTCACTCTTGGCCGCCCAGATCAGCGTTTCGGTGGCATGGGTGAAAGTGCGGCAAGCCAGGTTGGGCGGCGGGTTGGGTTTTTCCCAGGTGATGTCGTTGAGCAGCTTCATGCCCAACTGCTGCATGGCAAAGCCGACCGAATGAATCACATGATGGGTGCCCGACACCCATAGTGTGCCGTTGGGCTTGAGCGCGCGCTGGCAGCGCTGCAGCCATTGCAGGTTGAACTCGTGGTTGAGTTGCGGACTGCGGCTCTTGTCCCAGTCGCCCTTGTCCACCTTCACCATCTTGCCGTTCTGGCAAGTGATGCCGCCATTGGAAAGGAAGTAGGGCGGGTCGGCGAAGATCATGTCGAAGCTGCCCTGCGGGTGCAGGGCATTCAGGCGATCCAGCAGCTCCAGACAATTGGCCTGGTACAGCACCGCGCGCGCCTGCGGATCAGCGTAGGCCAGCTTGTTGGCCGAGGTCTTGCTGGCCGCGAATTCGCCCAGGCCGAGCGGATCGGCCGGGGCGGTCGCAGCGGAGCGGCGGGCAGCCGACACGTCAGTGCCGGAAATGGCGCACGCCGGTGAACACCATCGCCAGGCCATGCTCGTCGGCGGCGGCAATGACTTCGCTGTCGCGCATCGAACCACCCGGCTGGATCACCGCGGCGATGCCGGCCTGCGCGGCCGCATCAATGCCATCGCGGAACGGGAAGAACGCATCGCTGGCCATCACCGAGCCCGGTACCGCCAGCGTGGCCTCATCGGCCTTCAGTCCGGCGATGCGCGCGCTGACCACGCGGCTCATCTGACCGGCGCCGATGCCGACGGTGCGGTTGTCCTTGGCGTAAACAATCGCATTGGACTTGACGTACTTGGCCACCTGCCAGGCAAACAGCAGATCGCGCAGTTCGCTCTCGCTGGGAATGCGCTGGCTGACCACCTTGAGCTCGTCGCGAGCGACCTTGCGGTTGTCGGCGGTCTGCATCAGCAGGCCGGAACCCACGCGCTTGACGTCTATCAGATTGGCGCCTTCGCCGGCCGGAATCACCAGCACGCGCACGTTGGCTTTCTTGCGTGCGTATTCCAGCGCGCCTTCCTCGTAGGCCGGCGCAATCAGCACTTCCACGAACTGCCGATCCAGGATGACTTTCGCGGTGGCCGCATCCAGGGTGCGGTTGAAGGCGATGATGCCGCCGAAGGCCGAGGTGGCGTCGGTGGCATACGCCAGTTCGTAGGCATCGCCGCAGGCCACGCCCACGGCCACACCACAGGGATTGGCATGCTTGACGATCACGCAGGCCGGCGCTTCAAACTGGCGCACGCATTCCCAGGCCGCGTCGGCATCGGCAATGTTGTTGTAGCTCAGCTCCTTGCCCTGCAACTGGCGAAACGTGGCCAGCGTGCCCGGCACCGGATACAGATCGCGATAGAACGCGGCCTGCTGATGCGGGTTCTCGCCGTAGCGCAGATCCATCAGCTTGATGAAGCTGCCATTGGCCTGCTGCGGGAACAGGCTGCGCTCCACCGCGCCGGCATCGTCCACCTGGGTAATCGCCGAGAGCGTGTCGCTGATGCAGGCGTCGTATTGGGCCACGCGATTGAACGCGGCCACCGCCAGAGCAAAGCGCGTGCGCGCCGACAGCGTGCCGTCGTTGCCATCCAGTTCGGCCAACAGATCGCCGTACTGCGCCGGATCGGTGGCCACCGCCACGTAGGCGAAATTCTTGGCCGCCGCACGCAGCATCGCCGGCCCACCAATGTCGATGTTCTCGACGATGTCGTCGAACTTCGCCGCCGGATTGGCCGCGACGCGTTCAAACGGATACAGATTCAGCACCAACAGATCGATCGGCACGATGCCTTGCTGCGCCATCACCTGATCATCGATGCCGCGCCGCCCGAGCAGACCGCCATGCACCTTGGGATGCAGGGTCTTGACCCGGCCGTCCATGATTTCCGGGAAACCGGTGAGCTCGGAGACGTCGCGTACCGGCAAGCCCGCGTCGCGCAGGGCTTTGGCGGTGCCACCGGTGGAGAGCAGCTCAATCTGGCGGGCGGCGAGGGCCTGCGCCAGTTCAATCAGGCCGGTCTTGTCGGAAACGGACAGCAGTGCCCGGCGAACGGGCAGGCGTTGATCAGTCATGGGGGGGCAATGCGGCAGAAGGACCGCGGAATTATAGCCTTGCCGGCTCCCCGACCCGCGGATCAGGCCAGGCCGTAATCCTTGAGCTTCTTGCGCAAGGTGGCGCGATGGATGCCCAGCATGGCCGCGGCGCGGCTCTGGTTGCCTTCGCAGTGGTTCAAGATTTCCACGAACAGCGGAATTTCCATCTCGCGCAGGACGATTTCATAGACATCGTCGGCGTCGCAACCATCCAGATCGCGCAGGTAGCGACGCACCGACAGGGCGACGTGTTCGCGCAGCGGCGGGCGTGCAGCCCGTGGATTGTCTTGGCGAGTGGCAGCAGCGTTCACGCAATTCCCCGAGGTCCGAACCAGCCCGCCCTGTCGTTGTGGTTCTTCAGCGGGGGGACGAGTCTAGCGCCAGTCGCGGGCGAGTGCATCCACATTTGCGTGGAATCTTGGTTTCAACGGAAGTCAAACGAAAAAGCAACAACATTGGCGCTGGGCTCGCGCAGGTTGACGGCCACCTGGGCGCTTTGTCCCGGCGCCAGTTCGCTCATGGCCGCGCTGCCGCGCAGATACTCAGCGGGTGTAATGGCGCGTGCACCCAGGTCGCGGCCGTCGGCGTCCTTCAAGGTCAACAGCAGTATCGGCCAGGGTTGCGACCAGCGCGCGTCATTGCGAAAGGTGGCACGCGCTTGCAACACGCCGGCGACATTGGGTACCGGCCGCACATCGCGGTCGAGCATGACAAACGCCTGCGGCTCACGCCATGCGGGAATGGTGCATCCCAGCACGCCGCAAAGCGAAGACAGCAGGGGCCGCCAGCCGGCATCCGCCGCCAGCCGCGCGCGGTCGGCCAGCAGCATCTGCAAGGCCAGGCTCAGCAGCAACACCCCCAGCAAGGCCCATTGCCACAGTGGCGCGCCCTGGCGGGATGCGGTGCTGCTGCTGCGACCACCCAGGAATGCCGGTGCACGCGCAGCGCGCACAGGTTTGATTGACGGCGCCGACGGCAGCGCCGCCACGATGGCATCGGCCGGCGCCGTCTGCGGTGTCGACTGCTCTTCAGCGTCTGCCGGTGCAGTGTCTATCGACGTGGCGACGGGAGCCTCGTTGTCCGGCGTGGACAATTCTTGACCATCGTCGGACACGGGGGCGCTGTCGGGTGTTGGCTCGGCCGCCACGATGGACTCAGAGGGTGTGTCGTTGCTCGTGCTGACCGCTTCAGACGCAGGTTCGAGCTCGGCCGTCTGCTCGCCCTGCTCAGGCGACTCATCGCGACGCAGCAAGCTGGCCAAACTCTGACCACCTGCGCTGGCGGGGCTGTCCGTGCCGCCGCTGGCTGGCAAGGGCGCGCTGTCGCCTGCATCCAATACAGCCGAACAGCGCGGGCAGCGCGCCGGCGCGGATTGCGTGCGCGGATCGGTGGCGACCAGATAGCGGCATTGCGGGCAGGCGATGAACATGGGCCTATTCAATCACGCTGGCCCGAGGCCGAGAAGGCAGGCAGCACGGCCGCCGTACGCGGCTCAGCGGCGACGGCCGTCGATGCGCATCCAGTCGTCCTGGCGGGTCGCGCTCAGATCATCGAACCAGGCGGCATAGCGTTCCAGCAGTTCGCCTTCCTGGCCATGCAGGATGCCCGACAGGGCGATGCGCCCACCCGGCGCCACCCGCGAGGCCAGATGCTCGGCCAGCGCGTCCAAGGCCGAGGCCAGGATATTGGCCACCACCACCGGATAGCGCTGTGCGGGCTCGTCCTGCGGCAGGTGCACGCTCATGCGCGCGGCCAGGCCATTACGCTCGGCGTTGTCGTGGGTGGCAATCAATGCCTGCGGATCGTTGTCCACGCCCACCGCGTGTGCCGCACCCAGCTTGAGTGCCGCCAAGGCCAGGATGCCGGAGCCGCAACCGAAATCCAGCACCGGCTGATCCTGCAGCTGACCTTGGCTGGCCAGCTCGTCCAACCAGGTCAGGCACAGCGCCGTCGTCGGATGCGTGCCCGAGCCGAAGGCCAGGCCCGGGTCCAGCCGGATCACGGCCGCGTCGGCGTGCTGCGCAGCTTCGGGTAGCTCATGGTTCCAAGGCACGATGAAGGTGCGCGCACCAAACTGCATGGGTTGGAATTGATCCAGCCACGCGCGCTCCCAGTCTTCGTCCGCCACTTCGCGCATCTCCACGCGCGACCAGTCCAGCGCCTCATCGGCCGCGCCCAGCGCCAGCAACAGCAAAGGGCCGGCGGTATCGCCATCAAACAGCGCGGTCAGACGCATCTCGCCCCACAGCGGGGTTTCGCCCACGCCCGGTTCAAAGATGGCTTGCTCGTCGGGCTCATCGGCGTGCGCGTCGGTGAGCGTGACCGACAACGCACCCACGCTTTCCAGCGCGCGTTCGTAGCGGGGCTGCTGGGGCAAGGTGCAGGGGACGGTCAGTTCGAGAAAGGGCACGGGCGGGTCCAGGACAATCGAGCGAGGCAGCAGTGCTGGGCGCGGTGCCGGCCTGGCTTCTAAAGGGGGCGTCAGTTTATGCGATCAGCTGTCTGCCAGCCTTCGCGCGTTTGGAGGCGGTCAGCTTGCCCGCCGTTCGTTGGCTGCGTGCGGCTGTTCGTCGACTCGTGATTGCTGCGGGGCGTCGCCGCCGGGATAATCCGGGCATGTCTCGCACCTGGCCCATGGTTTTGGCGTGCGCCTGCGTGCTTGGCATCGCGGGCGCGGCGTGGTGGCTGAGCGGCAGTGATGAGGCCAGCGAGTCCACACAGGAAGAAGTCGCCGTCACCACCCGCTTGAACGAGGCCGCTGAGCCGGATGCCTCCGGGACGGCGCCGCGACCCTCGCGTCCGCAGGCGTTCCGACCGCGGGCCGATTTTGAAACCGCCCCGGATCTGTTTGTCTACGCGCAACGCGTGTCGGCGCTGGCACGCGCCGGTGACGCCGATGCGCAGTGGATGCTCAGCCGCGTCTACGATTATTGCGCCGGCTTTGCCGCCAACCCCACCGCCTACGGCAATGACACACGCGCGATTGCCGCGCTGGATGTGTCGACGGCGCCGGCCATGGCGGCCGCGCGCGAACGCGTCAGCCAGCGGTGCGCGCGCTTCCTGCCGTCGGATGGTTTGAATCGCGACGTGATTCAGGAAACCCGCATGCGTGCCGCGCTGGCGGGCAGCTTGCCGGCCGAGGCCGCGTTGCTCGCCGATGGCGCGCCGCTGTCGGAGGACGAGGGTTATCGCGGCGATCTGGTGCGGCGCGTGCAAGCCTCGCAGGATCCGCAGGCCTACTTTGCGCTGTCCACGGCGATGGGCTTGGCCGCGAGCGGATCCGAAGCCGAACTGGGCGCGGTATCGGGCACCTGGTTGTCCGAGATCGCTTGGCAGATGGCGGCTTGTCGCCTGGGATTGGATTGCGGACCGCGCGGCAATCTGATGACCAGCTATTGCGCGCATGGCGGCATCTGTTCGAAAGATCCCCTGTTGGATTTCCCCGCGTTCGTGGTCGACGCCGGGGTGCCGCGCCAGGGCGAGGCGGAATTGAATGACATGGTCAACAGCTTGCTGGGTGGCCGGAGGAGCAGCAAATGAAGCGCAGCAAGTGGCGGGTTAGCGCCCGCATGGGAATCTGGTTGCTGGTGGCGAGCACCTATGCCGCCGCCGGTACGACCGTGGTGATCAACGCGCTGGATGCGCCGTACCGACAGCTGCAAGCGCCGTCGGCAGGCGTGCACGCCAGCGCCGAGGAGCGCGCGATGGCCGCCGCCAAGCTGGCCGCGATTTACCGCGCGCGCAGCGGTTCACCGTTCTCCGCATTGCCGGTGGGGACCACGCTGGAAGTGCGCTGGCCGGATGGTTCGCGCGAGACGCTGCGCGTGGTCGACCCGCGTTCGCCGACGGGCATGCAGGCCGAGCCGGCGAGCCAAGCCAAGCGCTGACACTGTCCGCACGTTGCAAAAACAAGAAGGGTCGGATTCTCGCGAATCCGACCCTTTGTTTTTACCCGTAGCGCGTTCGATCAGACCAGCGCGATCGACTTGTTCTTGCGTTCGGCCAGGCGCTTTTCCAGATAGTGGATGTTCTGCCCACCGGCCTGGAAGCCCTGGTCGCGCATGATCCGCTGCTGCAACGGGATGTTGGTCTTGATGCCGTCCACCACCATCTCGCTGAGCGCCACGCGCATGCGCGCAATCGCGGTCTCGCGATCCGGACCATGCACGATCAGCTTGCCGATCATCGAGTCGTAATTCGGCGGCACGCGATAGCCTTCGTAGATATGCGTGTCCACGCGTACGCCCGGGCCGCCCGGCGGATGGAAATGCTGGATCAGGCCTGGATGCGGCATGAAAGTTTCCGGATCCTCGGCATTGATGCGGCACTCGATCGCGTGCCCGCGCATGACGATGTCTTCCTGCTTGATCGACAGCGGGCGACCGGCGGCGATGCGCAGCTGCTCGCAGACCAGATCGATGCCGGTGATGCGTTCGGTGACCGGATGCTCGACCTGGATGCGGGTGTTCATTTCAATGAAGTAGAAGCGGCCGTTCTCGTACAGGAACTCGAACGTGCCAGCGCCGCGGTAGCCGATGCGCAGGCAGGCTTCCACGCAGACCTTGCCGATCTCGGCGCGCTGGGCTTCGGTGATGCCGGGTGCGGGCGCTTCTTCCACCACCTTCTGGTGACGGCGCTGCATGGAGCAGTCGCGCTCGCCCAGGTGGATGGCGTTGCCCTGGCCGTCGGCCAGCACCTGGATTTCCACGTGGCGCGGATTCTCCAGGAATTTCTCCATGTACACCTGATCGTTGCCAAAGGCGGCCTTGGCCTCGGACTTGGTGGTGGCGATGGAGTTGCTGAGCGCGGCTTCGGCATGCACCACGCGCATGCCGCGTCCGCCGCCGCCGCCGGCGGCCTTGATGATCACCGGGTAGCCGATCTCGCGCGCCACCTTGGTGTTGGCGACGATGTCATCGCCCAGCGGACCGCCGGAACCCGGCACGCAGGGCACACCGGCCGCCTTCATGGCGCGGATGGCTTCGACCTTGTCGCCCATCAGGCGGATGGTGTCGGCCTTGGGACCGATGAAGATGAAGCCGGACTGCTCCACCCGTTCGGCAAAGTCGGCGTTCTCACTGAGAAAGCCGTAGCCCGGATGGATCGCCTGGGCGTCGGTCACCTCGGCGGCGGCGATGATCGCCGGCACGTTGAGGTAGCTGTCGGTGGAGGGCGCGGGACCAATGCAGACCGATTCATCGGCCATGGCCACATGCTTGAGGTTGCGGTCGACCGTGGAATGCACGGCCACCGTACGAATGCCCAGGGTGTGGCACGCGCGCAAGATGCGCAGCGCGATTTCACCCCGATTGGCGATGACGACTTTGTCTAGCATCGGCGGACCTTCAGCTGATCACGAACAGCGGCTGGTCGAATTCCACCGGCTGGCCGCTCTCGGCCAACACGGCCTGGACGGTGCCGGAAACGTCGGCCTCGATCGGATTGAACATCTTCATGGCTTCGATGATCGCCAGGGTGTCGCCGGCCTTGACGGTCTGGCCCACGGTGACGAAGGCCGGCTTGTCCGGCGAGGGCGAGGTGTAGAAGGTGCCGACCATCGGCGCACGCATGACGTGGCCATCGGGCAGATTGCTGGCCGGCTTGGCGGCACCGCCGGTCGAGGCGTCGGTGGGCGAGCTCATCGGCATCGGTGCGGCAGGACGCGCTTCGACCTGCATCACCGGCGCGGGCGCGGCAGCGGCTGCGTAGCCGCCCTTGGGCACGCGCGCCAGGCGCACGGACTCTTCGCCTTCCTTGATTTCGATTTCCGCCAGGTTCGACTCTTCCAGCAGGTCGATGAGTTTCTTGATTTTGCGCAGATCCATAGAGGCCTCTTGGTTGAACGTGCTTGTAGTAAGCGTGCTTGTATTGGCTGTGTCCCGGCCGCGGACGGCCGGCAGGAGGGTCAGGCGGACAACCGCGTCAGCGCGGCGTCCAAGGCATAGCGATAGCTATCGGCGCCAAAGCCGCAGACCACGCCCACCGCCAGGTCGCTGAAGTAGCTGTGGTGGCGGAACGGCTCACGGCTGTGCGGGTTGGATAAGTGGATTTCGATAAAGGGCAGGGCCACGGCCGCCAAAGCGTCGCGCAGGGCGACCGAGGTATGGGTGAAGGCGGCCGGGTTGATCAGGACCAAGGCGGTGCCATCGGCGCGGGCGGCCTGCACGCGATTGACCAGCTCGTGCTCGGCGTTGGACTGGAAGCTCTCCAGCGCATGGCCCGCTTGCTCCGCCTGCTTGACCAGGCCGGCGTCGATGTCGGCCAGGGTCGTGCGGCCATAGACCTCCGGCTCGCGCGTGCCGAGCAGATTGAGGTTGGGGCCATGCAGGACCAGCAGCTTTGCCATCGGGCGCTCCAGCGGAAGGCCGGCAGTCTGCGCGAAGCCGGCGATGCTGTCCATATCGCCGAAGTTGCTAGCGTTTTAATCAAGCGTTTGAAAAACGCCGGGTGGACGGCTTCCTGGCAATCTTCAGGCAACGCGCCGAGCGCGGGACCCAGGGCAAGTCAGTCCTCGTCGTAGGCGACACCTTATGGATATTTGCGCTAAAGGGCGAGAATCCGCACCTAACGACAGAAAACCCAGGTTAAGTGCTGAATCAAGCACTTTGCATCACAGGCCGGCACTGGTCAGCGCTTGCCGGCCTTCCTGCGAGTGACAGCGGGGACCGCAGCCGCAGCGGGGGTGGCAGACCCAGGGGGGGCCGCGGAGGCAGGCTTCTTCAGGCGCAGGGCGGATGGGCTGGCGGCCGCCGCTTCGTCGCCGTGCAGGGTCATCAGCGATTCCATCAGCTGCTCATCGGCACTGGAGCACACGCCCAGCAGCAGGACTTCGTCGCAGCCCTCGGCGGCGATATAGGCATGGCCCATGTTGGAGTCGATATAGACCGCCTGGCCCACTTCCAGGATCACCGGGTCATAGAACTCGGTGTGGACTTCGGCGCGACCTTCCAGCACGTGGATGTACTCCTCGCCGGAATGGTGGACCAGGCTGCCGAACTCCTCGATGCTCTTGGCGCGCACCCGGGTCAGCACCGGAATCATGCGCTTTCGCCGAAGTTCCGGGCACAGGTAGTAATAGTCGTAGTTGGGCGTATTGACCCGGATCGCGTCCTCGATGCGGCCGATGCTGCGGCGCGCGGTCACCGGTTGCTCGGCCACCTCGTCCTCTTCGGCAAACAGCTCGGACATGCGCAGGTTCAGGCGCTGGCTCAGCTGCAGCAGCTTGTCGTAGGTCAGGGTCAGGCGGTCGTGCTCCACCTTGGACAGCGTGGATAGCGGAATGCCCGACTGCTCGCTCATCTCTTTGAGCGTCCAGCCCTTGCGGGTGCGCAGCGAGCGCAGCAAACCGCCGATGGTGGGGTGTGGCGATGTCATTGCGTGCTGACTCCTTGCCCGTGGGCAAACCGCGTGCGTGTCCTGATTGGGCGCATCATCGCCTGACCCGGCCGGAATCGGGAAGGTGGGCGATGACAAGGGATTGGTGCTTGCGCCGGCCGCGACTTTGGCGGCGGCCCAGTCCGGTAGAGCACGGAAGGTGGATGTGAGAAATGGGCGTTGACAATTCTCTGATTAGGACAAAGTATAGCCGAATCAGGATTGCCAGGTCGCCTGGCGTCATTCCATCAATGCTTCAACAGAGAGGGGAGAGCCCTGTCGATGCGTTCGATTTCGTCGTTCCTGGCCGGTTTGCTGGCCGTCTTGGTGGTTGCGCCGGCAGCGGCCCAACAAACCGTTCCCGCGCCCATGCAGGCGCCCGCCGCCAGCGTACCGCCCGCGCCTGACGCCAGCGCCGCAGTGGCCGCGCCCGTCGCCGATGGCAATGCCGCGTTGACCCGCGCCGATGCCGAAGCCTGGCTTGATGGCCTGATGCCGTACGCGATTGGCCGCGGCAACATCCCCGGTGCGGTGGTGGTCATCGTCAAGGATGGCCAGGTGCTGTTGCAGAAGGGCTATGGCTATGCCGACGTGGAGAAGCGTACGCCGGTGGATCCGGCCACCACGTTGTTCCGTCCCGGCTCGGTGTCCAAGTTGTTCACCTGGACCGCGGTGATGCAACTGGTTGAGCAGGGCAAGCTGGATCTGGATGCCGACGTCAATCAATACCTGGACTTCAAGATTCCGCCGCGCAAGGACAAGCCAGTCACGCTGCGCCAGATCCTGACCCACACCACCGGCATGGAAGAGTACGTGCGCGGCTTGATCACCGCCGATCCTTCCGACGCGGTGACGCTGGAAAACTACATCAAGAGCTGGACGCCCACGCGCATCTTTGATGCGGGCACCACGCCGGCGTATTCCAACTACGCCACCACGCTGGCCGGTTACATCGTCCAGCGCGTCTCCGGCCAGCCGTTTGATGATTACATCGAGCAGCACATCTTCCAGCCGCTGGGCATGCAGCACGCCAGCTTCCGCCAGCCATTGCCGGCCAAGCTGCTGCCGCTGATGTCCAAGGGCTACAAGGCCGGCGAAGACGCGCCCAAGGGCTTTGAAATCGTCAATCCGGCCCCGGCGGGCAGCTTGTCGGCGAGCGGCCAGGACATGGGCCAGTTCATGATCGCGCACCTGCAGAACGGCGCGTTTGGTCCCAACCGCATCCTGCAGGAAGCCACCGCCAAGCAGATGCACGAGACCGCGCTGACCATCTTGCCGCCGCTCAACCGCATGCTGCTGGGCTTCTACGAAACCAACGTCAATGGCCACCGCTCGATCACCCATGCCGGTGACACCCAGTGGTTCCATAGTCAGCTGAGCCTGTTCCCGGACGACAACATCGGCATCTTCGTGTCGATGAACAGCTCCGGCAACGAAGGCGTGGCCGGCAAGATCCGCAGCACCCTGTTCAAGGGCTTTGCCGATCGCTATCTGCCCGGTCCCAACCACGAAGGCAGCGTCGATGCCGCCACCGCCAAGCTGCACGCGCAGCAGATGGTCGGCGTGTACGACAACAGCCGTCGCTCCGATGACACCTTCGTCACCCTGTCCAACCTGGCCGGGCAGATGAAGGTTGGCTTGAACGACAAGGGTGAGCTGCTGATCCCGGCGCTGACCGATCTCAACGGCCAGCCGACCCAATGGGTGGAAATTGCGCCGTACGTATGGCGCGACGCCAACGGCTCGGATCGCCTGGCTGCCAAGTTCGAGAATGGCCGCATCGTGCGCTTCAGCGTGGATCCGTTCTCG
>Ga0160448_100273_pt1 | contig 20264 bp, 12 predicted proteins | sample HID1973M_E1MG_FD_108269 | JGI IMG/M metagenome (GOLD analysis project Ga0160448, IMG submission 108269) | Enriched mosquito-associated microbial communities from UW Madison campus, WI, USA - HID1973M_E1 MG | ecosystem: Host-associated > Arthropoda: Insects > Digestive system > Unclassified ...
GCCGGCGTCGCCGCGGGCGGGCACGAACTCCTCAGGATCGCGCGACTCTTGCGGGATCGCGGCGCAATCGGGCGAGCTCGGCTCGCTTCTGCGGAGTTCGTGCTCGGTCATCAGCAGGAGCCCGTGGTCTCGAACTCGTCGATGACGGCGACCTTGTCGGCCGACGCCGACGTGGTGTCGAAGCGGTAGGTCAGCCACTCGCGCACGAGGCGCCGGGCCAGTTCGATGCCGATCACGCGCTGGCCCATCGTGAGCACCTGGGCGTTGTTGGAGAGCACGCCGCGCTCCACCGAGAACGAGTCGTGCGCGGTGACAGCACGGATGCCGGGCACCTTGTTCGCCGCGATCGCCACGCCCAGGCCCGTGCCGCAGATCAGCAGCGCCCGGTCCGCGGTGCCGGCGGCCACCTGCTGCGCCGCCTCGATCGCGACCTTCGGGTACGGGGTGTGGCCGTCGGCCTCCACGCCCACGTCGACGACCTCGGCGACGCCGGGGTTGGCGAGGAGGTCCTTCTTGAGGATCTCCTTGTAGTCGAAGCCGGCGTCGTCGGCGCCGATCACGATGCGCAGCGGCTCAGCGTTCTCAGACGGTGCCATGTGCGTTCTCCTTCTGGTTCTCGGCCGCGCGCTTCTCGGCGGCGAGGGTCTCTGCGATGGCGGTCACGATGAGCGCGAGGGAGATCGCGCCAGGGTCGGGGGTGCCCACGCTGTTCTGGCCGTGCGTGCGGGCGCGGCCCATGCGGGGGAGGAGGTCTGCCGTGGCGGTCGCGGCGCGGGTCGCGGCATCCGCTGCCGTCCGCCACGCGTCGGTGAGGCTCGCACCGGCGTCGACGGCCTGGGTGAGCGTCGAGCTGAAGGGCACGAGGGCGTCGACGAGGGTCTTGTCGCCGACCTCGGCCTTGCCGTAGTCGGTCACGCCGCGCGAGCCGGCTGCGACACCCGCGGCCACGGCGGAGCCGTCGGGGCGGCCCTCGTCGCCGAGCTTCGCCGCGACCGCGTTCAGGATGACGCCCCACAGGGCGCCCGAGGTGCCGCCGGCCTTGTCGGCCCACGCGTCGGCGGCGTGCGCGAGGGCGGTGCGGGCACCGGCTCCGGCCGCCACTGCGGCGGTCGCGGCGACCAGGGCCGCGTGGGACCCGCGCTGCATGCCGATGCCGTGGTCGCCGTCGCCGGCGATCGCGTCGATGCGGCCCAACTCGTCGACGTGGGCGTCGACGGTCTCGGCGATCGTGCGCACCGCGGCCAGCACGGTGCCGGCGACGGCGCGGGAGGCCTCGTCGGCGCCGGGGATCTCGGCGACCAGGTCGGCCGTGGCATCCGTCACCAGAACCCGCTGCTGGGGGGCGACCGACCCGCGCCGGTAGGCGGGGGTGTCGACGGGGGCGTCCCACAGCGTCTCGAGCTCGTCGTCCAGCCAGAACAGGGTGAGCGACGTTCCGGCCATGTCGAAGCTCGTGCAGTATTCGCCGACGTGCGGGTCGACGGGCTCCAGGCCCGCGCCCCGCAGCAGCTGGGCGATGCGCCGGTAGACGACGAACATCTCCTCGTACTTCAGCGATCCCAGGCCGTTGAGGATCGGGACGACGCGGGCGCCGTCGACCTCCACGCCGTCGGGCACCTCCGCCAGGAGCCTCTCGACGAGCAGCTCGGCGAGTCCGTCGGCGGTGGGGATGTCGGTCTCGTCGATGCCGGGCTCGCCGTGGATGCCCAGGCCGATCGCCATGCGACCCTCGGGCACCGTGAACAGCGGGTGCTCGGCGCCGGGCAGAGTGCAGCCGGTAAAGGCGACGCCGAACGACCGGGTGCGCTCGTTCGCGAGACGAGCGAGGCGCGTCACCTCGGCGAGGTCGGCCCCGGATTCGGCGGCCGCGGCGGCGATGCGGAACACCGTGAGATCGCCGGCGATGCCGCGGCGCTTGTGCTTCTCGTCGAGGGACGCGCTGACGATGTCGTCGGTGACCGTGACGGTCTCGCAGGCGATGCCCTCGGCGCGCAGGCGCTCCTGCGCCGCGTCGAAGTTGAGCACGTCGCCGGCGTAGTTGCCGTAGCTGAAGAACACCCCGCCGCCGCCTTCGGCCGCCTTCGCGACCGCGAACACCTGCTGCGTGGAAGGGGACGCGAACAGGTTGCCCATCGCCGCGCCGTGCGCGAGCCCCGGGCCCACCAGGCCGCCGAACGCGGGGTAGTGGCCCGAGCCGCCGCCGACGACGACCGCGACCTGGCCGGCCGGCGACACCGTCGAGCGCACCACGCCGCCCGGGACCCGCCGCACGTACCGTTCGTTCGCCGCGACGAACCCGTCGATCATCTCGTCGGCGAAGTCCGCCGGATCGTTCCAGAGGCGGGTCATCGCCCGTCGCCGTTCGTGGCGTCGGCCGTCGAGGGCGCGTCGGCCGCGGCATCCGGGATCTCCCCGTCGTCGACGACGACGGGGCTGATGCGATTGCTGCGGGCCAGCAGCACCATGAGCACCGCCGAGACGAGCATGACGAAGCCGACGATGAACATCGGCACCTCGTATCCGCCGGTCCAGTCGTGCACGAAGCCCGTCACGAACGGCGCCGAGAACCCGGCGAGGTTGCCGATCGTGTTGATGAGCGCGACGCCGGCGGCCGCGGCGGCACCCGTGAGGAAGCGCGTCGGGAGGGTCCAGAAGTTCGGCAGCGCTGCGAAGATCGCGCACGCGGTGACGGTGATCACCGCGATCGTGGCCGCAGGGGACCCGGCGAACAGCGCCAGCGGGATGCTGACCGCACCGGCGACCGCGGGGCCGGCGATGTGCCACGTCTTGAGGCCGCGCTTGGAGGCGCTGCGCGACCAGAAGTACATGACGATGGCGGCCGGGAGGTAGGGGATCGCGGTGATGAGTCCCTTCTGCAGCGTGTCGAAGGTCTGCCCGGTCTGGGCCTGGAAGCCCTCGATGATCGACGGCAGGAAGAAGGCCAGCGCGTAGAGGCCGTAGATGAAGCCGAAGTAGATGAACGACAGCACCCACACGCGGCCGCTCTTGAAGGCGAAGCGGGCCGACACGTGGCCGTGCTCCTTCTTCTGCGTCGCCGCCTTCTCGCGGTCGAGGGCGTCGGTCAGCCAGACCTGCTCGTCGCGGGTCAGCCACTTGGCGTCGGCGGGCTTGTCCTTGAGGTAGAACCAGGCGATGACGCCGACGATGATCGCGGGGATCGCGACGCCGAAGAACATGAAGCGCCAGCCTTCGAGGCCGAAGAACACCTCGTGCTGCTGGATGAGCCACCCGGCCAGCGGGGCGCCGATCACCGTGGTGAGGGGCTGGGCCAGGTAGAAGAGCATGAGGATGCGGCCGCGGTACTGCGCGGGCACCCAGAGGCTGAGGAAGAGGATGGCGCCCGGGAAGAACCCTGCCTCGGCGACACCGAGGAGGAAGCGCAGCACGACGAGCTGCTCGAAGTTCTGCACCCACGTGAACAGCAGCGCGACGATGCCCCAGCTGACCATGATGCGCGAGAGCCAGCGGCGCGCGCCGAACTTGTGCAGCGCGAGGTTCGAGGGCACCTCGAGCAGGATGTAGCCGATGAAGAAGACGCCCGACGCGAAGCCGAACTGCGCCGCGCTGAGCGCCAGGTCCTCGTTCATGCCGTTGGGGGCGGCGAAGCCGATCGCGGTGCGGTCGAGGTAGTTGATGAAGAACATCAGCGCGACGAACGGCACGAGGCGGATCGACACCTTGCGGATGGCGGATCGCGCAACGGGCGGCGCGCCTGTGACGGTCTGGTTCTGGTCCACGGTGACTCCTGCTCATCGACGGTGATCGAGGTGGTTTCCGACGACCATTGTGACAAACCGGTTGACCAAATGCAAGAACCGGTTGACCAAATCCTTCCCCTCGCCCGAACGCGCAGGATAGGTTGTTCGCATGCCCGCCTATCCCGACGACCGCTCGGCCGAGATCACGGCGGCCCTCGGCGCCCTCCCGGCGGGCACACCGGTGTCGGAGGTCGCTCGTCGGCTCATGGACCTCTTCACGAGCGGCGATCTCGAGGCGGGCACCCGGCTGCCTCCCGAGCGGCAGCTCGCCGCAACGCTCGGCGTCGGGCGATCCGCGGTGCGCGAAGCCCTGGCCGCGCTGGAGATCCTCGGCATCGTCGACGTGCGCCCGGGCTCCGGGACGTACCTCCGCGGGACCGCGAGCGAACTCCTCCCGCAGACGCTGCGCTGGGGCCTGCTGATCGGGCGGAAGAACACCGCAGAGCTGCTCGAGCTGCGCTCGGGGCTCGAGATCTACGTCGCCCGGCTCGCCGCCGGCCGGGCCGCGGCATCCGATCTGGGCTCCCTGTCGGGCTCGCTCGAGCGCATGCGCGGGGGCGTCGGCGACCTCAAGGCGTTCGCCCGCGCCGATCTGGACTTCCACAACGCGCTGGCCGCCGCGGCAGGCAACGACACGCTCGTCGACCTGCTGCACGTGGTGCGGTCGCTGCTGCAGGTGTACGCCGACCGGGCGGTCCACGACGAAGCAGAGGCCCGCGCCGCCATCGACGAGCACGACGCCGTCTTCCGCGCCATCGAGGCGCGGGACGAGGACGCCGCGGCTTCGGCGATGGCCCTCCACATGGCGACCGCGTCGCAGCGCCTCGCGGCCGAGGCCGCCACCTGATCCGGGCGGCCCGAGGCCGACCCCGCACGCCCGAGACCCACCCCGACGAGAAGGAGGCGCGATGCCGCGCAACTGGGCTGGAACCTACGAGTACGCAGCGCCCCGGATCGTCCAGGTGTCGTCGGTCGACGACGTCGTGCGCGTGCTGCGCGAACCGGGACGCGTGCGCGCGCTCGGCACGCGGCACTCGTTCACCGATCTGCCCGACACCACCGGCACGCTCGTCGACGTGACCGGGTTCGCGCCCGAGTTCGAGCTCGACGAGGCCGCGCAGTCCGTGACGGTGCCCGCCGGCATCCGCTACGGCGTGCTGGCCGTGTGGCTCGACGACCGCGGCTGGGCGCTGCGCAACATGGGGTCGCTCCCGCACATCAACGTCGGCGGCGCCACAGCCACGGGCACGCACGGCTCGGGCGACGCGAACCCGGTGCTGTCGGCATCCGTGCGCGCGCTGCGGTACGTCGGGGCCGATGCCGAGGTGCACGAGGTGCGTCGCGGCGACCCCGACTTCGACGCGCTGGTCGTGGGCCTCGGCGCCTACGGCATCGTGGTGTCGCTGACCCTCGACGTGGTGCCCGCGTTCCGCGTGCGGCAGGACATCTACACCGGCGTCACCTGGGAGGCCGCGCTCGCGGACTACGACGCGCTCACCTCCGCGGGGTACAGCGTGTCGGTGTTCTCGCGCTGGGAGGAGCCGAGCGTCGGGTATGTGTGGCTGAAGACCCGCCTCGACGCCGACGCCGACCCCGTGCCCGACACGATCCTCGACGGGGTGCGGGCAACCGCGGGCGATTCGCCCCTCGGCGTCGAGGACAACATCACCGAGCTCACGGTCCCGGGGCCCTGGATGCTGCGGCTCCCGCACTTCCGCCTCGACGCCGAGCCCTCGTTCGGCGACGAGATCCAGAGCGAGTACTTCGTCTCCCGCGCCGACGCGCCCGCGGCGCTGGCGGCGGTGCGGGCGCTGGGTGACGGCATCCGCCCCCATCTCATCTGGACCGAGCTGCGCACCGCCGCCGCCGACGAGCTCTGGCTGAGCCCCGCCTACCGGCGCGACGTCGTGATCATCCACTTCACCTGGTACAACCACGCCGACGAGGTCGCCGCCGCGGTCGCGCGCATCGAGGCGGCGCTCGAGCCGTTCGACGCCCGCCCGCACTGGGGCAAGCTCCACGGGTTCGACCGCGCCGCGATCGAGCGCGTGCACCCGCGCCTGGCCGACGCCCGCGCGGTCTTCGAGCGCCTCGACCCCGAGGGTCGCTTCTCGAACGCCCACCTCGAGCGGGTAGGCGTGCGCGAGCGCCGCTGACCCCGGGGTCGTGCGCTCCGGCGTCGTGCGCCCCGGCGTCGTGCGGCCCGGCGTCGTGCGGCCCGGCGTCGTGCGGCCGGGGCGTCGCGCGCTCGGGCCCGGCGCCCCGGTTCGAGTCGCCAAGACACGCCGCGGGCTGGCCACGCGGCCCGGCGTGTTCTGGCGACTCATGGGCTGTGGCTCGTGATCCGTGATCCCGGGCTCGCGCGAGAGAAAGGCCGCGTCGCCGGGCGAGTCGCCAAGACACGCCGCGAGACATGGTGCGTGCCCGGCGTGTCGTGGCGACTCGCGACGCCAGGCTCGTGATCACGGGCCCGCGCGATAGCGCCGGGAGCGGATGCCGCTGCCCGGCGCCTCCGCCCGCGCGGGAGCGGATGCCTCGTCCCCGAGTCGCCAAGACACGCCGGCGTGGCTCGGCCCCGTCGACGGCCACGGTGCGAGTCGCCACAACACGCCGGGGCGGCTCGCTCGCGATCGGCGTGTTGTGGCGACTCGTGGGCGCGTGGCCGGCAGAGCGGCGAACGATCGAGCAGGAGCGCAAGACGGATGCCCCGGGCACCGGCTGTCACACAAGGCAGAAGCGCCGATAAATTGGTCAACCGGTGTTACAGTGAGCGGGAGATCGTTCGTGACGCTGCGGCGAAAGGGAAAGTCGACGATGACGCAGATTCCGAGCGGGGAGACCCGCCCGACCGACCGCGCCGCGCGCCGCTGGACCCTCGGGACCAGCCCCTGGCAGAAGCTGCCCCCGCTGGGCGCTCCCCGCGCGAGGATCATCGTCGACAACGACTTCTCGGGCGACCCCGACGACCTCTACCAGCTGGTGCACCACCTGCTGTCGCCGAGCGTCGAGGTGCGCCTCGTCGTCGCCTCGCACCTGCGTGCCGATGACGGATTCGACCCCTCCGGCCGGAGCGCGCAGAACGCCGCCGTGATCGCGAACGACGTGTTCGCCCGCATGGGCCTGACGTCCACCGAGGTGATCGTGGTGGGGTCCGACGAGCCGCTGGCCGACCGGAGCACGCCGCGTGCGGCGCCCGCCGTCGACGCGATCATCGCCGAGGCGATGCGCGATGACGTGTCCACCCCGCTGTTCTACGTCGCCGGCGGCGGGCTGACCGACATCGCCTCGGCCTACCTCGTCGAGCCGCGGATCGCGGAGCGGCTGACGCTCGTGTGGATCGGCGGCGCCGAGCACGAGGGCCTCGCCGTGCCGCCGCCCGCCGCGATGCCGATCGAGTACAACCTGCTCATCGACCCGGTCGCGGGTCAGGTGGTGTTCGGCGACTCGACGATCCGGCTGTGGCAGGTGCCGCGCGACGTCTACCGTCAGTGCCTCGTATCGGATGCCGAGCTGCGGGTGCGCGTGGCCGAGACCGGTCCGCTCGGGCGCTATCTGTACGACGAAGTGGCCCACGTGATGCGGATGGTCGCGAGCCACGTGGGCGGCGGCGCCGAGACGTACGCCCTCGGCGACTCGCCGCTCGTCCTGCTCACTGCGCTGCAGTCGGTGTTCGAGGCCGACCCCTCGTCGAGCCGATACGTCGAGCGTCCGACGCCGGCGCTCGGCGATGACGGCTCGTACGCCGACGTCCCCGGTGCGCGGCCGATGCGCGTCTACACCTGGGTCGACACGCGGCTCATGTTCGAGGACCTCTACGTCAAGCTCGCCGAGTTCGGCCGCTGGCAGGCGGAGGAGGCATGAACGCCCCGGCGAACGGCGCGGCGCGGCCCCGGACGATCATCACCGCCGACCCCGAGCTCGACGACCTCAACTCGATGATCCGGCTCCTGCTGTTCAGCAACGAGCTCGAGATCGAAGGCCTCGTCTATGCGAGCAGCCGTTTCCACTGGCGTGGCGACGGCGCGGGCACCGAGTTCTTCCTCCCGGATCGCGAGTACGACGCGCCGCAGACGTCCTGGCGCTGGGCGCCGGGGGAGCGGTTCATCGACGACGCCGTCGACGCCTACGCCCAGGCGTATGACAACCTCGTCGTGCACGACCCGCGGTATCCGGATCCCGCGCATCTGCGCTCGGTCATCCGCGAGGGCAACGTCGAGTTCGAGGGCGACATCTCCGCCGAGTCGCCGGGCTCCCGCCTCATCGCCGACGCGCTCCTGGACGATCGTCCGGGCCCGCTCCACCTCCAGCTGTGGGCCGGCCCCAGCACCGTCGCGCGCGCCCTCCTCTCGATCGAGGAGCGCTTCGCGGGTACCGACGAGTGGGAGGACATCCGCGCCGAGGTGTCGGCGAAGGCGGTCGTCACCAAGTTCGCCTCGCAGGACGCGACGTACGACGAGTACATCGCGCGGGCATGGCCCCGCATCCGCGTGATCGAGGTGGCGACGCTCGCCTGGGGGTACATGGCGCGCAACACCGTTCGGGCGGAGGACCAGCACCTGCTCGGTGCCGACTGGATGCGCGACAACGTGACGAGCGTCGGGCCGCTCGGCGGGCTGTACCGCGTGTGGGGCGACGGCAGGCAGATGGTGCAGGGCGACGTCACCGACTACTTCCACCTCTCCGGCCTCTCGGCCGACGAGCTGCGTGAGCAGGGCTACAAGGTGTGGATGGAGCCGCAGCGCGAGGGCGAGTGGATCTCCGAGGGCGACACCACCAACATGCTGAATCTCCTCGCGCCGGGTCTGCGCGCCTACGAGCATCCGTCGTACGGCGGCTGGGGCGGCCGGTATGTCCGCACCGAGGACGGCGAGGACACGTGGGGTCTGGTGGATGCCGCGTTCCGGCCGGGCGGAGCCGACTGGGCCGAGAGCGCCCCCACCGGCGACGAAGGGTCGGTGGTGCGCTGGTTCGCCCAGGCCCAGGCCGACTTCGCCGCACGCCTGCGCTGGAGTGTGACGCCCCGATACGAGGACGCGGACCATCACCCGACGCTGACGGTCCAGCCCGGTCTCGATCTGTCGGTCGCGGCAGGGTCGGAGGCCCGGCTCACCGCCGTGGCCGACGACCCCGACGGCGACGATGTGCAGGTGCGCTGGTGGATCCACCGCGACGCGGGCACGTGCTCCGCCGACGTCGAGCTCGGCCCCGCCGTCGGTGCCGAGAGCACCGTCCGGGTTCCGGCCGACGCGCGGCCGGGCGAGACCATCCACGTGATGGTCGAGGCATCCGATCCCGGTCACCCGGCGTCGCTGCGCGCGTATCGAAGGGTGATCCTCACGGTCGCCCAGTCCTGACGCGCGCCCCGGGTCGTCGGGTTCGGGTGACGCAACGCGCGGTATCGCGTGGGGCATTCCGCGTGTCGTGGTACCTGAACGGGCCCCCGGGGCTCAGCGATGCGGGCCCGCACTCGCGGGGCCGCGGGTCAGGCGTCGGCGCCTCGCACGGGCGCCAGGCGGAGCGCCCCTGCGCGTCGTCCGGCGTGCGAGGCTTCGCCGAAACGGGGGACCTGCGCCGAACCAGGGGGCGATGCCCTCGGTCTGTGCGCGGATCCCCTGTCTCGGCGCCTCGCCGGTGGCCCCCGGCCTCGGGTCAGGCGCCGACGGCGTGTGCGGTGGCCTCGCGGACGGCCTCATCGACCCGGGCGAGCACGTCGGGCGGGGTGAACATGAGCGCGGTCGCGGCGGGGCGTCCGGCCGCCCACCGCGTCTCGGCGCGCACGGCTTCGGCCCGTTCGGGGTCGAACGCGGCGACCGTGTCGAGGAACACGCGGTAGGCGCGCGGGTCGTCGATGACGTCGGCGAGGGATGCCGCGAGCCCGGGCAGCGGGGGGTGCTCCGCACGCGCGGATGCGGCCAAGCGCCACTCGTGCGTCCCCGAGCCGACCTCGAAGCCGCTCGCGGCGCCCGGACCGGGCAGCTCGACGACCGCGGTCGTGTTCGCCGGCACCACCGCGCGCACGACGATCTCCGGGCCGTCGCGATGCCATGCCACCGACGCCTCTCCGTACGGCGTGAGGTGCTGCGCGGAGGCGCGGGTCAGCGAGTCCAGCGGCCGCGGGGCGATCCGCAGGCGTCTGTACCCGGGCGCGTCGGGGGCGAGGCCCGCGACCGTGCGGTGCAGCCAGTCGGCCACTGCGCCGAGCGCGTAGTGGTTGAAGGAGGTCATCTCGCCCGGGTTCACGGTGCCGTCGGGCAGGAGGCTGTCCCATCGTTCCCAGACGGTGGTCGCCCCCATCGTGACCGGGTACAGCCACGACGGGCATTCGGTCTGCAGGAGCAGCCGTTCGGCGGCGGCGAGGTGGCCGCCGGCGGTCAGCGCGTCGGTGACGAGCGGGGTGCCGACGAAGCCCGTGGCGATGCGGTAGCCCCCCTCGCGCACGACGTCCGCGAGCCGCGCCGCCAGTCCCGCGCGCACGACCGGGTCGGTGACCAGGTCGAACTCCAGGGCCAGCGCGTACGCCGTCGGGGCGTCGCTCATCATCCGCCCCGCCGGAGTGACGTATTCGGCCACGAAGGCCGCACGGCTGCGTTCGGCGAGCGCGGCGTAGGCCGCGGCATCCGTGTCCCGTCCCAAGAGGGCGGCGGCGTCGGCGACCTGCCGCAGCGACCGGGCGAGGTACGCCATCGCGACGATGTCGCCGTCGACCTTGGCCTGCCCGGGCTTGTCGGGCGGCGCCGACGGGTCGAGCCAGTCGCCGAGCTGCATGCGGCCGGCCCACAGGCCGTCCCCACGTCCCCTCCGCTCGTCGCCGCCGCGCCGAGCGGAGCCTCCGGCCGCGTGGGCCCCCTCGCCCGCGTCGGCGAGGACGGCGTCGACCCAGGCGCGCATCGACTCGTACTGCGCCTCGAGCACGCCGAGGTCGCCGAAGCGCTCGTGCAGCACGGTGGGCACGACGGTGGCCGCATCGCCCCACGCGGCGGTGGGGCCGAGGGCGCCGAACGACGGCAGCGCCGACGGGATCACGAGCGGGACGTCGCCGCCCGCCCGCGCCTGCTCGAGGGCCAGGTCGCGCAGCCACGAGGTGAGGAACCCGTCGCAGTCGTAGAGGAACGACGCCGTCGGCGAGAAGACCTGGATGTCGCCCGTCCAGCCGAGGCGCTCGTCGCGCTGCGGGCAGTCCGTCGGGATCGAGAGGAAGTTGCCGCGCATGCCCCACACGACGTTCTCGTGCAGACGGTTCAGCTGTGCGTGCGAGGAGTCGAACCAGCCCGTCCGGGTCATGTCGGTGTGCAGCACGACTGCCTCGACGGCATCGGCGTCGACGTCCGCTCCCGTGACCTCGGCGTACCGGAAGCCGTAGAACGAGAACCTGGACTCCAGTTCGTCGTCGGCGCCCGAGAGGTCGAAGGTCGCGGTGGCCCGCGCGTTGCGCAGCGGGCGGATGCCGAGCTCGCCGTCGTCGAGGACCTCGGCATGGCGCACCACGACGCGCTGCCCGGCTTCGCCGCGCACGCGGAGGCGCACCCGGCCGACGAGGTTCTGTCCGAAGTCGAGGATCGATCCGCCCGAAGGCGTCGGGATCACCGCGGCGACGGGAAGGGACTCGATCCGCCGCACGGGCGGGGCGATGCGCGCCTCCGGCACCGGCACGGTCTCATAGCCGGGGAGGGATGCCGCGCCCACGCGCGCGGGCGTCCACCCGGTGTCGTCTGCGCCGGGCTCCGACCAGCCCGGCAGCTCGCGGCGGAGGTCCTGATGCTCGCCGGGGTAGATCCCGCTGTCGACCACCGGCCCGTCGCCGGTCGCCGTCCAGCCGGAGCCCGTGGCGGCGAGGGTCTCGGTCGACCCGTCGGCGTAGGTCACCCGCAGCTGGGCCAGCAGCGACGGCTGCGTGCCGTAGAGGCGGCTCGTGAAGGTGAAGAAGCCGTACTTCTCGGTGTACCAGGCGCCGGCGATCGTGGCGCCGAGCACGTTCTCGCCCACCCGCAGGAGCGCGGTCACGTCGACGGTCTCGTGCACGAGCCGGTCGCGGTACGCGGTCCACCCGGGCGCGAGGACATCCTCCGACACCGCCGAGCCGTTGAGCTCGGGCTCGGCGACGCCGAGCGCCGTCCACAAGAGGAGGGCGCGGGCCGCCGGGCGTTCGAGCGTGAACGAGGTGCGCACCAGCGCGGGCTGTGCCTCACGCTCGGGTGAGGCGAGTCCGACCGGCTGCGCGATCCACTCGCCCTCCGCGAGGAAGCCGGCCTCGATCCGGAGCGGGCTGCTCCAGCCGGTCGTCGCCCCCGAGATCGCACGCGCCCGCACACGGACCTCGCGGGTCTCGCCCGCGCGCAGCGGTGCGAACGGCCACGGCACCAGTACCGAATCGGCGCCCTCGAGCACGATCTGCTCGCGGCCGTCCGTGAGTTCGACGCCCGCCTGCAGCCAGGCATCGCCCGCGGCCACCGTCCACGTGAGCCGTGGGGTCGGGGTCGCGACGAAGGCGGCACCGTCGCGCAGCTCGGCCTTCAGGCCCGCGATGGATGCGGTCGGGGCCGCCTGCCGGGAAGCCTCCCGCGGCGAGTCGGCGGCTCCCGGCGGGGGCTGGGGCGTGGCATCCGTCATTCGTCGTCTCCTTCGGCCACCCAGCGCAGCACGGCCACGTCGCCGTCCGCGGCGTACACGCCGATGACGCGGCCCGTGAACGACTCGGTCACCTCGGAGGAGAGGAACCGGCCGTCGACCTGGGCGAGGTCGACGCGCTCGCCGCCCGCGGGGGTGAAGCCGACGTGGAACACGTCGCTCGTCGACACGATGCCGCGGCCCGCTGCCGGGCGGCGCGAGTCGAGGTGAAGGTCGACGACGTCGCCGTCGAGCGGGGCGGTCCACTCCTGGTGCAGTCCGCCGAGCGCGGCGCGCGCGGTGACGACCTCGCCGCCGGCCTCGATCTCGAGGCGGAAGCCCTCGTCGTAGCGCACGGCGATGCCGCCGACGCCATCGGCGACGTCGACGCGCACGGCGACCGCGTTGTTCAGGTGCTCCTGGCGGCGGCCGACGAAGACCGGGCGCGGATCGGCGAGCGTCGTGCCGTCGGCGTGCAGCACGAGGGCGCCGGGCCGCGCCTCGACGTCGGCGATCTCGGACGGGAGGCGGCGGACGGCGACCCATTCCCGGTCGAGCGGGGCGGCGAAGTCCACCTCGACGCGGGTGCCCGGGCGGGGGTTGAGCTCGACCGGCGCGATCGCGGGCCAGCCGTCGGTCCAGGTCACAGGTGTCACGAAGGTCTCGCGGCCGAGCGCCGAGAAGGCACGGGTGCCGCTGCGGGGACGCACGCCCAGCAGCACGCAGAGCCACTCGCCGTCGGGGCCGACGACGAGGTCGCCATGGCCGGTGTTCTGGATGGGGCGAGGCGTCGACCGTGCCGAGACGAGCGGGTTGCCGGGGGCTCCGGTGAACGGGCCTTCGGGCGAGGAGCCTCGCGCGATGGAGATGGAGTGCCCGCGCTCGGTGCCGCCCTCGGCGATCATCAGGTACCAGGCGCCGTCGACCTCGTAGAGGTGCGGGGCCTCGGGGAACATCAGGCCCGTGCCCGACCACAGCGACCGGGGCTCCTCCAGCGCCCGGTGCGCCTCGAGGTCCACGCGCACCTGCTGGATGCCCAGGTGCGCCGGCTGGTTGGGGTTCAGCGCCCCGGTCAGCTGAAGCCCCGAGAACGTGACGTAGCAGGCGCCGTCGGCATCCCACGCGATGTCGGGGTCGATGCCCTCGATCGTGCCGGTGCCGTCGGCCTTCACCAGCAGGTCGCCGTCGCTCCACGGCCCCGCGGCATCCGTCGCCGTGAAGTGCAGCATCCCTCGGCCCATCGCGTCGGTGATGACGAGGTGGAACTCCCCGTCGTGGTGACGGATCGTGGGCGCCCAGGCGCCGCCGCCGGTAGGCACGTTCTCGACGCCCAGCTGGCCGGGCCGCGTGGCGACGTGGCCGATGAGCTCCCACGTCTCGAAGTCGGTGGAGCGGTGGATCGGGATGCCCGGCAGGTACTCGAACGTCGAGGTGACGAGGTAGTAGACGCCATCGACGGCCACGACGCTGGGGTCGGGGTGGAAGCCGCCAACGAGCGGGTTGTGGAGCGTGGTCACGGGGAACCTCCGGGTCGGGGAGCGGGTCAGGACGAGAGCAGGATGCCGAGTTCCCGCGCGAGCGCCACCGCACGGGGGTCCGCGCCGCCCGGCCACGGGCCGCGCGCGATCGTCCAGGCGAACGCGAGGCCGGTGTCGGGGTCGACGCACGCGAGCGCGCCGGCGGCGCCGTCGTGGCCGAACGCGCGAGGACCGCCGAACGCGAGCTGCTGCGACGGCTTCTGGAACACGATGGCGTGGGCGCGGTCGTGCTGGTGCAGCACCTCGTCGTAGCCGCGGATCTGCTGCTGGCCGATCTCGGCGACGGTGTCGGCGCCCAGCAACGGCTCGGCGCCGTCGAGGCCGGTGACCGCCGCGGCGAGCAGGCGCGCAAGGCCGCGGGCCGTGCCCGTGCCGGAGCCGCCCGGGTGGCCGTACTCCCAGCTGCGGCGCGAGTTGCCGAGGTCCACGTCGCCGCCCATCGAGCCGAAGACGACCGGGCCGAGCGCCGAGAAGGTCGGCGCCGACGTGTCGGACACCGGGCGGATCATCGGCAGCACGTCGACCCGCCGGTGCTCCTGGTCGGCGGGGAGACCGAGGAAGAAGTCGATGCCGTGCGGGGCGCGGATCTCCTGCTCGTAGAACTCGTGGAGCGTGCGGCCGGTCACCCGGAAGACGAGCTCGTCGCCGAGGTTGCCGATCGTGATGGCGTGATAGCCGAAGGCGCTGCCGGGGTACCAGAACGGGCGGCTCGCGGCGAGGCGCTCGGCCGCGGCGTGGTGGTCGAGCAGCTCGTCCCAGGTGAGGGCGGGTGTCGCCTGCGGCAGGCCCGCCTGATGCGACAGCAGCTGCCGCACGGTCACGGACTGCTTGCCCTTGGCCGCGAACTCGGGCCAGTACGTGGCGACGCGCTCGTCGAGATCGAGCTCGCCGCGCTCGACCAGCAGGCCGATCGAGAGCCCGATGGTGTTCTTGGTGACCGAGTAGGGCACGATCACCGAGTCCTGGGCCAGGTGAGGCCCGCCCCACGCGTCCAGCACCGGGCGGCCCTCGTGGAAGGCCGTGACCTGGAACGACAGGTCGGGATCCGCGGCGAGCAGCCCGTCGAGGCGCTCGGCGACCTCTTCGAGCCGGGCGTCGGCGTGGCCTTCGAGACGGGCGGTGGTCAGGTGCTGCATCGGGTTCCTCTCAGCGGTGGGGCGGGGGAGGCGGTGCAGCAACTCCTCAATTTCGAGCCCGCTCGCCAGGGCGACGCGTGTTTCGGGCGAGCGGAGCTGGAATCTGAGGAGTTGCTGCCGCCGGCGTCATCGAGGCTCGACGGTCCAGGCGACGGACAGTGGCAGATCGGCCACCGAGGCGCCCGCGCGCAGCGTGAAGGCGCCGGGTTCGACGACCCACGCGCCGGCCCAGTGCGCGAGGCGTCGCGCGGGCACGGGGATCGTCGCGGTGACGATCTCGCCCGGCGAGGCCTCGACGGTCGCGAAGCCGACGAGCCAGCGCTCGGGGCGCTCCACGGCCGAATCCGCGCGCTCGGCGTACACCTGCACGACCTGCTTGCCGGTGCGCCGGCCGGTGTTGGCCAGCGTCACCTCGATGTCGTCTCCCACGCGCTGCGCGGCGCCCCACGACCACGTCGTGTAGCCCAGGCCGTGGCCGAACGGGAACGCCGGCTCGGCACCCGACCTCAGCCACGCGCGGTAGCCGATGTGCAGGCCCTCGCGGTAGTCGAGCCTGCCCTCGGTCGGCGCCACCTCGGTCACCGGCACGTCGGCGAGGGCAGCCGGCCACGTCGTGGGCAGGCGGCCGCCGGGCTCGGCGGCGCCGGTGAGGACGTCGGCGATCGCGTGCCCGAACTCCTGGCCGCCGAAGTACCCCTGCACCACCGCCGCGACCTCGTCCGCCCACGGCAGCACGACCGGCGAGCCGGCGTTGACCACGACGATCGTCGGGGTCCCGGTGGCGGCGACCGCGCGCACGAGGTCGTCCTGACGGCCGGGAAGGTCGAGGCTGGTGCGGTCGTAGCCCTCCGACTCCACCTTCGAGTTCGTGCCGACCACGACGACGGCGATCTCGGATGCCGCAGCCTGCGCCACCGCGCGGGCGATGAGCTCGTCGGGGTCGGTGCGCTCGGGGGCGATGCCGAGCGTCGCGCTGAGGGCTCCCGACAGTGCGCCGTGGCCCTCGCGGGTGAACTCGACGCGCACCGCGGTCTCCCGACCTGCCTCGACGGCGACCGTGGCGGTGATCGACGGCGGGTTGAGGAAGGCCGCGCCCAGGTCGGTGCCCTCGATCACCGGGGCGTCGTCGAGCACGAGGCGTCCGTCGACGTACAGCTTCCCGGGGTTCGCGCCGGCGAAGCCGAGCTCGATCTCGCCGGACTCCGCGGGGGTGTACAGGGTCTCGAATACGACCGTGGCGCTCGCCGCGATCGGCGCGTCGCCCCCGAACCACACGAGGGCCGTGGAGCGGCGGTTCTCGGCGAAGATCTCGGTGCCGTCGGCGTCGAAGAACGCGACGCGGATGCCGGCCTCGCCCGTCGCCGGGTTGGTCAGCTGCGCGAGCGGGATCTCGGAGACCCCCTCCTGCACGACGGCGCCGATCTCGAAGCGCACGTCGGCGCCCGGCACGGCGGCGCGGATCGCATCGAGCGGCGAGACGACCGACTCGGGGATGACCGTCGCGCTGCCGCCGCCCTGCGTGCGGGCCTCGCGCGCGTTCTGGCCGATGACGGCGACGCGGCCGAGGGACGAGGCATCCAAGGGGAGGACGCCCTCGTTGCGCAGCAGCACCGTGCCTTCGACGGCCGCTTCGCGCGCGAACGCGGGGCCGTCAAGGGGTGCGGGCTCGACGGTCGCGCCGTCACCCAGCGCGCCGACGCGCTCGGCGAGGAGCAGGAGGCGCAGCACCTTGCGGTCGAGGTCGGCCTCGTTCACGCGCCCCTCGCGGATCGCGGCGACGAGGTCGGCCCACGCGGGGGCGGGGCCTGGCATCGCGAGGTCCTGCGCGGCCGGCACCGAATCCAGCGACCGCACCGCCGTCCAGTCGCTGATCACGACGCCGTCGAAGCCCCACTCGGAGTTCAGCGGTGTCTCCAGCAGGTCGTTCTCGGTCATCGTGACGCCGTCGACGGCGTTGTAGGCGCTCATGAGCGTCCAGGCGCCGGCGTCCACCGCGCGCTCGAAGGGTGCGAGGTAGAGCTCGCGCAGTGCGCGCTCGTCGACGCGGACGTCGACCGTGAAGCGGTCCGTCTCGGAGTCGTTGGCGACGTAGTGCTTGGGGCACGCCGCGACCCCGTTCTCCTGCAGCCCGCGCACGTACGCGGCCGCGAGCTCGGCGCTCAGCTCCGGGTCCTCGCTGAAGCACTCGAAGTGCCGGCCGCCCAGCGGCGAGCGGTGCAGGTTGATGGTCGGTCCGAGGACGACGTCGACACCCTTGCGACGGGCCTCGGATGCCGCGGCCGCCCCGTACCGGTACGCCAGGTCCACGTCCCACGACGCGGCGAGGGCCGAACCCGAGGGCAGGTTCAGCGAAGGCTCGCGCTCGTCCCAGCGAGGACCGCGGACCCCGGCCGGGCCGTCCGACAGGGTCATCGCGCGCAGCCCGATCTCGGGGAGCGGGACGGTGGTCCAGAAGTCGGCGCCCTGCACGAGCGCGGCCTTCTGCTCGAGCGTCAGGCGCTCCAGCAGCGGCACCAGGTGCAGCACCGAGTCCGGCTGGGTGGAGGTGGCGGTGTCGGTCATGGGGGAGGTTCCGTTTCTCGGAAGGAGGGAAAGAGGACGGATGCCGCGGCCCGCCACCCACGGGAAGGGCCGGGCCGCGGCATCCGGGTCGTCAGGCTACGACGCCCGCAGCGGCCTCGGCCTCGAGCAGGGCGCGCCGGGCGATGCGGCGCTCCTCCTGCTTGTCGGGGTCGGGCACGGGCGCTGCCATGAAGAGCCGCTGGGTGTAGGGGTGCTCGGGCTGCGAGGTCACCCGGTCGCCGTCGCCGGTCTCGACGATCTCGCCGCGGTACATCACCGCGACGCGGTGGCTGATGTGGCGCACCACCGCGAGGTCGTGCGTCACGAAGAGGTAGGCGACGCCGGTGCGGTTCTGGATGTCGATGAACAGGTCGAGGACTCGGGCCTGCGTCGACAGGTCCAGGGCTGACACGGGCTCGTCGCACACGATCAGCCGCGGCTGAAGGGCGAGCGCGCGCGCGATCGCGACGCGCTGGCGCTGGCCGCCCGAGAACTCACGGGGCAGGCGCGAGCGGGCGTCGGCGGGCAGGCCCACCTGATCGAGCAGGTCGCGCACGCGCGACTTGGCCTCGCTCGACGAGACGCCCGCCGCGGTGAGCGGCTCCGCGAGGATCTGCTCGACCGTCATCGACGGGTTCAGCGACGAGTACGGGTCCTGGAAGACGACCTGGATCTCGGAGCTGAGCGCCCGGCGCTCCTGGCGCTTGAGGTGGGAGATGTCCTTGCCGTCGTAGACGATCGACCCCTCGGTGACCGGCGCGAGGCCCAGCGCCGCGCGCCCGAGAGTGGTCTTGCCCGACCCGGACTCGCCCACCAGGCCCACGGTCTCGCCCGGCAGGATGTCGAGCGACACGCCCTTGAGGGCCCGGAACGGCTGGGCGCGGAAGCCCTTGCCCGGGTACTCGACGACCAGGTCCTTGACGTCCAGCAGCGGGGTGCGCTGCGCGGCGGTGTCCAGCGGAGTGCTCATGCTCGTGCTCCCTTCGTGACGAGCGGGCCGCGGGCGGGACCCTCGTCGAGGATCGCGTCCAGCAGCGCCTGCGTGTACGGGTGCTGTGCGTCGTTGAAGATCGCGCGCACCGGGCCCTGCTCGACGAACAGGCCGCTCTGCATGACCGTGACCCGGTCGCACAGGTCGGCCACGACGCCGAAGTTGTGCGTCACGAGGAGCATCGCCATGTGGCGCTCCGCCTGCAGATCGCGCAGCAGGTCGAGCACCTCGGCCTGCACCGTGACATCCAGGGCCGTGGTCGGCTCGTCGGCGATGATCAGGTCGGGATCGGTCGAGACGGCGCCCGCGATGAGGACGCGCTGCGCCATGCCGCCCGAGACCTCGAACGGGTAGGCGTCGAACGTGCGCTTCGGGTTCGGGATGCCGACTCGGGCCAGCAGCTCCAGCGACCGGTCGGTGGCCGCCTTCTTCGACAGACCGAGGTTCTTGCGCAGCGGCTCGACCAGCTGGCTGCCGATCGTGAACGACGGGTCGAGGTTGGACATCGGCTCCTGCGGGATGTAGCCGATGCGCCTGCCGCGCAGCCCCGCGTAGCCGCGGTCGTCGGCGCCGGCCAGTTCGGTGCCCTCGTAGAGGATGGAGCCGCCCGTGACGTGGCCGCCGCGGGGGAGCAGACCCAGCACGGCGAACGCGGTCTGGGTCTTGCCGGAACCCGATTCGCCGATGAGCCCGTGCACCTCGCCCTTGCGGATGTCGAGCGAGACGCCGTGGACGACCTCGATGTGCGAGCCGTCCGGCTGGTCGTAGCCGACATGCAGGTCGCGGACGTCGAGGACCTTCTCGGTCGCCTTGGTGCGCGTGTCGCCCTTGTGGACGATGACGCCGTCGCTCTCGAACACCGGCGGCTCGTCGAGGTCGACGACGTCGCCGCCGCTGAGGCCGACCGAGGTCGTGACGGCGGCCACCGAGCCGGTCGCGGTCGCGACCGCGCGACGGCGCTTGCGGCGCACCGACACCGTGCGCTCGATCTCGTCGCGCATCACGTTGGCCAGGAGCGTCAGCGCGATGCAGGTGAGGGCGATCGCGACCGACGGCCAGAGCATCAGGAGGGGCTCCTTGTAGATGTTCTTGAAGCCGTCGTTGAGCATCTGGCCCCACGTGGGCACGGCGATGTCGCCGAGGCCGAGGAACTCCAGGCCCGACTGGATCGCGATGGCGATGCCCGCGATGATCGCGGACTGGATGATGATCGGCGCCCGCACCACCGAGAGCACGTGGCGTCCGATGATGCGCGTGTCGCTGAGGCCCGACACGCGGGCAGCGTCCACGTAGAGCTCGGTGCGCACCGCCGTGACCGACGCGTACACCAGGCGGTAGAAGGCCGGCGCGAGCAGGACTCCGAAGATCAGCATCGAGATCCACACCGAGGGGCCGAGGACCGCGCGCGCCGCGAGCAGCACGACGATGCCCGGGAGAGCCATGTTGAGCTCGGTCACCCACGTGGCGACCGTGTTGAACCAGCCCTGGTAGTACCCGGCGATGAGGCCGCTGACGACGCCGAGCACGATGGCGACGATGACGGCGATCAGCGCTGCGGCGATGCTCGTCTGGGTCGCCGAGAGGAGGCGCGAGAAGACGTCGCGGCCGCTGCCGTCGGTGCCGAGCAGGTGCACCCCGCTCGGCGGGGCGAGGA
>Ga0160448_100274_pt1 | contig 20260 bp, 19 predicted proteins | sample HID1973M_E1MG_FD_108269 | JGI IMG/M metagenome (GOLD analysis project Ga0160448, IMG submission 108269) | Enriched mosquito-associated microbial communities from UW Madison campus, WI, USA - HID1973M_E1 MG | ecosystem: Host-associated > Arthropoda: Insects > Digestive system > Unclassified ...
CATTGGCTTCCGCGGCCTGCCGGTGGTGATGGCGGTGATGCTGGAGACCATGCTGCTGGCGCTGATCGGCGGCCTGCTCGGCGGCTTGCTCGCCTGGGCGGTGTTCAACGGCTACAGCGTGTCCACGTTGGGTAATAACTTCAGCCAAGTGGTGTTCCAGTTCAAAGTCTCGCCGGAGCTGCTGTGGAATGGGCTCAAGTGGGCGCTGGCGATTGGCTTGATTGGTGGCTTGTTCCCGGCGTTGCGGGCGGCGAGGTTGCCGATTACGACGGCGTTGCGGGCGCTGTAAGATTTGCAGGCTCGCGGTCGGGTGACCGCGAGCCTGTTTCCTACGCCTTCGTAGATACGGATATCCCATGCGCAAGCCCATCGTCTTCCTTTCGCTGCTCCTGACTGCTGGCCTGGCCCATGCCGGCGATGACTTCGATGCCCGCGTCGCCCGCGGCCACAAGAACGAGCGCTCGTCACCTGCCGGCCGCGAATACCTGATGCGCTTCGCGTCCGCCACCGACGCGTCGTTCAACGCGGCTGTTGGCGTATGCGCACGCAAGCAGACGCCAGGCCAGAGGGTCGAGTTCACCGTGGTGTTTGATGTTGATGCCACGGGTAGCGTCACCGACGTAGAAGTCGCGGAGAAGGACAGGAGCGACTACACCCTGTGCTATGCGGAAGAAATCGCGAAGATAAAGGGTCCGCCGCCGCCGGAATCGTTTGCAAAGAAGGGTGTGCCGATGGTGCTGGAGAACACTCACACGTTCTAACGGAGCTTCAGGGAGCCTGGCTGATGAACTGCCGCATCCTTTTGACAGCAGCCATGGGCGTGGCCTTGATCACAGGCCCGGTCTTTGGACAAAGTGCTGCAGCTCCCACGCAAGGCGTGGAGCTTGCTGATGCCGCTCTCCCACCCGAACTGGATCGCGTGCTGCGTGACTACGAACGCGCCTGGCGCGCCGGTGACGCCAAGGCACTCGCAGCACTGTTCGCCGAGGATGGCTTCGTGCTGCAAGGCAACCGACCGCCGGTACGCGGACGGGCAGCCATCCAAGCCGCATACGAAGGGCAGGGCGAGGCGCCTTTGCGCCTGCGTGCGCTGGCTTACTCTGTCGAAGGAAGCAACGGCTACATCATCGGCGCCTACGGCTATGGCGATACACCGGGCGACATGGGCAAGTTCACCCTCACGCTGCGTCGCACACCGGGAGGACCGTGGATGATCTTCTCGGACATGGACAATTTGAATGCGCCGCCGAGGCCGACGCGAACATCTGGGGAATGAAGATAGATGGGCGATGCAGCTAAAGCGAAACGCCTGTCGCCGCACTCCAGTGAGTGATGACCCGGTGGCCAGTCTCTGCAAGCGGCGAACCGGCTTGCAGCAGTTGCTTGGCCGTGTCGTCGAGTGCATCGGATTCAATCGCGCGTAAAAGCCTTGAGAAATCCGGCGCAAGCGCGAACAGCGCCTCCGCCTTCTGGTGGGCAGGAAGGCCGACACGCGCGCCCATCAGCATCAGGCGAGCCGCAACGGTATCAGCCTCCGCCCGCAAATCTCTTACTACCGGCGAGTCGGCTTGAAGACTGAGCTCCAGCCAGCCCATCACGGTGGCGGCGGCGAGCTCCTCGCGTGCGAGCAACTGCGATTGGCGGCGTGCCAGCAGCGCATCCCTGAGTTCGGTCACGCAGGCCAGAACTCTGGCGTGTTGCTGCTCGCCGGCCATCCTGGGGCGCGCGGACCCTGACTTGGCTCGCCGTATTGCACGCAGCAACGCTTCGAACAGTGGTACGAAGTTTGTGTTGCTCGCCTCGGCCTTCTCGAACGCGAACGGCTCGTTGCGCTCAGTGCCAAACGCCAGCTCCATGCCGAACATTCGCCAGTAGGCATTTCGCCGCACAGACTCAGGCGCACGACGCGTCGAGGCCATGCTTGGCCATGCGGCCTGCAAACCCGATTCCAGCAGAACCTCAGTGGTATCCAGCCAACGCTGCGTCGCTACACTCGGTATGCCAAGCCGCTCGCCGGTCCTGTACTCGTGCACCACGCGCGCGAAGATCTGCGCCATGCGCGTGTTCTCTAGCGCAAAGCTGTAACCCAGATGGTCCCAGGCCGGGCTCCCGCTCGGCGCGAACCCTGCGAATGCGCCCATTGACCAAAGCGCCTTGCGAGCGGGACGTTGCGCGTTGCGCTCCGGCGAGGTGGATTCAAACGCATCCCAGACCTGGGCTTGATGGAAGCCCAGGTCCAGCGCGTCAGCATTCAAGACCGTGGCGGCAGCGCCACCGGGCATACGCTGGACCAGCTGTCGAATCATGTCCGCAGCCTCGCTCTCAAGTCGCGGGCATGATAGGCCACTGCACGCTCGTCTGCGGCGGTGATCCCGCCGGCTAAAGCATCATGTTGACAACACGCTGCTCTCCAACGGGCGGCAGGCAGCCATCGTTCCAGAATTGCTCCAATGCGCTGCGCACGATGTCCAAGTCCGTGGACGCGCCACGTCGGTCTTCGAACCGCCGCTTGTTCTGCGCCTGCAGCCGCAGGATCGCCGCGTCCTGATGGTTTACCCGCTTCAGCAGCGGACCCGCCAACATCCGTATCAGCCACGCCGGCGCCCAATGCCCATGTACATGCAGCGCGACGAACACGTCGGTCGTGTCTGTGGAGATGGGGGTGAAGTGCAGGTCAATCAGGATGCGGCGTCCATTGGCATAGGCGTACTCCAACCGTGTGCTGCCGGCGGCGCTGAAGTGGGCGCGCTCGACGACGCGTTCGCTTTCGAACAGCCGGTACAGCCAACCCGACTGCATCGGGGTGCCACGGTAGTCGACGGTGAAGCCATCCGGCGTTCGCTGGAAGCTGGCCGTCGTTGGCACACGTCGGTTCCTGCTTCGCACCAAGCCCGAATGGATGAAATGCGTATGTAGCGGGTCCAGGTGGTTCTCCATCGCGTCGACGATGTTGCCGGGCAAACGCGTCTGCCAAAGGAAGCGACGCGTGCTGAGGTCGGCGGCGGAGGTTATGCCGCTCGGTTCGTCATTACCCATCGCGCTCGGCCGCAACCAGATCAATCCGTCAATCTCGCGCGTCGCAAACGTGCGCACCCGCACCTGGGGCAGGGCGTCATCCGGCGTCAGGCCAGGCACATCGCGCAGGTGGCCTTCGCCGTCGAACGACCAGCCATGGTAAGGACAGGTGAGTCGCTGGCCGGACACACAACCGGCGGACAACGGCGCATGTCGATGCGGGCAACGGTCCTCGAGCGCAATCAGATGGCCCGACGCCGTGCGCGCCAATGCCACGTGGGTATCGAGTAGTGACACCGCCACCGGCTTGGCGGCCACGGCACGCGAGCGGGCCACCACGTACCAGTATTCTCTGAGCGAGGGATGCCAGGGCTTCATAAGCGGTACTTGCGCAGGAGTGGGACGCCGATTCGGCAGGTGGCCGAGGACAAGGCAGTGACCGCAAGCCGTGTGCGGCCGGGCAGGTGACGGGCAAACACGGCGCTGTACTCGATGGACGCTACGCCCCCGCGCAGGCGCTTGAAGTCGGCCGCACCAGCGCTGAAATTGAGCTTCCAGCCATGCTCAATGCTCGCTCGGTAAGCGCACCCCGTCGCCAAGCGGTACAAACCCATGCGCTGTGGTTGCGCCGTGTCGTAGCCGACGATCGGCGAGGTGATGGTGCTTCCCTGCCGGAACAGGCCCACCACGGTGGCCAAGCAGCCTTGCTCATCGCGATATCCTTCGAACGACAGCAAGCCGGCGCGATGCCATCGTCGTAGGAAGTCTTCGCCGTACATCGGATTGAAGCGCGAATACTTGCCCAAGTAGAGCAGGGCATACAGTTCGGCAATGCGTGCGTAGTCGGAGTCAACGATGTCCTGGTCGCGGCAATGGCGCAGGTCCGTGGTCTGCAACAGGGACAGGTCGCGCTTCAAATCGCGGTGTCGAGATACCAACGCGGCGACATCGCGGTAGAGATAGACCTGCCGGCTGGCGACCAGCTGGCCGCCAAGCTGCTGCAAGGCCGCAAGCCAGTCTGCATTGTCGTGCTCATTGAGCGAGCGGAACCAAATCGTATGTGCGGGCCAGCGCCCGATGGCCTCGTCCACGACGCGGACAGGATCCAGCGTAGCCAGCGGCGGATACAGATTGGTGGACAACAGCCAGTTGTTGATCGACACCGCGCGATCCACGCCGAGCCAAGCCATCCCGTTGCCGAGTGAGGAGATCAGGCGCTGCGACAGCGGTGCCATCCATGAAGGCGCATAGCGGGCGCTTTCTTCGCCTGCGCAGTCGGCGTAGGTGGTACGCGGCGAGCAGATCCAGGCCTCGCCAGCGCGACTATCGTGGATGGATACAGGCAGGTCGCCGGCAGCGCTTGACATGGATTCCACGCGCGCATGCAGGTTGGCTATCAGGCATTCCGTAGCGTGTCCGCGATGAATGGATAGAAAGCTGCGCGCGGTGGTCGCGAAGCGTTCCAGTTCTGTCGCCGCCAGGGCGTTCATGCTTGCACTGTCTCCAACGGCTCACCGTCCCATTCGATATCGCGGGTTGCCGCCTCGCGCAAGCTGCAACGCTGTTGCAGCGCCAGCCGCGCGTATGAAGCCAGATCGCCCATGCCACCCAGCAAGGGCCACTGATCGCCAGGAGCGGCAACCACATCGTCGGCGCACCGGTAGTCGGCCCACCACTTGCCCAACTGCCCGCGCGCAATCGAGGTCTGCAGACCTGCGCTCATCATCAAGGCGGCAATCATCCTGGCGCGCACCGACCCCGGCTGCAGCAGCGGACCTTGACCCAGCAGTGCTGCGGGCAGGTCGGCATCGACAGGAAACAGGTGCAGGCCACTGGTCGCACGCGGATTGCACTCTAGCGACACGACCCGGCCATCGTCAGTCTCGATCCAGTCAAACGACACCTGCCCGGTGTAGTGATTGCCGCGCACGAAGGCGGCCACGGCAGCCAGGATGGCAGGGTGCTGGACCGGGTCGAAGTAATAGCTGGAGCTGCGCCCCAGCCGGTAGCGCGGACGGTAGACCGCATGTGCGAGCAGCTCGCCGCGATGGGCGATGGCATAGCTGCATACCTCGTTGCCGCTCACGAAGTCCTGCACCACCCAATCGCCCAGCGCGGGCAGTTCCGGCGCCCGCGCCGGGATGCCCTGCGGGTACAGGCGCACGTGGACGCCGAAGCGGGAGAACTCTGGCTTCAGCACGACGGCTCGCCCACAGGCCCACTCCCGTGCCTGCTGCAAATTGTTCACCCTCGCACTGTCAGCAACCGACATGCCGTTCCGACGCGCATTGCCAACGAACTCCCACTTGCTGTGCAGCGAGGCGAGTTTGTCGAAGTCGTCCACCGCGACCTGCAATGTGCTTGGCAACGCAGGGCGATGGCGGGAGACATACAGAGCCTCCTCGCAGGTCGGCAGCAGCAGGTCAATCCGTTCGGTGGCGACAATACGATTGAGGTCGGCGACGAAGCCGCGCGGATCGTAGCGGGCCGGACCCAGTGCATGCGTGCGTGCGACTGCGGACGACCAGCCACTCAACCGACAGGGGATGCTGTCGGTCACATGGACTTCCCAGCCGTGGCGATGGAAGCGGCGGGCGTGGTCCAGCGCCACCGGTGCGCGGCCACCCAGAATAAGTACCCGGCGGGTCACGGCGTAGAGTCCTTGCTTGGTCGCCACTCGCGGCAATGCGCAGGCACCATGCGCAGCTGTGGTGCCTGCAGGTACAGCGCATGCAAGCGCGCCAAGGTATCGCGATAGACGGTGGTGTCGCCCAACCAGGCCGTGACCAGCGCTGGTGGCGGTGTGTTCTCGCGAATGCCCTGCGACGACCAACTGGCATCGGCCACCAGCAGGACCTGCCCCTGCCCATCCTCGAACAGCGCGCCGACATGCCCGGCGGCATGGCCCGGCAGCGGCACCAGCAACAGGCTGGCATCGCCGAAGAGATCGAAGCCGTGGCCCAGTTCATCCAACGGCGATTGCAGGGGCCGCGCCGGGCAATCTTCTATCCAATGCAGTGCTGCCCGATCCAACCGTTCCAGCAACGCTGGCAGCATGCCGACACGCAAGGCACCTAGGCGCGAGCGGGCATGCAAGTCCTCCCACGCCTCGCGCGAGCAGGCCACCTTTGCATTGCCGAAATCCGCCAGGCCGCCGACATGGTCGCCATGCAGGTGCGAAACGACGACCCAGTTGATGTCTTCAGGCGGGATGCCGTCGCGACGCAACTGCGCCGCCAATGACTGCCCGGATCGAAGGTGCACAGGCGTGACGACGCGGTACATCCGTTCGGGAAATGCCGCCGTTGCTTGCAGGAAGTGTTCGGAGTAGCCGGTGTCGAACAGGATCCAGCCATGCAACGGATGTTGCAGCAGCGCCACCAATGCCGGGAACTCGCAGGCGCGCGCCGAAGCACCCTGGCGAGTGGCCAGTTCGGGATGCACGCAATGGCCGGCTTCGAACAGCCGCCACGATAGCGTCGGCGCAGGAGCTGGCAGCAGGCCACGTTCATCCATTGGGTTGCGCTTCCCACCAGCGCGCGAAGCGGGCCAGTCCTGCGGGGATATCTGCATTCGGCTGGTAGTCCAGTTCGCGCCGTGCCCGTGAGATGTCCAGCGTCTGCGAGTAGCCAATCACGCCGATACCGTAGCGACTCAGTCGGGGCTCCGGCTGGCCGGGGCGCAGCCGGGCGATGTGCTCGGACAACGACGCCAGCGCCAAGGCGGGTCCGCGCGGCAGCGGCAGCCACCTGACCGACTGTCCCAGTTCGTCGAACAGCATCTGCAGTAGCGTGCGTACCTGCACAGGCTCGCCGTTGCTGACGTTGTACGCGCGTCCATCGCCGGCCAGGTCGGCGACCGCGCAATGCGCAATCAGCGCGGCCAGGTTGTCGATATGGGTGATGTCGATCAGCGCGCGACCGCCGTCCACCAGCGGGAACCAGCCGCGCGCTGCCACGGCCAGCAGGCGTGGCAGGATGGCGCGGTCACCTTCGCCGTAGACTGCGCGCGGACGAAGGATCACGGATTGCATACGCGAGCCGATAGCGGCACGCACCCGGGACTCGGACTCCCACTTGCTGCGGGCGTACTCGGTGATCCAGCGCGCCGGTGGTTGGAATGCTTCGCCCACGCACAGTTGATCGCGGAAGCGGAAATAGATGCTGGGCGAACCCAGGTGGATGAAACGGCGCACGCCATGGCGTTGCGCTGCATCGAGCAGTCGCTCCGTGGCAATGACATTGGCGCGCCAGAAATCCTCGGGCCGACCCCAGGGCGCGGACAGGGCGGCGCAATGCACCACGACCGCACAGCCGGCAAGCAGTGCATCGAGAGAGTCGCTGGCCAGGTCGGCGGTCACGATAGCGACAGCGCCTGCGTCCAGCGCTAGCCGCGATGCGGCGCGACCGCTGGCGACCACGTCATGTCCGGCCGCCGCCAGTCGCCGCGCCGCATGGCTGCCGATGAAGCCGGATGCGCCGGTCACCAGGATGCGTGCCATCGTCAGTACCTGAGCACGGCGCCGGCGAAAGACAGGCCCGCGCCGGATCCGACCATGGCGAACAGGTCGCCGCGTCGTAATTCGCCGGACGTGATCGCGTGGTGCAAGGCCAGCGGAATCGAGGCACTCATCTGATTGCCGTGGGTTGGCAGAATGCGCACCAACGCTTGCGGCGGAAGCCGCAGCGCGCGTTCCAGATGGTCCAGCGCCTTGACGCTGGCCTGGTGTGGGACCAACCGCCGCAGGTCTGTCACGGTCACGCCGGCACGGGCAAACAGTGTGCGCATGAAATCAGGCAACTTGCGGGCGGCCAAACGATAGGTGGCGCGCCCGGCCATTTCGAACTTCGAGGCAGCAACATAGTCGTCGGCATGCTTGTCATGGCGTACGCGGGTGCCGCCAGCGCGGACCTGGCACAGCTCCAGGCCCTCGCTATGGGTTTCCATGTGGCTGGCGAGCAAACAGGAAGCATCAGCCGCCTCGCCAGCTTCCAGGACTACAGCCGCAGCGCCATCGCCAAACAAGGCAGCGGTGTCAGTGTCGTCCCAGTTCAAGCCCGCTGATGCCACTTCGCCGGCTACCAGCAACACCCTGCGGTAACGTCCCGTCGCCATGGCCGAGGCCACCAGATCCAGCGCCACCAGAAAGCCCAGGCAGGTGGCGTTGATGTCGAATGCAGGCGTGTTGCCGGCGGACAGGCCCAGCCGTCGCTGTACCAGTGCGGCGGTACAGGGAATGGCTTGCTCCATGACGGCCGACACGCTGATGACCGCGTCCAGCTGGTCGGCGCGCAGGCCGGCACGTGCCAGGGCCTGCTGGGCGGCGTTGGCCGCCATGAGCGAGGCGGGTTCATCGTCACCCGCAAATTGGCGATAGTCGATGCCCACGTGGCGGCGCGTCCAACCGGCAGGCTTTCCCCAGCGCTGATCGAACTCGTCGGAATAGACCCGTCTCGAAGGAACGTACTCGCCAGTGCCAAGGATGCGCAGGCGGATCGGGCGGCGTGTGTCGGAGTCCATTCGACGGTCATACCAAGATTGGGTGGAGTGAGCTTGGTCGGCCTGCTGCGCAAAGGCAAGCGCTTGCGTGCTACTGATCGACCCGCTTCACCCTGGCCCGATACGCGTGGACATTGTCGCCACCAATCCGCGTCTCCTGCGTCCCAATCACCGTATCCACCTTGCTGTCCGAGCCGGTCACCGGCTTGGCCTCCACGGTGGTCTCGTGTTCGAACGCATGCGACTTGTCGGTGTTGCGGTAGTAGCGGTACAGCATCCAGTACAGCGCGGTGGCGCCGACCGGACCGGCCGCCAACAACCATAGGCCACTGTCATCGCTCATGACGCCACCACCAGGAACCAGAGTACGAGGGTTTCGATAATCGAGCCGGTGGCCAGTGCGGCCAGCAGCAGCTTCCACTGCTGCACCGGCACGCTGCCCATGGTCTCGCCGGTGCGGCCGTTGACCGCGATGTAGTGCAGCATGCCGCCGTCGCGGCCGGGCTGGTGGTAGGAGTACAACCACACCGGCAGATACATCGACACCCAGCGGCTGCCGTGCACGTCCAGTTGCTCCTGCTCCCAGCGCACGCCGCGGTCGTAGCGGCGCACGGAGTTTTCCACCTGTGCGCGCGCAATCGACAGAAGTTGGTCTTCCAGGCGCGGGCGCATCTTTTCCACGTCCAGGTTGCGCTTTTCGGAACTGAAGCCCAGCAGGTACGAGGCGTTCCACTTCAGCGCGTTCTTGGTGTCGAACGGCAGGATGGTGTTGATGATGTTGTTGGTGTTGACGCGGGTATCCAGGTTGCCGCGATCGGCGCTGGACTCCAGGGTCAGATCGTCGACGGTAAAGTCCACCTGCCGCTCCACCCGGTAGACGTCGGCGTCGTAGTAGGTCTTCTTCTTGTCGCCCGTGCCACGGGTGTACTCGCGGGTCTTGATTTCGCCCTTGCCGGCCACGCTGGCGCTGACGTTGCTGTCGACGATCATGTAAGGCAGGTACACGCCGACCACGTTCTCGGGGGTGAACTGCTCCTTGAACGCCTTCAGCGCAAACATGCGCCGCTTGTCGACGAACTGGCGGATGCGCGCCACCGCATCTTCCTTCTTGATGTGGAAGGGCAGCACCGCATCGGGCACCGCGCCGTTGGCCACCTGCTCGTTGACGCCGAACACATGCCGGCACCAGTGGCAGCGCGCGGTCATGGTGCTCTCGGTGTTGACGGTCACCTCGGCGCCGCAGCCGGTGCACTTGAAGCTCATCAGGCTGGCCGCGCCGGCATCGATGTCGCGCGCGCCGGAGGCAATCACCGTGCCGCGCAGTTGATCGATGCCCACTCCCAGGCCGAACGCTTCTTCCACCCGCTCGCCATGCCATTCGTGGCGGCAGTACTGGCAGACCAGCACATCGCTGCCCAGCTTCAGGCGCACATCGGTGGAGCCGCACTTGGGACAGCGGTTCAAGCCGTCCTTGAGTTCGGCCGCGGCGGTGTCCAGCGCCACCGGGTCCGGCGCTTGCAACTCGTCGCGGATCGGCTCCGGCAAGGTGGCCGGATCAATCGGAAACTGGCCGGGCAGGGGCGGCACGTCCCGGGGTGAACCGGGACCGCTTACGGACGCCGCCGGCAACGGCGGCGGTACTTTGGGATCAGACATGGGTGTCGTGCGCCTTGCTCGTTACAGACCCAATGCCTTGGCCTTGAGGGCGTCGTAATCGCTTTGCGTGATCAGGCCCAGGTCCAGCATCTCCTTGGCCTTCTTCAACTTGGCGACCGGATCCTCGGCAGCCGGAGCCGCGGGCGTCGCCGGCTGCTGCAAGCCGCCGATGCCGCCGAGCATGCCCGAGGCCATGCCCACGCCGACCAGACCTGCCGCACCGCCGTTCTCGCCGGCCGACTGGATGCCTTGCGCCACGCTCGCCTGCAGGTTGGAATTGCCACGGCTGCCGCTCAGCGCATCGGCGCGCTGCACGGTCTTGAGCAGTTCGCGGGTGTTGGCGTCGTACTCGATCGAAACAATCGCGGTCTTGACGATCGCCAGGCCGCGATCGGACTTCCACTGATAACCCTGTTCCACCGCATCGGACAGGCTCTTGGCAAAACCCAGCGAGTCCTGCTGCAGCTTGGTGATGCGGTTGCCCTTGGCCGGATCGTTGGAGTACAGGCTGAAAGCCGGCGCCAGCGAACCCACCACTTCGTTGAACAGCTGGCCGGCAGCGGCGTTGTCCATGTCGGTGAAGTCGAACACCTGGCCCGGCTGCAGATAGCTGGCCGGCACAAAGTTCTTCACGAACAGAATCGGGTCGACGATCTTCAGCGTGTACGAGCCACGCGTGACTGCACCGACCTGAGTGTTGAGGAAGGCGTCGTCCCAGTAAATCTCCGACTGGGTGCCAAAGCGGTTGTCCGGCAGTTCCTTCAGCGAGACGAAGAAGGCCGCCTGCTGACCGCCGGGCTGGCCGCCAAACTTGAAGCGTTCCCAGCTCTGCTTGATCAGCGGGCTGACAATGCCGTCGCCGGCGAAAATCGACTGCGAGTTGATGTCGTCCGAGCGCCACTCATAGCCGCCCGGCTCGGCGACAAAGCCGGTGATCTTGCCGTCCTGGAACAGCAGCAGACCGTAGCCCTCCGGCACGACGATCTTCGAGCCGTTGCTGATGATGTTGGACGAGCCGCTGGTGTTGGAACCGCGCCCGGCGTTGGTGCCGCGCGGCACCGCCGCAAACAGCGCCGCAGTCGACGGCAAGCCGGTCGGCACGGTGTAGAAATCCTTCCATTGATCAGCCAGCACGCCGCCGACTGCGCCTGCCACTGCCTGTACGAGACCCATGACGACTCCTTAACTTTTGCGGGGGATGGGCAGGATGCCCGTGTCGGCGCCGACTATATCAGTGCCATTTGTCAGGAAAGTAGCGACCGCTTAACCTGACGGTGTGGATGGGGAGAACGATGGGCAAGCTAATCGGAATAGCAATGCTGGGTGTGGTCAGCCTGCCGGCCCATGCCATCTGTACGTATGAGGCAGGCCATACCTACGGCAGCGAACTGGATGCCGCCAACCATGTATTCGTGGCCATGCTCACCCAAGCCGGACTGGCAGAGAGTCCGGCGGCCCTGGTCAACCTCCAGCTTGATGTGCCCCGCCGTTCCAGGCCGGTCTATCCCATCGACTATAGCTACGCCGTGATCACCACGCTCAAGGGCGATCCGGCAGCAGTGGGAAAGCTGCAGGGTGAAGCATTGTTCAATGCGCCTGACGGACGCGATTTTCACATGGCGGAGAGCATTGCATGGCAGCCCGGCGATGTCGTGCTGGTTGTGGCTATGGAAAGCGGGCCGGAAAAAATTGGATTTTGCGGAGCGTCAAAGCGCTTTGAGGAGGCGATGGGCCTCCTTGCCAAGGAGGGGCGGCACGATCTGGATGCGTTCCGGACTCCTCGCACTTCCTATGTCGCCAGTGAGCTGGTCTCTCTGCCGGAACTGGTCAGCAAACAGACCATTCCTGAGAACCTGCAGCCGTTGTATCGTCGGTACCAGCAGGAATTACAGGCCGAGCTGGTGAGTGCGCTTGCACCAGCATGGCTATCTCCACGGCTGAGCTGCTCGCTGGTGCTTACCCAACTCCCAGGTGGCGAGATGTTCAAGGTCGAGTTCAAGCAGTGTCAGCGCACCGCGGAAGAGCAAGCAACGATACGTTGGCAAATCATGGGCGCACAGCTTCCGTACCGTGGATTCGAAGAGGTTTTCAACCGCCAATTGAGCGTCGAACTATCTCCAAGCAAATGATCTGAGGCAGAACAGGGGTAGCGTACAAACCCCCGTTCTTCGTGAACCAGGTTCTTCGGCGGTGAATGTCGATGACAGGAACTTCCGCTGCAACGGCAAGGCATGTCCTGATCGCACTCGTGGTGCTGGCCAGCGGCGGCTATTGCCTGGGTGCCCGCGCACAGGCTCCAACGCAGACCCAGATGCTGCAGCAGTCGCGCGATATGGTGGTGGTGGAGGGCGATGACATCGCCTTCAGTCGGGTTGAAAACACCCAGGAGTTCCTGCCCTCGCGAGTCGGCCAGATCGCCCAGGACCAAACGGGCTTCATGTGGTTTGGCACCCAGTACGGTCTCTACCGCTTCGATGGCTACAGCCATATGGCGTTCGCCGCCGATGCGCGCCGGGCCAATCAGCCGGGTGGTGTCTTCATCCACGCGATCAGCAACGACAACACCGGGCGGCTGTGGATTGCCACCGATCAGGGCCTGGACGCTTTCGACCCGCGTACGGGTAAGTTCAGCCGCGCGCCGCCGCTGCCGGTTCCCGAGTCCGCAGTGATCCAATCGATTTATCAGGACCCGAAAGGGCTGATGTGGCTCAGCACCACGGCGGGCCTGTACGGCATCGACGCCGAAGGCACGAGCCGCTTGCAGGTGCGTGCCGACGCGGGTGATGCTGCTGCGCTTTCCAGCAACGATTTGAAGTTCGCCACGCGCGATCAGACCGGCACGCTGTGGGTGGCCAGTGGCGCCGGGTTGGAAGCCATTGATGATCGCGACGGCCGAGTCATTACGCGTGTGCCGCTGAGTGAGCCGCGCGAGATCGGCTTCGTCGAGGATCGACCGGGCGTTCTCTGGATCCATCATGCGGGTGGAACCGGCCTGTCCCTGTTCGATCGCGCAACCAACACCTTGACCCACGTGCGCTTCGTCGACGCACAGGGCAAGGCACTGCCGCGCTTCGGCATCTTCACCGCCCTCAAGGACAAGGCGGGTGAGCTGTGGCTCGGCACTGGCGGTGCAGGATTGCTGCACCTGGATACAGAACGACAGCGCTTTGTCCGCTATCGCCACAATCCGGCCGACTCGCAAAGCCTGAGTGGCGACGATATCTCGATGTTGTTCCAGGATCGCGATGGTGATATCTGGGTCGCCTTGCATGGTGAGCAGCTCAACCTGTTCTCGCCACGCCAGGCGGCCTTCAGAAAGATGCCGCCCCGGCCCGCCGACCTGCCATCGCGCAGCGAGCGGATGGTCAATGCGCTGTTGGAAGTGGACGAGTCTTCGCTGTGGATCAGTTTCATGGGAATGCTGCTGGCCGTCGACCAGGCTACCGGCGAGCGCGAAGACTTGCGCCAGAAGCTTGGCTTGCAGTCCGACGTCATCGCGATGGCCAAGGACGCCAAGGGGCGCATCTGGTTGGGCACCGTGGGCACCGGCTTGGCCAGAGTCGATCCATCGGGACGGGTGATGCGGTTCAAGCACGTGCCGGGCGACGCAGGCAGCCTGGCCAACGACGTGGTCAATGACATCCTGGTGGATGGCGCAGGGTCGGTGTGGTTTGCGACCTGGGGCGGACTCTCGCGATACGACGAGGTCAGCGGTCGCTTCCACAATCACAGGCCTGCAGGCATGGACCCCAAGTATTTGGCGCTGGCCGCAGACAGCCAAGGACACTTGTGGCTGGGCACGCATCGCTATGGCTTGCAGCGCTTCGATTCCGCTACCTTGTCCTTTGCCACCTATGCACCCAGTGCTGCGCCGGGCGGCATCAGCAACGGCCGGGTCAACGCCGTGCATGTGGATCGGCGCGGCATCGTCTGGGCGGGCACGCAGAACGGGCTGGACGCGTTGGACCCTGCTAGCGGGACGATGCGTCACTACCGCACGCAGGAGGGACTGCCGAGCAATGCGATCAGCTGCATCCTCGAAGACGAACGCAATGGCATCTGGCTGGGCACCCACCATGGCATTGCGCGGCTGGACGCGCAGGATGGCAGCGTGCGCAGCTACTCGCGCATGGATGGTTTGCCGGGGATGGATTTCACCGGCTGGGGTACTTGTCAGCCGGGCCGCCATTCGGTCCTGTACTTCGGTGGGTTTTCCGGCGCTACCGCGTTCAACCCGAATCAGCTCCGCCTGCAACGGCGCGTCCCGCCGGTGGTGATCACCGATCTGTCGATAGCCGGCCGGCGCTATCCCGACGGTTCGGCCACGCCACAGCCGCGCGTACTGCCGTCCCTGGGCCGTCTGCGTTTGCCGTATGCGCAGAACAGTTTTACCGCCGGCTTCGCCGCCTTGAACTATGCCCATCCGACGGCGGTGACGTATCGCTTCCGGCTGCGCGGCTTGGAACAGGATTGGCATCACGTCGATAGTGATCGCCGCGTGGCGGCGTACAACTCGCTGCCGCCGGGCGACTACCGCCTGGAAGTGCAGGCGGCGGTGAGTGCAGGCCAGTGGTCGGATACCCAGGGCTTGGCGATCACTATCCTGCAACCGTGGTGGCGGACGACCTGGTTCCATCTGCTGGTCGGCGCCCTGCTGCTGGCGGCGGCCTGGGTGGCCTATCGCTTGCGCGTGCGCCAAGTGACGCAACGTTTGGAGCTGCGGCTGGAAGAACGCGTCGCCGAGCGCACCCGCATTGCGCGGGAGCTGCACGATTCGCTGCTACAAGGCTTCCACGGCCTGATGTTCCGTCTGCAGGCCGTGCGCAACCTGCTGCCGGCACGGCCGGACGAGGCGGCCTCCGCGCTGGAGGTGGCGCTGCGTCGCGGCGACGAGACCGTGGAGATGGCGCGCGCAGCGGTCACCGATTTGCGTAGCGCGGCCAGCAACGACACGGACCTGGAGTTGGCGCTGCGTGCGATGCTGCAAGATGCACCCACGCTGGCAGCGGTCGCGCCGCCGTCCTGCGAACTGAACATGATCGGTGCACCGCGCACCTTGATTCAGCTGGTGCACGAGGACGCGCTGCAGGTGGCGCGCGAAGCGTTCCGCAATGCGTTGCAACATGCCCGCGCTGCGCACGTGTGGGTGGAAGTGGAATGGGGCATAGAACACTTCAAGCTGCGCGTGCGTGATGACGGCGTCGGACTGGATCCGGCCGTGATTGCGCATGGCCGTGATCGCCATTGGGGCATGCAGGGCATGCGCGAACGCACGCGTGCGCTGGGCGGCAATCTGGAGATTCGCAGCGAAGGTGCGGGCACCCAGGTGGAATTGCGCATTCCCGCGGGGCGCGCTTACGCACGCATGCGCTAGCGTGTGCGCACCGTCACTCGCTCAGCGAGGGGAGAATGCCGCGCGCCAAGGCCAAGGTCACCGCGTGGGTGCGATCATGCGCGCCCAGCTTGGCCATGATGTGCTTCATGTGCGCCTTGGCCGTTTCCTTGCTTACCGACAGGTGCAGGCCAATCTCGTGATTGGAGTTGCCGGCGGCGACCAGGCGCAATACTTCGATCTCGCGCGCCGACAGGCATTCCTCGCCGCGATGCGCCGCCAACGCACTGGCCACCGGAGCGGCGATATGCCGATGGCCCTGGTGGACGGAGCGAATGGTGTCCAGCAACTCCAGCCGCACTGCTGCCTTCAACACATAAGCGTAGGCGCCGGCCTGGAGGGCGCGCTGGGCCAGGGCGTCACCGCCGTAAGTGGTCAGGATGATCACGCGGGCGGTGGGGAACTCGCGGCGGATCGCGGTCAATGCCTCGATGCCACCCATCTGCGGCATTTGGATGTCGAGCAGGGTGATGTCTGGCTGAAGCTCGCGATAGCGCGCAATGGCCTCCATGCCGGTGGACGCTTCCGCACACAGCTGCAGATCAGGCTGGCCGGCAATCAACGCGGCTATCCCTTCGCGGAGCAGGGGATGATCATCGACCGAGAGAATCCGGATGGCGCTCATGCTCACTCGTTGATGTATTCGATTCGGATACCGCGATGCTCGCCGTTGGCGTCCAACTGAGCCTGGATCCATTGGCAGGCTTTGGCGTGGACCAGCGCATGGTGATCGCCGTTGAGCAGGTCATGGCCACCGCCCTCGAACAGTTGCAGGGTCTTGTCTGCCGAGGCTGCCTGCGCATGAAGATACTCGCTGCCGGTGGCCGATGCGATCCGATCGTCCGAGCCATGCAGCAACAGCAGGGGCAGGGTGAGCGCGGCAATGGAAGGTGTGCGCCGGAACAACGCCGCTAGCCAGCCATGTTGCAGCGGCAGGCCCTCGCAGATGATCCCGGCGAGCACCCCCTTATCGCGCCGTGCGACCTGGCAGGCCAGTCGTGCGCCTGTTCCGTGGCCCCACAGGAATACCGGCAGAGTCGGTGCGTCATGTCGCACACGCGCCAGAATCGCGCGGATTCCCGCCGTCGGTGCTGACCATGGCGACGCGCGACGGCGTGCTGCGCCCGTACGTTCGCCGCCATGCAAATCTATGGCATAGGTGGCGATGCCGTGCGCGGCCAGTGCAATAGCCAGACCCTGGAAGCGCAGGCCGTCGGACCCGGAATCGTGCACCGCCGCCACCACCGCACGCGCCGCCTGCGGCCGCCACGTGCGCAAGAGCCAGCGCACGTGATCCTCCGCTGCAATGAACTCCTCAACCATCGATACGGCGGAGCTGGTGCGCATGCGGCCCTCCAGGCTGCAGACACGCATTGGATAGCAGACGCCCGGCCGCCCTCCATTACCCGATCGGGGAATTCGCCCGCTCGCCGGCTTGGGCAAGCTGTCGCCGAATCGCCAATCCCGGCGCATCCCGACCGCAAGGAGTATCGCCATGGTGTCCAAGACCGAACCCGATAGCGCTGACCTGCAACGGCGCGGCGTCCTGCAGGCTGCCGGCGCAGTGATTGGCGGCGGCCTGGCCGCGTCGGCGCTGCCCGCTGCCTTCGCCCAGCAAGCGAGCGCCAAGGGCAGTGCCAGTAGCGCACTCGGTGCGGTGGGTGGTCGCCTGCGTGGCGTGCAGCATTTCGGCCTGACCGTGCAGAACATGGACCGCGCCTTCGAGTTCTACACCGAGGTGCTGGGCGGCACCGAAGTCATGCGCGACGGCGACTTCCACGGCGAGCGCATCCACAACACTTTGCTGACCGATCAAGTGATCGAGTCGAACGCGCGCAAGGTCAATCCCTTGACCATGGGTATTCCGGATTTGCGCGGTGGCGCGCAGCGCCTGGATGTACGCTTTATCCAGTTCGACAACGTGGTGATCGAACTGCTGCAGTATCGCGACTCGGACCAGCCTGCCGGCACCGGCAATGCCTTCGCCGAGCCGCTGGATCACATGAGCCCCGCATATCCGCGGATGATGCATATCTGCTTCCACATCCGTGACGAAGTGGACTTCAACCAGTTCATCGCCGACCTGGAAGCCGAATCGGCACGCCGTGGCATGCCTCAGGTGCGCGCCAATCGCGTACTCACGGTCAACACCGAAGCCCAGCGCAAGGCGGCGCCGCTGGCGGCCAACAGCAATGGGATCACCGAGGGCAAGTCGAACGGTTGGCGGCTGATCTACTGCAAGGGATCGGAGGGCGAGCAATTGGAGTTCGTGCAGGCCTTGGGTCCGGTCAAGCGTGTCTTCGACGGTGCTCTGCAAGCGCGACAGCGGCTGGTCGCCGGCGGTTGACGCCAGCTTCCTGCTCACCCCCTTCCCCTATCGTGGAGCAGCGCAATGAAGTTTTCATCCCTGATCCGATTCTCCAGCGTGCTTGCGTTGGCCGTACTGGCCAGCCCCGCTGCCTTCGCCAGCGAACCAGCACTGACGCAATACGCGGCCATCCCCGCCGACGCCTACGCCGTGGTCGCGCAGGTACGTGCCAAGCCCGGCAAGGAAGACGCTCTGCGCCAGATCACGCTGCCTCTGGTCGCCAAAGTGCGCGCGGAGCCGAACAACCTGGTGTATTTCCTGCAGGAAGACCGGCAAACGCCGGGACACTTTGTCTTCTACGAAATCTTTGCCACGCAGGCGGACTTTGAAGCCCACAACGCCACCCCGCATGTGCAGGCCTGGTTTGCCCGCTTGCCGGAGCTGGCCGAGGGCGGCGTGCAGGTGACGCGGATGGCCATCCTCAACAATCAGGCGCAGCCCTTGCCGTGATGCCAGCCTGATCGTGGGCGGCCGCGACGGATGGCGGGGCCGGCATACCCGCAAGCACTGTGCCCCCCGTTACAGAAACTTGTCGTCCAAGATTGTCGAAATCGCCCACAGCCCGTAGGCTTGTCCGCGCATGACAAGCCCCCCCGCCATGCTGCAGCGTCGCTATGCCAACCAGTACGGCCTGCTGGCGGCGGCGCTGATCTTCATCGCCATTGGCATTGGCATCCTGTTGGGCGCGCAGCGCTTTATCGCCGACGCCAACAAGGTCTCGCACACCAACGAAGTCATCGCCGTCATCGGCGCGGCGGAGTCGCAGCTGCGCGACAGTGAATCGGCCCAGCGCGGCTACCTGCTCACTGGCGAGGTCAGTTATCTGGCCGACTACGGTCGCGCGCGGGATCGCCTGCCCGAGCTGCTCAACCAGTTGCAGACCCTGGTCCACGACAACCCGGTGCAGTCGCCGCGGGTGCGCAGCTGGCGCATCGAGATCGAACGCCGGCAATCGCAGATGGAAACCACCCTGCGCACGTTCGAGCTGGGCGGCTTGTCCGCAGCGCAGCGCTCCATCAACCAGGACGTGCGCACCGCCTCCAACAATATCCGCCGCCAGGCCGAGCAACTGGTGGCCACAGAGCGCGAGCTGCTGGCGGCACGTGGGCAGTCCAGCCAGCTCAGCGCCTGGTTGCTGCGCGCCTTGGCCTTGCTGGGCATCCCCTTGGGTCTGGGCCTGATTGGCTGGGTGTACTGGTTGCTGGTGGGCGAAATCCGCCGCCGCGCTGCCGCTGAACTGGTCAGCAGCGAGTCCGAGCAGCGCCTGCAGGCCAACATCACCACCTTGCAGCGTCACAGTGCCGATCTCAACGAGCTCAGCCGCTACGCCGGCATGCTGCAAAGCTGCGTGCGTACCGACGAAGCCGTGCGCCTGGCCGCGCAGCACTTCGCCCGCTTGCTGCCGGGAGTTGGCGGCACGCTGTATCGCATCCGCTCCTCGCAGGACTATGCCGAGGAAGTAGCCAACTGGGGCGCGCATGCCCTATACAGTTCGGCGATGTTCCCGTTGGAAGCCTGCTGGGCGCTGCGCCGCGGCCAGCCGCATCTGCATCTGGCGCATGAGGAAGTGCTGGCCTGCACCCATATCGATCAACCGGCCATGCAGCGCACGCCGTCCACCGCCTGCATTCCGCTGATTGCGCAGGGCAACCAGATGGGCCTGCTCTATCTGTCCAGCGCCGATGACGAATTCCTCGACCGACTGGATCTGGCCGAGACCGCCGCCGAGCAGTTGTCGATGGCGCTGTCCAACCTGGATTTGCAGGAGCGCCTGCGCATCCAGTCGATCCGCGAGCCGCTCACCGGCCTGTTCAATCGCCGCTATCTGGAAGAGTCGCTGTCACGCGAACTGGCGCGCTGCGAGCGCCGTGGTCTGCCGCTGTCGCTGATGATGCTGGACCTGGATCACTTCAAGACCTTCAACGATCTGCACGGCCACGTCGGCGGCGACGCGCTGCTGGCCGGCTTTGGCCAGTTGCTGCAGTTGCACTCGCGCCACGAAGACATCGCCTGCCGTTACGGCGGCGAAGAGTTCACCCTGATCATGCCGGAGGCCGATCTGCAGGCCGCCTGCGAGCGCGCCGAGGCCATTCGCGTGGCGGTGGAGGCCATGCGCATCCGCCACCTGGGCCAGGAGTTGCCGCCGGTCACCGTGTCGATCGGCGTGGCCAGCTTCCCGCTCAACGGTCGCGATGGCGACAGCTTGCTGCGCAGCGCCGACAAGGCGCTGTACCGGGCCAAGCGCGAAGGTCGCAACCAGGTGGTGTCGGCAGGCGAGAGCGAATCTCAGCCGGCGTAACGCGCCTTCAACATCGCATACGCACTGCGCA
>Ga0160448_100276_pt1 | contig 20129 bp, 19 predicted proteins | sample HID1973M_E1MG_FD_108269 | JGI IMG/M metagenome (GOLD analysis project Ga0160448, IMG submission 108269) | Enriched mosquito-associated microbial communities from UW Madison campus, WI, USA - HID1973M_E1 MG | ecosystem: Host-associated > Arthropoda: Insects > Digestive system > Unclassified ...
GGACGTGATCTGTGGACGAGCGTGCAGGAGACGTGGGCTGTGGTCACCTCACGGCCGCGATCGGCACCAGGTCACCGCGGACGCGGCAGCACCGCGGCGACCAGCCCGATCGCCCCGATCAGCGCGAACGCGCGCCACGCGTCGCTCGCACCGACGTCGGCCCCCGACACCAGCACGGCCACGACGGCCAGCACCTGCGCCCCGACCTGGACCGCGGCGGGCCCACGCGCCTCGCCCGCGAGCACCGCGACCTCGACCCCCGCGGACCACGACGCCCGCGCCGCGAACGACGACACCCACAGCACCGCGTGCGCGAGCAGCACCAGCACCATGACGGTCGGCAGCGACGCGGGCCCGCCCATCAGCAGCACCGCGCCCGCGACCCCGACCGCCAGGGCCGCCGAGCCCGTCCACGGTCGCAGCATCACCGCGCACGCCACCGCGGCCGCGACGGCCACGTGCCACGGACCGACGTGCCACCCGGACCCGACCGCCACCAGCAGCATCACCGTGACGAGCACCGCTCCGACCACCCGCAGGACCCACGTGGGCACGACACGCCCGGTCTCGACCACCACCTCGAGCGAACGACGACCGCTCATCGCGCCCCCGCCCCCGTCCGCCGCTGCGCCCGACGCGCCAGCCGCGCCAGCGCCACCGCCGGCGCGTCGCGCCACTGCACCACCTCGACGTCGGCGTCCGCGAGCGCGGCGAGCCGGTCCTCGCGGCTCAGGGTGACGATGCGCAGCGCGATGCGCTGGCGGTCGCTGAGCTCCGAGGTGCGCACGCGTGGCAGCACGTCGACGGCCACCACACGATGTCCGGCACGCCGCCAGGAGGCGGCCACCGCTGCTGCGTCGTCGTCCAGGAACGTCGAGAACACGACGACGAGCGCGCCCGACGGCAGCTGCGGGGCGCGCACGCGCCGGGCAGGCTCGCCGACGGGTGCGGTGACGGCGAGCGCCTGCCGGATGCGGTCGAGCTGGCGTCGCCCACCGCCCGCGGGCAGCGGCCGACGCATCGCGGCCAGGTCGTCGAGCCCGACGCGGTCGCCCCGACCCAGGAACGCCGCGGCGACCGACGCGGCGGACTGGCGGGCCACGTCCAACGAGGTCGCGTCGGCGGCGTCCGGCGGCTCGGAGCCGCGCCACGTCGCGGGGTCCGGCCCCACGTCGTCGCGCGAGTCGACCACGATCATGACGACGGCCTCGGCCTGCGCGTGCTCGCGCCGCACGTAGAGCTCGTGCAGGTCAGGGGCCCGACGAGCCGTCACGCGCCAGTCGATGCGGCGCAGCCGGTCTCCGGGCGTGAAGGGGTGGACGTCGCGCAGCGAGCCGCCCTCGCCGGGGCGACGGGACTCGTGCGCACCCGTCAGGCCGCGCAGGCGCGGGGGCAGCGGGACGTCGTCGAGCGGGCGCGTCGCGGGCAGCACGAGAACGGCGCGCGACGCCGGCTCTGCCGGTTCGCTCGCGCTCGCGGCACCGGGCCCGATGCCCAGCGCGTCGACCTCGGCGAGGTCCTGCGGCCCGGTCCGGACGGTCAGGACGGACAGCGACAGCCGCCGTTCACCGTCCACACGCACCAGCACCTCCGACATCTCCCGGTGCCGTCGCCGGACGCGGACCAGCACCCCGGCGGCCCCCGCCGGGGCGGTGAGCACGACGTCCGCGAGCAGCACCCCGGGCTCGGACGGCTCGTCGGACGCCTCGAGGTCCACCGTCACCTCCGTCGTCGGGCGCCGCCACCAGTCCCACACGGCCGCGACGACCGGGGCGGCCCCCAGCACCGCGACATCGGGCCGCCCGAAGGCGGCACCGAGCAGCACCAGGAGCGCGCCGACGACGACGCCGGCCCAGGCGCTGCGCGTGCGGGTCCAGGTCACGCGCGCTCCGCCACCCGGCGAGCGGTCGTCGGGCCGGGCACGGAGGACAGGACGTCGGCCACCACGCGCTGCGGCGCGACGCCGCCCGCCCACGCCTGCGGCGTCAGCGAGATGCGGTGCGCGAGCGTCGGCACGGCCACGGCCTTGACGTCCTCGGGTGCGACGAAGTCGCGGCCCGAGAGCACCGCGAGCGCGCGCGCCACCAGCACCAACGCCTGCGAACCGCGCGGCGACGCACCCACCTCGACCGTGTCGTGCGATCGCGTGGCGGCGGCCAGGTCGACGCAGTAGCGCAGCACGTCGGGGTCCACGCTGACGGCCTCGACGCCGGCCTGCATCGCGACGACCGTCGAGGCGTCGACCACCCGCCGCACGGGGGCCGCCTCGGCACGCCGCGACAGGCGCCGGGCCAGCACGTCGACCTCCGCGTCGCGCTCCGGGTACCCGACGGCCAGCCGCACCATGAACCGGTCGAGCTGCGCCTCGGGCAGCGGGTAGGTGCCCTCGTACTCGACGGGGTTGCTGGTCGCGAAGACGTGGAACGGCTGCGGCAGGCGGTGCGTCTGCCCGTCGACCGTGACCTGCCGCTCGGCCATCGCCTCGAGCAGCGCGGACTGCGTCTTGGGGGCGGTCCGGTTGATCTCGTCCGCCAGGAGCAGACCCGCGAACACGGGGCCGGGCCGGAAGTCGAACGTCGCGGTCGCGGGGTCGAAGACCGACGACCCCGTGATGTCCGACGGCAGCAGGTCCGGCGTGCACTGCACGCGCCGGAACTCCAGCCCCAGGGCGGTGGCCAGCGAGCGCGCCGCCAGCGTCTTGCCCAGCCCGGGCACGTCCTCGAACAGCACGTGCCCCTGCGCGAGCACCGCGGCGAGCGCCACGCGCAGCGGCTCGCGCATCCCGACGACGGCCGTGGCGACCTCGTCGAGCACGGCCTGCCCGGCTTCGGCGACGGCCCGCACGGGCATCGGTGCGGCGGCGGTGGGGGCGGATGTCATGAGCTCTCCGAGGTGGTGCGGGCGGTGGGACCGAGTCGTTCGAGGGCGTCGAGCGTGTGCCGCAGGTCGGCCAGGCTGGGGGTGGGGTGGCCGGGCTTCGTCAGCGTGACGTACGCGCGTTGCCCGACGAGCTCGCGGACGCGGTCGGCGTCGAGCGGGCTGTTCAGGCTCACGCCGTGCCGCGCGAGCCGGTGGGCGGCGGCCTCGCGGACGCGCCTCAGGGCACGCTCGCCCGTGCGTCCGTCACGCCCGACGAGGCTCCACGCCAGCTCGGCCACCTCGCCGCGCGCGCCGTCGCGGCGCTCGCGTGCCACGGGTTCCAGCTCGGGCTCGACGTCGGAGTCCAGGCGTCCGACGACGATCGCGAGCCCGGCCGCGATCAGGGCGACCAGCAGGGCCGTGCCGACCCGCAGGAGAAAGATCGCGACCCAGAACGTGACCACGAACGTGATCGCCGCGGTGCGGATCTGCCGGCGGCTCATGCTCGTGCCCCGCCCTCGTCGGCCGCGCCTGCGTCAGCCCGGACGTCCTCGTCGACCCCCGTCGGCGCGTGCCGCAGGTGCGCGACGCCCTCAGCGAGGGTGGCGAGCGCGTCGCGGGCGCCCTGCACGTCGGCGGCCGTGAGCACGTGCTCGCTGTACCGCGCGTCGAGGTAGCGCCCCAGCAGCCAGCGGGTCGCGGCGGGGTCGGCGAGCGTCGCCCCGAGCACCGCGACCGTGAACTCCGACGCCGTCTGCGCACGGTCGCGGACCACGCCGCTGCGGGCCGCCGCGTCCTCGAGCGCCACCCAGGCCGCGATCACCGCGTCGCCGGGCGGGACGTCGGGGTCCTCCAGCAGGCGGGCGGCCTGCGCGACACCCTCCTGCAGGGCCGGCGTCGCGGGGTACGCCTCGAACCCGGCGGGCGTGCCGGCGTCGACGACGTCGTCGCGCTCCTTCGGCCCACGTCCGGTGAGCCACCGCTTGACCATCGGCACGGCGAACAGCGCGACGATGCTGAGGACCACCACCAGGATCACCACGAACACCCAGCTCGGGATCGAGATCTGGTGGCTCTCGCCGTTGCCGAGCGGCGCCTGGGTCACGTCCGAGGTGGGCAGCGGCGGCGGCGTGATGTCGAGCACCGGCAGCCGGCCGTAGCGGGTGGACAGGTGCCACGGGCCCGCGAGCGCCGCACCGAGCACCACGAACACGACGAGCCCCGCGACGGCGATCGCCGTACGGCGCGCGTCCTGCGTCGGTCGCACGGTCCTCCCCCGGGTCGTCGATCGTCGTCGGCCCTCGTCGGCCGGCACCCAGGCTATAGACCCCAGCGCGCCCCGATGACCGCCGCCCGGGTGGTGACGCGCCGGACATGTGCCCGCACTCCCGACAACTCACCGACGCCCTGGCTCGGGTCGCTGGTTCCTCGTCGGCTCGCGCGTTGCAAGCCGCGGTCCGGCGAGGAAGCCGCGACTCGTCGGCAAACCCGCGAGACGAGCCCCTGCGGACAAGCCGCACGCGCGCCGCGCGGCTCTGGGATCATGGCCGCATGACTGAGCGCGCGTCCCTGGCCGATGTGTCCCCCGCGATCGCCCTCGGGCCGCTCGACGGCCGCTACCGCGCGGCGGTCGCCCCGCTCGTCGACCACCTGTCGGAGGCCGCGCTCAACCGCGAGCGCGTGCACGTCGAGGTCGAGTGGCTCATCCACCTGACCCGCCACGGCGTGGTCCCGGGCGCGCCGCGCCTGACCGAGGCCGACGAGGCCTTCCTCCGGGACGTCGTCGCGACGTTCGGGGCCGACGAGGTCACCGCGCTGGCCGAGATCGAGCGCACCACGGTGCACGACGTGAAGGCAGTCGAGTACTTCCTCAAGGGCCGTATGGCCGCGGCGCCGGAGGGTTCCGCGCTGCACCAGGTGGGCGAGCTGGTCCACTTCGCGTGCACCAGCGAGGACATCAACAACCTCTCCTACGCGCTGATGGTCCAGGGTGCGGTGCGCGACGTGTGGCTGCCGGCGGCGACGGCGCTGGCCGACGAGGTCGCCGCGCTGGCCGTCGAGCTGCGCGAGCAGCCGCTGCTCGCGCTCACGCACGGCCAGCCGGCGACGCCGACGACGCTCGGCAAGGAGCTCGCGGTCCTGGCGCACCGCCTGCGCCGCCAGCTGCGCCGCATCGCCTCCGACGAGTTCCTGGGCAAGCTCAACGGCGCGACGGGCACCTACGGCGCCCACGTCGTCGCGGTGCCGGGCGCCGACTGGCCGGCGATCAGCAGGTCCTTCGTCGAGCACCTCGGCCTGACGTGGAACCCGCTGACCACGCAGATCGAGTCGCACGACTGGCAGGCCGAGCTGTACGCGGACGTCGCGCGCTTCAACCGCGTGCTGCACAACCTGGCCACCGACGTGTGGACCTACATCAGCCGCGGCGTGTTCACGCAGATCCCCGTCGCGGGCGCCACGGGCAGCTCGACGATGCCGCACAAGGTCAACCCCATCCGGTTCGAGAACGCCGAGGCCAACCTCGAGATCTCGTCGGCCCTGCTCGACACGCTCGCCTCCACGCTGGTCACGAGCCGCCTGCAGCGCGACCTGACGGACTCGACCACCCAGCGCAACATCGGCCCCGCGTTCGGGCACAGCCTGCTGGCGATCGACAACGTGCGCCGCGGGATGAAGGCGCTGTCGGTCGACGAGGCGCTGCTGGCGCGCGAGCTCGACGAGAACTGGGAGGTGCTCGGCGAGCCCGTCCAGTCAGCCATGCGGGCCGCGGCCGTGGCGGGCGTGACCGGGATGGAGAACCCGTACGAGCGGCTCAAGGAGCTGACGCGCGGGCACCGCCTGACGGCCGACGACATGCGCGAGTTCATCGCCGGCCTCGGTCTGCCCGACGACGTCGCGGCTCGGCTCGGCGTTCTGACGCCCGCCTCCTACACCGGCCTGGCGGCCTCGTTGGTGGACTTCCTGGACGCCTGACTGACTCGTTCGGGTGGTACCACAGCCACTGGGTGAACCCCATCTGGACACGCGCCCGATTTGTCTGCACAATCGTGCGCGCACCCCGTCTGTTTCGTCCGGATTCATCGGACGGACACCCGAGGCGCGCCCTCCCTGCTCCACCCCCCAACGGCGAGGTACCCCGTGACGCTCATGCAGAAGGCGATCACGCCGGCCCTGTCCCGCGCGCACCTGAGCGCGGGCCACGACCGGCTGTCCGGCTACGTCGTGCGCGCATCGGACGTGTCGTTCGCGACGACGCCCGCGCAGCTCTTCGAGGTCCACGGCCTCGGGTACCCGGGCACGCCGTTCAGCCCGCACGACGAGCACATCGACGTGCTCCGCTTCGAGTCCTCCCCGCAGCTGCAGTACCGCGACGTGCCCGGCTACATCGTCCCGCTGTGGTGGCTGCGCCACTCCCGCATCCCCCCGGGCACGGAGCTGGTCCGCATCCACGCCGACGGCACCGCCACCCTCCTGGCCCGCTACGGCGACGTGGGCACGGGCTGGACGCTGACCTCGCTGGGCGGCCCGCGTCCCGCGCTCGCGTCCCTGTCGCGCTGCGTCGGCCCGGTCGCCAAGTGGCACGGCGCGTACCTCGAGGCCGACGTCGTGGACAACGGCCACACCGTGGTGCTCGCGCTGGCCAACCCGCCGCTCGCCGAGACCGGCTTCCGCCAGTCCGCCAACGGCCGCTGGTACCGCCGGGTCCCCCGCCAGGACGTCACCGAGCTGTTCGAGCTCGACCTGACGGCCCAGTGGAACGGCCTGTCCGTCCGCGTCGTCGACCAGTGGCAGGACGCGCAACGCTACGTCGTCGCCCGCATCGCCCACCTGGGCGACGACATCGACCGCGCCGAGCAGCTCCAGATGGACCATCTCGAGGCCGGCGTGTACGAGGCGGTCGTCTACGCCGCTGAGCTGACGGACATCCAGACCAACCAGGTGGTCCCGCACACGTGGGCCCCCGGCCCCGCGGCCGCCACCACCCAGCGCCAGTCGGTCCACAGCTGACCAGCTGGCCCCCAGACACGTGCCGGGCTCGGCACCTCCCCCTGCTACCGAGCCCGGCACGTCCCCTCACCCCGCAACGTCCGAGTCTTCGGCTGCGATAGCGACCGGTTGCTCGGACGCTTGGGAGTGGTGAGGCGGCGTCAGGCGGGTTGGACCGTCGGGACCGCGATCGCTGCGAGGTCCGCCAGCGCGGTCGCGTAGGCGGCGGTGTCGCCCGCGCGGGAGGCCTCGCGGGCGCGGACCGTCGGGGCGTGCAGGGCGGCGCGGGTCCGACGACGCAGCGAGCGCTCGGACCGCTCGTCGCGCAGATCCAGCGGCAGCGACTCCAGCGCCGCCTCGAGACCGCCCAGCACGCGGGTGCGCTCGGCGACGACGGCGGGGTTCCACTCGCGCACGCGGCGCTCGGCCTCGTAGGCGTAGGACGCCTCCTGCACGATGGCGCGCGCCGCGACGACGGCGGCGTGCTCGGCCGGGGCATGCTGGGCGACCGTGTGCAGGGAGACGAGGCGGACGCCGGGCAGCTCGCGGACGCCGGGGTCGACGTCGTGGCGCAGGGCCAGGTCGACGACCGTCAGGGGCTGGGAGGTCCCGACGCGGGCCTCGGCCAGCGCGTCGACACCCAGCACGGCTCCCGCAGCGCCGCTGCACGCGACGACGAGGTCCACTCCGGCCAGCTCGTCGGCCAGGTCCGCACCCGCGGGCACGGCCCGCACGCCGCGCGCGGTCGCGAAGGCCCGGGCTCGGCCCGACGGCGAGTAGACGCGCACGTCGCCGACGCCGCGCGACTTCAGCGCGGCCAGCGACGCGCCGGCGTAGGAGCCGGTGCCGATCAGGACGCACCGCACGTCGGCCCACGCGGGCAGGTTCTTCTCGGCGATGTCGAGCGCCACGCCGACGACCGAACGCCCCGCGCTACCCAGACCGGTGGCCGCCTCGACCGAGCGGGAGACGCGCGAGGCCGCCTGGAAGAGGGACTCGAGGTCGCTCGTCGTGGTGCCGTCGCGCCGGGCCGCGGTCAGCGCGCGGCGCACCTGGCCGGCGATCTCGCGCTCGCCGACGACCATCGACTCCAGGCCGCTCGCGACGGCGAACAGGTGCTCGGCCGCGTCGGTGTCGGTCATGGCGTGCAGGTGCGCGGCGACGGCAGCGGGGTCGTAACCGGAGCGGGCGGCGACGGTCGCGGCGGCCGCGGCGCGTGCCGCGGGGGTGTGCGCGGCGTCGTCGACGTCCAGGTACAGCTCGAACCGGTTGCACGTCGCCAGGACGACGGCACCGGAGATCGAGCTGGCAGCGCCCACGATCTCGTGCCCCACGGCGTGCGTGTCCGACGAGAGACGTTCCAGCACGGCGAGGTCGAGCTCGTGGTGCGACGCGACGAGGGACAGCAGCACCACATGGTGATTGAATCACTCCGCCATTTGTCGGGCACAATCGACGCGTGGTTCTTTCGCTCACACATCCCCTGGTCGACGGTCGTACGACCCATTCCGCGCTGGTGCGCGCCTATTCGGGCGAGCGCCCCGAGCAGCTCCCCGTCTGGTTCATGCGCCAGGCCGGCCGCTCGTTGCCCGAGTACAAGGCGGCCCGCGCCGGCACCGCGATGCTCGACGCCTGCCTGCAGCCGGAGCTGGCCAGCGAGATCACGCTGCAGCCTGTGCGCCGCCACGGCGTCGACGCCGCCATCTTCTTCTCCGACATCGTCGTGCCGCTGAAGCTGGCCGGGGTGGACGTCGAGATCAAACCCGGCGTGGGACCCGTCATGGGTGCGCCCGTGCGGACGGCCGACGACGTCGCGCGGCTGCGCGAGCACACGCCGACCGCTGCCGACCTCGAGCCCGTCAGCCAGGGCGTCGCGCTCACCGTCGCGGCCCTGGGCAGCACGCCGCTCATCGGGTTCGCGGGCGCGCCGTTCACGCTCGCCGCCTACCTGGTGGAGGGCGGCCCGTCGCGCGACCACCTGGCCGCCCGCACCCTCATGCACGCCGACCCCGACACCTGGCGGGCGCTCACCGAGTGGACCGCCGACGTCACGGGCGCGTTCCTGCGCGCGCAGGTGCTGGCCGGCGCGAGCGCGGCGCAGCTCTTCGACTCGTGGGCCGGCTCGCTGTCGCTGGCCGACTACCAGGCACACGTCGCCGCCGGCTCGGCGCGGGCGTTGTCGCACGTCAGCGACCTGGGCGTGCGCAAGGTGCACTTCGGCACGGGCACGGGCGAGCTGCTCGCGGCCATGCGCGAGGTCGGCGCGGACGTCGTCGGCGTCGACTACCGGATCCCCCTCGACGAGGCGTCGCGCCGCGTCGGCGGGAGCACCCCGCTCCAGGGCAACATCGATCCCGCCCTGCTCTCGGCGCCCTGGCCGGTGCTGGAGGCGCACGTGCGCGACGTCGTCGAGCGCGGCAGGTCCGCGCCCGGGCACGTCGTGAACCTGGGCCACGGCGTCCCGCCGACCACGGATCCCGCGGTGCTGACGCGCCTCGTCGGCCTGATCCACAGCCTGTAGCCGTGCCCGCAGGCCGGCCCGACGAGGCCATCGACGGCGCTCCGCAGGAGCGCTGGGACGTCGTCGTGATCGGCGCCGGCGTCGCCGGCCTGGTCGCCGCGCGCGACCTGGCCGCGGCCGGTCGACGCACGCTGGTCGTCGACGCCCGCGACGCCCCCGGCGGCGCGGTCCGCGGCCACGAGGTCGCGGGTCTGCGGCTCGACGCCGGCGCGGAGTCGTTCGCGACGCGCGGCCGCGTGGTCGCCGACTACCTGACCGAGCTGGGCCTGGCCGAGCGCATCTGCACACCCAGCGGCCTGGGTTCGTGGGTGCACCTGCCGTCCGGCGACGGCCCGCTGCCGCGCACCGGCCTGCTGGGCATCCCGTCGACGCCCTGGTCGGCCGACGTCCGACGCACGATCGGCCGGCTCGGCGCCGCGCGTGCCTCGCTGGACCTGGCCCTGCCCCGCCGCGTGGGCGCCGACGCGTCCACGCTCGGCGCCCTGGTCCGGGCCCGGATGGGCACGCGCGTCCTGGACCGGCTGGTCCGCCCCATCGTGGGCGGGGTCCACGCCGCCGAGCCCGGCGACCTGGCCGTCGGCGCCGTCGCCCCGACACTGCCCGGCGCCCTGGCCGGATCCCGCGGTTCCCTCGCGCGGGCCGTCCGCACGCTGCGGGCGTCGGCGCCGGCGGGCTCGGCGGTCGGGGGCATCTCCGGCGGCATGAACGTGCTGGTCAGCGCGCTGGCGGAGGCCGTGCAGACGGCTGGCGGCGAGGTCCGGGTCCGGACAGCGGTCTCGGCTGCGCGGACGGACGACGACGGCTGGACGCTCACGACGTCCGAGGGCACGCTGCGGACGCACGCGGTGCTGCTGGCGGCACCCGCGCCGGACCTCCTGCCTGCACTGCTGCCGTCGCTCGCACCGGCCTCGCAGCCCGACCCCGGCGCCGAGGTCACGCTCGTCACGCTCGTCGTCGACGCCCCCGCGCTGGACCGCGCCCCGCGCGGCACGGGCGTGCTCGTGGCCCGAGAGGCGACGGACGTGCAGGCCAAGGCCCTGACGCACGCGACCGCGAAGTGGCCGTGGCTCGCGGCACGGACGCCGCCGGGGCGGCACGTGGTCCGGTTGTCGTACGGGCGCGCGGACGGTGTGCGGACCGCGGGTGACGACGCCACGCTGCCGGCACCGGGCGCGGGCGTCGACCCGCTCGCGACGGCCCTGACCGACGCGTCCGTGCTGCTCGGGACCCCCCTGACGCGGGACCAGCTCGTCGACCACGCCGTCGTCCGCTGGACGCAGGCACTCCCCCGGCCGAGCGCCGCCCACCGCGCGTTCGTCGCGTCAGTGCGTGCCGCGGTCGAGGCCGGTGCGGCGGACGCCGACGCAGGGGTGCCGATGACGGGCCGCCCCCACGTCGCCGTCGCGGGGGCCTGGGTGGCCGGCAACGGCCTGGCGTCGGTCATCCCCGACGCCCGCGCCGCGGCGCGCTCGCTCCTCGGGTAGCGGCCCGCCGGGGCTGCCGCAGGGGCCGCCCGGCCCCCGGCGGCCTCGTCGGCCGCGGGTGATGTCGCGCACAATTGTTCTGACAATGTGTCACTGAATTCCCGAGGCGCCGGCAATTGCCCCGACGACATGACCCGCGTCACGCATTTCCGGCGGGCGACGTGACAATCTGTCAGGTCAATTCCACACGACCGGCGGCGACTTCGACACGCGGCCGCACGCAGGGGGACACTGGGCCCATGCCTCAGCCCGTCCGCATCGGTACGCGCGCCAGCGCCCTGGCCCTCACGCAGACCGGACACGTGACCGACGCGCTGGCCGCCGCAGGCGACCTCGCCATCGAGACCGTCCGCGTCCGCACCGACGGCGACCGCCTCACGGGCTCGCTGTCCTCGCTCGGCGGCACGGGCGTCTTCGTCACGGCGCTGCGCGACGCGCTGCTCGACGGCCGCTGCGACGTGGCCGTGCACTCGCTCAAGGACCTCCCGACGGGTGACGCCGAGGGACTCACGCTCGGCGCAGTCCCCGTGCGGGAAGACCCCCGCGACGCCCTGTGCGCGCGCGACGGGCTCACGCTCGCCCAGCTCCCGGAAGGCGCGAGCGTCGGCACGGGGTCCCCTCGGCGCGCGGCCCAGCTGCTCGCGGCGCGCCCCGACCTGCGCGTCGTCGACATCCGCGGGAACGTCGACACGCGCCTGGGCCGCGTCATCGGATCGGGCACCGCCACATCGGGCACGACCGGGTCGAACGGAGCCGGCGACCTCGACGCGGTCGTCCTCGCTCGCGCCGGGCTCGCGCGCCTCGGCCGGCTCGAGGCCGTCACCGACCTGTTCGACGAGGCCACGATGCTGCCCGCGCCGGGTCAGGGAGCCCTCGCGATCGAGGTCCGTGCCGACCTGGACCCGACGTCGGCCCTGGCGGGCGCCCTCGCGCTCCTGCACCATGAGCCCACGCACCTGGCCGTCGTCGCCGAGCGCGCCCTGCTGGGCCGCCTCGAGGCCGGCTGCGCGGCGCCCATCGGCGCGATCGGCGTCCTGGCGGGGAACCAGCTCAGCCTCGAGGCCGTCGTCGTGCGCACCGACGGCACGCAGTCGCTGCGGCGCACGGCGACGACGACGCTGGGCGCCGACCCCGTCGCGGCGGCGCGCACCCTGGGCGTCGACCTCGCGCAGACGCTCCTGGCCGACGGCGCCGCCGACCTGGCCGACCTGGGCGCGACCGGATGACCGAGGACGCCACGCGCACCCCCGGCACCGCGCACTCCCCGGACACCGCGCCCTCCGCCGGCATCACCCGGGCCACCGGCCCGCTCGCCGGGTGGCGCGTCCTGGTCCCGCGCCCGACCGCCGGCGCGAGCCCGGCCGTCATGGCCCTCGCCGCCGCCGGCGCCGTGGCCGACGTCGTCCCGCTGATCGCGACCGTGCCGCCGCAGGACACGGCCCCGCTCGACGACACCCTCCTGGCGCTCGGCGCAGGCTGGTACCGGTGGCTCGCGGTGACGAGCGCCGCCGCCGTCCCGGTCCTCGAGCAGCGCGCGGCGGCAGCCGGCCGGACGCTGGCGGACCTCGTCCGAGACGGAGGTGCGCAGGTCGCGGCCGTCGGGCCGGGCACCGCCCGTGCGCTGGAAGCAGCGGGGCTCGACGTCGCGCTCACCGCGCGTCCGTCGACCGCCGAGCACCTGGTCGCGGCGTGGCCGTCCGTCGAGTCGGCGGCGGACTCGTCGTCGGCCGCACCGTCGTCGGCGGCCACGACCCCCCCGACGCGCCTCGCCAGGGTCCTGTTCCCCCGCGGCGACCTCGCGGCGCCCACGCTCGCGGACGGCCTCCGCGCCCGCGGTTGGCAGGTCGACGACGTCGTCGCGTACCGCACGGTCCCTGCCGACCCGCCGCCACCGGAGATCCGCGAGGCCTGGCACGACGGCACCATCCGCGCCGCCCTGCTCACCTCCGCGAGCACGGTCCGGGAGCTCGTCACCCGTCTGGGTGCCCCACCGTCCGGCACACTGCTGGTGGCGATCGGCCCGACGACGGCCGCCGAGGCGCACCGGCACGGCCTGACCCTGGCCGCGACGGCCACCGAGCAGACGATGACGGGGCTCGTGAGCGCCCTCCAGATCGCAGCGCACGCAGCACGCAAGGAGCAGCAGTGACCTCGAACCCGAACCCGGGCCGCATCCGCCCCCGCCGTCGGCGGGCCACCCCGGCCATGCGCCGGCTCCTGGCCGAGACGCGCCTGCACCCCGCCGAGCTGGTGCTGCCGGTGTTCGTGCGCGAGGGCCTGACGGAGGCTCGGCCGATCACCTCGATGCCGGGCGTCCAGCAGCACACGCGCGACTCGCTCAAGAAGGCCGTCGCCGACGCGGCGACCGCGGGCCTCGGCGGCGTCATGCTCTTCGCCATCCCGACCCACCGGGACGCGACCGGCACGCAGGCGACCGACCCGGACGGCATCCTCAACGTCGCGATCGCGGACGCGGTGGCGGAGGCGGGCGACGCCCTCGTCGTGCAGGCCGACCTGTGCCTCGACGAGTTCACCGACCACGGCCACTGCGGCGTGCTGACGCCCAGCGGCGCGGTCGACAACGACGCGACCCTGGTCCGCTACGCCGAGATGGCGCTCGCGCAGGCGGCCGCCGGCGCCCACCTCGTCGGGCTCTCCGGGATGATGGACGGCCAGACGGGCGTGGTCCGCGACGCCCTGGACGACGCCGGCTACGACCAGACGGCGGTGCTGGCCTACGCCGCCAAGTACGCGAGCGCGTTCTACGGCCCGTTCCGCGACGCGGTCGAGTCGCAGCTCGAGGGCGACCGCCGCACGTACCAGATGGACCCGGCCAACCGCCGTGAGGCGGCCCGCGAGGTCGCGATCGACATCGCCGAGGGCGCCGACGTCGTCATGGTGAAGCCCGCCATGTCGTACCTGGACGTGCTGGCCGACGTGGCCGCGACGTCCACGGTCCCGGTCGCCGCCTACCAGGTGTCCGGTGAATACGCCATGATCGAGGCCGCTGCTGCGAACGGGTGGATCGAGCGCAGACGGGCGATTGTGGAGTCCGTGCTCAGCATCCGACGCGCGGGTGCCGATCATGTGCTGACGTACTACGCGACGGAGCTGGCCGGGTGGCTGGCGGAGGAGACCCGATGAGCACGACGACGAGTGCCGAGGCCTTCGCGCACGCCCAGTCCGTGATCCCCGGCGGGGTGAACTCGCCGGTCCGCGCGTTCGGTGCCGTCGGCGGCACGCCGCTGTTCGTCGCGTCGGCGTCCGGTCCGCGCGTCACCGACGTCGACGGCCGCACGTACGTGGACCTCGTCGGCTCGTGGGGCCCCGCCCTGCTGGGCCACGCCCACCCCGAGGTCGTGGAGGCGGTGCAGCAGGCGGCTGCGCGCGGCCTCGGCTTCGGCGCCCCGACGACGACGGAGGTCGAGCTCGTCGACGCCATCCGCTACCGCGTCCCGGCGGCGGAGAAGGTGCGGCTCGTCTCGACCGGCACCGAGGCGACCATGACGGCGCTGCGCCTGGCCCGCGCGTACACGGGCCGCGACCTCGTCGTGAAGTTCGCCGGCTGCTACCACGGTCACGTCGACGCGCTCCTGGCCTCCGCCGGCTCGGGCGTCGCGACGCTGGCCCTGCCGGACTCGGCCGGCGTGTCCGCGGCGACGGCCGCCGAGACGATCGTCGTCCCCTACAACGACGTCGACGCGCTCGAGACGGTCTTCGTCGCGCACGGCGACCGCATCGCCGCCGTCATCACCGAGGCCGCGCCCGCCAACATGGGCGTGGTCCCGCCGCTGCCCGGCTACAACGCCGAGCTGCGCCGCACCACGCTCGAGCACGGCGCGCTGCTCATCCAGGACGAGGTGCTCACCGGCTTCCGCGTGGGCTACTCCGGCTGGTGGGGGCTCGAGGGCCTGCGCGAGGGCTGGGCGCCGGACCTGTTCACGTTCGGCAAGGTCATCGGCGGCGGCCTGCCGGTCGCGGCCGTCGGCGGTCGTCGGGACGTCATGGCCCAGCTGGCCCCGTCCGGGCCCGTGTACCAGGCCGGGACCTTGTCCGGTAACCCGGTCGCGACGGCCGCGGGCCTCGCGACCCTGCGCCTGGCGGACGCCGACGTGTACGCACGGGTCGACGAGGCGTCGGCCCGCCTGCGCTCGTCCGTGAGCGCCGCCCTCAGCGACGCCGAGGTCCCGCACGCGATCCAGTACGCCGGCAACCTGTTCTCGATCATGTTCGGCCCCGACGCAGCCGACCACGGCGCGCAGGACTACGCCGCCGTGCAGGCCACCGAGACGCACCGGTACGCGCCGTTCTTCCACACGCTGCTGGAGCACGGCGTCTACGCGCCGCCGTCGCCGTACGAGGCGTGGTTCGTCTCGGCCGCGCACGACGACGAGGCACTCACGCAGATCGAGGCGGCCCTCCCGGCCGCCGCCCGCGCCGCCGCGGAGGCCTGAGCCCACCGCGTCCGCCCAGGAGTCCGAAGGTTCTGCTCGCCGGACGCGCCGAGCTCTCGGAATCCTCGTCGGGTGCTCAGCGGGTGCGTACCGCGGTCGTGCCCGTGAGGGTGTCGGCGATCGTCTGGCGGTGCCACAGGGGGCGCAGGAAGCCGACGAGGCTGAGCACGTCGAGCACGTGCGCCAGGTCGCGCAGCAGGGCTCGGCGCACACCGGGCGTGCGCTCGGTGCCGACGCGTTCCAGGCGGACGCCGACGAGCTGCTTGCCGAGCGACTGCCCCTCGCGGCCGTCGGCCAGCACGTTGCCGACGTACCAGCCGGTGCACCAGACCAGCCCGAGCACCGTCATCAGCGCCGTCTCGTACGCGAGCGCCAGCAGCAGCGGGACCAGCATGACCGCCAGGTCGACGACGTGGCCGGCCGCCCGGCGACCCCACGACGCCGGCACCGGCCCGACGGGCGCGGGTCCGTCCGGCACACGTCCGAGACCCATGCCGTCGAAGGGCCACGCGTTCTCGGGCTGCGGCGGCGCCGGGCGCGGGAACGGTACGGTCGGTGTGGGCAGCCACGCGCCGGCGCCGACGACGTCGTCGTCGCGCTCGTCGTCCGCGTCCCTCGTCGGACCGTCGCTCGTGGCACTCATCGGTTCGAGTATGGCCCGCGATCCGATCCGTGCAAATCGGTCAAACGGGCGGTGCCGCAGCGATCAGTTCCCATCGAGCTGTCGGGTCACGCCGTGCGGGTCGGCTCCAGGGCGTCAGCGAGCTCCGTCTCCAGCTCGGCGACCTCCGCTGCGGCGACCTGCTCGCCGGCGGCGAGCTCGGCGGCGCGCTCGCGGCGGTAGGCCCGCACGGACCACGCGACGGCACCGGCCCAGAGCAGCGCGATGAAGCCGAGCACCAGGGCGGCCGTCGTCGTGCCGCCCAGACCGAGCCAGTCGCTGTTCAGCAGCGTGCGGGCGTTGGTCAGGACGATGATGCCGCCGACGGCGGAGCCGAGGATCCGGGGCGGCAGCAGCCGCACCAGCCACGCGGCGATGGGGGCCGCGATGACGCCGCCGACGAGCAGCGCGGCGACCCACAGGAAGTCGATCCCCTGCGAGCCGAGGGCGAACAGGAAGCCGAGCGAGGCGGCCACGGAGATGAGGAACTCGCTGGTGTCGATCGAGCCGATCACCTTGCGGGGCTCCATGCGGCCCGACGCGAGCAGGGCCGGCGTGCCGACGGGACCCCAGCCGCCGCCACCGGTCGCGTCGACGAAGCCGGCGAACAGGCCCAGGGGCGCCAGGAACCGCTTGCGCAGCGGCTGGCCCAGGCGGTCCTTGCGCAGCCCCTTCACCGTGAACCGGATCAGGATGTACAGGCCCAGGACCAGCAGGATCGTCGACATCACGGGCTTGGCCAGGTCGAACGAGAGGTTGGCCAGGAACGTCGCCCCCAGGAAGGCGCCGATCGCGCCGGGGACGCCGACGCGCCACACCACGCGCCAGTCCACGTTGCCGAACCGCCAGTGCGAGACGCCGGACGCGAGCGTCGTGCCGATCTCGGCCAGGTGGACCGTGGCGGACGCGGCGGCGGGGTTGGTCCCGATGGCCAGCAGCAGCGTCGTCGAGGTGACGCCGTAGGCCATGCCGAGGCTGCCGTCGACGAGCTGTGCGGCGAGGCCGACGATGGCCAGGAGCACGATCTTGCGCACGGGGGGACCTACCTCGGATCGGGAACGATAGAGAGATAATCCCGATCCGAGCAGTAGGTATTCAAGTCCGCACTCACATCGTGAGACGCGCGCCTCGCGTCAGGGGTTCTCCCAGGCGCCGTCGGAGGCCGCCATCGTGCGCACGTGCGCGGGCAGCCTGCCGTCGACGAGCGACGCCAGCGTCACCTCGTCGAGCACGCCGCGGACGCTGACACGCAGCGCGACCCACACGTCGAGCAGCGCCGCGGCCGATCCCTCGTACGCCAGGCTCGGGGGACGCTCGTCGCGCACGGTCACCAGGGGGCCGTCGACGGCGCGAATCACCTCGGCGAGCGTGACCTCGTCGGCCGGGCGCGCCAGGCGGTACCCGCCGGAGCGGCCCCGCACGCTGGCGACGACACCGGCGCGACGCAGGTCGCCCAGGATCCGCTCGACGAAGCTGACCGGCAGCCCCTGGCCCGCGGCGAGCACGTCGGCCGCGACCGCGTCCCCGTGCGGGCTCGCCGCCAGCTCGGCGCACGCCCGCACCGCATAGTCCGCCTTCGCCGAGACCCGCATGGACCCATTGTGCCTTCCCGCGAGGCTCCGCCCGGTCGTCGGAATACCCCATGGGGGTATGGTGTTGCGCAGGACATGGATCACGACGGAGGCATCATGCCGGGCTACTCCGACACCAAGGACGACCACCTCAAGCGCCTGCGCCGCATCGAGGGGCAGGTGCGCGGCATCGCGCGCATGGTCGACGAGGACACGTACTGCATCGACGTCCTCACCCAGATCGCCGCCGTCACCAAGGCGCTGCAGGCCGTGAGCATCAGCCTGGTCGAGGAGCACCTGGGCCACTGCGTCGTCGACGCGGCCCGGCGCGATCCCGACGAGGGTGCCGCGAAGGTCGCCGAGGCCAGCGCCGCCATCGCGCGCCTGGTCCGCAGCTGAGACAGCCGACGACAACGAGGAGAGCACCATGAGCCAGACCACCACCTTCAGCGTCGACGGCATGACGTGCGCCCACTGCGTGCAGCACGTCACCACCGAGCTCACCGCACTGCCCGGCGTGCAGGACGTCGCGATCGACCTGGTCGTCGGCGGGTCGTCGCGCGTCACCGTCACGTCGGAGGCAGCCCTGGCCGACGACGCCGTCGCGGCGGCCGTCGACGAGGCCGGGTATGCCGTCACCCCGCGGAGGTCGCTGCTGTGAGGCGCGTCCCCGTCCACCCCAGCGCCCACCGCCCGCCCGAGCCGGCGCAGGCCGCCGCGTCCGAGGGCGTGCCTGTCTCGGACGCACCCGTCGCGGTCGTCGACCTCGCGGTCGAGGGCATGACGTGCGCGTCCTGCGTCGCGCGCGTCGAGAAGCGGCTGGGCCGCCTCCCCGGCGTCACCGCCACCGTGAACCTCCCGCTGGAGTCGGCGCGCGTCGAGGTGCGACTGCCCGACGACGACACCGCCGACGGCCCGTCGGGCGCGGCGGGTGTCGACGACCTCGTCGCCGCCGTCCGCGCCGCCGGCTACGACGCCCGCGTCACGCACGTCGAGGAGACGAAGCCGGCCGGCGGCACCCCTCTCGACGACGACACCCACGGCGACGGTCGCATCAGCAATGCCCACGCGGACATGTCCGACGAGCACGCCGGCATGGACCCTTACGAGCACGCGCTGTCCGGTCACTCGATGGCGCCCGGGCACGACATGGACCCCGACGACGACACGTCGGCGCCGACGGACGCGCGCGGCGCGGACCTGCGCCGACGCCTCGTCGTCGCCGGGACGCTGACCGTCCCGGTCGTGCTGCTGTCCATGATCCCGGCCCTGCAGCTCACCGGCTGGCAGTGGGTGGTCGCGGCACTGGCGCTGCCGGTCGCGACGTGGGCGGCGTGGCCGTTCCACCGCGCCGCGGTGCGGGCCGCCCGGCACGGCGCGTCGACCATGGACACGCTCGTGTCCATCGGCATCACGGCGGCGACCGGCTGGTCGCTGTGGGCCCTGCTCTTCGGCGGCGCCGGTGAGCTGGGCATGACCATGACCCCGTCGCTGTGGCCGCGAGCCGCGCACGACGGGGCCGCGCCCGAGCTCTACTTCGAGGTCGCGGCCGTCGTCACCACGTTCCTGCTGGCCGGTCGCTACGCCGAGCACCGCTCGCGCCGTCGGGCCGGTGACGCGCTGCGGGCGCTCCTGGACCTGGGCGCGAAGGACGTGGCCCTGCTGGTCGACGGTGTCGAGCAGCGAGCTCCCGTCGACCGGCTGGCGCTCGGCGACGAGTTCGTCGTGCGGCCCGGGGAGAAGGTCGCGACCGACGGCGTCGTGGTGCGTGGCACCAGCGCGCTCGACGAGTCGCTGCTCACCGGCGAGCCGGTACCGGTCGACGTCGGGCCCGGCGACGCGGTCACCGGCGCGACGATCAACACGGCCGGCTCGCTCGTCGTCCGCGCGACGGCCGTGGGTTCCGACACGCGGCTGGCGCAGATCGGGCGGCTCGTCGCGACCGCGCAGACCGGGAAGGCGCCGGTCCAGCGGCTCGCGGACCGCATCTCGGCGGTCTTCGTGCCGATCGTGCTGGTGCTCGCGGTGATCACGCTCGTGGCGTGGCTGGTCTCGGGCGCCGACGCGCAGCAGGCCTTCACGGCCGCCGTCGCGGTGCTCATCATCGCGTGCCCGTGCGCCCTGGGCCTCGCGACTCCGACGGCGCTGCTGGTCGGCACGGGTCGCGGCGCGCAGCTCGGCATCCTCATCAAGGGCCCCGAGATCCTCGAGCAGACCCGCGCGGTCGACACCGTGGTGCTGGACAAGACCGGCACCGTCACGCAGGGGCGCATGGCCGTGGTCGACGTGCTGGTCACGCCAGGCACGGCGCCCGGCACGGCGCCCGACGAGGTGCTGCGGCTCGCGGGTGCCGTCGAGCAGCTCGCCGAGCACCCGATCGCGGCGGCGATCGCTGCAGCCGCCGTGGGCGGCTCGTCGGGAGACGCGGCTCCGAGCGAGGACTCGTCCCAGGCGACCGGTGCCGACGGTGTCGCGATCGGCGCCGACCAGGTGCACGACTTCCGCGCGGAGGCCGGCCGCGGCGTGAGCGGCGTCGTCCGCACCGCGCACTCGGGCGTCGGACTCGGCCGCCGTGTCCTCGTCGGGCGGCCC
>Ga0160448_100279_pt1 | contig 19870 bp, 23 predicted proteins | sample HID1973M_E1MG_FD_108269 | JGI IMG/M metagenome (GOLD analysis project Ga0160448, IMG submission 108269) | Enriched mosquito-associated microbial communities from UW Madison campus, WI, USA - HID1973M_E1 MG | ecosystem: Host-associated > Arthropoda: Insects > Digestive system > Unclassified ...
GACCTGGTGATGATCATCGACCTCCAGTCCGATTTTCTGTTCGTCCTGCTGGATCAGGCCTGAGCGCAGCAGCTGACCGAGAACAGGATGCTCCACCGCAGTGATGTCGTAGCACGGCCCGGTTCCGTTGAGCACCGCGCCAACCTCCAGGCATCGCGGGGTTTCGTGCCCCCTGAGCGCCACCTCGATGTGTACACCTGAGCGGGTTTTCTCTACCCCCCGCACACGGCCAGCCAACTGCACCACTTGGCCGGATTCGATCAATTGCTTGATACGCCGTTCCGAAGCCGGCGCCAAGCGGTGACGATGGATATCCCAATACGGTATGACTTTCTGCAGGAACTTGCGCCTCTCGGCCCCGGAAAGGTTTTTCCAGATCGCGGCCATGTGAGGACGAAGCTCATTGAAGACATCCCGCCAGTTACCCCCGGCCGCCTCACGCCCCCTCGCCTCCTCCCGCACCGCCCGGGTATAAGCCCGAACCGTGCCAGAACATGAAGCGAGCCACGACGGGAAACCGCTGGTCACCGGAGGCTGAGGGTTGAAGCGATGGCCAAAGGGAAGCAATCCCCTTCGAGAAATCATGTAAACCCTGCGAGTAGGGTTGCAACTGGTCAGCCTGAATACCGCATCGATTGCCGTATGGCCCATCCCGATGACCGCTACCGGAGCGTCACTGTCAAGAGCGTCGATAGCGGCAAAGTCGAATGCGTTGACCACAGGGTGGTTCGCCATGTTCGAGATTCCCGCTGGCAGTGCAGGAGCGAAATGCCCCAGCGCCAGCACGACTTTGTCAGCGATAACCGCCTCAGCGCCCTCCAGTTCCAGCCTGTAGCTACCCCGGTCAGGTGCGGGATGCACAGCGATCACTGCTGCATTTACAACGGAAATGATGCCAGGGCGCTCTGCCATGGCGTCTTCCAGGCTCTTTTCCAGATATTCGCCATACAACCGACGAGAGATGAAAGACTTCGCGTTAAAGGCCGGATCCAGCTCCTGGCAAAACTCTACGAAGTCGTCAGGCTTGTCAGGAAATGCACTCATGTTCCCCGCCGGAACATTGAGCAAAAGATTGTCATCATCGTAGCGATACGCCAGACCACGCCCCGCCTGCACGCTTTGCTCGATGAGCAAAATACGCAAGCCCGTAGACTGATTGGCTCTTAGTGTGTTGATGGCCGTTACCGTACCGCTGAAACCGGCGCCGACAATCGCGATGGTGTGTGAGGGAAAGCTGATGGTGCTATTGGACATTGGAAATCCGTTTTCCTGACTCTACCGCCTGATGGCGGCGTAGGCCGGTATTCTTAGGCCGCGTGTTTGCCTAGGTCAAGTTAACAGCTCAAAACTGTCTGTTGGCGCGCCTACGACGGTAACCCGAGGGTACGCGCTCTCCTTGCTATTGGCCCTCAGCGTGGGGACCTGCCTTTGCGGCGATAAAAAAGTCCGCACTCGGCGGACTTTTTTCAAATGTTCCATCAGCGCTCTGCCGGACGGATTACGCGGGAGTACCCATAGGCGGCTTTATTATCTTTTTCCCCAATAAACGTCTGAGGACATTATTCATCGGCTTCTCGTAAAAGCTGTAAAGAAGCGATGCAACCACCACACAGACAACCACGACCAGCGCGAGATACAGCACGACATCGCCAAAACTATTCAAATCGACCTTCGACCTGAAATAGTTAAACATCTCTCCGTTGATCATTAGGTGAGTCATGTACTAGCAGAAGGATGCTTCACCGAGGTAGATCAAGGGTTTGAATAACAGCACGCCGAAAATCAGCCCGCTGGCGGAGACCAGTTAAACTTGTAATTCAGCGGCGGCAGCTCGTAATGCTCCGCGAGATAAAGAGCAAGCATTTGGCCCTCCTTGGCGTAGGCCGCTGCTTTATCAGACGTCGGACACCAACTCACCCATAAGGTCTCAAGAGGGAATGCCTTTTCGAACTTGGCGAAGTTGAAACGCCACCCAGCCATATGACCGGTCGAGCCCTCCATGCGTGCGCATCGAAAAAACGCTGAGAGCCTGCGTCTAAGGTTAGTCGACTCCCCAATTGTCAAAATACCGTTTTCATCGATACCGACGGCTCTGTGGACCGCCCTATCTGCGCAGATAATGTATGCACCTGGCGTGGTTGGGGCCTTATTGTAATGCTCGCTCAGCTTCAACCATTCTGGCTCCCAGCCTTGCCAATTCTCAACCTTCATCGGTCATGTCCAGTAATCAAAGGCTTGATGATATCACCGGTACGAAAGACCAGTAACCATACTGGATCCGTACACAGTAGCGTTGCCGACTCAATAGACCGCCTCGCTAGAAACCGCCAACCACGTATGCAAATCGATCTCTCATCAGCCTTAACCTTACTTGATTCGATCTGGAAAGCGGATGCTGACGGCATCATCGGCACGATTGCCGTTGGGGCAGCCGCATTCGCATGGAAGAATTCCAAGAGCCTGCCTCTGAACTTCTCCAAAATGGCTTCGAGAGAAATTCAAACGACACACTGCTGGGGGGGGTGCGAGCTGTATTAAGAAGCATCCGGCTTCGCGAACTGAAATTTTCTACGTACGTACAACTTGATGCAGTACGAATGAACCGCACTGATAGCGGCCAGATTCAAAAAGCCCAGCACATGGCTGGGCTTTCTTCAAACGCAGGTTCCGCCCTTATGGTGCGATCCTGTACCACCGGTTGGGTGCGTGCCTCTGGGGCAAGCCGATGCAGATAACGAAACGATCGAGAGCAGAGCCATCAAGCCAACGATTGCAATTTTCTTCATAACGCCTCCTTGCACTGCGAAATGCAGTTCAGGGCTATCGGCGGACTGAGCACTGGCTTGAGTGAAGAGTGTCACCCGGCGCTCTGTGAAAGCGTGGCAACAATCGAGACAGGAACCACGAGGACCAGGCAGCAGCATCGCCGGCAAGGATGCAATGTCTGTGGCACCGACGCAGTTGATTGCTCAGTTCACGATCATTGCGCAGGCGACCAGCGACAAGCCGAGCCCCGTGAAAACCGGATAGTTGTAGATGAGCCCCAGGGCCAGAACTGGAACGCCGATCACAAAAGTCGGATCGCGAAGAAATGCGAAAGCTCTCAAGTCCGGCGCTCCTAAACGATGATTCAGCAGCATAGCATCAGGCTTTTGCCCACAACGAGTTACGATCCTTCTCCGTCACTGCAAAGCATACATCCTGACTTCAGAACCTTGGGCGACATCTTTCCCTGCCTTCGCTCATCATGATTCCTTGGACTTCTCTGGGCTAGCTGGCGGATCGTCTGGCGTCACTACCTCTTGGTCGTGCTGAAAAATCACGAATTTGAGTTGAGCTGCCAGATCCAGCACGTCGCAATTATCATCCTTCAGATCGAGCAATATGCCGTCGACACGGCTACGACTCATTCTATTGCTGCGCCATTTTCTCGAAAACCCGCCAGCAGCAGCCATCGCTGTAAGCGCTGCTGCAGCGGCCGTTAGAGTCGAGGCGACAATCTTATAATCATCAGAAACCTGTATGAACGCTCCTGCGGCTATGCTGCAAATTATCGATCCGAAGACAGATGTGTGATGAGCGAAACTCCACCATCTTTGTCCTTTGAAATATCGGCTTTGCCAAATCTCGACCAGCCCCCCTTATGCAGCATGACTCGGCCTTTTTTGGCATGGAATGCATTACAGTCTCAACACCAGATCAGCTACGTCAGCTCTCGTGACGACGCGGTCTTATTGAAGCCTACTCTGTCAGCCAAGCCTGATCTAAATCAGCTCAGTATGGACTCAGACAAGACTCTTATCAGAGCGTATTTGAAAATACACAATGTAAAATCACCAAATCTGCGACTCTTTCTTAGCGACAAATCTGATCGCTTCGGAAAATATCGCCATGGCGACTCTCTGTTTATTGGCTTCAACCTCCGGCCTCGGCTCCAAATAATGAATAAAAACAAGCAAGAAGTAAAAAAGGAATTGGAGATAAAGTTCATACTCGATCTGATGGAGAGCCTACAACGCTCTATCAAGGCCTCACTGGATTTGTTATTCAGCCTGCACAATGCGGAGGTTGAAATTGAAGGAGATTTCGACAATATAGCGATTCCAGCGGTCAAGATTTTGTTGCCTGCGATTGTGGTTGCTGGGGAAATTGAGCCTCCTGAGGATTGGGAACATAATCTTCACGATCAAATGCTTCATCAACTTGGCCCACTCGCGCAAGCGATGCACGACTTCCAGGAAAGTCGTGCCCCAAGCCTCTAAGTATAGATGACGACCCTACTCCGGGCGCGCCATCTCATTGGCATCCCGGAGTATATGGATCTACTAAGTACAAAGCTGAAGATACATGTGCTCCCACTCGGGGAGTGGTGGTAGGCCATTATTTCCATCCTTGGCACTTTCTAAAACACTGCACATACAAAGCTTCCTCTGCTTCCCTCCTCCTTCATTTATGAAATTATCCCTGCATGTTTTTATTCGACCATGTAAAGCAGCTAACTCATCATCACTGTAAGTGGAAACAAGGACCTGAGCCTGCCTTTCTATTTCTTTTCTGTCAATATGCTTTTCAGCTTGTCGATAGCTAATTCCCAACTGAGCAGCCGAGGCTATCCCAGAAACAATTGTTGCCAATTCGACTGCTAGATTGAGATCTGGCATTTTTAACCCTCCGCCACCTGAGCTAAGCAGGGAATGTTAGTCCCCGTTTTTCAAATCAACCATAAAACATGCCTCAGATCTGCCCGCAAAAAGTAGCCGATTTATTGAAAAGTAGGCGGCTACAATTGGATCTTTAACCACAGGACTTGCGGTATCTTCAGGAGGTAATTTGTAGTACTGAACAGTAATAGCTGTTGGAATATCGAAACTTAGGTATGCAATCGCTGGTCTAGCGGTTACTCTACTAAACTCAGCCTTAGTCGTCGTAGGTATGTCGAGAACAGCGCTTTGGCGCTCTGGCGCGGTGCCTGATGGGGTAGCAAGCGGAAGACGGCAATAGTCCCCAGCTAACATTGCATCACTCGCTTCATTAATGGTCAGCCTACGTGTCTGACACACCTGCCCATAGCCAGAACTAGCTATAGCATCAAATATAGGCTTGAAATCGACCCCCGTTGGCAAAGGGTTTGTCAGCAAGAGTCGAGTCAAATTAGTAATGGGCTGTGCTAGTGCAGAGCTTGGCTCAAATCGTGAGCATTGAGCTGGATCATTACTGCTACACAAATGCTCACATCTTGCTAATGATTCCTTCAATGGGGGTGTCGGCTCAGGCTTGGTATAAGGAGGGGCCGGGTCGCAAGACGTCTCATGTTCAAAACATGCCTTCTTCACTTCAAAAGTATATCTCTGAATTAAATTATCCTTTCTCACGAATTGGCAACCAATAAATTTAGGCTGCCCTCCCGAGTCGATGCCATCGGGACGGCCTCCTCGAACCGTACTTTTGGGCAACGGCTTCACAAGTATGGGGGTATAAACTGTTTGTGCTGCCTCTGGCAATTGTGTGTCGATAGTAGTCTCAACCGTTGCTAGTATATTTTTATCGTCGTGAAAGTTATACGCTTGAACTTGAGTATTGGCTTCTTGATAAGGTATACGCCCCCATTTATCGGAAGGTATCCCAACCCCACCTTCAGCAGACCAACCGCATGCAATGTTGAAGTTCGGCACCAGCGCCAAACACTCATCGGCCGTCACGCAATGCCTAGGCGGGGGCGGTTTAGGTGGATCGTAATTGCACCCGGCGACAACTGATGCCAACAATGAAAAAGAAAGAACTTGTCGGTTGCTCACGCGCATGACGCCTCCTTGAGACATTCATTGGTAATTACAACAACGACTGCTTTCGAAGCAGCATAGCCATCATTCGGAGCTTGTAAAGGGAGAAGGTGACGGTACAGGCTAGGTCTTATAGAGCCGACTTACGTTTCGCTCCAAGCACGTCACAGCTCAGAAATACCAAATCGAACCGCTACCAAACCAGCACGAAAAAGTCGCGCCGCCGCGCTAAGATCGTACAAGGCTATGATGGGTTTCTGTATCTAAGCCTCCCAACTGGCACATTGAACGCCCTTTTTTGTTAAGACGAAGGAGTCGCCTATCCTACCCAAAAGAATCTAAGACCGTCTGGCCAATACCGGTCGGTTTGGGAGCTTAGGACGGAGGAGCATGCTTTACCCCTGGGCGCATTCGGGGAGCGGTCTGGACCCTGCTGAACCCGTTACGCGGAATGAGCCAGGGATATTTGCCAGCTGCTCGGTTGGCCGAGAGGAGCAAATGTCCAGACGAAGTCCAGCGGATATGCCGGAGCTAACTATTTTCTTTCGCTCGGCAGTCAACGTCGCTGAAAATCCGCAGAACGGAAATCGTCGGGAGGTGTTTCATCCCATGCGGAGCTTGCGCTGGACAAGCCCTGGCCTTGCGGACGGCGAATAGCGAGAGAAAACAGCCGGCGCTACGCGCCGATAATATTAAGGGTTGTTTTTACAAACTCTGGACCCAAAGCTGCTGTTCAGCACTGGCAGCAATCGGCCAAAACGCGACCCACCGTTGAACGCAGTTCATCCCCCGCTTGCGCACCGGCAGATTCGTATCGCTTTGCCCCTCGAAGGCTAGGCGCGTAGCTACTCTAACCTCAGCCCTTGCATCCTGAGTAAGCCTGTGCACCGATGCCAACCAGTCACGAGCTAAAATGCTAAACAAAGCGAAGGCACCCCTTTCCCACCAAACGCTGTCATTAATAATGGAAGTCAAACCATGAATGAAGAGTGGATTCTCCAAGCCAAGGAGACTCGCAGAGTATTTTCTAACGCGACATGGGTTCCTTTGAGAGCGTCTGTAGAAGACAAGAAAGGAGATTTGAAAGAGATAGGTCATGTCAGTGAGTATTTCGGTTGTGGCTCCGTTGCATTCCCGCCAGAACATCGAGCCCTTGTGGAAGACCGTCTTGGTTGGAGCGACATAGGGATCGGCCACACGGTCGCCCCGTATGCGTACGAAGATGGATATTATGCGTCAATCGATCAATATCAATATAACGATAAAGAGCCGATAGGTTTTAACTTAGTCTACGAATTGCCGCAACCTGTCATAGGTGGCAAAAAATGGATGTTGAGTCCGGACCTCATCGTTGCGCTGCGCCTTACCAAAGAAGGTGACAACTGGGTTAGGCCTGAAGAAAACTTCGTAGTAGTAGCTCGCGAAACCATCGACGCGAACGGCGAACATCGTCTGATTGAGATAAAAAGGGAATTTTTAATTGATTATTTGGCGGCTCGAAATTTGTCGCTTCGTCTATCGTATTATCGACAGAGAGTGGAAAATGTCGCCACTTTGCAGAATAGCGCTTATTCAAACTTACAAACACGGAGCGAGGGAAGAGATGGCGGCAGGTTCGAGCTAGTCGTTAGGGATCTCAATGACGTGTTCGGGGGAAGCTGGGCGATGTTTCGTGCTTGGAGGACTGACGTCGATGAGGATGAAGACGCACCGGTGATGGGGCCTGAAAATGATACGAACACAGACCATGAAAGCTCGGACGGGCAACGTGGAGGCTATGCAGGCGTTCGGGTCGAGGGTGAGTTTTGGCGAGAGGAGTGGGTCGACCACCAATCAAAAAGCCAGCGCGTTCGTGGAGATACTGATCCGAACCTCCCTCAATTCATCGTGGAAACTGATGGAACTCGAATGCCATCACGGGCGCTTAGGAACGAGGACATCGGTCGTTGGTTATGGTTTCGGGCGAGTGTTGTCACGGAGCTTCTGAATAATCGTGGCTTTAAGTTGACTTGGTACACTGGCGAAACTGGGGCTATTCAATCCACATCAGGGTATAAAACTCACTTTGGGATCAATAGCGCTGACCTGATTACCGTCTATGCCTATGACGTCGCACGTTTGGACTCGTGGGAACAACATGTTTGGGCAGCACATAACGCTGCTCCGGAAGGGAAAGTCTCAAGCGAGTTGCTAGAATCGCAGGTGAAGGCAAAACCAGCATCTACACATGCGGTTGAAGAACTATTCTTTGGAAGCATGAGACTTTTAGAAGATGGGTTTCGAGAGAAATACAACATATCTTTATTCACCCATGACATTAATGACACCGAGGCTGGGCAACAAATATCCAGATTTGCGAGCAAGGATCAACCAACACTACTCAGATTGGCCAAAGATATTATTCGAGTATTCTCGGACAGACTCAACGTGCGCGAATTACGCAAGCTCTCTACACACGCAGAAAAAGATAAGCTTGGTTCGAATAAATTGCTACAAAGTATCCTAGCTCAGAGTATCGGGGCTGACGGTGCTCAGCGAGTGTTTGCTGAAATCGCCGGTGCTTATGACATGCGGGTGGGGGATGCGCACCCTACAGGTTCGAAGGTTAGAGATGCGATCAAGCTCGCTGGCGTCAATGAAGATAACTCGCCCCTGCGTCAAGGAGAGCAGCTAATTCACAACGTTGGGCGGTCGATTTGGTATACAGGAAAATACTTGTTCGGCCAGCCTGATGCTCTGGACGAGTAACAGTTAGGGACGCTGGGAAGATTAATTCTTACCCTCGGGTCGCTTGGCACCCGTCCGCTAAGCCGCTTCCCAGCTTAACGTAGTGATCGCAATGCCAGCGTTGAGATGGTCGAAAGCTGCCTCTTATGATCGTCCGCATTTGGCCGACGGCGGCCTGTCGGACCCTTGGCGCACAAACAGCCCCTTGGTTTCCACTTATGCGTGCAGAGAATCTGGAAGATATCGTGCCTTAGCTCCGATCTGCGCTATGGAAATTAGATGCCAGGAGCACCGCCACTGGCCTGCACGCCTGTTACCGTGTGTGAGCCCCAGCTACACTGAAGGCCCACACGCCAGCATATGCATTTCGGACTGAGGAATGGCCATTGATGAAGTCTCTTTCAGGAAAGGTAGAGGTTGGCCTTCTGAAAACCTCTGAAAATTCTAAGGTGTTGAAAATTGCGGATTTGGTAACGTCCACGGTGCTGTCAAACAGCGGAATACCAGGCGCCAACGCCGCATATGATTTTGCCAAGCTGGGAATTGACAGTGTACGGAAATATTTAGTAGAGAGACAGGACGCCAAAATAGTCGAATTTCACAAGGCAATGATAGGCGGCGACAACGATGGGATAGATGAGAGCATCTTGGAGTCCGTTATAGACGTCGCAGACTACCACGCACTACTAGACGCGTGTCTTGCCGATATAGAGATGGAAAAAAATGGCATGTACGGTCGGCTTGCCAAGTCCATTGCCAGCGGGGATGTTAAAAAACACCTCAAGCGGCATTATATACTGTCACTCAAAGAGCTGACTTGGGACCAAATCGACCTGCTTGCTCGCCTATACATTCTAACCAAGTACTCAATCAAGCCCGAGAATGGCCCAGGAACACAGCAGGTTAATCAAGTAATCGACAGCGCCAAGCATGGAACTATCGAAAGGCTTGACATTACAGCGCTGACTTCGCGCGGATTTGTATATGGATCAGAGATTACAGATCTCTGCGAGCCATTCCTTTCAGCTGTACTCCCCGAGGAGAATATGACGCCGGAAGCATTCGATTTGGAAGAATGGACCGGCCACAGATTTACAATTATTGAGTTGTGCAACGAGCAGCATGAAACGAGGGATCTGACAAAGGTCATTGATCAGTATTTCCGTGACATGGGAATACAAGGAGGTTCAGGGCCCATGGAGGGCGCTCTTGACAGAACTGACCTAGGCACCTTCAGCTCATTTTTTATAATAATCTACCCTAATGGAAAGACAATCCCAGATACCCGCAAGGACAATCTTCTTAGAATTACTAAAAACAAACACGCACTTCAAGTAATCATGTGTGCAACCGACAGAGAAATACCCAACCCAATAGCGGAATTGCCGCACGTAGTAGCACTGCCTGAAGCCACACAGCAAACCCTAAAATCAGTGGATCAGAAACTTTCGGAAATCATGACAGGGTCAAAGAAAGCCTACCACCCTAAAGATTAAACCAGCCAGCTAGCTATCGGGAAACGACGTTTAGTGAGTTCTTATAGCCAGTAGTAGAGCTTTCTCGTCCGATCCAATGGGCCAGCGCTGGAGGAGTATACGCGCCACAGGCAGTTGCTGAATATACTACGGCCGTTCAGGTACCAACTCGCGAACTGACTTATGTCGACGCTAGAATATTCGGGCCATTCCAACCATGAATATTTCGGACAGTTCTAACCAAGCTTCACTACAGCGAATTATTTGCTTTAGCGTCATATTCTCCATTATACAAAGCATCAAATGTAAGAAAAAGACGGTTATTCACCCGCTCAATCCAGTCTACGGTGCTTTGGAGGTCAGAATCCGAAACGTCGATCCGTTGCAGCCAAAAAGTGAAAGGCTTCGTGGTAAATTTAACGATAGGAGCCATGAATCGTATATCGGCAGGATGGTAGTCGGTGAACGCCGAAAAGGTGCCATCGTCATTCCGCACCAGCCCCCAATCCATGGACTCATTCCAAGAACCGTGAATTGATTCAGACATCATCCCATAAGTAGCGGCATACAAATCGTCGTGTTCAATTTCAGCAAAAATTTCACGAAAGCTCTTACCTTGTAGACGCCATCGATTCTTTTTCTGCTCAGCAAAGTCCTCTGTGGTTAGCCCTTCAAACTCCATTTTTTCTATGACTGCGCCTAATAAACGCTTGCCAGCCTTGGTGTTAAAAAACGGGGAGCCTTCTTTTAGTTCCCTGAGGAGTCTAAGTCGATCTTTGTAAGAGCATTTTCGGTAGTCCTCAATCACCTCATCACCGTTTAGCATCAAATAGCTAGCGAGCGTTGTAGCTTCTATGAGAGGTCGCTCGAAAATTGCGATCACTTCAGCATTGTCCTGCTCATGGTATTTGACACACTCTTTAAGCAGCTTGGATATTCGAACCAGCAGCCCAAGTATTGGAGCATCGTTAATCGAATACCCAGTGGGATTGCGCTCAGTATTACGCACCCTAGTGATCGCATCATAAACCTCTGCGACATCTTTAAAGAAGGAAAGCGAAAATGCGTGCAAGCCTTCTAAAGAGCTAAAGTGCCGGGCAATGTATTCAGCCTGATACTTTTCCATTATCAGTGAAAATTCCTGCATGCGTGATTACCTTTTACCGTGCCGAGGTAGACGTGTGAAATCGAAGACCAGGAACAATTAAAAACCCTTACTTTGCGCTGAAAGTAAGGGTTTGTAGGATGAGCCAGGTTACGCTGGATTGGGGTCCAAACCAGTGCTCGGATTCTCTTTCCGCTTTTTGGCTAAGCACCGATTAACCGCATCGGTGATTGGAGTTTGACCGCCCTTCACTGCACTCATGTACATAACCGCGGATGCTGCCTGCATGATCGCTTCAGCAGAATCTGGCTTTGCCATGTCCTTAACCATTTCCTGCACCAGCTCAGCTTCGGAGATGTCGTGCTTCTGAGCGCGACCAAGAGCTTTGAACTCTTTTCGCGCGCGGGTTTGTTGCGTTTCAAACGGATTTTTCATTTTTCAACCCTCAGGCGATTAAGCCTCTGAACTGAGTTCTAGGCTCTGAACGGGATCCTTCAAAACCTCCTAGGGCGTCATAGGCGTGAAGCCCACAGATTTACTGCTGACGGATCTCATGTTCAGCGTAGAGCGAAATCTATCTCACGTACAGGAGGCTTCGCGATGTGTACGGCGCCATACCCGCATTGGCCTTCAATACTGAACCGCCACCACGGTTAGGGCCTAAGCCTGTAACCCGAGTGCTCATGAGAGAGTCTTTCCTGCCTAAACACCCCCACTGGTTGCCTTCGGCGAAGCCGGTAGGTATGTGCGGTCACCGGCTTCGCCGAAGGAGCCCTGCCAGGGTTCAGCGGTACCGGCCCCAGCGCTCTTGAAGGCTGCGCACGGCGACTGCGGACACAATCTAGATTGGCAAAATTTAGAGCCCGCAGGCTTGCCCTGCGATGGGTGCTCATGAGAAGCAAACGAGTCTGCCTGCGCCTTGGATTCATTTATGCAAATGGCACCCACTGGAGACCTTCATCGCTAAGCGATGATCAGTGGATAGGCTTGACCAACAGGACATCGAAATATTTAAATTTTTTCTTCTTGGCGGCTGCCTTGGCGTCGATCTCAGCGGTGAGCGTGCTAAGCGTGTCAGCTTCATAGATAAACAGTTCAGTCTCGCCCTCGAATTCCTTAGAAACCTTCATTGTCACTTGGATTTTGGGGGAGCGCAGCTTCGGCCGTTTAGGCGAAGGCGCTGGGACCGATGCAGAGTGCTTTACCATCTCAGCGGGTGCCGAATTGCCGAACAACGCGCGGCGCATTTCGTCTTCGAGGTCATTCATCGCAGGGTTTCTCTCGTAGCATTAGTGCTAAACGGGATGAAGTGGAATGTGTGCTGATTTTAAAGGCCATCAGATGTGAATGCACCTACCGAGGCAAATAGACACGAGCACTTCATTGCGCACCCGCAAGCCTCAGATCGCTGTTCCGACGAGGCCTTCATGACTATGCGTCACGAGATCTGGGTTGAGGGTTCGGGAGGTGCTGGCGAGCCTGCCTTCAGCGGCTACACGCAGTGGCTGGTACAAACCCTAGGCACGTCCAACAATTGATAGTCAAGAATAGCTAGATAGATCATGAGACAACACACCGGACATTTGCTCTTCAATTTTCAATCCGTACCAGCCTTTTTCTATTAGAGCCTGCAACGACAAAACTACCAAATTGAATCCGAATTGAGACACTTCCATAAGCTCATTGAAATCCTCGTACAAACTGCTATCCATCACTTCATTTTTCATAGGATGGTGCACCCTGTAACCGCCGTGCACAAATGAGCTTCGGTAGTTGTACATCTCGCGCAAGCTTTTTTTCAACACTCCCTTGCCCTGAGCATCTAGCTCCAACAGCACAGTGATCCGATCAACTAAGTTAGTGAAACCTTCTCCCACCTTTGTACCATAAATGGCCTCAAGCGCATGAAATGCCCAAATCACCCAAACTACATCTGCATCTGCGCCGCAGCAAATATGAAGAACAGAAAAAATTGCTTTCTCAACACCCGATTCCGCCCTTTGCCTGCCCCCCAAATTGAGTTTTTTGTACCAAGACGCCACCAATGAAAGAGGCAAAATACGAGGCGCGAAAATTGAATTGCCCACCAACAGACTTCTAAATCCTGATTCAAAACAGTCTGCTGAAAGCCGTAATTCGGTAGTTAGGCCGAATCGTTCGTCGATGCGTATCCCCAGAAAGTCGCATACACCTGGACGAGCAATATTTAGGATAAAAAATACATCATACAGAAACTGCTCGACGTAGTAGCCGGCAGGCCATTGCTTTTGATCACTGTCCCCAGCGCCCTCCCACGTTACCTTCACCGCAAATTCCAATTCTGGAAACAAAAGAGATTCAATTTCCTCTACGGAAAACGTACGGCTCAGCTCCCCAACGTTCACGGACTCAGTATTGATTTTGTACGCTTCAACAAATGGTGAAAAATCGCATTCAACGGTAACTTTCATATCGCCATGCATATAATGCCAAGGCCCAATTACACTGATGGCCTCCCTCAACAGCTCCATATCTCCAATTTTAATATTCTCGTGCCCTTCAGAGTCATCTAAGCGACCCCATCCCCTCCTGCGCACCGTCACCAATGAAATCGCCACTCTTACCTCCCCTCATGCCAGTGATAATTCATGAAGATATAGCATCAGCGCCTAGGTGGATCAATCTTAAGAATGGCTATTTGACGGGGTGAATGCACTTCGCCTGTGGCCATGTCAACTAGATTGGAAATTCTGGGTAGTTAATGACCACTATTCAACGCCCCCCATGAGAGCTAGGACCACAAAAAAGTGAGCAGCAAAATGAAGAAAGAAGAAATTAAAGCCTCGCCTGTATGCTTCGAGATTGTAGGCATTGGCGTGTACACATCACTCCATGACCTCTAGGGCGTCCCCCGCAGAACCATAAACCCAGTCGATACCAGGTTCGAAGCGCTTGAGCGCATTCCGATAGCGAGAATATGGCTAGCGCATGCTGTGGTGGCTGAGGCAGGTTCAGTAGAGGGCGGCATCCTTGCATAACCCTTCCTCAGGTACACCCACATCGCGAGATGCAGCTAAGCGACGTCTAGGTCAGAGGAGTTCTGGGTACACCGAACCCTCTCAGTTCCTGTTTGAGTTCCTTCAGCAGAGGGGTTATGTCTGCCGCCCCTTCGGAAATCAGGACAGCCAAGCTCACCAGCGTCACAGGCGAAACGCGTAACTGAGCACAAAGCTCCGCAATTTTCTCGACAGAGGGGGAATGGAGACCACGTTCAATTTTGCTTATGTAGACCCTGCCACTGGTTGGCTCGAAATCTTCCTGAGTCATCCCCTGCGACTTTCGCACGTGTCGTAATGCCAGACCTAATGCACAGTTGATGTCCACCAACTGCCCCCCCAAAAAAGGTAGCATCAGGCAGCATCAGAGCCTATAGTACCAGACCAAATTTGGTTCGTTTTCTAGCTAGGTAGGATGTAATGCTTCACCGGTGATGACGCACTTGCCTGCGGAAGGACGCTCCGGCGACGCAGCCAGTATGCGATGCAAGCAACGAAGTGGAGCGGCGCGCGCCGCCATTGATTACCCGTTTGGAGAATTCACTGCCGTGAATGACGAATTCGAGGAGCGCCTGGTCAGGGATTTCCCTCACCTATTCCAATACTCCGCCGGCTTACGAAGGATACGCTGCGGAGAGGGCTGGTTCCCCTTGATCGAGCTGTTGTGCAAGCAGATCCAGGGAACAGTAAATGGGGCACGTACTGCTCAGCCAACGATCATGTATATCGAAGAGAAATTCGGGGTAATGCGTGTGGCTTGCAGCGCAGCGAACACCCCCGTTCAGAAATTAATTTCAGCGGCAGAACAAGCATCTAGCTCCTCCTGTGAAGTATGCGGCGCTTGGGGTCAGACCGCCCGTACAAGACATGGGTGGATCAAAACGCTCTGTACTCGCTGTGTCGAAGGCGTGGAAGAGATACCTCCCCTGCCCTTACTCGAACCAGACACGTGAGGACCACACATGTTTTTCGTTCCGAATAATGAGCAATCATCGGCCTCAGGCTGGACGAGCCAAGACTTTTTCGCGACTGAAGCAACGGGTCATCTTTTACTCGTCCACGTTACTCCGGGTTCCGAAAGCAAAGGCCCCTCCGGTCTTTGGGGCTTCACCAAACCCGAAGATCTGCGAAAGCTGATGTCAGGAATCTCACGTAGCGACAAAGGCTATACGATCGCGGAAATCGTCCTCGTCACGCCACCAGCAACTCGTGCGGACGGACTGAAAATGGAAACGCTTAATCGGATAACGGAAAGCAGGTATTACCAACCAGACGGTAAGCGACATCTGGCGATGACGTTCTATTCCGAAACCGGTGAGGTTCAGGCCTACAACGAGACTGAATGCTTAGGAATGAAATGCACTATGGAAATTTATTCCTCGAAAAACTTTTCATAGACGCAAGGCGAATCAGCCGCCCTGAGCCACTCCGTATCCTAGAACACTTTTGGGGTAGTAATCGAGGCGCGCACTAAGCTAGCCAATACTTGAGCAGTGACTGCTTTGCTCAAGCTATATTTTATCGCAGCGCCTTCATTATAGGCGGCGCCACAATGAGGTTAATGATTAAGGCCAGCGTTACACCAACGCTGATCGCACTTCCTAGAGTCATAGGTAGCCAACGCCCAAAAATCGCATATCCCGCTGAAGCGGCATCCATCATAAAATCTGGAGCCAAAGTCAGCCCCACTATTAGCATCAACGCGAAAAATGCAGCTGTCGCCAATGCAAGTGCGCTACCAAGCGTCAACGCTCGGAGCAATACATTGTGACGACTTGTATATTTTTTTGACGGTGACAGCACAAGCTCACGCTCAGTGACACGCGAGCCAGTGGCAGCAATGATAAGCAACCAAAGAACCCACAGAGTGTCCACTGAACAACCCACACATAGAACCGGATTGATCAACAATATCACGCCTAAAAAAGTCTGAATAGGTCAAAGTAATGATCCATGTGCAAGATCGTGCTTTACTCAAAGCTACTATTGATATCAGACACCTGGATTGACCTGCGTCCAAACCATGCGCCCTTTCAACCAGTAGCTAAGAAGCTTTAATTCCCAGTACTTATGCATCGGTAGCAACGTTTATGAGACAAGAACTTGACAGACAACTGCGTGAACGCCATCCCGAAATATTCGCTTCACCCGAGTCAACCTCGAAAGGGTCGGTGATTATCTGGGGAATTGAATGCGCTGACGGCTGGTTCGACATTTTGGACAAGCTTTGCTCAGACATTCAGGCGCACATCAACCTTACCGGTAGCTCCCAGGTCATAGCGAGGCAAATCAAAGAAAAATACGGCGGACTGCGATTCTATTATTCAGGTGCGGACCTGGTAGTAGACCAGCTTATCGATGAGGCTGAGGAGCTGTCAGAGGTGACCTGCGACTGCTGCGGCGCCCCTGGCACGCTCACAGAGAACGCCAACGGGTGGTTGCGAACGAGGTGTCAAAAGCATCAAGACTGATCCACGGGCAGGAGAGCTGAACAAGGGTCCCAGTGACAATAAAGTCACTAGACCAAACGTACCATCCAACAGCGACCGTAGGATTTATACTTTCGGCAGAATGCGAAATTGAGGAGCCAAAATCGTGACTCAACGAAATCTGATCGTGAGGCCGACAGAATGCGTGGAAGATGCTCCGGACTCTGGGGCATTGCTAGATATGGCGCCCGCTGGTCCTAGGAGCCGCCTTGAGCAACTGCTCAGCGAAACACCTGCCGAAGCCTCTGCGATTGACCAGGCCTGGGAGCGGATGGAGCCAGTCAGGAAGGAATGGGGTGCAGAGAAGTAGAAAAGCAGTTCGGTCTCCACGCCCCCACTTAACAAGCTAGAAATATAGCTGCAATTTCTCCGGAGCCAGCGCTGGTGGCGCGATACTCGTCGACCTTTTCCGCTGATGGGACATTGGCCTCAAGCAATGACGGCGACACACATTCGGCATTTACTCGACAAGCGAGAGTCAAGCGTCTCACGAATGCCCTAACCAAACCAAATTCCAAGAACGGCTAGCCTAAGGCAGGCTTCGGGAAATGGTTTTTTGGCCCGACTGTGAGACTGCACGTCGACAAACATCATTGTGATCCTTACGCCACAACAGCTCGTGATCAACCGACCCCGCAAATCCTAGGATTTGCCTAAATCGCCTTGAGATGCAGGAAAGAATTGCTGAGGGATGGCACAGCCGCAGAGAGCTAACCCCATCTCAAATTTGACAAGACGGCGTTGTGCCCTCCATGTGCCCTAATCTATGCAAAAATTCAGGGCACAAAAAAGCCGATCGTTGAGATCGGCTTAAGTGCCTGATTTTACTCAGAAAATATGGTCGGGACGGAGTGATTCGAACACTCGACCCCTAGCACCCCATGCTAGTGCGCTACCGGACTGCGCTACGCCCCGACTAGGCGTGAATCTGTTGTCGCTCTTGCGAGGACGTCGAGGAATATACCCTAAGCGTTTGAATGATGGAAGTATTTCGATCCGGTTGCGTTACTTGCGTAGCACGACCAGAACATCTTCCAGCTCAGCAATCATCTGCTTGATCAGTTGCTGGTACGGCAGGGATGCGTCCTTGACCTCATCGCTGGACATGCGCAGGCGTGCGCCACCGAGGGTGAAGCCCTGGTCATAGAGCAAGGCGCGGATCTGTCGGATCATCAGCACATCCTGTCGCTGATAGTACCGACGATTCCCGCGACGCTTGACCGGGTTGAGTTGAGGAAATTCCTGTTCCCAATAACGCAGAACTTGCGGCTTGACCGCTCAGAGGTCGCTGACTTCACCAATGGTGAAGTAGCGTTTGCCGGGAATGGGCGGTAGCTCGTCGTTATGACTTGGTTCCAGCATAAGCCTCAACTCGGGCCTTCAATTTCTGCCCTGGGCGAAAGGTGACCACACGGCGAGCCGTAATCGGGATTTCTTCCCCTGTCTTGGGATTTCGACCCGGTCGCTGGCGTTTATCTCGCAGGTCAAAATTGCCGAATCCGGACAATTTGACCTGCTCGTTATCTTCCAGAGCGTGCCTGATTTCCTCAAAGAACAGCTCAACCAGTTCCTTGGCTTCTCGTTTATTCAGGCCTAGCTCTTCGTACAGACGTTCGGCCATCTCAGCTTTCGTCAGAGCCCCCATACGCTACTTCCTTAACGTGGCGTTTAACCTTTCCTCAAGCGAGGTGAGAATTTGCTGCGTCGAAGCGTTTACCTCATCGTCAGTAAGAGTGCGCGATGGATGTTGCCAGGTCAAGCCAACCGCAAGGCTTTTTCTATGAGGATCAATGCCTTTACCCTGATAAACATCAAATAGCCTGAGGTCTGTCAGCCATTCCCCTGCATTTTCACGAATAACGTCCAGAACGGCGGTTGCTGCGACCTCACGGTCCGCAAGCAAAGCCAGGTCGCGACGCACTTCCGGGAAACGCGACAACTCGCGGAATTTCGGCAGTCGCCCCTTGGCCACATCGGCCAGAACCAGCTCGAAAACGAACACCGCACGATCCAGACCCAAGGTTTTGATCAGCTCCGGGTGCAGTGCGCCGATATAGCCCACTTCACGACCATCGCGCTCGATGCGGGCGGTCTGGCCAGGGTGCAACGCAGGATGCTGGCCCGGTACGAAGCGGAAATCATCCAGCGCGCCGGCAAAACCCAGCACCGCTTCTACGTCAGCCTTGACGTCAAAGAAGTCGACCGCATCGCGCCCCTGAGCCCAGCTCTCAGGCAAGCGGCTTCCGCAGATCACACCTGCCAGCATAGGCTCTTGTTTCAAACCTTCCAGTTGGCCGACGAAACGCAGACCACTTTCGAACAGGCGTACGCGGTCCTGTTGGCGATTGAGGTTGTGCTGAAGCGCCTTGACCAGACCCGGCCACAGCGACGAACGCATCGCAGCCATATCGGCGGAAATCGGGTTGGCCAGCAACAGCGGCTCGACGCCGGGGTTGAACAGCTCGAACCACTTCTGATCGATGAAGCTGTAGGTGATGGCTTCCTGATAACCGCGAGCGACCAACAGACGGCGGAGCGCAGGCAGATCGCCCTGAGCTTCGGCACGCGCTTGCGGGGCGAGACGGGCTTGCGGATAGCGAACCGGCAGGCGGTTGTAGCCATACAGACGAGCCAGCTCTTCGATCAAATCGACCTCAAGGGAAATATCGAAGCGATGGCTCGGGACTTCAACATGCCACTGCCCTGGCGCTGGAGACGAAACTTTCAGGCCTAGCGCGGTGAGCAGACGCTCGACTTCGGCCGCGTCCATCTGCATCCCAAGCATTTGCTCGATACGGTCGGCACGCAAAGTGACCGGAGCGATCGACGGCAGATGCTGCTCGCTGACGGCTTCGATGACCGGACCGGCTTCGCCGCCAGTGATTTCCAGCAGCAGGCCGGTGGCGCGCTCCATGGCTTCGCGGGCCAGTTGCCAGTCCACGCCACGCTCGTAGCGATGGGAAGCGTCGGTGTGCAGGCCATAAGAGCGCGCTTTGCCGGCGACGGCGATCTGATCGAAGAAAGCGCTTTCAAGGAAGATGTCGCGGGTCGTCGCGGTGTTGACGCCACTGTGTTCACCGCCCATGACGCCAGCGATAGCCAGCGCGCGCTGGTGGTCGGCGATGACCAGGGTGTCGGCGCGCAGGCTGACTTCCTGACCGTCCAGCAGCACCAGCTTCTCGCCTTCTTCGGCCATGCGCACGCGAATGCCGCCGTTGATTTCGGCGAGATCGAATGCGTGCAACGGTTGACCCAGCTC